>Ga0307446_1000171_pt1 | contig 20460 bp, 21 predicted proteins | sample SalMarSW160320MG_FD_202141 | JGI IMG/M metagenome (GOLD analysis project Ga0307446, IMG submission 202141) | Salt marsh sediment microbial communities from the Plum Island Ecosystem LTER, Massachusetts, United States - SW1603-20 | ecosystem: Environmental > Aquatic > Marine > Intertidal zone >... | reverse complement strand
AGTACGAGCAGAACGGGCATGCCATAACGCGCGGCGAGATCGGCCGTGGCCCCGGTGCGCCCCGGCTCCAAGCCGATGCCGTCGAACAGCCCCATGACGCCTTCGATGATGAGAACGTCGCTTCCAGCCGCCGCCGCGCCCACAAGCCCGTCGAGCAGCGCGGGTCCCATGGCCCAGCTATCGAGATTGACGCTTTCCCGCTCCGTCGCCGCCCCATGGAACGCCGGGTCGATATAGTCGGGTCCGGCCTTAGCCGCCTGTACCCTGAGCCCGCGGCGGCGCAAGGCGCTGAGCAGCGCCAGGGTCACCGTGGTCTTGCCGGCGCCGGAGCGCGGCGCGGCGACGATCAGCGCCGGCGCGGTCATGGCCCCGCTCTCCCTTCGTGACGGCGGGCCACAAGCGCTCTATAGCGGAAGTCATGAACGAGACCTCCCGCCCCCTCCGCAAGGGCTGGACCACCGGCGCCTGCGCCACGGCGGCCGCCAAGGCCGCCTATACGGGCCTGCTGACGGGCGCGTTTCCCGATCCCGTTGAGGTGACCTTGCCGGGCGGCCAGAAGCCGTCCTTCGCCCTGGCCACCACGGCGCGCGGCAACCGGGTCGCCACGGCCGGCGTGGTCAAGGACGCCGGCGACGATCCCGACGTCACCCATGGCGCGCTCATCCTGGCGACGGTGCGGCCCGGTGCGCCCGGCAGCGGCGTCAGCTTTCGCGCCGGCGAAGGCGTGGGCACGGTGACACGTCCTGGTCTCCCCATTCCGCCGGGCGAGCCCGCCATCAATCCCGTGCCCCGCCAGATGATCCGCGACGCAATCGCCGAAGTTGCTGCCGCGCACGGCGACACCGGCGACCTGGAGGTGGAGATTTCGATTCCCGACGGCGAGGCGCTGGCCGCCAAGACACTGAACGGTCGCCTCGGCATCGTCGGCGGGCTGTCGATCCTCGGCACCACCGGGATTGTCATTCCGTATTCTTGCTCGTCCTGGATCGCCTCGATCCACCGCGGCATCGACGTCGCGCTCGCCTGTGGGCTCACCCACCTCGCCGCCTCGACCGGCTCGACCTCCGAGGCCGCCGTGCGGAAGATGCACGACCTGCCCGAGACCGCGCTCATCGACATGGGCGACTTCGTCGGCGGCACGCTGAAATACGTAAAGACCCATCCCGTGCCGCGCGTCACCATCGCCGGCGGGGTCGCCAAGATGACCAAGCTCGCGCAAGGTTTGCTCGATCTTCATTCCAAGCGCGGCGCGGTCGATCTCGATGCGTTGGCCAAGCTCGCCGAGAACGCCGGCGGCTCGCCCGATCTCGCCGCGCGCATCCGCGCCGCGAACACGGCCGCGGAAGCCTTCGATCATGCCAAGGCGCAAGGCATCGCGCTCGGTGACGCTGTAGCAGAACGGGCGCAAGAGACGGCGCTGGCGGTCGTTGCCGGCAAGCCCGTCGAGATCGAGGTCGTCGTGTTCGACCGTGACGGCCAGCGCGTCGGCCATGCCCCCTTCGCTCACGCCGCACCTCCGCGGAATCGGCGGCGATAGTCGGCGTCGTAAAGGGCGCTCTCTCTGAAATCTTCGGCGGCAAGCGCGCGCCCCACCAGGATCACCGCGGTGCGCTCGATGGGATTCGCTTTGAGCTTCGCGCTGATATCGGCGAGCGTGCCGCGCACGATCCGCTCTTCCGGCCAGCTCGCATGCGCCACGACGGCGACAGGACAGTCGGCGCTGTAGAACGGCAGCAGCGTCTCGACGACATGGTCGAGCGTGTGGATGGCGAGATGGATGGCGAGCGTTGCGCCCGTCGCGGCGAATGCGGAGAGCTGCTCGCCTTCCGGCATGCGCGAGGCGCGCCCCGGCACCCGCGTCAGCACCACACTCTGCGCCACCTCCGGCACGGTGAGCTCGCGCCCGAGCGCGGCGGCGGCGGCGGCGAAGGCCGGCACGCCCGGCGTCAGCGTGTAAGGAATGCCGTGGGCATCGAGCCGCCTCATCTGTTCGGCCACGGCGCTGAACACCGAAAGATCGCCGGAATGGAGACGCGCTACATCGCGCCCGGCCTCATGCGCGGCGACGTATTCCGCCTCGATCTCGTCGAGGGACATTGGTGCGGTATCAACAAGGCGTGCGCCTTGCGGGCAGTAGGCAAGCAGCGCAGGTGACACGATGGAGCCCGCATAGAGGCAGACCGGACAGCGCGCGAGGATGTCGCGCCCGCGCACCGTGATGAGGTCGGCCGCGCCCGGGCCAGCCCCGATGAAATGGACGGTCACGCGCCGTCCTTCGTGGCGGCGATGGCGCAGGTCGCCGGGCCCAACACGAGGCGCGGCACGACGAGCGTGGATTGAGGCCCGCACGCCGCAAGTGCCGCAGCCTCGGCGACCGAAGGAACGCCGAAAAGCTCTTTCACGCGCGGCGAGGAGGATTGCGTGCGCGGCCCCGCCGCCTCGAGTTCGCCCGGCGTCACCAGGACGAGTTGCACGCCGCGACCTGCCGCCGCTTCGATGATCCCCGGCTCGCTGCCCTTTCCGTCCGAGGTGGCGATGGCGCTCAGCGCCTCGCGCGGCTTGCCCGCTTCGGTGAGCGCCGCTTCGATTGCGGCGTCGATCTCCTGCCCTGAGGCGCCTTTACGGCAGCCGATCCCTGCGACGATCATGACTTCCCCCAAACCCATTGTGTGACCGGCATGGCGGGACGCCAGCCCATCTTGTTCCCGATGCTGTCGGCCCGCGCCACGGCGATGCGCATGAGATCGCCCCCGAGCGCAGCGTGCCGCGCGATCAACTCTGATTCCGTCTCAAGCGTCACGGCATTGGCGACGAGCCGCCCGCCCGGCTTGAGCGCGGCCAGACAGCCTTCCAGCACGCCGGGCGCACTCGCACCGCCACCGACGAAGATCGCATCGGGCGCTTCGAGCCCATGAAGCGCTTGCGGTGCGGCGCCCTCGGTAACGTGAAGACTGGGCACGCCGAAGGCGGCGGCGTTGCGGCCGATGCGCGCAGCGCGGTCGGCACGCGCCTCGATGGCAATTGCGCGCAAAGACGGATCGGCGAGCATCCATTCGATCGCGATGGAGCCGGAGCCCGCACCAACGTCCCACAACAGCTCGCCCCGGCGCGGCGCCAGCGCGGACAGCGTGATCGCGCGGATCTCGCGTTTGGTGATCTGGCCGTCATGCTCGAACAGATCGTCGGCGAGACCTGGCGTATAGGCGATGATGCGCGCGCCGGGCGCGGCAACGACCTCGATGGCCAAGGTGTTGAGCGCCGCAGCATCGCCGATGTCGAAATCTGCGGCGGTCGTGGCTCTGATGCGCTCGTGGTCACCGCCGAGCGCTTCGAGCACGGTGAGCCTTGAAGCCCCGAACCCGGTCTCGGTGAGAAGGCGCGCGAGTGCCGCCGGCCCGTCGGCGTCGGACGTGAGCGCCAGGATCCGTGCGTTCGCGTGAAGGTGCGGCCTGATGCGGTCGAGCGCGCGGCCATGCACCGAGAGCAACACCGTCTCAGGCATCGCCCAGCCCATGCGCGCCGCAGTCAGGCTGAAGGCAGACGGCGCCGGCACCACCCAGGTCTCCTCTGGCACCACGTGGCCGGCGAGCGTCGCGCCTACGCCATAGAAGAAGGGATCGCCTGAGGCGAGCACGCACACCTGCCGCCCCCGCGCGGCCAAGACCGCGGCGATCCCTTGGGAAAACGGACTCGGCCACGGCTTCGCCTCGCCATGGATCAGAGGTGCCGCAAGCGCCAGATGCCGGGCGCCGCCGAACACGATCTCGGCCCGGGCGACGAGATCCCGCGCGCCCGCGCTCAAGCCGTCGATTCCGTCCTCGCCGATGCCGACGATGGACAGCCAGCGCCGCGATGGGGCAGGGTCCGGCATGATCGGTTCAGGGCGCGCCATGAATATCCTCATCCTCGGCGGTACGGCGGAGTCCCGCACGCTGGCCGGGAGCCTCGCTGTAACCGGGCGTTTCGACGTCACGTTGTCCCTCGCGGGCCGCACAGCGAGGCCACTGGCCCAGCCTGCACCGATGCGCAGCGGTGGCTTCGGTGGCGCTGAAGGTCTCGCGCGCTATCTGCGCGACAAGACCATTGATGTGCTGATCGACGCTACGCATCCTTATGCCGACGTCATCTCCGCAAACGCTGCGCGCGCCGCTGCCCTGACGGGCGTGCCGCTCGTCGCGCTGCGCCGCGCTGCCTGGGAGAAGGTGTCCGGCGATCAGTGGATCGAGGTCGAGAGTATTGCCGCAGCAGTTGCCGCGCTGGGCCAAGCGCCCCGCCGCGTGTTTCTCGCGCTCGGCCGCAAAGAGATCGCGCCCTTCGCCGAAGCCCCGCAGCACACCTATCTGGTGCGGAGCGTCGATCCCGTCGATCCGCCGCTCGCCGTGCCGCACGCCATCTATCTCACTGCACGTGGACCGTTCAGCGAGGCGGAGGACCGCGCGCTGCTGGAGCGCCACCGCATCGACGTCATCGTCGCCAAGAACAGCGGCGGTGACGCCACTTACGGCAAGATCGCTGCTTCGCGCGCGCTGCATCTGCCGGTCATCATGCTGCAGCGTCCCTCGCTGCCCGAGGTCGAGGCTGTCGAGACCGTGGACGACGTGCTTGCCTGGCTCGATCATGCGGTCACCTCCGCCGCTTCCCGCGGCGTGTAGACGAGCGGCGCGCGGCCCTCGCGGGCGATCAACCGCGTCTCGGGCGAGCCGACCAGAATAAGCGTCGCCATGTCAGCCTTGGTTGCGGCCGCTTGATCGAGCGTGGTGATGGTCACCGCCTCGTCGGCGCGGCCTATCGCCCGGCCGAACACCACAGGCGTCGACGGGGCGAGATGCCGCGACAGGCGGGCGAAGGCCTCGCCGAGCTGCCAAGGCCGCGCGACCGAGATCGGATTATAGAACGCGATGACGAAGCCGCCCGACGCGGCGGCATCGAGCCGCTTCTCGATCACGGGCCACGGCTTCAGATTGTCGGAGAGCGAGATGGCGCAGAAATCGTGACCGAGCGGTGCGCCGACTCGCGCGGCGACGGCAAGCATGGCCGTGATGCCGGGAACCACCACGATATCCACCGCGCGCCAGGCATCGGGCCCGCGCTCGATCTCCCCGCACACCGCGGCCGCCATGGCGAAAACGCCGGGGTCGCCGCCTGAGACGATGGCCACATGGGCGCCGTTCGCCGCGTGGCGCAGCGCGGCTTCCGAGCGCTTCCCCTCTTCGCGATTGCCGGACGGATAGCGGGGCTGGCCCTCGCGCTCCGGCACGCGGTCGAGATAAGGCCCATAGCCATAGAGCGCTTCGGCCGCCGCAAGCGCGTCCGCCGCCTCTGGCGTCAGGTAGCAGTCGTCGCCGGGCCCGAGCCCGATGATGGAAAGGCGCCCGCTCATGGTTGTTGTTCCCAGCCCGGCACCAGCACGACGGCGAAATAAGGCGCGCACGTATCGAGCTTGTCGGTGAGCTTCATCACCGATGCGTTCGCCATGGTGCCGCGCTCCACATAAATTGCGCGGTCGAGCCGCCCGGCGCGGTCGAGCGCACGGCGCACTTTGGCAAGATGCCGTCCGATCTTCATCACCACCGCGGCGTTGGCATCGGCAAGCCGGCGCTCGAGCTCGTATTCGGGCAGCGTGCCCGGCAGTACGGTGAACACGTCGTCGCCTTGCGTCATCGGCACGCCGATCGACGACCAGCAGCCGGACATGCCGGTCACCCCGGCAATGACCTCGGCCGGATAGCGCGACGAGAGCCGCACGTGGAGATGCATATACGATCCGTAGAACAAGGGGTCGCCCTCGGACAGCACGGCGACGGTACGGCCGTCGTCGAGGTGCTTGGCCACAGCCCCGGCGGAGGCATCGTAGAAGGCGCCGATCGCGTTGCGATAGGCGGCGTCCTCTTTCGGGATCTCGGTGGTGACAGGATAGAGCAGCGGCAGCTCTTGCGTGCCATTGAGATGCGCGGCGACGATGGTTCGCGCGTTGCTCGCGTTCCCCGCCTTGGCGAAATAGGCGACCACGTTCGCCTGGTGGAGGGCCTCGATGGCCTTCAGCGTCAGCAGCCCGGGATCGCCGGGACCGACGCCCACACCGATGAGACGGCCGGTCATATCCCCTCCTTGGCGAGTGCGTTTAGGGCGGCCGCCGTCATGGCGCTGCCGCCCATGCGCTCGCGCACGATGAGATAGGGCACGCCATGCGGATTTGCGGCGAGCGCGTCCTTGGATTCCGCAGCGCCGACGAACCCGACCGGGATGCCGAGGATGGCGGCGGGCTTCGGCGCACCTCCGTCCAGCATCTCGAGCAGATGGAATAGCGCAGTGGGCGCATTGCCGATGGCGACGACCGCACCTTCCAGCCGATCGCGCCACAGCTCGAGCGCCGCGGCCGAACGCGTCGTGCCGAGCTCTGCCGCAAGCTCTGGCACCCGCTCGTCGCGCAAGGCGCAGATGACGTCGTTGTCGGCGGGAAGGCGCGCACGGGTAACGCCATGCGCCACCATCTGCGCGTCGCAGAAGATCGGCGCACCGCGGTGCAGCGCGCCGCGCGCCGAAGACACCAGGTCCGCAGAGAATTCGATCAGCTCAGCCGCATCGACGCGGCCGCAGGCATGGATCATGCGCACCGCGATGTCGGCTTGCGCGGGCGTGAAGCGCGAGAGGTCGGTTTCGGCACGGATGATGGCGAAGGACCGCTCGTAGATGGCGGCGCCGTCACGGATATAGTCCTGCTTAAGCATCGGCCGCCTCGCGTATCGAAAACTCATCGACAGCGGCGGCAACGTCCGCCTCATTCACATAGTACGACGGCGTGGCACGCGCCGTGGAGTTGCGTACGAGCCCCGCGCCTTGCGCGGTGCCGACCACGGTGAGCGGCGCAGGAAAAGGATGCGCGCAGCCCTTGGCACAGCCCGAGACATGCAGGGCGATTCCTGCGCCGGCGAACTCCACCTCCTCTGCGATTTCCGCCGCGAGTCTGCGTGAGGCGATCAGGCCCGAGGCGCAAGCCGGCGCGCCGGGGCAGGCGACCACGCGGCGGCGCGGATCTGCCGCCTCAACCGCGAAGCCAAAGCGTCGCGCCTCGTCCCTTATCGCTTTTACTTTTGTCCTTTGGAATGGCCCGAACATCAACGTGCGATCCGGGACAGGCCGTGCCCATCGGGCATCGAGTACACGAGCACTCTCTGTCAGCGCGTTCAGCGTGTCGGCTTGGGTGTGGCCGAATGTGAGTCCGACACCCACCGCATAGAGATCGACCCCGAGAGAGTGAGTGCCAACCATAGCGGCCGGGAGCCGGGTTGGTGGTAGCGCTCCAGACTCGATACGGGTCCGGATGGCGTTCCGGAACGCCGCCAACCCGCAGCTTCGAAGCACATCGGCGCTGCGGGCTTCCGGACCATGTGCCGCAATCACCGCAAGCAGGCAGGAAACGGCGTCGCACGCCTCATCCGGCGCGACCGTGCCAAGCGGTGTAGCCGTTGCTCCGTCACCTGCGACTGCAATATGAAGTCGCAGAACGTCCGCCGAGCTGACGGCCCGGACTCTGATGTCCGCCGCGAGCGCATCGAGGTGGAGCGCGCCACCGCCATCGACGGTCACCGACACCTTCGGCGCGAGCACGAGACCGCGCACCGCAATGGCGTTGCGCAATTCGGCAGCAAGCGCCTGCACATCGATCAAAGCTTTCGGATCGTCCGGCAGCGGACTGGCGACAACAGGGACATCACCGCACATCGCGATGTCGAGCGTTTCGACCGCGGCGGCGAAGAGGGGCGCAGACGCGGGGCTCAGGCCGCGCACTTGCAGGCTGCCCCGGGCGCTGATCTCCAAGATGCCGTTGCCGTGCGTTCGTGCGGCGGTGCAGAGGCGAGCCAGCGCCTTGAGCGGCATGGGCCCCGCCGGCACGATGCGGGCGAGCAGACCGTCGCCGGTCTCCATCGGCGTGGACAGGCGCGGGCACGCGCCTCGGACCAAGGGCCAACTCATAAGGTCGCCTCCGCTTCGCGCGTGGCGAATTCAGTGCCAAGATCGTTGCGTTTCGGGTGCCACAGGCCTTTGCGGCGTGCCGCCTCCAGCCGTTCGGCAATGGCACGCGCCGCCTCCGGGTTTTCGCGCAGGAGGAAGTCGCGCACCGTCTCGTCGGCGAGATAGGCGCCATGCACTTCGTCGAACAGCGCGCTCGATACCGCGCCGGTGGTCTCGGCGAAGTCGACCAGCCGATCCACGGTCTCGGCGAGCTCCGCGGCGCCGCGCGCCCCGTGCCGCATCATACCTTCGATAAACTTCGGGCTCGTTGCGCGTCCGCGCACGATGCGGGCTAGCGCCTGATCGAGCGGACGTGCGCGCGGACGATTGGGATCGGTCACGTCGAGCATAACGAGGTCCGGTGCCCCGCCGAGCGAACGGGCCGCGGCGGCGAAGCCGCCCACATGGGCCACGTCCTCGGCGCCTTCGAGAAGGTCGCGGCTCGGATCGTCGCTGAGGTGGAGGAGCATGTCAGCCTGCGCCACGCGCGCGGCGAATGCGCCAGGCTCGAGCTTGCCGTCGCCGTCCGCGCCGCCATACGCATGCGACGTGGCGGCAAGATAAGCCGCGCCGATCTCGTCCTCAGGCGTGTCACGCCCGAGCAGGTCCTCAACGCCCGCGCCGTAGGCGCCGGGCGCATTGCCGAAGATGCGTGCAGGCGCCTCGCCGCTGCCGTCCGCCGCCCGCCGCGCCGCGGCAAGCGGGTTTTCATGATCGTCTTCGTCGCGCTGCGCCACGAGCTTCACCGCGGCATCGATCAGCGCGATCTGCGCCGGGAACAGGTCGCGGAACAGGCCGGAAATGCGCCAGGTCACGTCGACGCGCGGCCGTCCCATCACCGCCGGCGGCAGCACCTCCATGCCGGTGACGCGGCCCGTGGCCGGATCCCAGGTGGGGCGGCAGCCCATCAGCGCGAGTCCTTGGGCGATCTCCTCGCCGCCTGTGCGCAAGGTCGCGCTCCCCCACAGATCGATGACCAGCGCGCGCGGCATCTCGCCATGGGTCTGCATGTAAGAGCGGACCACCTCGTCGGCAGCAAGCTGGCCGAGCTCCATCGCGGTCGGCGTCGGCAGCACGCGGGGATCGGCGGTGAACAGATTGCGTCCCGTCGGCAGCACGTCCCGGCGTCCTCTGGACGGCGCGCCCGCGGGCCCCGGCGCCACGCGCTTGCCGTCGAGCGCCGCGATCAGCGCATCGCGCTCGGCGTCGGCGCAGTGTTGCCAGGCCGCGTCGTCCGTGTGCGGCTTGCGCCCATAGATATGCAGCCCGTCCTTGATGGCGAGGTCCTTCAGATCGCACAGCCAGGCGTCGATCTTGCGCAGGGCGTCTTGATCGTTCTCGGCCCCCTCGACGCCCGCCTCGCGCGCCAGGCCAGAGCCTTGCGCCTTGTCGACGATGAGCCGCGCCAGCCGCTCGCGCCGGCGCCGATCGAGCCCATCGGCGATGGCGTACTCGTCCACCAGCTGTTCGAGCTCTTGCGCCGCGCCGGACATCTCGGTGTGCGTGAGCGGCGGCGGCAAATGGCCGATGGTCACGGCGGCGATGCGGCGCTTGGCCTGTGCCGCCTCGCCGGGATTGGAGACGATGAACGGGTAGATCACCGGCAGCGCGCCGACCACGGTTTCGGGGAAACAAGAGCCCGTCAGCGCCACGGCCTTGCCCGGCAGCCATTCCAGCGTGCCATGCGCGCCGAGATGGAGCAGCGCGTGCGCCTTGACCGCGTGTTGCAGCCATAGCCCGAAGGCGAGCAGCGCGTGGCGCGGCGGAAGCGTGGGATCGTGGTAGTCGGTGCGGCGCTCGTGGGCGTTGCCGCGGTCCGGCGGCAGCGCCACCGTAACCGTGCCGAATTGGCAGGCGCGAAAGTGGAAGGCCCCGCCGCGGAAATCGGGATCGTCTTCCGGTGCGCCCCAGGCCGCGTTGATCTTGTCCGCGATCTCGGCGGGAAGCGTCGCCAGCAGAGCGGTGTAGTTCGCAAGGGAGAGCGCCGGCGCCTCCGCGCCGTGCTCCAACGCATCGAGCAGCGCTGGAGACGTGGCCGGCACATCGTCGACGGCATAGCCCGCCGCATCGAGATCGGCGAGGAGCGCCAAGACGCTGGCCGGCACGTCGAGGCCGACCGCATAGCCGGTGCGTCCGCCTGCCCCGGGATAATCGGGCATCACCACGGCAACGCGGCGCTCTGCGCGCGGCGTGTCTCGGAGCCCCACCAGTGCGGCGGCCTTGTCGGCGACGGCCTCGATGCGGTCCGGCTCGGGGCGGCTCGCGTAAGAGGTAAAGCCGAGCGCGTCGTCCTTGGTCAGCGCGTCCTTGAAGCCGAGCGCGCCGGCGAGCACCCGCCCGTCGAGCTCCGGCAGCACCACATGCATGGCGAGGTCGGCGGGCCCGAGCCCGCGAGGGTTTTCGGCCCAGGCCTCGCGCCGCGTGGTGGCGATCACCGCCTGCAACACGGGCGCATCCGTGCCGTCGAGCGGCGAGGTCTCCCCATCGCCGGCGGCGAACGCCGTGGTGGTGACGATCACGTCAGGCGACAGCGCTTGAAGCGTCTCGCGCACGAATGCGCCAGCGTCCGGATCCTTCAAGCTCGGCACGAAGAGCGGCGCTGGCGTCAGGCCGCGGGCAGAAAGCGCGGCGCACAGCGCATCGATGGGTGCGGTATCGGCCGCAAGCAGCGCCGAGCGGTAGAAGATCACCGGGACCAAAGGCAGGCCCGTCGCGATTTCGCTGCGCAACCTATGGAGCGGCACGGGCCCTTTGCCTGGCACATAGGCGGCCACGCGCGGCAGCCGCTGCGGCGCCGGCACATCGAGCGTAGCGCCTGCATGGCGGGCAAGATACCGCAGCAGGCCGCGCAAGTTCTCCGGCCCGCCTTCGCGGAAGTAGCGCAGCAAGTTCTGCAAGTCGTCGGGCGGTAGAGTCGACGCTTCGAACAGCCGTGCGTCGTCGCGGTCCTCGCCCGGCAACACGGCGAGCGCGATGTCGTTGTCGCGCGCGAGCACCGACAACGCCTCGACGCCATAGCGCCACCAGTCGAGCCCGCCCAGAAGCCGCACCACGATGACTTTGGCGTGCTGCGCCACCGCATCGATCCACAGATCGATGGACATGGGATGGCGCAGGTCGCGCAAGTGTGCGAGCCGCACGGTGGGCAGCACGTCGCGCTCCGCGGCATAGGCCGCCGCGAGCCCGGCAAGATCGCTGTCGGCAAACGACAGCACCACGATGTCGCCCGGCGTCTGGCCGAGATCGACAGGCTCGACGATGTCGTCGAGCGTCGCAGCGCTTGTTTGCAACAGATGCATCCGCGTTATCCTGCGAGCGATTTGGCGACGGCGTCGCGGTCGAGACCTTTGAGGCCGATGACGACGACGCTGCCTTGGCGGTCCTCGGACGCGCCCCAAGGGCGGTCGTAATAATGGCTGACCCGCGGCCCCACGGCCTGAATGAGAAGCCGCATGGGTTTGCCGGCGACGGACGCAAACCCCTTGATTCTCAACACATTATGGGCCTCGGCAAGCTGCGCGATGCGCGCGGCGATCGTCGCCGGATCGCCCACCTCGGCGAGTGGCACCACGAACGTGTCGAAGTCGTCGTGGTCGTGCTCCTCCTCCGTATCGTGATGGGTCATGCGGTTCTCGATGTCGTTCTCGGTGCCGACGCCCAGGCCCAAGAGTGCCACAGGATCGACCTTGCCGTCGGCCACGGTGACGATGCCGACCGCGCGCGGCAGCGCGCCGGTGACCGTGGCCATGGCACGTTCCAAGCCGCCAGCGTCGAGCAGGTCGCGCTTGTTGAGCACGACGAGATCGGCGCAAGCGATCTGATCCTCGAACACTTCCTCGATGGGATCGTCGTGATCGAGGGCGGCGTCGGCCACGCGCTGCGCGGTGAGCGCTTCGAGATCGGCGGAGACTTGCCCGCCGGCAAGCGCGGCGCCATCCACCACCGCGACCACGCCGTCCACGGTGACGCGACTCTTGATCGCCGGCCAATGGAAGGCCTGCACCAGCGGCTTCGGCAGCGCCAGACCCGAGGTCTCGATGACGATGTGATCGACTTGGGGCGCCCGCGCCAGGATCTCGTCGAGCGCCGGCACGAACTCGTCGGCCACGGTGCAGCACAGGCAGCCATTGGCGAGCTCGACGACATTCTCCTCGGGACACGAGGCATCGCCGCAGCCTTTCAATATCTCGCCGTCGATGCCGACATCGCCGAACTCGTTGACGATCACGGCGAGCCGCTTCCCGTTCGCGTTGGCGAGCACGTGGCGGATCAGCGTCGTCTTGCCCGAGCCGAGAAAGCCGGTGACGATGGTGCAAGGAACGCGGGCGAGCGACGTCATTCAGTCTCCTCCTTGGAATTCTTGTTGGCGAAATCGAGTGGCGGCACGCGGGCGATCAGCCCCCGCTTCAGCACCTCGGGACGGCCGCGCCACGGCAAGATACCGTCTTCGGCGCGGGCCAAAAGCTGCGCCCCTTCGATCAGCGCCGCGGCATCCCGCTCAGGCTCGAGCCCGCCGAACACATAGGTCCAGGCGCCGTCGCAGCGCATCGCGGCGCTCAATGACCGGCTGCAATTGGCAAGGCATTCGACCTGGCAGACCTCGACTTCAGTGCCTTCCGCCGCCTTCGCCGTGGCGCGCGCCAGCACAAGGCCGGGACGCTGGGTGTCTTCCGGGTCGCCGGGCCGGCGGCAGGTCACGCAGACATAGACCGTGGCCCCGGTCCGGACCGCGACGTCGTCGTCCTCGGCGATGTCGGTAAGAGTCACCCCTTGCAAAGCCGCTCCTCGGGCATCTCGATGGGGTGCTGAACGGCCGCAACCTGCCGGCTACCGCCAAAGAACCAACCGCCCCGAGGCACCCCGCCCGGTAGGCGACCAGATCGACGGTAGGTCTCCTGGCTCGCGGGTCTCAGCCCCTCCCCGCCTTCCCGGGATCGGCCTCCCAGTGGCTCTTGTGGTTCGGGCTCACCGCTTACAGTTGCGGGGGCAGCCGCGGCTTTGGACCTGTCCGTACCGCGTTCCCTGTTTGCTCTCATAGAGCACCGTCGATCAGGCACTTAAGGGGGCGTGTCCCCCCTTTGTCAATGCGCTGCGGAGGAAGAAACCCACGGCCTGCTTGCGGTGCGGCGCGAGCCAGTTATAGTCGCCCTCGTCGTCGGTTCCCGCATTCCGTGGGACGAGAAAAGGGAACGCGGTGAGGGATTTCCCCGATTCCGCGGCTGCCCCCGCAACTGTAAGCGGCGAGCACCCCTCCGCTGGCCACTGGAGATGAGCCTCCGGGAAGGCCGAGGGAAGGCGTCGACCCGCGAGCCAGGAGACCTGCCGGCGGCTTGAAACCTTGAACCGCGCCCTCGGGTGGAGGGCGAGAAGGGGACCAGATGACGACGTTTTCGACCAAGCCTGAAACGACCGCCAACACCGCCGCCGCCTTTACGGCATCACGCGCCATCCCGATCTTCATGGCCATGCTGCTCGGCGCCTTCATCGTCGGCGGCGTGGGCTTCTCCCACATCGAGGCGGTACACAACGCCGCGCACGACTATCGCCACTCCATGGCCTTCCCTTGTCACTAAGGAGGGCGCACACATGGATTATTTCCGCAACATCGTGATCGTTGCGGCCATCGCCGGTGCGCTTGCCGGCCTTGGCATGACCGTCGCGCAGCAGCTCACCACCGTGCCGATGATCCTCAAGGCCGAGGTCTATGAGGAGCAGGGCGCGGCGCCCGCCCATGTCCATGAGCATGAGGCGGGCACCGCAGAACACGAGCATGCCGTGTCGGCGCACGCGCATGAGCACGGCGACGGCTGGGCGCCTGCGGACGGCGCCGAGCGGACCTTCTTCACCTTCGCCGCCAACATGCTCACCGGGATCGGCTTCGCGCTGCTCCTCGTCGCCGTGAGCGAGCTGTTCGGCGGCATCGCCAATTGGCGCCAGGGCGTGTTCTGGGGTTTGGCCGGCTTCGTGGTGTTCACGCTCGCGCCGGGTCTCGGCCTTCCGCCGGAGTTGCCCGCGATGCCTGCGGCGGATCTGGGCGCGCGCCAGGCTTGGTGGCTGGGGACGGTCCTCGCCACGGCGACGGCGCTCGGGCTCCTGTTCTACAGCCGGTCGCTGGTCGCCGTGCTCGCGGCCATCGCGCTCCTGGTCGCGCCCCATGTGATCGGCGCGCCCCAGCCTGTGAGCTACGAGAGCCCCATTCCTGAGGGCCTGCACCATAGCTTCGTCGTCGCCGCGGTGATGACGGCGCTGCTGTTCTGGGTGCTGCTCGGCGGGCTTGCTGGCTACGTGCGCGGGCGTTTCATCCACGCCGCCTGATCATGGCGCAACCAAACGCGACCGGGGACAAAGGCGTGACCCTCGTCCTCGGCGGTGCCCGCTCCGGCAAGAGCCGTTACGCCGAAAGCCTCGTCACGGCGCGGCCGCACCCGTGGGTGTACATCGCCAGTGCCGAGGCCCGCGACGACGAGATGGCAGCGCGCATCGCCGCGCATCAGGCGCGCCGCGCCGAAGGCTGGCAGACCATCGAGGCGCCCCACGAATTGCCCGCGGCGCTTCGCGACGCACCGCAGGGGTCCGCTGTCCTGGTCGATTGCCTGACCTTGTGGCTCTCCAATGTGATGCATGCCAAGTTCGACATCGACGAGATCACGCTCAAGCTCGAAGAGGCACTTCGCGCGCGCACCGGCACCACCGTGCTGGTCTCCAACGAAGTGGGGCTTGGCATCGTGCCGGATAACGCGCTGGCCCGCGCTTTCCGTGACGCGCAAGGCCTGCTCAACCAGCGCCTCGCAAGCGTTGCGGCGCGCGTCGTGCTCATGGTTGCCGGCCTGCCGCTCACCGTGAAAGGACCATCATGACCAAACCCGTCGACGAGCAAGAGGCCGAACGCCATCGCGCCAAGATGGCCAAACGGAAGTCTGTGCAGGACCAGGAGGTCGCCGGCAAGACCGTCGAGAAGGGCCTGCTCATCGTCCACACCGGCACTGGCAAGGGCAAGTCGACGGCGGCCTTCGGCTTGGCGCTGCGCATGCTCGGACGTGGCCGGCGCGTCGGCGTCGTGCAGTTCGTCAAAGGCGCTTGGCACACGGCGGAGCGCGACGCGCTGGCGAAGTTCGGCGATCAGGTCGCCTGGTATTCCATGGGCGAGGGCTTCACCTGGGAGACCCAGGACCTTGCCCGCGACATCGCTGCGGCGCAGCGAGCCTGGGCCAAGGCGGTCGAGCTGATGGACGATCCGAGCTTCGGTCTCGTCATCCTCGATGAGCTCAACATCGCGCTGCGCTACGACTACCTGCCGCTCGATGAGGTGATTGCCACACTCAAGGCGCGGCGGCCTGATCTCCACGTGGTCGTCACCGGGCGCAACGCCAAGCCCGATCTCATCGAGGCCGCCGACCTCGTCACCGACATGACCTTGGTGAAGCATCACTTCGCCGCCGGCGTGAAGGCGCAACCCGGCATCGAGTTCTGAGCCGATGACTGCCCGCGCGCTCATGTTCCAGGGCACGGGCTCCGATGTCGGCAAATCGCTGATCGTCGCCGGCCTCGCCCGCGCGCTTCACGCGCGCGGACTGAAAGTGTTGCCGTTCAAGCCGCAGAACATGTCGAACAACGCGGCGGTCACCATCGACGGCGGCGAGATCGGTCGCGCGCAAGCCTTGCAGGCACGTGCCGCGCGCGTCGCACCGAGCGTGCACATGAACCCGGTGTTGTTGAAGCCGCAGAGCGAGGTGGGCGCGCAAATTATCGTGCAGGGCCGCGTCTACGGCAAAGCCAAGGCCGCCGACTACCAGAAGCTCAAGCCGGAGCTGATGGGCTTCGTGCAAGAGAGCTTCGCGCGGCTGAAGGGCGAGGCCGACATCGTGCTGGTGGAGGGCGCCGGTAGCGCGTCCGAGGTGAACCTGCGCGCCAACGACATCGCCAATATGGGCTTCGCCCGTGCGGCGCACGTGCCGGTCGTCCTTATTGGTGACATCGACCGCGGCGGCGTCATCGCCAGCCTCGTCGGCACCAAGGCGGTGCTCGATGCGGAAGACGCTGCGCTGATCGTTGGCTTCCTCGTCAACAAGTTCCGTGGCGATCCAACGCTCTTCCACCACGGCATGGCGCTCGTCGCCGCAGCAACAGGATGGGAGGAACTCGGCCTGATCCCCTTCTTCCCCGAGGCGCGCGCGCTGCCGGCCGAGGATGCGCTCGCCCTAGATGGCGCGCGGCCCGCGAAAGCGGGCGCGGCCGTCAAGATCGCGGTTCCCCTCCTGCCCCACATCGCCAATTTCGACGATCTCGATCCGCTTGAGGCGGAACCCGCCGTCGATCTCGTGCGCGTGCGCCCTGGCGAGGCGCTCCCTGCCGATGCGGCGCTCGTCATCCTGCCGGGCTCGAAAGCCGTCCTCTCCGATCTGAAGGCGCTTCATGACGCCGGCTTCGACATCGACATTGCCGCGCATGTCCGCCGCGGCGGCATGGTGTTGGGGCTGTGCGGCGGCTATCAGATGCTCGGCCGCGCCGTCCACGACCCTGACGGCATCGAAGGACCTGCGGGCGGCACCGCGCCCGGCCTCGGCCTCCTCGACGTCGAGACCACGTTGAGCGCTGAGAAGCGTCTCGAGCCGGCATGCGGCACGACTTACGACGGTGCGCCCTTCTCAGGCTACGAGATGCATATGGGGGTTACCGAAGGACCCGACTGCGCGCGACCCTTCGCCCGCCTCGGCGATGAGACACCTGAAGGCGCCATGGCGGCGGACGGCCGCGTCATCGGCACGTATGTACACGGCCTCTTCGCCGACGACCGCCAGCGCGCCGCTTGGCTGGCGCGCTTCGCCGGCGGGCCCGCGCAAGTCTCTTACGAAGCTTCGGTCGACGCGATCCTCGATCGTCTCGCCGCGCATCTGGAAGCCCATGTCGATGTCGATCGCCTGCTCACAGTATCGCGGTAAGCGCCGCGAGCACGAACACGATGGCGATGAGCAGTCCGTCGGCACGGCCATAGAGGTCGAGCGCCGCCTGGACGTCGGCGCCCTTGGCCTCGCGCCGCCCATCGCCGAGCCAGGCGCCGTCGGTCTCCTTGCCGTCATAGGTCCTGGGACCGCCGAGGGACAGTCCGAGCGCGCCGGCCATGGCGGCTTCCGGATATCCGGCATTGGGCGAGGCGTGTTTTCCCGCATCGCGGACCATCGCGTGCCAGGCGCCGCCGACAGAGGCGTCGCCCGTCATCGCCGCGGCCGCCACGAGAAGCAAGCCGGAGATCCGCGAACCCGGCAGGTTGACGATGTCGTCGAGCTGCGCCGCCGGCTTGCCGAAATCCTCGTACCGCGCGTTGTGGTGACCGATCATGCTGTCGGCGGTGTTGACCGCCTTGTAGACGGCGCCGCCGGTCATGCCGAGAAGTCCGATCCAGAACACGGGCGACACCACGCCGTCGGAGAAGTTCTCGGCGAGGCTTTCGATCGCCGCCCGCGCCACACCAGCCTCGTCGAGCTCGCTGGTGTCGCGGCCGACGATGTGCGCGACCTCGCGGCGAGCTTTGACGAGGTTCCCCGAATCGAGCGCGTCGGCGACATTGGCCACATGCAGATAGAGACTGCGCTGGGCAATGAACGTGCTGCACAGGATGCCGACGGCGATCACCCCGAAGGGCACCAGCAAGAGCGCAGTCTCGAGCGCAAAGGCGATGCCGCCCACGACCACGAGCACGATGAAGAGCGCGATGGCGCCTGCCCGGCGGCGCGTCTCGGGGTCTGCACTCTCGCGGTTGAGGTTGGCGTCGAGATAGCCGATGAGATGGCCCATCCACGTCACGGGATGGCCTACCATCTTGCTGAGCTCGTGCGGATACCCGGCAATGAGCTCGGTCAGCAAGGCCAGAAGCGCTAGCGGTGTAGACATGATCCCTCCAAACGCGCTCGAGCCGCTCGTGCATGGCGGCGATCTCGACACGGCGCGAAAGCTGTTCCCCGGCGCGCCCGAACCGTTCCTCGATCTGTCGACGGGGATCAACCCCCATCCCTATCCTATCCCGGCGCTGGCGCCGCAAGTTTTTGCGCACCTCCCCGAGCCTGCGCAGCTGGTGCAGCTCAGGAGCCGCGCCGCCGCGGCCTATGGCGCGCCTTCGGAGTCCAATGTGGTCCCGGCCCCAGGCACGCAAAGCCTCATGGCGCTGATCACGACCCTCGTGCCACCGGGCCGCGCGATGATTGTCGGGCCGACATACGCGGAGCACGCGCGCGCCGCGTCTCTCGCCGGCCACGATGTGTCGATCGTCACGGCGCTCGATCAGCTCGATGACGCCGATCTCGCTGTCGTCGTCAATCCGAACAATCCGGATGGCCGCATTCACAACCTTGACGATCTGCTTGCCGTCGCCGCGCGGCAGCGTGCGCGTGGCGGGCTCTTGATCGTCGACGAGGCCTTCATGGATGTGGGCTCCCGCGCAATGAGCCTCGCCGGTCACGTGGAGCGCGGCAACGTGATCGTGCTCCGTTCCTTCGGCAAGTTCTTTGGGCTTGCAGGCCTACGGCTGAGCTTCGCGCTCGCTGCGCGCGAGACCGCCGCCCGTTTGAACGCAATGCTCGGTCCGTGGCCGGTATCGGGCCCTGCGCTTGCGATTGGTGAGACTGCGTTGAGCGACACGGCGTGGATCGAGAGCACGCGCCGCGCACTTGCCGAGGCGTCACAGCGTCTCGATGGCATGTTGGATGAGGCAGGTTTGGAAAAGGTGGGCGGGACGTCCCTGTTCAGCCTCGTCCGCAAGGCCGACGCCCAACAGGTGTTCGACAGGCTGGGCCGCGCGGGAATCGTCGTACGCCGCTTCGCCGAGGAGCCGCGATGGCTCCGCTTCGGCCTCCCCGGCGCCGAGGCGGATTGGCAACGTCTGGAAGCTGCACTCCGCCGCTAATGGGCCCAGCGGCGATTGTAGTGCTCGATGAGCTCGAGATTGCCTTGGGCTTCTTCCGGCAAGAGCCTGGCGATTACGCCCATGGCCAGTTCGACCGAGATCTCGCTCGCGCCGCACTCTTTGAGCTGCTCCCGCAGCCAGCCATAGACCTCTTCGTCGCCGGCCTTGAGCCCGACAGCGATCTCTTCCAGCATCTGCACCAATGATTCTGCTGCCATCGTGCCCCTCCAATTCCAACCAAGCCTAAAGGCTTCTGGCCGTGGTCACGCCGTTGTCGCGCTCTCCTGGTGCGATTCCCCTACGCCCAATCATACTGTGTCTTTCGCGGATGCGAAGTTGCCAACGGGTCACAGTCGCGGCTTTTCTCCCCTAGTCCCCGCGTGGGCCTGTGAATGGGATGGGCTTGATCGAGGCCGTGGAAATGGGATCGGCCGCGTCATCGGCTTGGGCGAAAAAGCCACGGCGCGGTCGCGGCTGGCAGAAATGGCGCCCGTGCAAGGCATTGGTGACGAGAAGATCCACGTGGAAATGGTTGTAGTGGAAGCGGTCGGCACCCGGACCGAGCACGGTGTAGAACTCATTGCACGCCCCGGCGAACGCCTCCTTCAGGAACGCCTTCTCGCGGGGAGTGCCGCGCCACCAGCCTTTGACCACGGTGATTTGCCTCCCGTCCGACAGGCGGAAGGCGGCGATGTCGAGCGCGTTGCCGTAAGCGTGCTCCGACAGCGGACCGCGGTGGCGGCCGTTCCGCCCGCGGCAGCTATAGGATGAGATCTGCTTGATCTCGACCACCGGCTTGCCGAACTGGCGATAGGCCGCCTTCTGCACAGGGCCGTTGAGCCAACGGGTGAGTTCGGCCGTGAGCGGACAGTCGATCGTAGCCGGCGGCGTGATCCTCACCCGGCCGACACCGGAGACCTTGAGGGGCGCCAAGATGCCGCAGGCGCTGGGACCGTCCACATTGCCTGCCGGCTGGATATAGGCGGAAGCGCGGACGCGGCCCGAGGCCATGCAGGCGGACTCCGCCTTATCGCGCCACGCGGCGCGCGTCTCGGACGGAACGCCGCCACCGGCGCAGCCGTTGAGAAGGGATGCGGCCGCGAGCAGGGCGGCCCAATACGCAAGACGTGCCCCCACCATGGCCGGTACCATGCGGCCAAGGGTCTGAAGAATCCTTCAATGCGGAAGGGGCTCAAGAGCCCAGATTTTGGGCAAAAAAGAAGGGCCGCCCGGTGAGGGGCAGCCCTTCCATTGTCGGCCGCGGTCGCGCGTGGACCGCTTCGAAAAGCGTTGCGACGCCTAGACCTCACCAGAGGCGAGCATCCAGGCTGCACCACCCTCAGACCGCGGGCTATGACAATGAGACACTGGATCACCTCCTTTCGATTGTTGATGGGATGAATCGAGTATAGGGCGCCCGGCACAAAAAGGGAACGGCACCACCGGCGCGAGGCCTCAGTCGAGACCGAGCGCCTTGCGGGCCTTTGCTGTGATCGACTGCCGCGTGGAGAAGAAGCCCTCCCACGGGTCACTTTTCAGCCGCTTGAGGC
>Ga0307446_1000170_pt1 | contig 20511 bp, 19 predicted proteins | sample SalMarSW160320MG_FD_202141 | JGI IMG/M metagenome (GOLD analysis project Ga0307446, IMG submission 202141) | Salt marsh sediment microbial communities from the Plum Island Ecosystem LTER, Massachusetts, United States - SW1603-20 | ecosystem: Environmental > Aquatic > Marine > Intertidal zone >... | reverse complement strand
ATCATCGGCAAGTCCGGTTCGGGCAAGAGCACCCTTCTGCGGTGCATCAACTTCCTCGAGGAACCCACGATCGGCGCCATCGAGGTGGACGGGATCCGGGTCAGCGCGGATCCGCTGCGGTCCCGCAGCCGCGAGCACCGCGACCAGATCCGCCAGATCCGCCGCGGGGCCCAGATGGTGTTTCAGGAGTTCAACCTGTTCCCGCATTTCCGCGTGATCGACAACCTGATCGAGGCGCCGATCCGGGTCAAGGGCGTGCCACGCGACGAGGCGATCGCAACAGCGGAGAAGTACCTCGACAAGGTCGGCCTGTCCGAGAAGCGCGACGAGTACCCAGGTCGTCTGTCGGGCGGCCAGAAGCAGCGCGTCGCGATCGCTCGGGCGCTCACGATGGAGCCCAAGGTCCTGCTGTTCGACGAGCCTACCTCGGCCCTCGACCCGACCCTGGTCGGCGAGGTGCTCAACGTCATGGAGGACCTGGCCCACGAAGGCGCCACGATGATCGTGGTGACCCACGAGATGGCGTTCGCCCGCGAGGCCGCGGATCGGGTCTATTACGTCGAGGAGGGCGTGTTCGTCGAGGTCGGGCCACCAGAGGAGGTCCTGGGAAACCCGCGCGACCCGCGGACCCGGGAGTTCCTGGCCCGCACCCTGGGCGAGGCGCACGTCCACGAGGCCGCCGGCGCCGTGCGCGTCCCCGAGGGTGCGGACGCGATGCACATTCACGCGGAGGCCGGAGAGGCGCACTTGCGCACGGAGGCGTGAGGCCACATCGATCAGGACGAGCACCGGCAGGCCCGGGCCCATCGGCCAGCGATCTCACCGCGGCCGTCACGCACGCGTGAGAGGCGTGGCAGACGGGCCATCGTCGGCATCTTCGGCGAGCGCGAGCGTGACCCGGTCGGACCGGCCGCCACTGACGCGCCACGAGCGTCGCTGACGGAGGCAGGGGTCGGGCGCCGGTCGATGACGCGCCACGAGCGTCGCTGACGGAGGCAGGGGTCACGGTCGCCCGCACCCGCAGCGTTCACCGTGGGCGGCCGCGTATCATCGGGCCATGGCTGCCCTCACCCGTGCCGACGTCGAGCACGTCGCCTATCTCGCGCGCCTCGGTCTCACGGATGACGAGCTGACCCGGCTCGAGGGCCAGCTCAACCACATCCTCGATCAGTACGCCAAGCTGGCCGAGCTCGACACCGACCACATCCCACCCACCGCCCAGACCATCGAGCTCGAGAACATCCTGCGCGAGGACGTGGCGCAGCCGTCGATGCCGCCGGAGGCGGTGCTGGGCAACGCTCCCGAGCGCGAGGACGACTTCTTCGTCGTGCCGGCAATCCTCGGCGGCGACTGAGGCCCGGCCCCGTGTCCGACGACCTCGACCTGACGCGTCTGACCGCGCACGATCTGGCGGCCCGCCTGCGGTCGGGCGAGACGACCTCGCGCGAGATCACCGCCGCCCACCTCGAGCGAGCTCACGCCACCGACCGCGGGCTGCACGCATGGCTGACGCTCGACGATGACCGGGCGCTGAGCGAAGCCGACGCCGCGGACGCCCGGCTGGCTGCCGCGCGGGCGCAGGGCGACGGGGCCGTGGACGCGCTCCATCCGCTGCTGGGCATCCCGGTCGCACTCAAGGACCTCGTCTCGCTCGCGGGCGGCCAGTGCACGGCGGGGTCGCGGATCCTGGAGGGGTACACGGCGCCGTTCGATGCCCACCTCACCGAGCGGCTGCGGGCGGCCGGCGCGGTGATCCTGGGCAAGACCAACATGGACGAGTTCGCCATGGGCTCGTCCACGGAGCACTCGGCCTACGGGCCCACCTCCAACCCCTGGGACCTCGACCGTGTGCCGGGTGGGTCCAGCGGCGGATCGGCGGCGGCCGTCGCCGCATACCACGTGCCCCTTGGCATCGGCACCGACACGGGCGGCTCGATCCGCCAGCCGGCAGCCCTGTGCGGTGTCGTCGGGATGAAGCCCACCTACGGGCGGGTCAGCCGGTACGGGATCGTGGCGTTCGCGAGCAGCCTCGACCAGATCGGGCCGTTCGCCCGTGACGCGAGGGACGCGGCGGCGCTGCTCCACGCGGTCTCCGGGCGCGACGACCGCGATTCGACCTCGGCGCCCGAGCCGGTCCCCGACGATCTGCTCCGCCTGGCGGCGTCCGACGACCAGGCGGCGTCCTGGCTGCAGGGCAAGCGCCTCGGCCTGCCGCGCGAGTACTTCGTCGCGGGCATGGAGCCCGGGGTCGAGGCCCGCGTGCGTGAGGCCGTCTCCGCGCTGGAGGGCGCGGGCGCGTCGGTCGAGGAGGTGAGCCTCCCGCACACCGACTATGGCCTGGCTACCTACTACATCGTGGCGCCGGCCGAGGCATCGGCCAACCTCGCCCGGTACGACGGCGTCCGGTTCGGCTACAGCGTCCGCGGTGGCGACGACTACCTCGCCGACTACCTGGCCACGCGGGGAGGCGGCTTCGGAGCCGAGGTCAAGCGCCGGATCATGCTCGGGACGTACGCGCTCTCGGCCGGCTACTACGACGCCTTCTACCTCAAGGCCCAGAAGGTCCGGACGCTGATCAAGCGCGACTTCGACCGGTTGTGGGAGCAGGGCTTCGACGCCCTGGTCGCGCCCACCTCGCCGTCGGTGGCGTTCCGGTTCGGGGCGCGCATGGCCGATCCGGTCCAGATGTACCTGTCCGATGCCTGCACGCTGCCGGTGAACATGGCCGGTCTGCCCGGGATCTCGGTGCCATGCGGGCTGTCCGAGGGTCTGCCGGTCGGGCTCCAGCTGATCGGCGGCGCGTGGTCCGAGGCGAGCCTGCTCCGCGCGGCCCGGGCCTACGAGGGTGCCACTGCGGGCGCCGGGTGGCGGCTCATCCAGCCGCATGACCTGCCGAGCCTCGATGACCCCTCCGTGGTCACGCCCGACGTGCGGTTCGCGGCCGCGGCGGCTGCCGAGTAGGGTCGTCCGGCCCTCGCCCACGACACGCGCCCCCGAGACGATGCCGCGGGAGGTGCACCGATGCTCAAGCGGATCATCGTCGGGTCCACGATCGCGGCCGCCAGCTGGGCGGCGTACTACGGCATGCGGCGCTGGTGGGCGACGTGGGGCGTCGAACCGGCCGAGGGGGTGCAGCCGCTGCCGGGCGACGACCTGGTGCCGGTGGCCGAGTCCATCGACACGCGCGGGATCACGATCGAGGCCCCGCCGTCGGCCATCTGGCCGTGGCTGCTGCAGATGGGCTACGGACGGGCCGGCTGGTACAGCTACGACCGGCTCGACATGCGCGGGCAAAGCGCGGACGAGATCCATCCCGAGTGGCAGGCGCTGGCCGTGGGCAACCTGCTGCCGACCGATCCCGGCGGCGGGTTCGTGATCCGGGTCCTGGAGCCGGAGCGGGCCCTGGTGGCGTTCATCGACAGCGACATCGTCGCCGAGCAGCGCGGAACGGACAGCGGCGAGGTCGCCGTGACCGAGGCACCGGGGCTCGCGGCCTCGGGCCGGTTCATGGGCGCCGCCATGCCGCCGAGGTTCACGGTCTCCTGGGCGTTCGCGCTGGAGCCGATGGGGTCAGATCGAACGCGTCTCATCGAGCGGGTCAGGCTTGGCATCGAGGGCGGCACGCGAGGCACGCGGGTCATGGGCCCGGTGCTGGGCTTCGGGGTGTTCGTCATGATGCAGCGCCAGATGCAGGGGATCCGCGAAAGGGCCGAGCGGGCGCACCGGGTGACGGAGCAACCGGTCGTCGAGCCAGCCGGCCCACCGAGCGAAGCCGTACCCGCCGAGCCGGTGCCGGTCATGCAGGCGAGCACGTCGCCGGCGGGTTGAGCTCGGGCACACGGCATCGCCGGGCTTCGGCGAGGTTGCGTCCGGCGCCCGGCCCGAGCCGGCGCCCAGCCCGGCGCTTCGCCGTGGATCGCGGCCCCGGATGGCCGCCCGTCTCCGCCCCCGGGTCGTGGTGCGTTCACTGCAGCGGAGGAGCGCCCACCTTGCGTCGCGCACCCGCTACCTGGAACACCGGACGAGCCAATCGGCGCTTCCAGGCCGGCCCCAGCCGCCAGACGGCACGAGACCCGTTCCAGGGCCCGCGAAGACCGCCACCGTGAACGGCGGCGTTCCGCGGGCGCGACGGTGGATCATCGGGACCTGCACCGATCGGTGCTCGCAATGCCGTACCCTTGCCGACCATGAGCGCCGACCTCGACGCGTCCACTCCGCTCCATCCCACCTCCGCCCGGCCGCCGCTCGCCGAGCGCGCCCTGGCCCAGCGCGTGCACGCCGTCCCGTCGTCGGGCATTCGCCGCTTCTTCGACATCCTGGCCACGATGGACGACGTGATCAGCCTCGGGGTGGGGGAGCCCGACTTCGACACGCCGCGCGAGATCGTCGAGGCGGGCGTCGAGAGCCTGCGCGAGGGGCGCACGCACTACACGTCCAACTACGGCACGATCGAGCTCCGGCGCGCCCTGTCCGCCCACCTCGAGGGCCGATACGGCGTGCGCTACGACCCGGCGACCGAGATCCTGATCACCGTCGGCGCCTCGGAAGCCGTCGACCTCGCGCTCCGGGCGACGTGTGACCCCGGTGACGAGGTGATCCTCCATGAGCCGTCATACGTCTCGTACGTCCCGGCGATCGTCTTCGCCGGAGGGACCGTGGTCCAGGTAGCGACGCGCTTCGAGGACGACTTCACGCTCGATCCGGCGGCGGTCAGGGCTGCGGTCACGCCCCGGACGAAGGCCCTGTTCCTGGGCTACCCGGCGAACCCGACGGGGGCCGTGCTCGACGACGCCGTCCAGGACGAGCTGGCGGCGATCGCCCGCGAGCACGACCTGCTCGTCTACAGCGACGAGATCTACGACCGGCTTGCCTACGGCAGCTACCGGCATCGCGCCTTCAGCTCGCTGCCCGGGATGCGGGAACGGACGGTGCTGATGGGCGGCTTCTCCAAGGCCTACGCGATGACCGGCTGGCGGGTGGGCTGGCTGTGCGCGCCGGCGTCGATCCTCGAGGGGATCGTCAAGGTCCACCAATACGGGATCATGTCCGCGCCGTCGGTCGCTCAGGATGCGGCGCTGGCGGCCCTCCAGGGCGGTGAGCCCGCGGTCCAGGCGATGGTCGCCGAGTACGACCGCCGTCGCCGGCTGCTGGTCGACGGGCTCAACCGGATCGGCCTGTCGACGTTCGAGCCGCGCGGCGCCTTTTACGCGTTTCCGCGCATCACCTCGACCGGGCTGTCATCGGACGAGTTCACCGAGCGGCTGCTGCGCGAGGAGCGAGTGGCCGTCGTGCCCGGCAATGCGTTCGGTCCGTCGGGCGAGGGCCACGTTCGGATGTGCTATGCGACCTCGTACGAGCAGCTGGAAGAGGCGCTGGTGCGCATCGGCCGCTTCGTGGAGCGTGCCCGGCCTGCCTGAGGCGGAGTCGCGACGCAGCTCGTGCGCGGGCCGCGTGAGGCTGCACCCATCGTGGGCCGGTCCGCACGGGTCACGGGTGACCTTCGTCCCTTCCTCGACCCGCCCGGTGCGCGCACGCTCGTGACTCCGGGAACGTGACCCGGCATTGGCCGCGTCCCCCCTGAAGGAGGTGTGCCATGACGCGCGCGCTGGTCGTCCATCACGACATCGACCTCGCCGATCAGGAGGTCGAGTCGCTCCGCCGGCTGGGCTACGAGGTCGACCAATGCAGCGGCCCCACCGCTGCCGCCTGCCCGGTTCTCAGTGGTGACACGTGCGTGCTTGCCGGCAGCGCCGACGTGCTCGTCTACGACGCCTGGGCCAGCGGCGACGCGGCCGGCTCGGGTGATCTGATCTCAGGGTTGCGCGAGCTGCATCCGGATGTGCCCATCGTGGTCACGACGCCGGGCATCGGCTACACGTGGGAGCCCGGTGACGATCCGGGCGTGGTCGAGCTCCAGGGTCAGCCGACCGGGGCCAGGCTGCACGAGGCGATCCAGCGGGCGATCGGGGCCGTGGCCGCGGAGCCGGTCGAGCTCACACCGGCGGAGGGATAGCCTCGGGCAGCGGCCCCCGGGGCGAGGGGAACCGCGCCGCAGACCACGACCGCGCAGCCCGACCGCGAGGGGAACCGATCCCCAGCGTCGGGCGCGCCCGATCTGGGCTCGCCATCCGTCCACCGGTCTGTGCCAAACTCTGGGCATGGTCGGCGCGATCCTCCTGCTGTCTGGCTTCGTCGCGGTCACCTACGGCTCCTGGCGCGGCTATGCGGCCGCCCGCTCGGCGCTGATCCCGCTGTTGCGCGAGGGCGATGAGACGCGCTCCAGGATCGATGCCGCGCGCCCCATCCATGCCCGGGCGCGGGTCCGCGCCGCGGCACGGAACGTGGTCTTCGCGGTCGCCTGGATCATGGTCGCGATGTACGGCCTGTACCTGCTGACGGCTGCCGCGGCGGTGCTCCGGTGACGGCGTCCGCCGAGCGTGTCGCGAGCGTGCTCGAGCGCTACGAGGCGGTCATCGGGATCGAGGTCCACACGCAGCTGCGCACCGCATCGAAGATGTTCTGCGGCTGCTCCACGGCCTACGATGGCGCGTCCCCCAACACCCATGCCTGCCCCGTCTGCCTCGGGCTCCCCGGCACGCTGCCGGTGATCAACCGCCGGGCCGTCGAGCTCGTGATCGCCACCGGGCTGGCCATCGAGGCGGCAATCCCCGAACGTACCCAGTGGGAGCGCAAGAACTACTTCTACCCGGACCTGCCCAAGGGGTACCAGATCAGCCAGTACGCCATCCCGCTGGCGGGCCACGGGCGGCTGACCATCGATACCTCTGGCGGGCCGTTCGTGGTCGGGATCACCCGGGCGCACCTGGAAGAGGACACGGCCAAGCTCATCCATGCCGAAGTCGCGGGTCCGACCGGCCGCCGGGCGTCGCTCGTCGACTTCAACCGTGCCGGGGCGCCGCTCATGGAGATCGTGACCGAGCCCGACATCCGAACCGCGGAGCAGGCGCGCCGGTACGCGGAGGAGCTGCAGCTGCTGCTGCGTGCGATCGGCGTCAGCGACGCCGACATGGAGCGCGGCCAGATGCGGGTCGAGGCCAACGTCTCGCTCCGGCCGAGGGGCGAGGAGGCGTTTGGGACGAAGGTCGAGGTCAAGAACATGAACTCGTTCCGCGCGGTGGAGCGGGCGATCGCGTTCGAGATCGATCGCCAGGGTGCGGCCCTCGAGGCGGGGGAGCCGCTGCTGCTCGAGACTCGCGGCTGGGACGACGGCCGGCAGGCGACCTATCGGATGCGCTCCAAGGAGACCTCCGAGGATTACCGGTACTTCCCCGAGCCAGACCTGCCGCCGCTCCACGTCGAGCCGGCGTGGATCGAGGCGGTCCGGGCGACGGTCCCGGAGCTGCCGGCCGCACGCCGGTCCCGGTACGTCGCGCTCGGGATCACCGCATACGACGCGGCCGTCATCGTCGCCGATCCCACGATGACCGTGGCATTCGAGGCCATCGCATCGGCCGGGCCGTCGCTGCCGGCGAAGGAGGTCGCGAACTTCGTGACCGGCGCGCACGCCCGGGCGGTCAAGATGCAGGGCGTGGGCGGTGCCGGCACCGCGGGTGTCTCGTCACCCGGCGGGATCGCGACCCTGCTCGGGGCGATCCTGGGTGGGAGGGTGTCGAGGGCCGTGGGCCGCGACCTGCTGGACCGGCACCTCGCCGAGGGCACGCCGCCGGATGCGTTGCTCGCCGCCGCTGGTCCAGGCCCGATCTCCGACGACGGCGCCTTGCTCGCGCACGTCGATGCCGCGATCGCGGCCAACCCCAGGGCGGTGGCCGACTATCGGGCGGGCAAGCCCGTCACCGGCTTCTTCGTGGGCCAGGTGATGAAGGCGACCAAGGGTGCCGCCGATGCGTCTCGCGTGACAACGCTGGTCCGTGAGCGGCTGGACGCGGGAGGCTGATGACGTGAGCATGATCGGCGTGGTCCTGCTGGTGGTCGGCATCGGGCTGATCGTGTTCGGCGTCGCCCGCACCCGCGTCCCGTACCAGCGGTACTCGGCGCTGCGCGAGCAGGACGCCAACATCGCCCGCTACGAGGCGTGGCGAGGTGGCGTCCGGAGCGACTCCAAGACCGGTGCCTCGGTCGCGATGCAGATCCTGCGACGCCAGGTGCAGCAGGGCATCGCGGTCATCGTGGCCGGCGGCGTCTGCCTCCTGGCTGCCCTGTTCGTTCGCTGAGGGAGACCGGACCGGGCCGCGCACGACCCCCATCCCCGGAACGCCCGGCGTTCCAGCGTTGGCGATGAGGCCGGATGCCAGCACCGGACGGGGTCGAAACGCCCGATCCGCCCTGACCCGGCCGCTCAGCGGCCGATCCGCCGCACCTCGATCGCGGTGCAGCGGTCCATCACGACCTGCATCCCGGCCGCCATCGCGATCCCGGCCGCCTCCCAGCTGACGATCCCGAGCTGGAGCCACAGGCAGCCAGCCCCGACGGCGGCCGCCTCGCGCGCATGCTCGGGGCACGCAGCCGCGTTGCGAAACACGTCCACGACGTCGACCGGCCCCTCGGCGGCGACGGCGGCGGCGAGGTCCGCATAGCAGCGACGGCCGAGCACCTCGCTGACGGCCGGGCGGACAGGGACGACGTCGTACCCGGCATCGATGAGCGACAGCATCACCCCGTGTGAGGGGCGCGACGGCCGGGGCGACGCACCGACCACCGCGATCCGCCGCGCGGCTCGGAGGACCCGGGCAATGCCATCGTCATCGAGCACCGGGACGGGCCCGCGTCCCTCATGGAGGTCGATCATTGCGCGGATCCGATCGCGGCCGTCGGGGTCGTTCAGGGCACTTCCTCCGAGGGCTGGCGGCCAGCAGCGGGTCGATGCGAGGATCATCGCACGGCTGGCCGCGAGGCAGGTGCGCCCTCGCAGGCGGGCGGGCCCGTGCCCGGAATGCCAGAGCCCATGTCGGAGGGGTTCGCCCCGGATGATCACCCGAGACTGGCACCGACGTCATCGCCGGAAGCCGCCGCGCGGGATGGCGCGTCCGCCCTACTATTCGGAGATGGATCCCTCGATGCCGGGCAGCCCCGGTGAAGGCCGGCCTGCGCCGGTCGTGATCGTGGGCGCTGGCCTCGCCGGCCTGACCGTCGCCCTCCATCTCGCCGACCGGCACGAGATCGTCGTCCTCGCCAAGCGACCGTTCGACGAGGCCGCCACCGCGCGTGCCCAGGGCGGGATCGTGGGCGTGCTGGGCAACGACGACAGCGTCGAGCTCCACGTCAATGACACCCAGGTCGCCGGCGCGGGCCTCGTCGACGAGCACGCTGCCCGGTTCATCGCCGAGCACAGCGCGGCGGCCATCGGCTGGCTCGTGGACCAGGGCGTCCCGTTCTCGCCCGATCCCAACGGCCCGATGGGCCTCCACCTCACCCGCGAGGGTGGCCACGCGGTGCGCCGGATCGCTCATGCGGCGGACGCGACCGGCCAGGCGATCCACGAGGTGCTGCTGGCCAAGGCCCGCGCCCATCCGAACATCACGCTCCGCGAGCGCTGGATGGCCGTCGACCTGGTGACCTCGCGCCACCTGCATCGCGACGAGCCCGATCGCTGCTACGGCGTGTACGTGCTGGACATCGATCGCGGGCGTGTCGAGACGCTGCCCGCCGCTGCCGTGGTGCTCGCCACTGGCGGCGTGGGCAAGGTTTACCGATACACCACCAATCCCGAGACATCCACCGGCGACGGCATCGCGATGGCCTGGCGGGTGGGCTGCCGGATCGCCAACATGGAGTTCATCCAGTTCCACCCGACCTGCCTGTACCACCCGATGGAGCGCAGCTTCCTGATCACGGAGGCGCTCCGGGGCGAGGGGGCGCAGCTCAAGCTCCCCGACGGGACGCGGTTCATGGCCCAGCACGACCAGCGGATGGAGCTGGCGCCACGCGACATCGTGGCCCGCGCCATCGACTTTGAGATGAAGCGCCACGGCCTCGACCACGTCTGGCTCGATGCGACCCACCTCGGCGAGCCGTTCCTCAAGGAGCACTTCCCGACGATCCACGCACGGTGCCTGGAGCTGGGGATCGACATCGCTCGCCAGCCGATCCCGGTCGTGCCCGCGGCCCACTACACGTGCGGCGGCGTCGTGACCGATCTCGACGGCCGCACGGACATGCCTGGGTTGTTCGCGGTCGGCGAGACGAGCTACACGGGGCTCCATGGCGCGAACCGGCTGGCCAGCAACTCGCTGCTCGAGTGCGTGGTCATCGGCCGCACGTGTGCGACGGCGATCGACGCCATGGAGCTCACGGCCGAGTCCCGCGTGCCAGCCTGGGACGAGAGCCAGGTCGAGGATGCCGACGAGCAGGTCGTGATCTCGCACAACTGGGACGAGCTGCGGCTCACGATGTGGAACTACGTCGGGATCGTGCGGACCACCAAGCGCCTCGAGCGCGCTCTGCACCGGATCCGGCTGCTGAGCGACGAGACCGACGAGTATTACGCCTCGTTCCGCGTCAACCGGGACCTGCTGGAGCTGCGCAACCTGCTGACCACCTCGGAGCTCGTGGTGCGGTCGGCGCTGTCACGGCACGAGAGCCGCGGGCTCCACTTCAGCCGCGACTACCCGTTCCTGCTCCCGGCGACGCTGCCCACGGTGCTCGTGCGCGACCCGCAGCCGCGCGCCTGACCTCGCCGGGCCTCAGCCCGCCACGATCCGCATCGAGAAGTCCACCGCCCGGACGTGCTTGGTCAGCGCCCCGACCGAGATGCGGTCAACGCCGGTCGCCGCGATGTCGCGGATCGCGTCCAGCTCGGCGCCGCCCGATGCTTCGAGCAGGGCACGACCGGCCGTGACCTGGACGGCCTCACGCATGGTCTCGAGCGTGAAGTTGTCGAGCAGGATGCTGGTCGCCCCGGCCTCGAGGGCCTCGCGCAGCTGATCCGGCCGCTCGACCTCGATCTGGACCGTGACCTCCGGGCCGGCGGCGAGAGCGCGGGCCGCACGCAGCGCCCGGGCGATGCCCCCGGCCGCGGCGATGTGGTTCTCCTTGATCAGGATCCCGTCCCACAGCGCCAGGCGCTGGTTGGCGCCGCCACCCACGCGGACGGCGTGCTTCTGCGCGAGCCGGAGCCCCGGGATCGTCTTGCGCGTGTCGAGGACCAGGCAGCCGCGAGGGTTGGCCGAGGCCCCCTCGATGGCGTGGACGTAGCGACGGGCCGCCGTTGCCGTCCCGGACAGGAGCTGGAGGAAGTTGAGGGCCGGTCGCTCGGCCGACAGGATCGCCCTGGCCGAGCCGCGGACCTCGGCGACGGTCGACTCGGCCGTCATGTCGGCGCCCTCGTCGTAGGACCAGGTGACGGCGGCATCCGGGTCGAGCGACCGAACGCACCCCTCGAACCAGCCGGTGCCGCACAGCACGGCCGCCTCGCGAACCTGGACGTGCGCGACCACCGGGCCGTCGGGCACCAGGCGCGCGGTCCAGTCGCCGGTCCCGATGTCCTCGACGAGCGCGTCACGGACGTTGCGGGCGCACGCCTCGTCGAGCGTCTCGTTGGCCTCGAGCGGGCCGAAGGTCGTGGCCATGAAGCCGACGGCGCTACGCGGAGCCGAGGTGCGCGACGTGACCGCGATACGCGGGGACCACGCTCCCTGGGTGCTCGGCCACGAAGTCGAGCATGCGCTCGATCGATACGAGGGCCTGCGACCGCGTCGGCTCGGGGACGGAGATCTCGCCCGCGCCGGTCTCGAGCGCGCGGATGATCCCGCCCATGCTGTTCATCGCCATCCACGGGCAATGGGCGCAGCTCTTGCACGTCGCGCTGTCGCCCGCGGTGGGCGCCTCGATCAGCGTCTTGCCGGGGGCCAGCTGGCGCATCCGGTGGAAGATGCCGTTGTCGGTGGCGACGATGTACTCGTCGGCGTCGCCGTCGATCACCGCCCGCAGCAGCTGCGAGGTCGAGCCGACCACGTCCGCCTGGTCGACCACCGGCGCCGGCGACTCGGGGTGGACGAGGACCATGGCCCGCGGGTGCTCCTCCCGCAGGAGCTCGAGCGCGATCCCCTTGAACTCCTCGTGGACGATGCAGGCGCCTCGCCACAGCAGCATGTCGGCGCCCGTCTCACGCTGGATGTAGTCGCCCAGATGGCGGTCGGGGGCCCACAGCAGCCGCTCGCCGCGGTCGGCCAGGTGGCGCACGATCGCGAGCGCGCACGACGACGTCACGACCCAGTCGGCGCGGGCCTTCACGGCCGCGCTGGTGTTCGCGTACACGACCACGGTCCGATCGGGGTTGGCGTCGCAGAACGCCTCGAACTCGTCGGGCGGGCAGCCGAGGTCGAGCGAGCAGGTCGCGTCGAGATCCGGCATCAGGACCCGCTTGTCGGGACTCAGGATCTTCGACGTCTCGCCCATGAACCGGACCCCGGACACCAACAGCGTGCGTGCTGGATGCTCCCGGCCGAAGCGCGCCATCTCGAGCGAATCGGCAACGCAGCCACCGGTCTCGAGGGCGAGATCCTGGATGTCGCCCTCGGTGTAGAAGTGGGCGACCAGCACCGCGTCGTGCTCGCGCAGCAGCTCCGCCGCCCGCGCCTTCTGGGCCGCGCGCTCGGCCGGGCCGGGCGCCTGGGGCACGCGCGCCCACGCCTGCAGCGTCAGGTCGCGCCCGCCGGCGGCGGGCTTCGCGTAGTCAACCTGGACGCTGGACATGATCGTGGTCGCCTCGTGTTCACGGCATCGTGCCTGGCCGGTGACACAGATCGTAGCGCCCGGGCGGGGGAGGTGCCCCCTGCCGGTCCGGATCGCCCGGCTGCCGGACGCGGGCTACCGAGTCCTCAGCCGGCGGGCGTCAGCCAGATCCGGTACTCGGTGAGGCGCTCGACCGAGCCGTCCTTGGCCGACAGGTCGAACACGCGCAGGGTGCCGTACTGGCTCCTCGCAACCGAATAGGCGAGGTTCGTCTGGAACGATCCCCAGCAGCCGGTGCCACACGAGGCCGTCACCTGCTGGTCGGCGAGGACCTTGCCGCTGCCGTTCAGCAGCTGGACGCGGAACGTGGCCTCGAACACGTTCGCGAGGCCGCTCACGCGGCCCGGGTTGCCGATCGACGCGCCCCAGGCGGGCCGGTCGACGAAGACCGCCGGCAGCTGATCCTGGAAGTCGGCGCGGCGGACAGGATGGTCGAGGACGATCCCCTCGCCGCTGAACAGGGTGACCGGCGCCCCGTCGAGCTCGAACGTGACCTTGTCCACGGTCGAGAACTGGGTCAGCGTGTAGACGACCTCCGCGAGGCGGCCAAGCATCGATGCGCTGCCGCCGCCCGATGCGAACTCGCCGGACAGGTTGACGGTGGCGATGCCGTTCTTGATCGACACGCCGAGCAGGTGGGTCCCGCTGGGGATCGTGGTGGACATCCCGGGCTGTGCGGCGGTCTCCGCGCTGTTGGGCCCGTCGAGCAGAGCGCGCATCGCCGCCGTCGCGACGGCCTTCGTCTCGGGTACCTCGCGCAGCACCGGGACGAGCCCCTCGTTGCCGGTAAGGCTGTCCAGGAAGAAGTAGACGCGCACGACCGTCGTCCTGGCGGGGGTCGGCGAGGGCGCCGTGGCAGGCGAGGATGTGGGGGATCCGGTGGGCAACTGGTTTGGTGAGGGTTCCGCGGATCGCCCCGGCGACGGCTCCGATGGTGAGGCGCTTGCGGGCACGGCGTCGGACGGTGACGGACCATCCGACGGCGAGCCCGTGACGGCCGGTGCGGCGGGCGTGCCGAGGACGCCGGCGCCCGGCGTGCAACCGATCGCGGCGGCCGCGATCAGGATGGCGAACATGACGGCGTTGCGGCTGCTGCGCGAGATCATGGCCGATCCCTCGAAACGGATTCGGAAGCTCCGCCACTATCCGCCACCATCGTGTCCGGACCATCGCTGCCAGGTAACGATCGTGTCACAGGGAGGGTGAGCGCGAACACCAGGCCGCCGCCCGGTCGCCGCCTCGCCCGCAGGGTTGCGCCCAGCAGCGCGGCGTGCTCGGCGGCGATCGCGAGCCCCAGGCCAGAGCTCCCGGCCGAACGAGACGCATCCGCCTTGTAGAAGCGCTCGAACAGGTGGGGCAGTACCTCGCGCGGCACGCCCGGACCGCGGTCGGCGACCGTTACCACCGCACCCTCCATCGTCGGCACCACCGCCACCTCGACGGGCGCACCGGGGGCGTGGTCGCGCGCGTTGTCGAGCAGGTTGCCCAGGATGCGGTCGAGGCGTCTCAGCTCGGCCTCGACCAGCACGGGTGCCGGCGGCAGCGATACGGCGGCCTCGGGCAGCCGCGACGCCACGACGGTCGTGACCAGGTGGCTCAGGTCGACCTGCTCGAAGGCAGCCTGCTCGGCGCCGGCGTCGAACCTGGAGACCTCCATGAGGTCGTCGACCAGTGCTCGCAGCCGGCGGACATCGGCCACCAGGAGCTCGGCCGCCCGTCGCTGCCCTGGCGGCAGGTTTCCGAGGCCCGCTTCGATGAGGGACGCCTCGGCGACCAGCGCCGTCAGCGGCGTCCGCAGCTCGTGCGAGACGTCGGCGACGAACCGCTGGTTCTGCCGCTTCGCCACCTCGAGCCGCTCGACGGTCGATTCGAGCGCGGTGGCCATCTCGTTGAAGGCCACCGCCCACCGGCCGAACTCGTCGCGTCCGCCCACGGGGACGCGCGCCGAGAGATCACCGCCGCCGATCCGTCTCGCCGCCCCGGCCGCCGCGTCGACCGGTCGCAGGATTCCTCGGGCGATCAGGCCTCCAGCGGCCAGCGCGGCCAGGATCGCCAGCGCGGCGGCCGCCGCGAGGCCGATCCGGAGCTGCGCCAGCGCCGTCTCGACGTCGCTCGCCTCGAACACGAAGTACAGGGAGGGAGACCCGGCCTGGCGTCCACCCACGATCAGCACCGGCTGCCCGGCCAGCGTCTGCCACGCGTAGCCCAGCTGGCCGGCCGCGACGGTGGCTCGCAGCGCCGGCGAGATCTCGCCAAGGGCGCCGGGCATCGAGACGGGCTCGAACGGCTTGGCATCGCCGAAGTCCGCGATCGTGGCCGAGTCGCCCCGCAGCGCGAACGCGTCGGGCAGGCCGCTCGCGATGAACGCGGCGCGGTCCGTTGGCGGGGGCACGGCGCCCGGAAGGAGCACCGACAGGTTGTAGTCGGCCTGCTTGCGGCCGTCGGCGATCAACCGGTCGCGAAGCGACGCGTCGACGAACCCGTACACCCCGAGGCCGATCGCGGCCACGGTCACCGCGACCAGGGCAACCAGCGTCAGCGCGAGACGGGCCCGGACCCCTCGCATCTCGTCTCTCGTCCAGCCTCCGTTCGGCCCGGCCGTCCGGGTTCAGCCGTCCGGGCGCGCGGCCTTGTAGCCGGCGCCGCGTACCGTGACCACGAGCGATGGGTTCGAAGGGTCGTCCTCGACCTTCGCCCGCAGCCGGCCGATCGCGACGTCGACCAGCCGCGAGTCCCCCAGGTAGTCGTATCCCCAGACGTGGTCGAGCAGGACCTCCCGGGTGCACACACGGCCGGGGTGCTGCGCGAGGTCGGCCAGCAGGTCGAACTCCGTCCGGGTCAGCGGGATCTCGCGGGCGTCGCGCTCCACCGTCCGGCCGTCGAGGTCGATGCGCAGCGGCCCGAGGACGATGGTGCCGACCTCCCCGGCGCCGGTTCCGCCGGCATGCCGGCGGAGCGCCGCACGCACGCGGGCGACCAGCTCGCGCATCTCGAACGGCTTGCGGACGTAATCATCGGCACCCGACTCCAGCCCGACCACCACGTCGATCGTGTCGGCACGGGCGGTCAGCATCACGATCGGAGTGGTGGCTTCGCGACGGATCGCCCGGCATACCTCGAGCCCGTCCATCCGGGGCAGCATCACGTCGAGGAGCACGAGGTCGGGTCGCTCCGCGCGCCAGCGCTCGACGCCCTCCACGCCGTCGGCCGCCGTCGCGACCGTGAAACCGGCCGCCCCGAGGCCGAGCGCGGTCACCTCGCGGATCGACGGGTCGTCCTCGACAAGCAGGATTCGCGCGTCCACGTGGTCGAGTATGGCAGTGGCCGCGCCGCCCGCGGGGCTAGTGGTGACGGTCGTCGGGCGCCGGGTCCTGCAGCTCGCGAAGCCGCGCGTCCGAGATCCCGAAGTGGTGGGCAATCTCGTGATGAACGGTGTCGAAGACCTTCGCCCGCTGGCCGTCCGGAGTCGGGAAATGCTGGCGGATCGTCCCGCGGTAGATCGTGATCCGGGACGGCGTCGCTGCGTAGTCCGCCCCGAGCGTTGACCGCGGCACGCCCACGTAGAGCCCATACAGGCCGGGGACGTGGAGCGACGCGAGCTGGGCAGGCGCGGGCCACTCCTCAACGATGATCGCGACGCTGCCCAGCCGCTCGCGGAACGCCCCCGGCAGCGCATCGATCGCCTCCGCGACCCACTGCTCGAACCGCTCGTCCTCGGGATCGACGCGGTCGTCGCGCCCGGCGTCTTCCTCGGGCTGGCCGCGCTCGTCCTGCGGGTCACCCCGGTCGTCGTCCATCGCCGCGCAGCGTATCCCCAGCCGGGGCGGTGCGCGCGGATGAGCCGGCGCCTGTCGCTGTGCAGGGGCGATCAGCTCCCAGACGATTGCGGAGGGGTGACCGTCCCGATGCGCTCGATCCCGGCGAACACCGACGCGTAGTCGTTGCTGGCATTCGACGCCAGGCCGGTCGTCGCCTTCGCGGCGATTGCACCGGACGGCGTGGTCGATGCCGCATGGCCGGCCCCCGCCGCGAGCTGGGCAGCGGCGTCGGCTGCCAGCTGGGATGCCGCCTCGGACACCCTCCGCGTGGCCTGGCCGATCCAGTGGGGGAGGAACGCGGACACCGGCACCGTGCCGGCGCTCATGCCGTGGGTGGTGCGCGCGAGGATCGCCTCGATCTCGGGCCGCAACCCGAGCGCCACGCCCCAGACAAGGGCCTGGTCGGGCGTCTCGAGCCAGGTCATCTTGGACGCGGTGACGACATCGTCGAGCGTCGGCGAGCTGTCGAAGGTTGCCTTGAGGGTCCGGCGGTACGCGGCCAGCTGCGCCTTCATGACCGCGCCTTCTCGCGTTCGCGAGGCCATGTACCGCGCGACGAACCAGGTCACCACGCCGCCGGCGGCGATCCCCAGGCCAACCCCGTAGAGCAGCCCCAGGCCGGTCGAGTCGACACCCGCTACGAGCAACCCGACCACGACCTCGGCGACCGCGAGCCCCTCCCACTTCCAGCGCGCGATGAACGAGAAACCCTTGATCCAGCCCTTCCGCCGGGCGTAGCTCTCGACGAAGGTCGCGAACCCGATCGGCGCGTGGAACATGGATGCGCGGTCCGCGCTGATGTACGTCGGGGCCGTGGCTCCGGCGGCCGTGGTCCCCGTCTGGCGCGTCCCCGCCGTGTGCTCGCGCAGCCAGGCCAGCCCGGACTCCATCTCCTCCGGCGTCGGCGTGTGACCGGTAACCGCCTCGATCCGCTTCGCGAACGCCTGTGGATCGGCCTCGACGGCTGCCGGATCGCTCAGCGCCTCGTGCAGCAGTCCCATCATCGGGGCGGTCCTGGCCGCGGACGTCCGCATGCTCTCGGGGACCGGCCGGCCCGACCGCTCGAGCGCGGCGATGACCGCCGTCTGGAGGTCTGCCGGGGCAGCGGGGTTCAGGGGATCGCTCGGTGCCGCTGGGGCCGCACCTGCACCCGCCTCGCTCCCACCGGCCGCGAGCGCGTTGGCCAGGAAGCCGGAGAACGACGACATCGCCGCGATGGCCGCCACCTCCCGCGGATCGCCGCCCGTCGCACCCGTCCGCATCACCGCATAGCTCTTGAGGTTCGCGAGCAGCCATGCCTCGCCCTCGCCGACGGGGCGGCGGCGGTTGAGCAGGACCCGGTCATCGTCCGTGTGCCCGCCGCGGAGCTCGATGCCGACGTGATGCGTACCCCTCGCATCCGGGGTCTCGTCGCGGAACGCGATCTCGTCGCGGCTGGCGAGATCGAACAGGGCGGCCATGAATGCCGTGGCCGCGGGCCCCGCGTCCACGACCGTCGCCGTCGCGGCGGTCATCCCCTCGGGCGGCGCGGGCAGCAGGATCGACGGATCGTCGAGATACGTCGGGTCGCGTCCGGACGCACGCCAGCGCACCAGCGCCCACCCGACGACGACTGCGAAGGCCACCAGCCCACCGATGATCGCCTGCATCCCCACCTCCAAGCCGCTGTCCTCAAGGACGGTCGTTCGCGGTCGATCGGTTGCCCATCGCTACCGTCAGCCGCCGAAGCATGCCACGATCGGGGATCCTGTTCAGCGTTCGCCGACGCCGGATGTCTGAGCCGGGGCCACGGGCGCTCCGACCGACCCCCCGCGAGCGCCGCACCGGGGCGCCTCCCGGGTGTGGAAGATCCGGGATGGGCGCCTACCCGTCGGTTGCGGGTCGCTCGCCCACGCCCGGCTCGTAGAGCACGCATCGCCCGCCGCCGTGCCGCTTGGCCTCGTACATCGCAGCGTCGGCCGCGGCGACGATCGCGTCGGGGGTGCCGAGCCGCCCGGGTCCCAGGGCGATGCCGATGCTGACCGGCGCGAGCCGCCGATCCGTCCCGATTCCGTATGGCGCCCGGAGGGCATCGCCGAGTCGCTCGGCAACGGCCAGCGCCGCCTCCTTGGTGGCCACATCGTCGAGAAGGACCACGAACTCATCCCCACCCACGCGCGCGGCCGTGTCGCCGTTCCGGAGCTCGAGGAGGAGGCGTCCCGTCACCGCCTCGAGCAGCCGGTCGCCGGCGGCGTGCCCCAGGGAGTCGTTGACCTTCTTGAAGTTGTCGATGTCCAGGAACAGGACCGCGAAGCCGGTCTTGCGCCGGTCCGCGAGGTCCAGGCGGTGAGACAGCCGCTCCCAGAACAGGGCCCGGTTGGGCAGGCCCGTCAGCTCATCATGGAGCACCCGGCGGCCGAGGTCCCGGGTCGCGATCGTGAGCTCGGCGGTCCGGTCGGCTACCCGGCGCTCCATCTCGCCGAACGATGCCTCGAGCTCCTCACCGAGGAAGTTCACGCCGGCCGCGACCGCGTCGACGATGTCACCATCGGGGCTGAGCGGGGTACGGACGTCGAACCGGAGCACCGCGTACGCCTCGATCGTGCTTGCGACGCTTTCCAGGCGCCGTTCGATATCCAGAAGTCGCGCATCGCTGCCGTTCGGCGGATGGCTGGCGGGAAGCGGTTCGGCGGCATCGGCGCCTGGCGCGGGCACGTCGTCCGCTGGTTCGCGACGCATGGTCAGCCGACGAACCCCAGGAGCCAGGCGACCGCGGACGCCTCGTCGTCGAACAGCCGCGTGGGCACCACCGGCTTGCTCACGGCGAGAAAGAAGTTCCCCATCATCCGGCTGAGCGGGGTCCCGACCAGCAGGGCAGTGGCGGACACCCGGTCGCCCTGGGCCACGAACTCGGAGCGGCTGGCCCGGGAGGTCGGGCCGGCATCGTGCACGTCCACGAGCAGTGGGACCCGGCGATCGCCGACGAGCTGGATCAGCGCCTCGACCGCCCCCCGCGCGTCCTCGACCTCCATCGTGACCCCGGCGACCCAGACCTGCTGGACGATGCCGTCCGGCCGCTGCCACATTCGGAACTTCGGGTGCGCGATGACGTCGGCTTCGTCACCCATTGGCCCCTCGATCGTGCTGGTGAACCCCCCCTCGCCCTGCCAGGCCGACGCACCGGTCTGCAGGCGTATCGTGGACCCGCCGCCGCCCATCCGCAAGCCGCTCCGCCACCCGAGGCGGTCGGCGCCTGCGCCGTGTCGCAGGCCGACATCGCTGCGAGCTCCCGGTCGGTGCGCTCCGAAGCAGCCAGGTCGACCTGCTATGCATCCAGTCGGAGCTCTCGCTTCGCCAGCCGGTAGGCGCCCTCGATCGCAAGCGCCAGGGCGAGCATCGCCGCCAGGATCCACAGCTTGGCGGGTGAGGTCGTTGTCGTCTGCCAGATCAGTGCGGCCAACGCAACGAGGCACGCCACAGCCCCGACGATCGAGATCCAGCCGCGACTGCCGGCGTGAGACGCGTGCCGCGCGTTGGCGACGTTCACCGCGGCGAAGATCAGCAGGAAGCCGGCGCTGCCCAGCGTCGCAATGCTGGTCAGGTCAAACACGTTGGCAATCAGCAGCGTCATCACTGCGGTGATCAACAGTCCTTCGAAGGGCTCACCCCACACCTTGCGCTCCAGCGTCGCCGGCAATTCGCCGTCGCGCGCGATGCTGTAGCTCAAGCGCCCTGCGCCGTAGAGCGTGGCGTTGATCGCCGAGGCCGTGGACAGCATCGCTGCGATCGCGATCAGCGTGAAGCCGGTCTGCCCGAGAAACGGTCGAGCCGCCTCCGCCAGCGCGTAGTCCTTGGCCGCCACGATCTTGTCCACCGACAGATTGCCGACGGTGACGAGCGCGACCAGGACGTACAACGCGATCACGAACCCGACCGCTGTGAAGTACGCGCGTGGCAGCGTCCGCGCCGCGTCGTTGACGTCCTGCGCCGTGTTGGCGATCAG
>Ga0307446_1000164_pt1 | contig 20883 bp, 17 predicted proteins | sample SalMarSW160320MG_FD_202141 | JGI IMG/M metagenome (GOLD analysis project Ga0307446, IMG submission 202141) | Salt marsh sediment microbial communities from the Plum Island Ecosystem LTER, Massachusetts, United States - SW1603-20 | ecosystem: Environmental > Aquatic > Marine > Intertidal zone >... | reverse complement strand
GCCCGGGAACCTCCACTCGCACGCCGTGACGGTAGCGGTAGGCGCGCACGTTCCGCACGCTCACCCGGCCGCCGGCGTGCAGCTCGGCGTCCACCACACCGACGGGCGTCTCGATCCGGTGGCGCCCCGGCGCCGCTCGCCCCAGGTACTGGAGGGTGCGCACCAGACCCATGGTGCCGTGCCCGCACATGCCCAGCAGCCCCACGTTGTTGAAGAACACGACCCCTGCCGTCGCGGCCGGGTCCACCGGCGTCAGCAGCAGCGCTCCCACCAGCACCTCGGAGCCGCGAGGCTCGCCCACCACCGCCCTCCGGAAGGCGTCGAACTCGGTGCGGAAGCGCTCCGCCCTCTGGGCCATCGAGCCCTCCCCGAGCTCGGGGCCGCCGGACACCACCACCCGCGTCGGTTCGCCCGCGGTATGGGAGTCGATGACGTGGATGCGCCGCGCCGTCACGATGAGCCGTTATACATTGTCTCGACACGGTCTCGACACGGCTCCAGGCTTCACCCGGGCACGGACGGCCGGTGGCCGGGGCACGCGCTCGGTCGGCGCGGTGCCGCTGCGCACCGAAGGGAGACACGCATGCGAGCGACGACCCAGGACACGCGCACGTCGGCAGCGCCGGCGAGCCTCGAGTGGCGAGGCGTGATCCCCGCCATCACCACGCCCTTCGACGAGGACCTGCAGGTGGACCGCGACGCCCTGGCCGACCATGCGCGCTGGCTGGTGGACGAGGGGTGTGTCGGCATCGTCCCTGGCGGTTCGCTCGGCGAGGCGGCGACGCTCGCCTTCGAGGAGAAGGTGGCCGTGGTGCGCACGCTGGCCGGCGCGCTCGGCGACCGGGCGCCCGTCATCCCCGGCGTGGCCGCGCTGTCCACCGCCGAGGCGGTGCGCTTCGCGCGCGCCGCGGAAGCGGAGGGCGCACGCGGCCTGATGGTGCTGCCGCCCTACGTCTACAGCACCGACTGGCGCGAGATGAAAGCCCACGTCGCCGCGATCCTCGACGCCACCGCGCTGCCCTGCATGCTCTACAACAACCCGGTGGCCTACACCACCGACTTCCTACCCGCGCAGATCGCCGAGCTCGCCGGCGAGCACCCGAACCTGGTGGCGGTGAAGGAGTCCAGCACCGACGTGCGACGCGTCACCGCGCTGCGCGCGCTCACGGGCGCCCGCCTCGAGATCCTGGTGGGCGTCGACGACGCCATCGTCGAGGGGCTGGCCGCCGGTGCCGTCGGCTGGCTCGCCGGCCTCGTCAACGCGCTGCCGGCCGAGTCGGTGGCGCTCTACCGGCTGGCGCGGGCCGGCCGCGCCGAGGAGGCGTTCGCGCTCTACCGCTGGTTCCTGCCCCTGTTGAGGCTGGACACCGTGCCGAAGTTCGTGCAGCTCATCAAGCTGGTGCAGGAGCGGGTGGGCCGTGGCAGCGCGCGCGTGCGCCCGCCCCGGCTGGAGCTCGCCGGCCGCGAGCGGGAGGAGGCCGAGGCGCTCATCGAGGCCAGCCTGCGCAGCCGTCCCAGCCTCCAGGAGGTCGCCTGATGGCCGCCGCCGACGACGCCCAGCTGAGTGGCCTGTCGCTGCTGGGGTCGCGCCCCGCGGCCCCCGGCGAGCGCAGCTTCCGCGCGACCGACCCGCGCACCGGCGAGGCGCTCGAGCCACGGTTCCACGCCGCCCGAGCCGACGACGTCGAGCGCGCAGCTCAGGCCGCGGAGCACGCCTTTAGCGCCTTCGCGGCCGCACCTCGCGCCGAGCGCGCCGCCCTGCTCCGGGCCATCGCCGAGGAGCTCGACGCGCGCGGCGAGCTCATCATCGACCGCGCCGACCGCGAGTCGGCGCTGGGAGCGGCCCGCCTGGCCAGCGAGCTCGGCCGCACCTGCAACCAGCTGCGCCTCCTCGCCACCCTCGTCGACGAGGGCGACTGGCTCGACGTTCGCATCGACGAGGGCGACCCCGGCCGGTCCGGGGGGGCCAAGCCGGACGTGCGCTCGCTGCGGCGTCCCCTGGGTCCCGTGGCGGTGTTCGGGGCCAGCAACTTCCCGCTGGCGTTCTCCGTCGCCGGAGGCGACACCGCGTCCGCCCTCGCGGCCGGCTGCCCGGTGGTGGTCAAGGCGCACCCCGCCCACCCCGGCACCTCCGAGCTCGCCGGCCGCGCCATCGCCGCGGCGGTGCGCAGCGGCGGCATGCCCGAGGGCACCTTCTCGCTGCTCTTCGACGACGCCTACCAGGTGGGTCAGGCGCTCGTCACGCACCCCCTGATCCGCGCCGTCGGCTTCACCGGCTCGCGCGCCGGCGGCCAGGCGCTCATGCGCCTCGCCGCCGATCGCCCGGACCCCATCCCGGTCTATGCCGAGATGAGCAGCGTCAACCCCGTCTTCGTCCTGCCCCACGCCACCCGCGTCCGCCCCGACGCCATCGCCGACGGCCTGCTGGCCTCGGTCACGCTGGGCGTGGGGCAGTTCTGCACCAACCCCGGCCTGGTGCTGGTACCGAGCGGCACCGAAGGGGACGCCCTGCGCGACCGCCTGGTGGCGGGGGCGCGCCGCAGCGAGGCGCGCACCATGCTGACCCCCGGCATCCACCGGGCCTTCCAGGGCGGCCTGGAGCAGCTCGCGGGCGAAGGCGCCCGCAAGCTCGCCGAGGGCGAGCGGGCCGCGGGCCCGGCGGCGGCCAGCGCGGCCGTCTGGGAGGTCGACATCGCCGCCGCCCTCGCCAACCCCCGCCTCGCCCGGGAGGTGTTCGGCCCCAGCACCCTGCTCATCCGCTACGGACACGACGACGAGCTGCTCGCCTTCGCCCGCGGCATGGAAGGCCAGCTCACCGCCAGCCTCCACGGCGAGCCGGACGAGTGGGAGCGCTACCGGCCGCTCGCTGCGGCGCTCGAGCGCAAGGTCGGGCGCCTCATCGTCAACCAGTTCCCCACCGGCGTCGAGGTCTGCCGCGCCATGGTGCACGGCGGCCCCTACCCCGCCACCAGCGACGGCCGCACCACCTCGGTCGGCGCCCGTGCCATCGAGCGGTTCACGCGGCTGGTCGCCTTCCAGAACGTCCCGCGAGAGCTGCTCCCCCGCGAGCTCGCCTAGTGGAACTCGCCGGGCGATCGGCCGCGCCTGTCGGGGCGGCGCCGGGCGGAGCGGCGGCGCCGGGTCACGGCACCGGCGGGTCGAACACCAGCTGAGGCCAGTCGAGCGTGCTGGATATGGATATCACGACCGCAGGCACGGGACTCCCTGAGCTGCCGAGGTCGGAGGCGCGGACCTCCAGCACGTTGCCGGGCGTGCTGTTGATGTTCGATACCCAGAGGTTGCCGCCGTTGTCGAAGAGGACCGCGACGGGGCCGTGCAGCGCGCCGCTGCCGCTGTCGTTGATGGTGACGGTGGGCGTTGGCGAGCCGCTGCTGGCGATCTGGGCGGGCGTGAACATGACCACCTGGCTCAAGTTGATGTCGGCCACCCACAGGTTCCCGTTCTTGTCGAACGTGACGCCCTCGTAGCCGTCGCTGGTCGCGATGCTCACGGCCGGCGTGGGGCTCCCGCTCGCCTGTAGCTGCGAGGGGGTGAGCTTCACGACGCCACTGGTGCCGTCGGTCCCGACCCAGAGGTTGCCCTGCGCGTCAAAGGCCAGCCCCGACGGGCAATCGAAGCCGGTGAGCACGACGGCGGGCGAGGGGTTCCCCGAGGCGGCCAGCTGGGACGGCGTGTACATCTCCAGACTCCCGCCGCACTCACCGGCCCAGAGGTCCCCCTGCGCGTCGAACACGAGGGTGACGGGCCCGTCCAGGGACGACCCGTCCGAGTCGATGGTGACGGCGGGCGCGGGGGATCCCGAGGCGCCGAGCTGGGAGACGCTGTACTCGACCAGCTGGGAGGAGTGGATGTTGCCGACCCAGAGGTTGCCGCTGGCGTCGAGCGCCAGACCGTTCGGCCCGGACGAGCTGCCGAGGGTCACGGAGGGCGTCGGGCTGCCGGTCGCCCCGAGCTGGCCGGCATCGTAGCCGTAGGTGCCGACGCCTTCGTCGGTGACCCAGAGCTTGCCGCTGCCCGCGCGTTCGCTGTAGGCCACGCTGGAGGCCGCCGTGGCGTTGGCGCTCACCGATACCGAGCCACCGCCCGCTGCCAGGTACGCGCTGTCTACGATCGCCCCGGCGGCGCGCACGTCGGCTCCGGCGACCGTGTAGCTCCCGGGCGTGAGGTTGGACAGCGTTCCGGTCCCGGCGAGCGTGGCGCTGTAGCCGCCGGGGCCGGTCACCAGCACGCTGGCATCGACGCCGCCCGGCAACCCGCTCACCGTCACCGTCAAGCTTCCTGTGGTGCTCGAGGAAGAACAGGCGGCCAGCGCCACCAGCGCTGCCAGCCCCATGATCACAAGCCCTCCGCCACGAGTCCGCCGCATGGCTACCGCCTCCCAGGTTGTCCTTGCGCTCCCCAGCCTAAGCCATGCGAAACGGCCACGCCACGATCCGGGGGTCCGGGTGTGGAGCGCCCGCGCCTGCCGGTCTCAGGCCAGGCTGAACTGCGGGTAGCGGTCGGTGACGAGCAGGAAGGCATAAGCGCTGACGCGCAGGCTCCAGCGGCCGACGCCGACGACGTAGTCGAACATCCCCCGCGGGTAGCGCCCGGTGAACAGGATCGCGAACCAGGCGAGGACGACCACGATGACCGCGACGGCCCATAGGACGGCCAGGACGACGTAGTGCGGGATGGCGAGGAACCACTTCACCAGCGGCAGCCAGCGGTTTAGGTCGTGCTCTACGTCGGGGTAGTCGATCTCGAGGTGCACCGCCTGCTCGTCGACGGTCGACGGGTACTGGTCGGTGAGCAGGGCCAGGTAGGCGCCGATACGCGCTCCGAAGCGCGTCAGCTCGCGCGCGAAGTCGAACCACCAGCGCGGGTAGCGCAGCCGGAACAGGATCATCAGCAGCGTCGCCAGCCACAGTCCCGTGCCGATGCCGCCGGTGTTGCGCGTGACCAGGTGCCCGGTGGACGTGGCGATCGTCTCGGACCCGGTGGCCGTCAGCAGGCTGGCGATGATCGCGATGGGGATGATCCAGATCAGCCGGAAGAAGCTCGACAGCCGGTCGAGCCGCTCGGCGTAGTCGATCTGCAGACGGGCCGGGTACTCCTGGGTGGGTGCTTCCATGGTCTCCTTCGCCTCCGTTCCGGCAGGACTGCCGCGAGCGCGCCGGCGCCCCCTGCCGAGCCCCTGGCCCGCGCCTCGCAGCGCCGCCGCACGTCCCACGACATCGCGTCGGGGCAGGGCTCTCTCTCATGAATCGACCTCAGCGTGGGGTGAGCCGGGGGCATCGGGCCAGAGTCAGATGCCCCCGGACCGGCAGCGCGGGCCGTGACGCGGTCGTCGTTGACAAGCTTCCGGAGGCCGACTATACTCTAGAACAATATAGAACAAACAGGACAAAATAGGACAAAATGATATGGAGAGCTGATGCCACGACAGGCCGCAATCGAACATCCTCGCAACTACATGGAGGGGAACGTCCTCCTGCACGACCTCCAGGAGATCCTGGAGACGCAGTCGGGCGCCGTCGGCAGGCTCGTGGAGGGGTGGAAGGATGCCGGCGTGCACGACCTCTTCCTGGTGGGCTCGGGCGGCTCGCTCGCCGTGCTCGAGCCCGTCAAGTGGATCCTCGACCGCTACTCCAGCTGGGCCGTCGACACCTACTCCGGCTGGGAGTTCGTCACCCGCGCGCCGAAGCGCGTCACGGCCGAAGCGGGCGCCATCCTGGCCTCACACTCCGGCACCACCTCGGAGATCCTCGACGGCGCGAAGCTCGCGCGTGACCGAGGCGCGCGGCTCGGCACCTTCTCGCGCCCCGACACCCCGCTCGTCGGCGCCGGCGGCGTGGCGCTCACCTACGACTCGATCGCCGCCAACCTGAGCAAGCTGCTGCTGGGGTACATGCTTGCGGCCGAGATCCTCGTGCAGGACGGCGACCGGCAGGCCGGCGAGGAGCTCTGGGAGGCCCTGCGGACGCTGCCACCCAAGGTGCACGAGGCGAAGGAAGCGGCGCGATCGTGGGGGTTGGAACGCGCCCAGGCGCACCTCGAGACACCGGGCTTCTACCTGGTGGGCACCGGCCTGCTGGCCGGGCTCGCCTATCAGTTCGCCATCTGCAACCTGATCGAGATGCACTGGAAGCATGCAGCGGTCCTGAACGCCTCCGAGTTCGCGCACGGGCCCCTGGAGATCGTCAGCTCGGGCCTCCCGATGATCTTCCTGCTGGGGACCGACGAGGCACGCCACGTCACCGACCGGGCGATGACGTTCGCCGTGCGCCACGGGGCCGACGTGATCGCCGTCGACACCGCGGCGTACCCGGGCTTCCATCCACTGCTCGCACCGTTCGTTGCACACCTCCCCCTGCAGTGGTTCAACTGGTATCTCGGGGTGGAGCGCGGCCGCCCGATCTCGACGCGCCGCTACATGGGCAGGGTCGAGTACTGACAGCCGCCTCCGCAGGAGGGCACGCCCGTGAGCGACGCTGAGGAGCCAACGATGCGGTACATGCTCGGGGTCGACGTCGGCGGCACCTTCACGGACCTGACGCTGACCGACTCGCGTGCCCGGTCGCTCCACGTCCACAAGGTCCGCTCCACTCCCGACGACCCCTCACGCGCCATCATGACGGGGATCTCCGAGCTGCTGGGCCGGCTGGAGCTCGATCCGGGCGCCCTCGGCTACTTCGGGCACGGCACCACGGTCGCCACCAACGCCCTCATCGAGCGGCGCGGGGCCGTCACGGCGCTGGTGACCACGGACGGCTTCGGCGATCTCCTGGAGATCGGCACCCAGACGCGCCCATCCCTGTACGATCTCAAGCGCGCCAAGCCGGAGCCGCTGGTGCGGGCAGGCATGCGCTTCGAGCTCCGCGAGCGAGTGCTGCACGATGGCTCGGTCCGCACCGCGCTGTGCGCCGAGGACGTCGACCGGCTCGCGGCCGAGCTGGCCGAGCTCGGCGTCGAGTCGGTGGCGGTGTGCCTGCTGTCGTCGTACGCCAACCCGGCGCACGAGGAGCTGGTGGCCTCGATCCTTCGGCGCGCTCTTCCCGGCAGCTTCGTCACGCACTCCGCGGCTCTCGTGCCCGAGTTCCGGGAGTTCCCGCGGCTCAGCACGACGGTCCTCAACGCCTACCTCGGGCCCCTGATGTCCCGCTACCTGACGAACCTCGCCGCTGCCGTATCGCACCTGGGCATCAGGGCGGAGCCGTACGTCACGCAGTCCAACGGGGGCATCCTGTCGGTGGCCGAGACCGTCGCCGCGCCCGTGCGCACGGCCGTGTCGGGCCCCTCGGCCGGCGTGGTGGCCGCCACCTATCTGGCCTCCCGGACCACCGGCGGGAACCTGATCACGTTCGACATGGGCGGCACCAGCGCCGACATCAGCCTGGTCGAGGACGGCACGCCGCTGGTGTCATCCGAGCGCAAGGTGGAAGGCTGGCCCGTCCGCATCCCCATGCTGGACATCGTCACCATCGGCGCGGGCGGAGGCTCCATCGCCGGCATCGACGCCGGTGGGGCCCTCAAGGTGGGCCCGCGCAGCGCCGGCGCGGCGCCCGGCCCGGCGGCCTACGGCACGGGGGGCACCGAGCCGACGGTGACGGACGCCAATCTCGTCCTCGGGCGCCTGAACCCCGACGGGATCCTCGGCGGGGCCATGCCGCTCGACGTCGCTGCCGCCACCCGTGCGATCGACGAGCGCATCGCCTCGCGCTCCTCGCTGTCGGTCGACGACGCGGCGGCCGGCATCATCGCGGTGGTCAACGCGGCCATGGTGCGGGCCATCCGCTCGGTGTCGGTGGCGCGCGGCTTCGACCCGCGTGACTTCGCGCTGGTGGCCTTCGGCGGCGCCGGTGCGCTCCATGCCGTGGAGCTCGCGCGGGAGCTCGCGATCCCGCGCGTGCTGGTGCCCCGGGCGGCCGGCACCTTCTGCTCGTTGGGGCTGCTGGTCGCGAACATACGCTCCGATCACGTCGAAAGCCACCTGGTTCGGCCCCACACCGAGGGGCTCGAGCCCGTGTGGGCGGCCTTCGAGCGGTTGGAAGCGCGGGGGCGCGAGGTCCTGCGGGCCGAACGCGTGCCCGAGCAGCGGCGGAGCGTCGAGCTCGCCATCGACGCGCGCTACGTGAGGCAGAACTACGAGCTGCCGATCATGCTGGCCCCGGAGGAGATCCGACAGGTCGACGCGGACACGCTGTGCCAGCGTTTCCACGACGCGCACGCCGCCAAGTACGGCTACGCGCGGCCCGAGTTCGAGGTGGAGTTCGTGAACATGCGGCTGACGGCGGTGGGCGAGCTGCCGAAGCCGGAGCTGCCGGAGCTGCCCGGTCGCGACGGCGCGGAGCTCCGGCCGCGCTCCCGGCGGCCCGTGCGCTTCGGCACGAGCTGGTCCACGACCCCCGTGTTCGTTGGCGACGACCTCAGGGCCGGGGACGCGATCGCCGGCCCGGCCGTCGTCGAGCGCCTCGACACCACCATCCTGCTGCCGCCCGGCGACCGCGCCGTCGTCGACGCGGTGGGCAGCCTCGTCATCACGCTATCGGGCGCCGGTCAGGCGGCCCGCCATGGCTAGGGCGACCATCGACCCGGTGACCCTGGAGATCCTCGGGAACCGCCTGCTGTCGGTGGCCGAGGAGGTCGGCGAGACGTTGGTCAAGACCGCGTTCTCCACCAACATCAAGGAGCGCCGCGACTGCTCGTCGGCCGTGTTCGACCGCCACGGCAACATGATCGCGCAGGCCGAGCACATCCCCATGCACCTCGGCTCGATGCTCGGCTGCGTGCAGGCAGTTCTCGAACGCGTCGGCGCCGCCGAGCTGCGGCGAGGCGACGTCTACGTCACCAACGATCCCTACTCCGGCGGCGGCACGCATCTCCCGGACATCACCATGGTCTCGCCCGCCTTCGCGGACGGCGAGCTCGTCGGCTTCGTCGCCAACATCGCGCATCACGCCGACGTCGGCGGCAAGGTCCCGGGAAGCACCTCGGGCGACGCCTCGAGCATCTTCCAGGAGGGCGTGCGCATCCCCATCTCGAGGCTGCAGGACGGCGGTCGCCTGCGTGCCGACGTCATGGACTTCATCCGCGTCAACAGCCGCACGCCGCTCGAACGCGACGGCGACCTCAACGCGCAGCTGGCGGCCAACGCCGTGGGTGTGAGGCGGCTCGAAGAGGTCGTCGCTCGCTACGGAGTAGCGCGCTTCGCCGAGGTGAGCGCGGCGCTCCTCGACTACGCCGAGACGCTCATGCGTGCCGGCATCGCCCGGCTGCCGGATGGCCGGAGCAGCTTCACCGATCACATGGACGACGACGGCATCACGCTCGGCGTGCCGCTACCCATCCGGGTCACGGTGATCGTCGAGGGTGACGTGGCCACCGTCGATCTCACGGGCTCGAGCCCGCAGGTGCGCGGGCCGATCAACGTGCCCCTCAACGGCACCCTGGCCACCATCTTCTACTGCTTCAAGGCGCTGGTGGGCCCGGACATCCCTTCCAACTCCGGCATCTACCGCGCCCTGCAGGTGCACGCCCCCGAGGGCACGATCCTCAACTGCGTGCAACCGGCGGCCGTGGGCGAGCGCATCGACACCTGCCAGCGCCTCGCCGACGCCATCTTCGGGGCGATGAGCGCGATCGTGCCCGACCGCGTCCTGGCGGCCAGCAACAGCAGCGTCACCACGGCCACCTTCTCCGGGCGCCATCACGAGACCGGGGAGGTCTTCGTCTACCTGGAGACGATCGCCGGCGGGTCGGGCGCCCACGCCTCGGGGGACGGGCTCTCCGGCGTGCAGGTCCACATGACCAACACCTCCAACCTGCCCGTCGAGGCCCTCGAGCGGGAGTACCCCATCGTCGTCACCCGCTACCGCTTCCGCCAGGACTCGGGAGGGGCGGGCGAGTTCCGCGGCGGACTCGGCATCGAGCGCGAGTTCGAGGCGCTGCAGGACGGCATCGCCTTCTCCGGGCTCGGCGACCGGCAGACCACGCCGCCGTGGGGACTGCTGGGAGGCGAGGCCGGGGCCACGGGCGCGTTCGAGCTCCGCCGGAGCTCCGGCGGCGCCGAGCGCCTGGGCTCCAAGGTCAGCGACGTGACGCTGACCGCGGGCGACCGCGTGGCCGTGCTCACCCCCGGCGCCGGCGGCTTCGGCAACCCCCGGGCGAGATCACCCGAGCGCGTGCAGCGCGACATCGACGATCGCAGGGTCTCGGCCCGAGCCGCCGCCGACGCCTATGGCGTCGCCCTGGTGCCCGGCGCCACCAGCATCGACGAGAGCCTCACGCAGCGGCTGCGCGCCGGCACGCCTGACGACGACGGCGAATGACGCGGCAGCTGCGGATCCTCGGGCTCGGCGACAACACCGTCGACAGCTACCGCCACCTGCGGCTGCGCTTCCCGGGGGGCAACGCCGTCAACGTGGCGGCCAACGTGGCGCGGCTGGGCCACCACGCCGCCTACCTCGGATGCGTCGGCGACGACGACAACGGTCGGCTGATCCTCGCCGCGCTGGCGTCCGAAGGGGTCGACGTGTCGCGCTGCCAGGTCGTGCCGGGCCCCACCGCGACCACGGTCGTCGACCTCGTCGGCGGCGACCGCACCTTCGTCAGCGCCGATCCCGGCGCGCGGGCGCGGCTGCGCCTGAGCGCGGCCGACATCGCCGCGCTCGGCGACTTCGACGTCGTTCACACCAGCATCTACAGCTACCTCGACGACGAGCTCGCGCGCATCGCGCAGGCCTCGCGCGCCCTCAGCTTCGACTTCTCGCAGCGGTGGACACCGGCGGTCCTCGAACGCAGCGTGCCGCACACCAGCTACGCGTTCCTGTCCGCTCCCGACCGGCCCTGGAGCGAGGTGGAGACGCTGGCGCGCCGCTGTCTCGAGCTCGGGGCTCGAGCCGTGGTCGTCACCAGGGGCAGCCGAGGCGCGATGCTCGTTACGGACAGCGAGGTGCACCTGGTGGAGCCCCGCCGCATCGAAGCCGTCGACACCCTCGGCGCGGGCGACGCCCTGATCGCCCGCTGCCTGGTCGGCTTCGCGCTGGGTGAGGAGCCGCGCGCCTGCCTGGAGGCGGCGACCGACCTCGCGGCCAGGGCCTGCGGGTACCGCGGCGGCTTCGGGCACGGCCAGCCCCTCGGCGACGCGACGCCTCCCTGAGCCGGCGGGCCGGCGCCTGCCGCCTAGATCTCGAAGCGGAACCTGTCGCCGCGCAGCAGGATCTTCGCGTGCTCGATGGGAACGTCGCCGTGATAGACCGTCGCGCGCAGGAGGAACAGCGGCGTTCCCTGGCTCACGTTGAGATGCGCGGCCTCGCGCTCCGTCGCGGTGGTGATCTCCAGGGTCTTGTCCGAGCGCTGCGCGGAGACGCCGTAGCGCTCCGACAGCAGCCGGTACAGCGACGAGTGTCTGGGCATCTGCTCGTCGAGCCCCGGGAAGTGATCCAAGCTCAGCTCCGAGGTCTCGATGGCGGCCGGATCGCCGTTGATGAAGCGCAGCCGGGTGATGGCCACGATGGGCGAGCCCTCGTCGAGGCGCAGCTTGGCGGCGACATCGCTGGTAGCCGACAGGCGTTGCACCTCCAGCAAGCGTGAGGAGGCCGACAGGCCCAGCGCCTCCATGCGGGCGCTGAAGCTGGCGACGTCCACCAACCGCCGCTCGATCTTGCGGTCGGCGATGAAGGTTCCCTTGCCGCGGCGGCGCACCAGAAGCCGTTCGCGGGTGAGCTCGTCGATCGCCTTGCGCACGGTGACCCGACCCACCTCGAAGCGCTGCGCCAGGTCCAGTTCCGGCGGCAGCTGATCGCCAGGAGCCAGCTCGCCCGACCTCACCATCTGGAGCAAGCGGTCCGCGATCTGCATGTACAGCGGCGTGACGCTGTTCCGGTCGAGTTCGGACTCAAACACCCTCTCGAGGCTCGCCACCATCTCCCCTACCCGATCTCAGGCGGCACCTGTCGGCGCGTTGTGGAATCCTACCACTCGGCCCTGACGACGCCAGGGTGGGCGCTCGCCCCGAGCCGGAGCGGCGCCCACCCTGGGTGGTCAGGCGATCACTGCGCCAGGTAGGCGTTCTGCAAGCGGATGCCGGACTGGAAGTTGAGGAAGCCGGGCAGCGGGCTGAAGCCCTTGAGCTTCGACGTGGCCGCGTAGCTCTGGTCGCGCCACATCAAGAAGTCGAGGGGCGACAGCTCGAGGGCCCGCTTCTCGAGCTGGACGTAGATGTCGTGGCGCTTCTGCGGGTCGAGCGTGGTGCGACCCTCCTCGAGGAGCTTGTTGATCTCGGGGTCGTTGAAGCCCGGAGCGTTGTTGAGGCCCTGCTGGCCCCCCTGGAAGTAATCGGACAGGTAGTCCGGGTCGGAGATGTCGCCTGCGGTCCCGACGACCAGGAAGTCGAACTGGGCCTTGAGGTTCTTCTGCAACCGCGTGGCCCAGTCGGGCAAGTCCAGCTTCACCGTGATGCCGACCTTAGCGAGCTCCGCCTGCACGGCGATCGCCGTGTTCTTGTGGAAGTCGTACTGCGAGGTGGACAGCAGCGTAGCGGTGAAGCCGTTGGGGTAGCCGGCCTCGGCCAGCAGCTGCTTCGCCTTGGCCGGATCGTAGCTGAAGTAGTTGTCGAGGCTGGCATCGTAGGCGAGCGAGGTCTGAGGGATCGGCAGCCCCCAGATCGGCGTGCCTTGCCCGGAGAAGGCGGTGTCGATGACCACCTTGCGCTGGATGGCATAGCCCACCGCTCGACGAACGCGCGGATCGCTGAAGGGCTTGAAGTTGGTGTTGAAGATCAGGCCCATGAAGGGGCCCTTGCCGCCGAGGACCTGGATGTTCGGGTTCGCCTTGAGCTGGGGGATCTCGTTCCAGGGCACGTACTCGACGATGTCCACGTCGCCGTTCTGCAAAGCGGCCGTGCGCAGGCTGCTGTCGGCGTAGAACTCGAACACCAGCTTGTCGGTCTTGGGGATGCCGGGCTGGTAGTAGTTGGCATACTTCTCCAGCACGATGTTCTGCCCCGGGACGTAGCTCTTGAACACGTAGGGCCCGTCGCCCAGCGGATGCGTCCAGTCCTTGGGATGCGCCTCGACCCAGGCCTTCGAGACGATCACCGACTCGGGCACCGCCAGGTAGTCGAGGAACGGCGTGTCCGGCCTCTTCAGCTTGATCTCGACGGTCTTCGGGTCGACCACGGTCACGCTGTCGATGACGCTCATCTGCTTGGCGAAGGTGGCGCCCGTCTGCTTGTCCAGGATGCGGTCGAGCGTGAACTTGACGTCGGCGGCGGTGACCGGCGAGCCGTCATGGAAGGTGGCGTCCCGGAGGTGGAAGGTGTACGTCAGGTGGTCCGAGGAGATGGTCCAGTCCTTGGCCAGCTCCGGCGTGATCTTGCCCTCGGGGCCGGCGTAGTTCACCAGGCCGCGGTAGACGAGCAGCTTGATGGTGCGTTGCGAGGTTCCGGCGTTCACGGCGGGGTCGAATGAGGAGGGCTCCGCCGACAGCCCCATCTTGATCTCGCTCTGGGCGAACGCAGCTGTCGCCATGAGGGTCAGCAATAGAAGCGTTCCGACCGTTCGGATGAGTCTCATGCCTTATCTCCTTTGCCTCGTGCCTGTCGTTGGCTGCCGCCGTCGCGCGGTGATGCCCGACGTGGAGCGCCTGCATCGCCCGGCGCGAGCGGACGCGGAACCCATGCCCTGATGTCCCTCCTTCCTCGAACGAAACAGTCCCCTTTGTTCTATTGACCCATATTGTACTATAATGCCCTACATTGTATTGTCCGGACTGCGGCTTGTCAACGAAGCCGCGCGCCGCATGCGAACATGAGGCGAAAGGCGTGCAGGGCAACACTCATGGCGACGATGGAGGCTAGCCACCCACGCTCGACGGGTCGCCCGCTGCCAGGCCGGCGGACGGCATGACGGTCTTCATCGCGCGCCGCCTGGGCCTCGCGGTCGTCCAGCTGTTCGTGGTGGTGACGGTCGTGTTCGCCATGCTGCACCTGCTTCCAGGAGACCCCGTGCTGGTGATCCTGGGCAGCCAGGGCAAGACCGACCCGGCGGCCGTCGCCGCCGTCCGCCACGAGCTCGGGCTGGACAAGCCCTTCCTCGCGCAGTACGGAGCCTGGCTGGGGTCCCTGACGCATCTCGACCTGGGGCGCTCCCTCACCAACAACCGGCCGGTGTGGCAAGATCTGAGCGCGCGCCTTCCGCGCACCTTGGAGCTCGTCGGGGTCGCCGTCCTGATCGCGGTGATCGTCGGGCTGCCGCTGGGAGCGGCCGCCGCCGTCAGGAGGAACGGCGTGCTCGACTGGCTCGCCACCGCCTTCGCGGCGCTCGGGATCTCGGTGCCGGTCTACGTCGTGGGCACCCTCTTCATCCTCCTCTTCGCGCTGCAGCTCCATCTCTTCCCCACGGCCGGCTACAGACCCCTGTCCGACGGCATCTGGCCGCACCTTCGCCGCCTCATCATGCCCGCCGTGACCCTCTCGCTGGCGCCTACGGCGGTGGTCACCAGGATGGCGCGGTCCTCGATGCTCGAGGTCCTACACGCGGACTACGTGCGCACGGCTACCGCGAAGGGGCTGGGCAGGCTCGTGGTGATGTTCAAGCATGCCCTCAGGACCGCGCTCATCCCGGTGATCACGGTCATCGGGCTGCAGTTCGGCACCCTGATCGGGGGATCGGTTCTCGTCGAGTACGTCTTCAACTGGCCCGGCATCTCCTCGATGTTGATCGGCTCGATCACCGCACGCGACTACACCAGCGTCCAAGGCGTGATCCTCGTGACCGCCGGTCTGTTCATCGCGATCAACCTCATCGTCGACCTGGTGTACGGCCTGGTCGACCCGAGGATCCGCGATGGCTAGCCGCCGCTTCTCGCGCAGGCGGCTCCGCCGTCACCTGCGGCTGTACGTCAGCGGCGGGGTCATCGCCCTCATCGTCGTCGCCGCCCTGGTCGGGCCGCTGCTGAGCCCCTACGATCCGTCGGCCCTGGACGTCACCGCCATCCTCCAGGCTCCCAGCGCGGCCCACCCGCTGGGCACCGACGCCTTCGGACGGGACATCCTCACGCGGCTGATGCTCGGCGCCCGGCCGTCACTCACCATCGCCGTGGGCGCCACCACGCTGGCGTTGATCGCCGGCACCATCCTCGGGCTCGTCGCGGGCTTCGCGCGCGGCGTCTTCGAGCAGCTCATCATGCGCTCGATCGACATCCTCTTGACGTTCCCGCCGATCGTGCTGGCCATGGGCGTCATCGGATTCCTCGGCGCCGGCGTGGTGAACCTGATCCTGGTGATCGGCGTGCTCTACATCCCGACCTTCGCCAGGATCGCCTTCGGCTCCACCCTGCAGGTCAGGGAGATCGGCTACGTCGACGCGGCCCTGGCCCTCGGCGTCAGGACGGCCGGCGTCCTGCGCAAGCACATCCTGCCCAACATCCTGGCGCCGCTCATCGTGCAGGCGAGTCTGGTCATGGCGGCGTCCATCCTGCTCGAGTCGGGCCTCAGCTTCCTCGGCCTAGGCGTGACCCCGCCGACGCCCTCCTGGGGCGTGATGGTGGGCGCCGCGCGGCACTACATGACGCAGGCCCCCTTCTACGTGCTGTGGCCTTCGCTCGCCCTCGCCGTGACGATCCTGGCCGTCAATACCTTCGGGGATGCGCTCAGGGACGTGCTCGATCCGAACCTGTAGGGGTCGGCGAGCCGCCGGGCGGTCCGGGCCATCGGCTGGCGCCAGCCGGTTCCGGCGTTCGTCGAGACGAACGAGCTCACGCCGGCCCGTACCTCGCGAGGATCACGCCGGCGGGGCCGACCAGGTTGACGCTTGCCGCGGTGCAGTACCCGGATCGCGGCCTGTGTGATATCATTGTGATATAACGCGTCGTGCGCTCCGCCTCCCGGGGCTTCCCTGGCTGCGGCCGCTGCGCGGGAGGGACGGAACGCAATGCCGCAGGGCCTGGAGATCTCGGGGTTGGCGCATGGCTTCGGCGCGACGGTGGCGGTCGACGGCCTCGACCTGAGCGTGGCGGCCGGCGAGATCGTGGGGCTCGTGGGCAGGAACGGCGCCGGCAAGACGACCACGCTGCGAGCGGTGATGGGGATCCTCGAGCCACGCGAGGGGAGGATCCGCTGGCACGACCGCGAGGTCGGCGCCAGCGACCGCCTGCGCTTCGGGTACATGCCCGAGGAGCGCGGGCTCTACCCCCAGATGGGGGTGCTGGAGCAGGTGACGTACTTCGGGCGGCTTCACGGGATGGAGCGGCGCGACGCGCAACGCAGCGCGCGCTCCGTGCTCGAGCGCCTCGAGCTCGGGCCGCGGGCCGAGGACAAGCTGGTGGCGCTCTCGCACGGCAACCAGCAACGCGCGCAGCTCGCGGTGGCGCTCGTGCACCGGCCGGAGCTACTAGTGCTCGACGAGGCCTTCGCCGGGCTCGACCCGTCCGCGGTGATGCTCCTCAGCGACGTGCTTCGCGACGAGGCGCAGCGCCCCGCCGCGATCCTCTTCTCCAGCCATCAGCTCGACATCGTGGAACGGCTATGCGACCGGGTCGCGGTGATGGAGGCGGGCCGGCTGCTGGCGACCGGCACGCTGGAGGAGCTTCAGCGGCGAGTTCCCAGCCGCCTGAGGGTGCGGGTGGGCGGCGGGGCGGCATGGCGGCCGGACGTCCCGGGCGCGCGCCTCGTCGAGGACGACGCGCGCGGGACCTTGCTCGCCCTCGAGCCAGGAGCGGACCCGCAGGCCGTCCTGCGCAGCGCCATGGCCACCGGCCCGGTCGAGCACTTCGGCTTCGAGCGCGGCGGCCTCACGGACGTCTACCGCGAGCTGGTGGCAGCGTGAGCGGGCTCCGCGCCGTGGGGCTGGTGGCCCAGCGGGAGCTCGCGCAGCGTCTGCGGAGCCGGCCCACCTGGGTCATGACGGTCGTGACCGCCTTGCTGATCGCCGCCCTGATGACGGTTCCGGCGCTGCTCCGCAGGTCGCCGACGCCCACCGTGATCGGCCTGGTGGGCAGCGCCGCGCAAGCGCTGAGACCCCAGCTCGCGAGCGCGGCCGCCGCGACCGGCGTGGACGTGCAGCTCAGGAACCTCCACGACGCCGCGGCCGCGCACGCACAGGTCCTTGCCGGGGGGCTGGACGCGGCGCTCGACGTGACGGGCGAGGCCCCCGACGTCACCGTCGCCCGGTCGCTGGCGCCAGACGTGCAGGACCTCGTCCGAACGGTCGTCACCAGGGCCCGCGCCACCCAGCTGCTCTCCGCCGCCAAGGTGCCACCCGACGTCATCCGGAGCCTGCTGACGCCCGTGAGCCTGACCGTGCACGCGCTCGAGCCGCCACCACCGCCCGTGAGTGCGGCGCGCGTCGTGGCGGCCATCGTCGCGGGCTACCTGCTGCTCTATGCCATCGTCGCCTACGCCATCGGAGTGGCCACCGGGGTGGCGCAGGAGAAGACCTCACGCACGGCGGAAGTCCTGCTTGCAGCGATTCGCCCCGACCGGCTGATGGTCGGCAAGGTGCTCGGCATCGGCGCGGCGGGGCTCGGCCAGCTGGCGATCGCGGTGGCGGCCGGCCTGGTGGCCAATGCGCTCGTGGGGGGGTCCGCGGTCCCGCACGCGGTGGTCACCCTCCTGCCCAGCCTGCTGCTGTGGTTCCTGCTCGGGTACACGCTGTTCGCCTTCGTCTCGGCCGCCGCCGGCGCCATGGTGGCGCGCCAGGAGGAGGTGCAGTCGGCCACCGCGCCCATCACCGTCGCGCTCACCGCCGCCCTGGCGCTCGTCTTCGGCGTCGTGCACGCTCCCGACAGCTGGTGGGTCGCCGCCGGGTCGCTGCTGGCTCCGTTCACGCCCATCGTCATGCCCGCGCGCCTCGCCATGGGACCGGTGCCGGCCTGGCAGCTCGCCCTCGCGATCCTCGAGCTGATCGGCGTGACGTACGCCGTCGCCCGGCTGGCCGCCAGAGTGTACGCCACCTCGTTGATGCGCGGCGGGGCGCGCGTCGGCTGGAGCGCGGCGCTCAGGGGGGCAAGCGAATCGCCGGCTCGCAACACGCGTCCGCGCACTTGAAGCAGGAGCGCGGTCAACATCGGACCGTTGTGGTTCGCAATCCTGCTGCTCGTCTTCGACGTCGGCTGCGCCGGCTGGCGGACCCTGGCGCGCACCGCTCCCCCGCAAGCGGCGAAGGGCGCCGCGCCTCTACGCTTCCGGGAGATCGCGATCTACGTCGTCCTGTTCGCCGCCGCCAACTACCTGATTCGCTTCGTGCTTCCGCTCGGGAAGACCGTCCTCCAGTTCCCGAGTCTCTACGACCTGCCCGAGTACGTGAGCTTCTTCTGCATCGGGGCGATAGCAGCGCGGAGGAACTGGCTGCCGACCATCCCTGCGTCCATGGGAAGAGTCGGCCTGCTCGCGGCCTTCATGTCCACCCTCATCCTCTTCCCCATCGCGCTCACCGGGCTCGGCCACGGGGTATCGGCAGGCTTCGTGGGCGCCGGGCACTGGCACTCGGCGGTGTACGGCCTGTGGGAGGCGATCTACGCCGTCGGGCTGGTGCTGGCCCTGGTCAGCTGGTTCCGCCACAGCTTCGCGCGGGGCAGTCGGCTCTCGACCGCGCTCGCCCGCCAGAGCTTCGCCGTCTACGTCATCCACGTCCCCATCGTGGTGATCCTCACCGCCAGCCTGCGCGGCGCGGCCCTCGAGGACCTGCTGCGGTTCGGGCTGCTGGCCGTCGTCGCCGTTCCCGTCTGCTTCGTCCTCGCCTTCCTGATCCGACGCGTGCCGCTCGTGGCCCGGGTCGTCTAGCCCTGCAGCGGCGCCGACAGGGCCCTGGGCCCCCCGCGCCGCGGACGGTCTATGCTCCGGCATGATCACTCGACACGCGGACGACGGCTACCGACCGCTGGCGGACGGCATTGAGATGCGCAACCTGGTCAACGGCCCCACCACCATGATGGTGCGCTTCCACCTCGCGGCCGGCAGCGCCCTGCCACCCCACAGCCACCCGCACGAGCAGACGGGCGTGCTGCTGAGCGGGCGGGCACGCTTCACCATCGCCGGCGAGTCCAGCGAGGTCGGGCCCGGCGACGCCTGGTGCGTCCCCGGCGGAACCGAGCACGCCTTCGACGCGCTCGACGACTGCGTCGTCATCGAGGTCTTCTCGCCCGTGCGCGAGGAGTACCTGGCCTAGACCCGACACACCGCCGAGCGAAGGACGTGACGGCCCTTTCGGAGACCGCCCCGCGGCTGCCGGGACGGATGGCTTTCCTGGCTGTGACTCACGTGACCTAGCGTGAGGGTGCGCGTACGGGGGCGCGGCGGGAAGTGCGCGGAGCGCGCGGCGTGCGGGGGGCCGCACGACCCGCACGGGAGGGGGAGCGGCCATGACGTACCGGTGTGTGGTGGCGACGCGGCGGGGGGGCCCGGAGGTGCTGGAGGTCGAGGAGCGGACGGTGCGCCCGCCAAGCCGGGGCGAGGTGCGGATTCGGGTCCTGGCCGCGCCGGTCTGCCGTCCCGATGTTCAGGCCCGCACCGGCCAGACACCTTTCGCTCCGCGCGTGCCGTTCGTTCCGGGGTATGCCGTGGTCGGCACCGTGGACGCGGTCGGTGGCGGCGTGCGCTCAGCGGAGCCGGGTCGGCGGGTGGCCGCCCTCACGATGTATGGCGGGTATACCGAGGTCGCCTACGTTCGGGAGCGGCTCCTGGTCCCCGTTCCCGCCTCGGTCGAGCCGGCCCTGGCCGCCCCCGTGGTGCTGAACTACATGGTGGCCTACCAGACGCTGCACCGCACGGCCAAGGTTCGATCTGGAGGTCGCGTCGTGGTGATCGGAGCGAGCGGCGGCGTGGGCACGGCCCTGCTCGATCTGGGGCGACGGGCGAAGCTGACCATGTACGGCGTCGCGTCCGGCGACAAACGCAGCGTGCTGGCGGGGTACGGCGCCATGGCCATCGACTACCGCAGCGACGACGTCGTGGCGGTCGTGCGCGCGCACGAGCCGGCGGGTGTCGACGCCGTGCTCGACGGCGTGGGCGGGTCGTACCTGCGACGCGGGCTGCGACTGCTGCGGCGCGGAGGCGTCCTGGTGGCGTTCGGCAACCCGCTGACGGTCGGCGGCCTCCTCCGCATGGCGGGGACCACGCTGGCGACCGACCTGCTGCCCAACGGCCACCGCATCAAGGGGTACGGGACGACGCTGTCGCGCCTCCGGCCGCGGCCGTTCATGGAGGACTGGGCCACGCTCTTCCAGCTCCTCGAGCAAGGGCACATCCAGCCGCTCATCGCCCGGCGCTTCCCCATCGTGCAGGCGGCCGCCGCCAACGCCCTGCTCGAGAGCGGGGGCATCGCCGGCAACGTGGTGCTCGAGCGTGCTACGGCGCCTGGATCGGCACCGCCGGCGGCGGCGGGCTGAACGCCAGCATCGTCACGTCGCTGCTCGGCACGCCCGTGATGACGGTGGCCGCCGCCGGCGTCACCGAGCCGGACAACGCTCCCGGGTCGGTGAAGCGCCGCAGGTCGTGCGAGCCCTTGCTCGCCACCCACAGGGCGCCGCTGGCGTCGAAGGCCAGGCCGACCGTGGTGGCGCCGCTGGCGAACGAGCCGCTGGCGATGGTCGCCGCCGGCGTCGGGCTCCCGGAGGTCGCGAGCTGGGCCGCGTCGTAGCGCACCACGGTGTTGGTGACGGCATTCGACACCCACAGGTTGCCGGCGGGGTCGAAGGCCATCCCCGCGGGAGAGGAGAGGCTAGGCGTGGCGTCGGCAGCGATCGTCACCGCCGGGGTGGGAAGGCCGCCAACGGCGAGCTGCGCGGGCGTGAACTCCACCAGCGTGCTCCGCGAGAGGTTCGCGACCCAGAGGTCGCCAGCCGCGTTGAACGCCAGGCCGATGGGACCGGCCAGGCTGGAGG
>Ga0307446_1000157_pt1 | contig 21222 bp, 14 predicted proteins | sample SalMarSW160320MG_FD_202141 | JGI IMG/M metagenome (GOLD analysis project Ga0307446, IMG submission 202141) | Salt marsh sediment microbial communities from the Plum Island Ecosystem LTER, Massachusetts, United States - SW1603-20 | ecosystem: Environmental > Aquatic > Marine > Intertidal zone >... | reverse complement strand
TTACTGCAATAGGGACCGTTACACAGAAAAAGGATATCGTTCTGATTGATGGTAAGGATAAAAGGATCTTGGAAAACAAAGGATATGAGCATTTCAAGAAGCATCATTTTTAGTAAGAAAATCAGGTAAGGCCTGTTCAACAAAGGTTTTAAAGGGGTAACGCGAAACATATTGTACTGAGTAAAATGAAATATAAGTGGATTATCGCTCTTGCTCTTATTGTCGTCTTCGTTTTAGTCGTCGGTAACTTTTTTGGATTTTTTGGCCAGAATTTTACTTTTCGTCCCATAAATGAGAAACCAACCGTGATGATCACGTATCCTTCCAACGGAGCATCCGTGTCCCGATTGGTGATGATTAGTGGGATCGCAAGTGGACCTGATAATGATGCGAACGTCAGTAGCGTCCAAGTACAAATCAATGAGAACAACTGGGCGACTGCAACAGGGACATCACTCTGGAGTTACGACTGGACCACGTATTCTTTACAAAATGGACAATATAAAATCAACGTACGTTCCTATAATGGGAAAGACTATTCAGAGATTCAGACAATCACGGTGACGGTCGATAATCCAACATCGGACGTAGGCTCTCACAAATTTGCATTGTTTATCGCCGCTGCGAACTTCCCAAAAGACAATGCCACGAAATTAGGCAATGGCGGTCTGTATCTTGCGGAGGATATCGCAGGGTATTTTATTGAAAACAGCCAGTTTCCGACATCCAATATCATGATTCTTTTTGATGACGGGTGGATCCGCAGTGACAACGGATATGGCGCGAAAGTAAAAACATTGCAGGAGAGAATCCATGACTATGACATTTCATATGGGAGTGCGACAAAGAAGAACGTTATTGCCTCCTTTCAATATCTCATTAATGAGTCAAATAAATACCCTGATAGTGAGGTGTTTCTCTGGATTTTCAACCATGGGTCTGGGAATGCAAATCAAACACTTACCGGAGGAAAGATACTTCAGAGTAGTGAAATATTCCTCTGGGATGACACGATCACCGATAAGGAACTCGGAGGTATCCTTGCTCCTTTGGAATCTAAGAATGTTGCTATCATTGTTGACGCGTGTTACGCAGGTGGGTTTGCAGACCGAACCATTTTCAACATCCGTACCTCCTTTTTGATGCGATCAGGAATACCAAAAAATGGACGAATCGTGATTTCAGGGACCAGTAAATTCCGTTCCGGGTACGCAAGCACGATCCAAGGCCCGGTATTCTCACTGTTATGGTTCGAAGGGCTTTCCTCCGGGAATGCAGATGGGTACCGACCTGGATTATTTGACCGGGGAGTTCTCCGAAAACTAAAAATGTTCCAAGATGGGAAAGTATCTGTTGAAGAAGCATTCTATTATGCTCGTACGATGCTTCGTACTGATGAAAAATACCAGGATTTTAAAATCATGCAACCGCAGATAAACGATGAATATCCACATCGTGGTCTCCTGCGGAATCGGGGAGAACTCGTTCTATAAAAACATTAATAAAGCCTCTTTCATTGAAAATTTTGCAATGAAAAAAGAGGCAATGTTTTGGAAACCAACCAAAAATGAGACTGTGCAATGTTTCCTCTGTCCTCATCATTGCATCATCGCTCCTGAAAAACGCGGGATATGCGGTGTGAGGAAAAATGAACATGGGAAATTGTTTAGCCTTATTTATCAAGCATGCTCTTCGATAGCTGTTGATCCAATCGAGAAAAAACCATTGTATCATTTCTACCCAGGGTCTCTTGTTCTCTCTTTAGGTTCGGTTGGGTGTACCTTTAGATGTGACCATTGTCAGAACTATCATATTTCGATGGCGCGTCCTGAGGAACTATCGTTGCGAGATATCCCTGCAGAGAATCTCAGTACGATTGCCAAAGATCAAAACTGTAGGGGTGTCGCCTGGACCTATAACGAGCCGACGATTTGGCATGAGTATACGATAGAGGCAGCAAGATTACTGAAGAACACAGGTCTCTATACCGTATATGTCACCAACGGATATATCGAAGAACAACCTCTCAGAGAGATTGCTCCATATCTTGATGCTATGAATATTGACATCAAAGCGTTTCATGATGAGTTTTATCGGACCGTCTGTAAAGCGAGATTAGCACCGGTGCTTCAGACTTGTGAGCATGCGAAAAAACTCGGGATACATGTTGAAGTAACCTATTTGGTGATCCCTGGTTTTAATGATGATGGTTCTGAAATAAAAAAGTTTTGTCAATGGGTTGCAGAAAAACTTGGAACAGACACTCCTGTGCATTTCTCCCGGTTCCATCCAGATTATAGAATGACAGATGTCAAAGCAACCCCCTCCAGTACGCTTCTCTCGAATCATGCTATTGCGAAAGAAACTGGTCTTCAGTTTGTGTATCTTGGGAATATCGCTCATGGTGATTACGATAACACCTACTGTCCCTCCTGTAATAACCTGCTGATTACTCGATATGGTTTCTCTGCAGACGTTAAAGGGTTAGCTAACGGAAAATGTTCTCGATGTGGGGCCATCATTCCTGTTCGTATCGGGTAACTTGTTTTTTACTCCAGGTAGATTAAAACCTACTTAAATATATATATTGAGGAAAAATTTAATAAAGGAGGAAGCATACTTATCATTATAGATTGCATTAGCTACAAAGAGATAAGAAGTATACAGGTGATTCAATGGTATCTTTAAAAAAGAATGATAAAATCATCCTCATTGTTGCAGTAGTTATCCTTGTCATCGCAGGTGTTGGTGTTGCGATGTACCAATCACCAACGCCCCAAAGTAGTCTTCCTTCAACAATAATGAATGAGCTGAACTATGATGTCAACTGGACAGTGCGTAATGGTTCTTTAAATACACTGTCTGATTTCGTAGGAAAAAAATCCCAGTATGAGACGACCGTTATGATACCTGAAGGGAATGTGAGGTGTGTCACATTTAACCTTAGTTGGACTGATGATCGTATGACCTTATTAAAACGAATGGGGTTAGACAGCTTGACCTTAGAAGTAACCATGCCTGATGGGCTTTATACCTTTACAGAAATGAACACCAGTGCGCCAATTACAGGAAAAGGTACCATCACGCACACGATCGTTAATGGAATAATTCCTCCAGATGTACCAATTAAAGCAGACAATGAAAAAGACGCACAAGCTAAACTTAAAAGCAAACCCTATTACGATGACTCGTGGACTGATAAAAACATTAACATCAATATTAGTGTAAAAATCGGGGAAATCCGCTTATTGAAAAAAATACGTGATAAAGGAAATGACTTTAATTTAAAAATCACCTATCAATACTATGATGGGATTCTCAAAATGGATACAAACAAGAACACCGGCGGAGACTCCAGCCCACCACCAGATGACATTTGGACGAATCAAGAAGAACCACCTTACATCTCCATGATTATTAACACCGGGTGCGGGCGATTCGTTTAATTTTTTTAGAAAAAGAAACACCATAGTTAAAGAAAGAGATTCATCAGTTTCTTTTATAGCGAACGAAATGGATAGTCTATTAGATAAAGATTCGAATGTATCTAGAATTCAGGATTAGTATTTGAATCGAAGCAGTGTTGCTACACCACCGATTCCTTCGAATTTTTTCCCAGCTTCATGCATCGTGTTAATAATCATGAACTCACAGTTTGTTTTCCGTGCGAGATCAAGTAAATGTTCCCCGTTTTTACTTCGTACCAACACGTCTGATAACAGAAGTTTTTCTGCAGCACCCCTTGATAGTGCATCTTCTACTTCATGTGTTCCATAGGTGACCAGTCCGTCTTTTTTGATTTCCTCAAAAACTTTCTCAATCGCCTGGGTTTCTTTTGAAACCCGGTTTTCTTTGGTGATTTGTTCGACGATACCAACCTTGAGTGCTTCATGAACGCCGTGTATCCCTGCGTTTGCGGTCGCATGGGTAATACAATCCTTAAAAAGCAAAGGTTCTTTTTCCTTTCCTGCTTTCATTAAATGCTCTCTTGTAAACCCCGGGCCAATGACAACAAGAGGAGAATCAGGTTTTTTTACTGTTTTTATTAAAGAAAAAATTTCACCGTAATATTCCTGGGTTGTCTCTTTGCTTTCGTACATTTTGCCGGATCGATGTGCGTCAATCTCCGCAACAAGTTGTACACCACTCTGGTACAGGAGAGCCACTGTAGCAGAATCATCATCAAGGCAGACAAACACCAGCATAGGTTGGGTACGCTGTTGTACCGCTTCATCAATCCGTTGGAGCTGGTGGGTTTTCCATCGTTCTTTTAAAATCGAGAGCGGTTGCATCTCCTCTGCATCAACATTAAACGTGTGATAGGAACCGAGATCCTGCGGGCCTTCCTCGATAATCCCTTGTATGCGAAGCCTGTTTGAGAACTCATGAAAGGTTACTTTTTCAACACGGATACCAAGTTTCATTTTTTTCTTCTCAGCTTTCTTGGCTCGAAGCTTATCTGCTTTTTCACCTTCTGAGGTACGAAATGTCACCGCGCGTACCAAATCTCCCTCCTCAATGATGTTATGGAGATGCCAGATATCATCAAGGTTTTCAGGTACGAGTTTGATTTCGCCGGTCTTCGGGTCTTTAAAGATAACCTTCACAGTCATTCACCTATTGTAATTCAAATCCAATGGTTTTTAAGATGGTACAATTCCCTGGTGGAAGTGCTTTTTCTACTATTTCAGTTGAGACTTGAAACGATTTCGCGAGTTTTTGTGCAACTACGCTTTTTTTCGTCACACCGGGGATAAGAATAGCGTATTTCTTAGCCGCTCGTGTAGCAACAGCTACGACGGGGCCACCCATGAGTTTTTCTCCATCTCCAAGAGGGATAAGACCAACAGCAATCTCAAGTTTACATCGACAATAATTACGTTTTCCTCGGATGATAAATGCACCTTTTGGGATGAACTCGCCACTTTCCGGTGTTTTGCTGACCTGCTCTGGGAGTACCCAATACGCGGAGGCTTCACCAAATTGGTTCCATGCACGCGAATATGATGCAGCGAACAGGCATGCCTCCTCAAGTGTTTTTTCAGAAATAGGGATTTTTTCATCATTAATACCCTTGCTTTTTATAACACAGCTGGGGGCGCCATGGATGTCAGCATGGGCATATCGATCACCATCTGATAGGTATTTCTTCACCACGATGTCGTTACTTGAAGCATCCCTTCCTGCAACGATGAGGTTTCCCTCTGTTGAGACAAACCAGCGGAATCGCTCAAACCACCATTGTTTCTCATGGCTGATCTCCTTTTTCTTTTCTACAATGTCGATATCCTTCGTTGTGGTAAGCTTATATTTTGTTTGTTCGATTGCCTCTTGCGCTCCTTTCAATTTTTCCTGGATTTTTTTACTTTCTCCATATTTCTGCTCTGCGTTTTCAGAAACGCTTTTTCGAAAATCGAGTGCGACTTCTAGGGTGTTTCCTTTCTCGTCATTAAGAGAGACAACTAGTTCGTTGGCAGTCGGGTCAAACAGTTTCACCATGGGATAGTGACGAATTTTATTGATAGCATCATTTTTTTCTTTTTGCCTTAGTATCGCTGTGATTTCTTGGAGGATTTTTTCGCATGATTGAAAATTCACGTACAGGAGATCCGCTTCGAGTTTATTCTGAGCAATACTTTTTTTAAATCCTTCAATTAATTCTTGTTGTTGTGATAGCTGTCGATGAAGTTTCTCGATATTTTTCTGATGTTTGATTTCCTGTGGTTTTTGTACGTTTCGAACATGCAAAAATAATTCAAGACCTTTGGAAAGACTATCTGTTGTTTCATAGTGCACGTCGGTATAATTTAAAAAAGGGAACGGCAGAATATCGATGATGGTACCATCTTTCTTCACGAATACAGGGTGAATTTTTTTTTCTTGGAACATAGCTAGTAGATTTTGCAGTTCATCGTATATTTTTTTAAGAGTTACTTCATCTACGTTTGATGTTTTTGTATTTTTATCAACACCAGCACGAACACAAAGCTCCTCGGCGTACATCCCGCTGAGGTTCATAGAAGAGGCAAGGGTTCGCACGAGGTCCTTTAAACTTTTTGATACAAGATCTTGAAATTCTTGCGGCGTTATATGAAATGGATTTGTTTGAGATGGTGGTGGTATGTACATTTCACCGCTTTTAATCAAACGGGATGCCCATTCCTGTTTGATGAGTGGCCGGATGATTCTTCCCTCTGGGTTGAGAAGGATAATATTTCCTTTTGAAAAAAGCTCGCAGACTAAGGTGTAGTCTCCTTCCTTTCTCCCAATTTTAATCTTTATGATGCGATCGAATTCATGTTGGGTAATCTCACTAATCTTTCCATTCAGTAGGTATTTTCGTAGTGTCATGGCAAACAGCGATGGTTTTTGAGGGGTATCAAACGATTTTTGAGTACGACATAAGAGTTCTCCGTTTCGTATGAAAATTGATTCTTTTTGTTTCGCTGTTTTCTGTTGAACTCGTAGGAGGAGTTCATCGCGAGAGAGTTGATAGATTTTTTCTACATAACATCCGATTAAGTCTTGAAGCTCTGAGACAATGACATAGATGTCAAATGATGCAAGTCCTCGTTCCATAATTAACAGAACATTATCTATTTCAATGTTAAAAAAGAATAGGATTGATTTTCGAGGGAATCTTAGAGCTATCGAAAAACCATTTCACCAGTGTCTAGCTAGTTTTATACTTAAAATATATCTCCCTTGGTTATTTGATTCTTTTTAAAAATGTTGATGAGACGGATCTCTCTCCTATCTCATGAATTTCTACCGAGATGATCGGAGGCGACAATGCTGTTCGGATGTTTTCTTCAATGTATCTTGTTATATTTTAAAACCTATTAGTAATATGTGATTTTACTTATAGAAATTAGAAAAAAAGTGGCCTTAGTATCTTCGTTTGACCGGTGGTTTTTGGGCAATTTTTTTAACGGTTTCTAGGAGTATGTTGATATCAAATGGTTTAGTGACATAATCAGCGATATATGGGTAGATTTCATTGAATTCTTCTCCTTGTATACGTTTTGCGGTAAGTACGATGATAGTATTTTTGTCAGTGAATCCATCGATAGTCATTTTTTTAATGGTTTCGGCACCATCCATGATTGGCATCATAAGATCTAGGATGATGATTCCTTGAAAACCTTTTTCGAGTTCAAGGAGGCAGTTTCTTCCGTTTTCCGCAGTTGTGACTTGAAATCCTTCTCTTTCAAAGAGCTCCTGAAGACTAAAGACAATATCTGGATCGTCATCGACCACCATTATATTTTTTTGATAGTATCGTTCCTCGTTCATATGATTATATCTTCATTATTTTACTATATAAATTTTTTTCGTAAAAATGTCAAAACAGATAAAATACAAAAGGTATGAAAGGATTGGTAGAGGTACCTCCGAAAAAGGAGAAATGGGATGCTTTGGGAGGAAGAGGTACCTCATGAAATTAGGAAGGACTTTTTTCTTTCTGTGTATTCGGAAGGATGGGATGTGGGAAGAGACGAGGAGAAAAGGTGCTACTTGCTTTGTTGTTTGAAGGTGGATTGCTCCCCCGGGCGGATACTTGGATGGGTAAATATTGTTGCGGTTTTTTTAGAGGAGATTTCATCTTTTTTTATCCCTTCACCACTTTGCCATGCATTTCTGCCTGGCAATAGAGGCATCATTTATGTAATATATAAATTTTTCTATCTTTGCATGGCGTTACTGACTGGCAATAACGAAATGCATAAATAGGTACGAACCGATAAACCAAGGTGGAGAGTTATCAAGAGGAACTAGCACAGATAAAAACCATTCTAAAAAATAACCCTAAAGGCATGACCGTTACCGATATTGCCCGAGAGATACGTATCAACAGAAATTCTGTAGCAAAATACCTCGACATTCTCCTTATCTCCGGTCATGCAGAAATGGTCACGTTTGGACCAGCAAAAGTATTTTTTCCCTCCTCAAGAATACCCCTGTCCGCATTACTAAATTTCACCAACGAGTGTATCGTGTTACTTGATCGAGAACTAAGATTTTTACAAGTAAGTGAAAATTTTTTAAAATTCTTTAACATCCAACGCTCCGACGTCATCGGACGAACCATCGATGCATTCTCTGTTTCTCTGTTTCAAATCCCTGACCTCGCACAAAACACAAGGCGAGCACTTGAAGGGACAGAAATCACAATAGAGAAACAGTATAGAATAACCGACCACATAGTATACCTTAAAATCAAACACATTCCAACGACATTTGATGATGGTGAACCTGGCGTAACCCTTATTATCGAAGATGTCACGAATTGGAAACAAACCGAAGAAAAAATGAAACAAGCAATCAAAGAATGGGAGATAACATTCAATTCAATTTCCGATATGGTGTGTATCCAGGATAATGAATTTTCTATTCTTCACGCAAATCGCCCATTTGCTGACTTTCTTCATATGAAACCAGATGAGTGTATCGGGAAAAAATGCCATCAGCTCTTACACGGTACGAATAATTCGCATACCTCCTGTCCATGTATAGAGATGCAAAAAACAAAAAAACCAACTACGATTAAGTTCTATGAGCCACACCTCGATAAATATCTTGAGATATCAGCATCACCGATTTTCTCAGAAAATGGAGAGATTACTGGTTCTGTGCATATTATAAAAGATATCACCATGCAACAAAAATAATGGTGAATAAGAAAGAAGATGATATTTTTTCTATATAGACGAAAACAAAATCAATCAAGGATTTTTATACTATCCATATGATATCTTTTTATATCATTTCTATATATATAATCTACATAGTAGTATTTCCAGACGGAGAAAGATAGTAATGAAAAACATAAAAATCATTCTCATTATTGGTATCATGGTTATTGCTAGTGTAATGCCAATAATCAAGGCAGATGGTCTCGTACAACAGGAAAATGAACAAAATAATCTATTATGTTATGAATATCCTAATGAGAACGAACTCCTCATTACGTTTCATTTATCAGAACTACTTGAAAAACAAATTTCAACCGACAAAGGAAATTTCATCAAATTAGAGATATTTGACTCAGGATTTATCGGAGCAATCGGTAGCCCACAAATGCCAGCAGTGACAAAAATATGCGCTGTTCCCACACATCAATTTTCTATGGAGATACTAAATACACATGTCATGGAAACACGCCATATTGAAAGAATCTATCCTGTGCAAAACCCACAATCCGATGACGATACCAATGCAGAACCAGATTTTGTCTACAATGATTCAGCATATCAAAAAGATGTGACTTTCCCTGAACGCAATATTGAAATTGTAAACACTGGTAAAATCAGAGATATCCCTTTCATTAAAATTAGATTTTCCCCTGTTCAATATAATCCATTTCAAAAGATTGTAACCATCTATGACACGATAGTAATCAAACTGATATTTTCTCAAGATCAGCCTTTGTTTGTTGAACCGAACTACACACAACAAGAGTTTTATCCTTTTTATGAAAGCGTTTTTAGTAACTGGCCGGGATTCATCGCGAATACCGCATTTCAGCCACAAGTTGGTTATAAAGACACTGGTTGTGATTATCTCATAATCACTCATCAAAACTTTTATAGTCAAGCACAAGAACTCGCGGAGTGGAAGCAGTTCACTGGTCTACAGGTAAAAACAGTCAATGTCTCAGATATTGGCACAACCTATACGCAAATACGTCAGTATATAATAAACGCATATACCACCTGGAATCCTCGTCCTTCCTATGTCCTTCTCTTCGGTGATGCAGAATTTATCCCAACTACATACATGAACGGTGTCGCAACCGACCTGTGGTATGCCGCTGTTGACGGTTCAGATTATTACCCAGATTTATTCATTGGGAGAATACCCGCAGATACGATTGATCAAGCAGCCGTAATGGTCCAGAAGATATTAACCTACGAACAAACCCCTCCCATTTTACCTAGTTTTTACAACAATTTTACTGTTGCAGCTTATTTCCAAGATGATGATACAAATGGTTATGAAGATAGGCGGTTTGTCCTTACTTCTGAAGAAGTCAGAGATTACCTCCTTTCACTTGGGTACAACGGTGAAAGAATTTATTGTACTGATTCGTATGTGAACCCAACACATTATAACAATGGATATTATGCAAATGGTGAGCCGTTACCCTCTGAACTGCTACGCCCCACTTTCGCTTGGGATGGAAATGCTGATGACATTATCAATGCAATACAACAAGGTACTTTTCTCTTAAATCACCGGGATCATGGGATGGAATCCGGATGGGGTGATCCTTATTTTACAACTACTGACATCCACAGTCTCTCAAATGGGGAACTCCTTCCGGTTGTGTTTAGTATCAACTGTTTAACAGGGAAATTTGATACAGGCGAATGTTTCTGTGAAGAATTCCTTAGAAAAAGTAATGGTGGTGCTGTGGCTGTTTTTGGTGCGACCGAGGTTAGCTACAGTGGGTATAATGATTACTTATGCAGAGGATTTTATGATGCTATTTGGCCTGAATTTGACACTGGGATTGGAAATAATGTTACATTATATCATCTTGGCGAAATACTCAACTATGGAAAGGCATTCATGGCTGATACTTGGGGCGACCCATGGGGTTATGAGGAATATACCTTCGAGCTGTTCCACTGCTTTGGCGACCCGTCATTAGATATGTATACTGCTCTTCCAGGAACTCTTCAAGTGAACTATGCTTTTCCCACAAATATAATTGAAGTGACCGTGAAAGGAAACGAGGTCCCAATACAAGGAGCACGTGTCTGTATCAGTCAAGAAAGTGGATATTACCAAACAGGGATGACTGATGCAAATGGGATTGTTCAGTTTAATAAAACCGGGGCATCCATAGACGAAGCGGTATCACTTGTCGTAACAGCACATAATTATCTGTATTGTACTGAAAGTTTCATGTTAAATCAAAAACCACAAAAACCGAACACACCAACAGGATCTACTGAGGGGAAACCCAATGTTGATTATATATATAAAACTTCAACTATTGATGCTGATGGTGATGAGGTCTACTATAACTTCTCATGGGGTGACAGTACATATAGTGGTTGGATAGGACCATTTAATTCTGGTACTGAAGCGTTTGCACGACATACATGGGGCGAAAAAGGAACATACAATATTACCGTGAAAGCCAAAGATACAAAAGGTGAAGAAAGCGAATGGTCTGAACCACTTTCAATTACCATGCCACTGGAAATCTTTGCTTCCCATCCAATTCTCCAATGGATTTATCAGATGATCATCAATCGTTTTCCCTTCTTAGGATTTCTCCTTGGAATGATGGTAGAGAATATCTCATAAGTAAAAAAACAAGTAATTACCGATTCGCGTGTTATGAGATAGGAAGAATTGTCAAAAGTCTTAAGGTCACTAATACAAACAGCGTGAGAACTGCATTAATCTTCAAATCAAAGACTCTTACCCATTCAAGTAACGCAATGATCACATATGATAAAATGAGTAATAATACCAACTGTAGAACGATCATGCCGATGAAATAGAAACCATCAGGGTACGATTGGTTCAACACAAGATCCCATATCGTAGCAAAATATGCGAGCAAACCAATAGTAATTTGGGCTTTCGTAATGTCTCTCATCGATGTTGTCAGTACATATTTCTTTATAAAGATTGTTCATGATGGTTTGACTTCTCTGAGAAACGAACTATTCCAGACTGATTTGTATTGCTATTTTAACCGCATCCACCATGGTTCCCAACGGCATCCCTTGAGGGTCTTGTGAATCTAATAACGGAATATGAATGAAACCGATTGATATGGTATCGTTCTGTTCATTGATACACCCTAATAAGCCATAAAACAGTGCGTTACAGATATACATTCCCGCAAAAAAACTCTGTCGCACAGGAATGTTTGCTTCCCGTATTTTTCTGACGATAGTATTTGTATGAAGAGACGTGACACGAAAAAAAGGACCCTTTTTATCGATCCGCTGAGGGAAGGACCATGTCCCATCATCTTTTTGGAATCGCTTGAGATTGACTCCGATTTTTTCCACCTTAATAGTTTTGGAACGAGCGGCAAGCCCAAGGCTAATAACTAAATCTGGATGATAGAACTCTATCGCCTCTATTGCTTTTTCCACAGAATTGTTAAAATCAACCGGTAACACTATTCCGATGATTTCTGTATCGTTAAGAGAAGATCCATTAAGCATCTCAGCAATAGATTGCGATGGGTTTGTTGCGTATGTCCCAAACGGCTCAAACCCTGTGACAAGAACAACTTTTGCACCAGATACACTTGTCATCCAAAGAGAAAGGAATAGAATGAAAAATCCAATGACACACAATCCCTGTTGAAGTCTCATCAAATTTTTATATGTTATTTCCCTATAAAACTATTCCTCTCACATTAACCTTTATATGACGTTGAAAGTGAAAGAATATAGATATCCATCTCATCAGATGCTACTTTACCTGATGTCGTATAGACATACACATCAAGGATATGCCGTCCGTTTATGGGAGAAAACCATCCCTGGATTGTCCACTCATAAGGCGGATCGGTGTCCCAAAACATAAAATAGTCATCAATACAGAAGACGACGTATTGGATTGGTTCTTGGGAATAAACCTCAGCACGTGCGATTGTTTTTCCCCCAAGAATTATTGTTAGTCCTCGTAAACCAGCAAACCATTCTTTTGCAAAGGCACTTTCGAAAAGCATATGCTTAAAGAAATACGTATATCCTTCGTACGGTCGTCGTAAAAGAACTTGCACATCGATTGGTTTTTGTGCTATCTCAGCGGTAATTGCACACATAAGTTTTGTTACCTTTACATAATAGGACCAATTAAGTTTATCCGCTGTATCATTTGGTGAATGACCCCAGGGGTAGCCATCTTGATGTGCAATCCAGACACCATCAAAACCGTAATCGACAAACGCCTGGCTATCATCACCGCGATAAGCCGGAAGTGTAACAATCTTCATGTCAATGATATCGCTATATTTCTCACTAATTAAGCTTGCATAATCAGCAATCCAGCCTGAACGTTCTGGTGGAAAAAACCGTAGGACACGTCCTCCTTCTGTTGTACTTGCATATCCAATCATGTCCATGTTGAGCACCGCAACGATGTTATCACCACGGTAAGATGCATCCCGTGCATAACTAAAACTCCCGTACGTTCCGACTTCTTCTCCAGAAAATGTGATAAAACGAATCGTATGGTTAAGATGGTAATTACTGAGAACAGATGCAATTGCAAGTACGGCCGCTGTCCCAGATCCGTCATCATCGGCGCCAGGGGCGACAGCAACAGTGTCATAATGACCACACAATATGTATTCAGCTGTGCTATTCGAATCCGTTCCATAGAGGGTTGCCACAACATTCTTGCTATGAAACCCGCCATAGCGCCACTCATGAAACTCGACATCAAGTCCCATTTGCTGAAACGCGTCGTAAATATATTCTGCAGCTAAGTTACAACTGATCGAACCTGTATATCGAGGTCCAAATTTCATTAATTCAGAATGATAGTGAAATAATAATGACTCATTGATTTGGTTGACCATCTCGATAATGGTTCCTTCATCGGTAGAGAAAGGAACGACTGCGGATTGTAAATCCTGTGCTGGGGTAAAACCAACTGACGAAGCAAGAAGTAGAGGAACAATGAGCAGAACAAAGATTGTTTTTTTCATAAGTTTCTTCCTTATTGAGATCATGCCCCTCTTAATATATAAATTTTACTTTATAAAATATAAAAAAAAGAATTAGGAGGGATATCCTCCAATCAACAGACTTGGATCTCCAAGGAGCACCCATTCCTGAACAATCTTACAGTCTACCAGATCATCCATGGGGGGATGTTCATTCATATATAAGACAAGGTCCGTCCCGTGTGTCTCCCCGAGGTTCTCCTTTCCATCGTGATATGCTTTAAAGAAGAGCCACTCCAGATGTCGTCCCCTTTCTGTTAAAGTATTTTCTCCAGGCTCCCCATATCCAAGGCCGCTATTTGCGATGACGGCGATGGCCCCTCCTTTGGTCTGACTCGCCATGGACCAAGCCCAGCACCGTGGAATCCATTGATAGTACCAGAACTGTCCAAATGGTCGAGTCGAGTTGAAGAAGTATAATCCGTCCTCTAATACGCCTTTGATGATGTTGACAAGACTGGTGTTGAACTGTGCGTTATGGCACCCGCCGACAATCACGATCGGTTGTTGGTCCTTATTTGAGAGTTTCCTCATTTCAAATGCATTTGGACCGTCGACGAACGTATCGTTCTTCGGTGGATGATTCGACCAGACCAAGGGATTTCCATGGCCTGAGAAGTGGACAAACCCACAGCCTTTACTAATTTCTTCAAACACCGGGTCTGGGCCTGTAAACTTTCCGTTTGATGTCCATATAAATGAAGCGATGAATCCAAGGTCCTGCAGTTGGCCGAATGATGCATTCGTCGCCATCTCACCCTCATAGTACGGATCATTCGCATCAGGGTAGGTGTCACCTGCGATACCAACGAACCTCTTGAACCATTCAGAACCATACGTGGTTGTCTCATAGGTAATGATTTTTTTCACCATGGTTTTAACCTGAGTAACACTTGTACAAGGGAGACGACCGACATAGACTTCCGGGTACATGTCTAGGATGTCTTTCTGGGTGTGAGTCCATTCTGCAAAGATACTGTTGTTATTTGAATCCCAGCTAGAGAAGTTCCCATTACTGTCATATAAATCAGCGAAATACAAATCAGTAAGATATGAGCCTTCTCCGTCATCATTTAAAAGAGAGTAACGGACTGGTATCCACCATTTTTCTTGCATGATTCCACCGTTTCTCCCCCCTACTAATAGCACATATTTGGTTCCCCATTGGTCAAATGCGTTTTTGATGAAGTATTTCATTTCTTCTGCGCTATCTCTTCCTTCAGCAGGGAAGTAGACGCCATTGTACATATCATCACGTATGACGAGTTTCGTGGTAACTCCTTTATTGATTTTATGAGTGACAAGCGGTTGTAAGGCATTTGAGAACGCTTTTGGGGCGATGATCACAAGCTCGTATTGTTCAGAGGTTGATGTTGAGGGTGAACCTGGAAGTGAATAGGTGATGGTGATTTTTGCGTTCTGTGCGCATCGGAGGATGTTATCTGATGAAAGGTACTGAATTGGATACAGATGAATAGCTAAAAACGTAGCTAGGTTATCGCCATCTCTTCCTGCCGCGATATTATAACTATACATTTGTTCAGGGTTTATTATCAAAGAGGAAGATTGAAGAGATGCCAAAGTTGATTTCTCTGCGTCATCTGCGAGTGCTTGCGGAGCAAGTTTTAACGGTTTTGATATAGTTTTTTCATACATATCTGAAAAACTTATCGCGACATTTGTTATTTTGGTTAAAAATGGGAATGTATATACGCGAGTGACGACCGGTACTACGTAATTTTCTGGTATCGTTAGATATGAGGTGGCTTCAGAAAGACCGATATTCGTAGCATCCTGTTCTTCGACAAGCTGAACAGAAGAAAACGATACGATATCTGTTTTTTCTACCATGTTCTGGTTCGTGAATGAAGAGGCGACAGCTCCATATCCGCTTATAATTATAACCGCAGTGATTATTCCTATTAGACTTTTCTTCATACAATATCCCCTATTTTTAATAAAAATATAGACTTTGTATAATATTTAAACCTTTGCGAGCAAAACAAAAGAAAAAGAAAAAAAAAGAGAAGAGTAGGTTACGTTACTCCAATTACAAAGAACAGGATAACTGTTGCTGTCGCAGTGACCTGTGCAGCACCTACATTCGTATTGATACCGGTTTTCCCAAGGCCAATGACAAAATCCTTCACAGTGACTGATTCACCAGGTGCAAGGGATGCGATGGTCCCTGATTTGGTTTTACCAACAAATATCAGTGCCCCATCCAGGCTGATTGTCCAGTCGAGATTGGTCAGATTAGTTGTTCCTGTGTTTTTAATAATAGCAGAGACGCCCACCCCACCTTTTATTGTGATAGTGACAGATGGAATTTCTTGCTGAATAGTAAAAGTGCTACTTTTCTCCGTCTCAGTATTACCAAAAGTATCAACCGAGTAGAAGCGTACCGTATGGTTCCCATTCGTAGAGACAACAAATGGCGTAGTGTATGTGATCCATCCCCCATTGTCAAGTTTGTATTTCGTGTAGTCAACACCAGAGTCATCTGTCGCTGTCAAGGTTACCGTAACGGAACTGACATAGACACCGCCTTCCATTTCACCGGTTAAGGTACACGTCGTCACTGGTGGAGTAGTATCCTCACCCAGAGAGACAACTATCTTCTCAAGGGTGCTGAAATCACACCATCCTCGTACGCTGTTGTGTCCTTTCACTTGATAATAATAGGTACCATTGTTCTGCCCAGTGACATCATAGAATTGAGTCGTGATGGAACTTGATAGTGTCGTAACCGTATCGAAATCTGCGATGGGGCTAATATCATCAACATAGAATCCTTCCTGTAATGTATTTTGATCCGTGGTATATCTGAATCGAATAAAGACGGATTCATCGGAATAATTACTTAGATCGTACTCCTTGTAGATCCAGTTGCTGGAGGATCCGGTGAAGATATCTAAGATGTCATAGGAACGCCCATCTCTACTGACTTCGACAAAGGCGTCATCGTAATTGTTCTCAGTCGCATACCAGCACCAGAATGAAAGCTTCATCCCCGCGATGATAGGAATCGGATAGACTGTTGTCATGGAGGAGACATCTGCATTCAGATATCGAGATTTAAAGCTAGAGCTTCCTGAGTGGTATCTGGATGTTGAAAGGGCAAAACCATTAAGAGTCCATAGTCCAGACCCAGACTCCGCGTCATCAGATTTAATTGAAAGACCGCTAAGTTCATCGAGCTGGAAATAATCAGGGTCTGCTATAGGATTCTGTTCCTGCCATGAGACCTGGTAATTCCCGTCGGAGTCATTGGATAGATCATCAATTATCGGTGGCATTACCCGAGGAACAACCGTATCTCGTATGTTCTGAGCCTCTTGAAGGAGATATAATGCTCCATCACAGTTCTCTTTACAAACCTGATCAAGAACGCTTGCAGAGGGATGGAATTGCGAACATGCTTCAATTGTATAGGCGAAGGTTGTTCTGCCTAACACATAATGGCTATATCCGTACTCCCAATCGACATTATCAGCCGTAGTAGGATAAAGACCATACGCTTGTTGAGGTGTATAGGTACCCGATCCACTTTGTCGTGTAATCCTCTGAGCGATTTGTGTCCCCACTGCACTCATATACGTGTCGTCGGGAGTATGAGACGAGGTGTATCCCCATGCCCAATAGAGTTCCTCTGCGTAGGTATGCCATGAAATTGAGGCACAGATATCATTTCCCGCGAAAAAAGTACTGATTGCTTGTGTTTCGAGTTCTGAGGTTGGTCCAGGACCGCAATAGACCTCGTCTCCTGGATCATGAGTCACTGAACCTGAACCAATAGATCCCCACTCGCCCCATATATCCCCATTTGTGGAACCATTGTAGTTTCGATTCAAATCAACACCATAGGTCCCATACTGAGAGAAGTACTGTCGGTTTTTCCGCCAATCGTTGCCAAGATCATGACAGTAATAATATCCATCAGGGTTAACACAAGGGACGATCCATGTTCTTCGGTTGTTTACCAGATCAGTAATCGTAGCATTGGAACCGTATGCTGACGTAAGATTACTTGCAATATGAAGACAGATCTCGACAGATGGCCATTCACGTGCATGATGAAGCCCCATAAAAAACACACCAGGGTCTCCTTCATCAACTCCAGGGTTATCAGAAATTTCCAAGCACCAGATGGTTCGTCCCTCATAGGTGGTCCCTATGCTATACAGACTTGTGATACTTGGGTAATTGGTTGCGATGTCCTGTAATATACCTTCAATCTGAGCAAATGTATGATACGACCCCATCATTTCCCTATCATACGCATCCATATCTGCGATGAGAACGGTATATGGTAGTTGAAGTGCGGTTAGCTCCGGTAATCTATATCGAGGGATAATGATATCGACCCATTCACCCTGGCTTGCGGCAGCGATCTCGACGTCTTGAGGCAATCCAACAAACCCTTGTGTGATGTCAACCCGAACAAGGTCTGTGATGAAAAAAGAGGAATCATCAACAACCAATCCTGATACGGACAGGGATGAAAAAAGAAGAAGAGCGAACATCCCAAAACAAACTATTTTCTGTATGGTCATTTTGTGTCCCTTCTCTTTAGGAATATCCTCCAATTTGCAGACTGGGGTCGCCGAGAAGAACGAACTCTTGTACAGTTTTACAGTCCAGTTTATCCTGCATTGGTGGAAACGCGTTCAGATAATCGATAAGGGATTGGGTGTGCGCCTGACCAAGGATTGTCATATTATTCACACCGTAATTCTTGAAGAACTGTGTATTCGTATATCCTGAGAGGAATTGGGTGCAATCAGGGATTGAATCATTGTTGTAATCTCCCTCAGCAAACCAGTCAAGCCCGGTGTATGCCATGATTGCGATACTCCCACCGTTCTTTACACTTACCAGTTTCCATGCCCAACAACTGGGAACCCATTCTTTGTACCAGAATTTTCCAACTGGATGAGTCGTATTGAAGTAATTCAACCCATCCTGTAATATTCCTTTGAGAATATTGTAAAGACTGGTGTTGAACTGTGCGTTATGGCACCCGCCGCAGACAGTGACCGGGAGTTTTTCACCGTTTTTCAACTTCGGTATTTCATTAAGCACCAATCCATCAATCCAGACGCTTTCATTTTTTGGAGGATGTGTTGACCAAACCGTAGGGTTTCCATGTCCATCAAAGAACAAGAATCCACAGCCAGCGCTGATTCCATCGATAACATCTTGGCTGCTGGTAAAATTCCCGTTTGATGTCCACAGGCGGATGCCTTCAAACCCGGTCATGTACTCTAAAGCTAGCTTATTTTCCTCTTCTCCTTCATACCAGGGGTCATTTTCAGCGGGTGCAGAGTCTCCCCCTACTACAACCATTTTATTGAACCAGTCTGTTCCGGCGGTGGTGTTTTCATAGGTGATTATTTTGTTCACAAGAGTGTTCACTTCAATGACGTTTTTACAGGCGAGACGTCCGATATACACCTCTGGGTACATATCAAGGATGTCTTTTCCTTGGCTGTTCCATTCAGCAAAAATACCGTTCCCGTTCGAATCCCATGTTGAAAAATTACCATAGGCATCGTAAAGGTCTGCGAAATAGAGGTCTGAAAGATAACCGCCTTCCCAGTTTGCATCATCATCAAGATGAGTGTATCGGACCGGTACCCACCATTTTTCGTTTAATATACCGCCGTACCTTCCTCCGACTAAAAGCACATATTCAGTTCCCCATTGATCATAGGCGTTCTTGATGAAATATTTCATTTCTTCTGCGCAATCTCGTCCTTCCGCAGGGAAGTAGACTCCATTGCAGATGTCATCACGTGTGACGAGTTTTGTAGTAACTCCTTTGCTTATTTTATGGTTAACTAATGGCTGGAGTTTTTCTGAAAAAGCTTTTGGGGCAATAATGAGCAGTTTGTATTCATCATGAGTTGATGTTTCAGTCGTTGGGAGTTCATAGGTTATGGAGAGATGTGCCGTGTTTCGGTAAAGGATCGTATTGTCCTCTATTTTGTATTGGATGGGGTAGCATCGAACAGTTAAAAAGAGAACATGTTCTTCATTGGAGATACCTGCGCCTATATGATAATCGAACAATGTATCAGGATATATCGATCCGATTCCTTGTTCTTCTTGATTGTAGGTGACTTTGTCGTCTGCCACGAAGGTAACTGGAGCAGGTGTTGGAACTATCTTTTTTTCTAAGAGGTATTCTTCCGGATTCGAAAACGTCACATCCACGTTTTTGATTTTCGTTCCGAACGGAAAGAGGTAGGTCGTAATTGATGCAGGAATCATCGGATCACCAGTTTTGTAAAGCCATGAATTCACATTGTCTACGCTAACAAGTGCATAACCATCTTTTGTTTGAATTTCTGGAGGTGAAAAGGAAATCGTTTCTGTTTTTTGTATTGTTTTTCCTGAGGTGTTTGAGACAGCAGCAGCTCCAAGTCCACTAAGGACCAGTATTCCTATTATTACTATTGGTACTATTTTCTTCATATTTTTTCCCCTTAACATTGTATGTTTTTACCTGATACTTCTCTTATTATATAACGTTTTTATCTTTAGTTGGAGATAAGGAATTGATCAATACGGTGCTTAGGGGTAGGTTGTTGATTTTAGTTCTGCGCTCACCGCACCGTTTGGTAGTGTTGCATTGATTTTGATGATGTTGCCCACTTCTGGTGCGTAATAGTATTCGAGGAATTCACCGATGGTTGATGTAATTTTATAGGCGCTAAAGGTACCAGCTGCAACGGTGACATCTCGTTTATCCTGGCAATAAAACGCAAGTGGTGTCCATGTATACAGAACGTGGAAGGTAATCGGAAACCCGATGATACCAAAGAGTCCTCCAATCCGGGTTTGAAGGGTGATGTCTATCGTCGGTAGTGACCAGAATTTAAATGAGGATAAGGGGAAATCAAGTAAAGGGAAATCAACACTTAATCCAGCATCCGTTGTGAGTTTGAATGGAAGGGGAAGAGAGAATTTAAGCGGTGCGATTTTTACCATGGTCAATCCTTTTATTTCTGCATAGACTTCATGAATTTGGAGACTATCCTTTGTAAAAACAAAAGTTCCCTTCAGGCGTACTAACGGATTTTTAAAGGTACCGGTGAGATGGAGGGCACCTGATGTAGTGGAAAAAATAAAGTCGTAGTTTGCTGTAAGCTTTCCTGTGAAAGTAACCGTATAATACGAGGGATTACTTGTATCGCTGACGGTCCAGGTGAAATCATCAATTTTCCCATCGATAAACACCTTTTGTCCTTGGTCATCGTAGTTGATCAGGACACTATCAGTAGTGTATACCCAGGTATCACCGATCTTCCATTCTGGGACGGTATCATCAAACGAAGTGGTTTGAGAGCAAAGCTCAGATGGTGTAAGAGCAACTGATATATTCGCAATGAGAAGAAGACTTCCTAGGATAACCCCAACAATGGTTCTTTTCATATACCCCCGCGTATTCTTAATTATATAAATCTCTATTTAAATCTATCTGATATCGAGTTTGAGCGCGA
>Ga0307446_1000155_pt1 | contig 21314 bp, 18 predicted proteins | sample SalMarSW160320MG_FD_202141 | JGI IMG/M metagenome (GOLD analysis project Ga0307446, IMG submission 202141) | Salt marsh sediment microbial communities from the Plum Island Ecosystem LTER, Massachusetts, United States - SW1603-20 | ecosystem: Environmental > Aquatic > Marine > Intertidal zone >... | reverse complement strand
CTGCTATTTACGTGTTATATCAAGATATCCGGACATATGGGTTCAGAGAGGAATATTATCAAAAGGCACGAGAAAAAGGGATTGTCTTTCTTCATTATACCCCTGAGAAAAAACCAATCGTGCAGAATACGAATGGAAAGCTAACGATACGTATATACGATGTTATTTTAGGTGAGGATGTTCTCATTGACGCTGATTATTTGGTGTTAAGCACAGGAATAATTCCCCTGCCCGAGAATCAGTTGTTATCAAAGCTTCTTAAAGTTCCATTGAATGAAGATGGATTCTTCTTAGAAGCACATGTGAAACTCCGACCAGTGGATTTTGCAACGGATGGGATCTTTCTTGCGGGTTTTGCGCATTCTCCAATGTTTATTGAAGAAAGTATTGCACAAGCCTGCGCTGCTGTCTCTCGTGCTTGTACGATTTTAAGTAAAGAATCACTGAAGCTTCCTGGAACAATCGCTAAGGTCAATGAAGAGCGATGTGCCGGTTGTGGGTTATGCGAACAGGTTTGTGTCTACAAGGCCATTGAACTGGTAAAAAAGAAGATAAAAGGTAAAGAGCAGTTAGTCGCGATCGTCAATGAGGGGATATGTAAAGGGTGCGGGGTATGTGCAGGTGCCTGTTTTTCAGGAGCAATCACCCATAGAGGGTATAAAGATGAACAAATCCTTGCTATGATACACTCAATGGAAAAATAATATCCTCTTTTTAATGTGTTGAACAGGAGATACATGGGTCGTATGCGCGAACAAGCATTTCACATTTCAGTTTGATTTCTTCAACTGGTTCATCAAGCATTGTACCTAAAAACTCATGCATATCTTTCTCAACGTTGTTTGCATTGTGTGCTGTTGGAGGAACGAGGTCCGCTTTTCGTATGATACCATTGTTATCTAGTACATAACTATGGTAGAGGCTTCCTCGTGGTGCCTCAGTGATTGCAGCACCAAATCCTGCGCGACATCCGATGTCCCAATGTTCTTCTTTGAGGGGGACGCGATCGATGATGTCTATAGATTCGTCGATACTATCAACGAGTTCGATGGCACGTGCAAGATGTGAGACGAATGGATTGTAATTAGGGAATTTCACCCCACTTTTCTTTGCTGCCTCCTTCGCATCCGATGAAAGTTGCCCAAAGTTCAAGTTCACTCTGGGAAGAGGCCCAACCATGAATGAACCTTTTGTTTTCAATTGAGAGTGAAGCGCTGTCGAATAAGGGACTTGTTTTTCAGAAATATAGTCACGGTATTCAGACTCATGAATGTTTAATCCTTCTGTGGATCGTAAACGACCGATGTTTATGGCATATGATTTTGGATTAGAAATCGCGATGTGCTCACATTTACGAACAAATTGAGGTATTTTTAATTTGGAGAAAAGATCTACGGTCTCAAACGCATCATTTTTTGCTTCAACCAAACGTTTACGTATTGCCTGGAGTTTGTTTTTGTTTGGTAGAGCAGTAAATCCTCCGACGACAGCAGTCACAGGGTGTACCGCCCGGCCACCAATCAAATCAGAGAGGTCATTTCCAAGTTTTTTCAGTTTGAGTCCTCTTTTTATGACATCCAGATGATCCTTCGTCATCGCAAGAGTACTCTCATAGCCGAGAAGATCAGGAAGTGAAAGGAAATACATGCTAAGCACATGACTTTGAATGTGCGCACTGAGTGCAAGTAGTTTTCGTAAATCCTTTGTTTGCTCACTTGGTTCTAAGCCTATCGCATTTTCCACAGCTCGTAACGCAGTGATTTGATGAGCAACAGGACAAATACCGCATAGACGAGAGGTTAACTCCATCATTTCCGTATAACGTCGTCCAATAAGGAAAGCTTCAAAGAATCGCGGTGGCTCATGTATTCGAAATTGTAAATCCTGTATCTTTCCTTCTTTTGAAATACTTATATTTAAAGCACCCCGTCCTTCCACTCGGGCGATGTAGTTCACTTCGATTGTTTTTGTTTTCGGTGTAGATTCTTTAAGGGTCATAGAATTTTCGGTCATTTAATGTCCTGCCTCCTTGCGAAAATCTGCAGTCATCCCAGCATATTTCCTGAACTTGCGTTGTATGTCATCTTCGTGAACTCCTATTTCTTTAAAGATAGCAGCGAGTGCAGCAGCATTTGGATTGCTCATTGGTCCATAACAGCCCTCGCATTCTCTACCAAGAGACGGACATATCGCACCGCATCCTGCGCTTGTCACAGGTCCCATACACGGTATTTTTTTACTTGTTATGAGACATTCATTATCTCTAAATTTACACTCAACGCAGACCGGATGTTGACGGAGGCGTGGTCTGATGTTGAGCAGCGATGCTTTCACAAACTCAAGGATGGTGTTACGATGAGGAGGACAGCCTCTCAACTCGGTATCCACTTTTATATATTCTCCGATTCCCATCACTTTCATTGAATGAATCGTTGATGTATCCGGATATACTCTATTTTCTGCTTCCATCTGTGGAATCCAATTTCGAATGGAAGGAATGCACCCGGCTATTGCACAGTCACCGAATGCCACAACAATCTTGGATTTTTTCCGTATCTGCTTGATTTCTTCAATTTCTTCAGGTGTTGAAATCCCACCCTCGACAAGGCTGATATCCCATGGCCCGTCAATGTTGTCACGTTTCACCATCATCCAGTAGGTGATGTCAATCACATCAAGAAGTTTTAGAAAAACGTCTTCTAAATGCAAGAGTTCTAATTGACATCCTGCGCATCCGGTGAACTTGAAGATTCCAACTTTTGGTTTCGTGCTCATAGTGTTATTTCAACCTCTTATAAAGGACGGATAAACGGACGTATCTCATCGTAGTTGAATACTGGCCCATCTTTACAGACGTACTTTGAGCCTATCTGGCAATGTCCACATTTGCCAAAACCGCATTTCATGCGACGTTCGAGTGAAAGAAAAATTTGATTATCTTTAAATCCAATCGTCTCCAAACATTTTGTCGCGTATCGCATCATGATTTCCGGACCGCAAATGAGAGCAACTGAGTTATGTGGTCGAGTCTTCATACTTGGAAAACAAGAAGTAACTAAACCAACTTTACACTCCCACCGTGAACCAAGAGAAAGAGAATCGACGGTTAAATCAAACCTGGAATTTTTTATTTCACGCCATCGTCCAAATTCATATTTAAAGACCATATCATCAGGAGTTCGAGAGCCATAAATGATTTCAAGATGACCATACTGATTCCTATTTTTATTCACATGATCAATAACTCCTCGAAGAGGAGGAAGCCCAATTCCACCTGCTATAAGTAAAATATCTTTTCCTTTCATTTCTTCTAAAGGCCAGCCTATACCATAGGGACCACGTACGCCTAGAATATCTCCTTCTTTACGATTAAAAATTGAGTTTGTGACATTTCCGACGTTACGAATGGTTGTTGAAAAAGTCCCATCGTCTTCTATTTTTGAAATAGATAATGCTGCTTCTCCGACTCCTATGATTCCGATCATCATAAATTGACCGGGGACACAAGTAAATTCCTTTTGTTTCTCTTTATCAACATAAGCAAGCGTATATGTAGCAGTGTTTACGGTTTCTTTAACAATTTTTTTAATAATTGCTGGATAAAATTGATATTCATTTTTCATGGTTGCCTGTTGTATAGGTTAATCCCCCCTTATGATTTTTGCAACTTGGGTGATGTCAATTTTTGAGGGACAGATACGAATACAACGTCCACATCCAACGCAACTTGAATTTATTCCACCAGCTGCAGCGCCAAATTTACAGAGCATCCAATGGCGTATTCTATCTTTTCGATCACTACGGAAGTTCCCATGCATGGCAACTTCGCCGTACTCTAGGAGTTGGCAAGAGTCAAGTTCTCGAATCCGTGTCCCTTCTTTAAGACCAATATCGATAGTATCATACAAATCATAACAATAACACGTTGGACAGACCAAAGAACAAGAACCACAGGAAAGGCATGGATATGAGCCAGCAACGCCGCCTCGTTCTCCTAAATCGACCCATACTTCATGATTAAGACTCTCAGATGCGATGCGAGGTAGCCAAGAAGTATTCATGTGTTTCTTGAATTTTTTCTCCGTCAATTTCAATCGTCTTTCTTTTTCTATCATATCAGATTCTGTTGCATGTTCAAGAACATTGTTACCAAGAAGTTTTTTTCCATCCTCCGTTCCAATCTCTACAAGATATTTTGTTCCGATATCCGTTAGGAGCAAATCATATCCTTCCGTTAGAAAAGGACCCGCCCCAAGGGAGAAACAAAAACAGTTTTCTTGGGGTTCAACACAATTCAGAGCAATAATTTTTGTATTTTTCCTTCTTTTTTGGTAATAGATATCTGAGAAATCCCCGGAAAAAAATTTATCTAATCGCAGGATTCCATGGACATCACAGGGATGAATGCCTATAAGAATAATTTTTTCTTCGTGATTAATTTCCTTTGTAGAAAATGTGTGATCATTTTTGGAAAATGAAAAGAGTTGGTCTTTTGGAGGGTGAAAGAATTTTTTGGGGGGTAAAACGGTAGAGTGGTAATCAAGATGAAGTTGATCAATGGAACTGATTTCATCAAATGTTGATTCATAACCTGGTTTTGTCGGGCCGATGATTTTGTATTCTTTTGGTAAGTTTTTTAAGAAAAGATTCATATCTTTTTTTCCGATAACGAACGCGTTCATGACGATCCTTTTTTCCTATAACAAAGGGCGAACCATAATCTATCTTAAGTACTTTAATGTATTTATTCAATCGTGTATTTTACAGTGGTGAAAGGAAAAATTATTTTTAAATTATAGAGGATTATTAGGTTGTTTTTATTGATAAGTTTAAATATGATATATGGATAAACGATGTGCAGAAAAGCTAGAAAAGTATATATAGTTAACGATTGTTAATTTAATTGGAAGGGAGATTTAATGAGCATCATCGATTTAACATCAATGGGAGCGTCACAGTCAGACCTCAGAAACGAAATCAATAATCGATTATCGAAACTACAGGATGAGATCTCAGAGTACTGTTATCAATGCGCGAAATGCACCTCTGGATGCGAAGCCCATAAACTACTGGAATTAGAGCCACATAAAATAGTTGCACTTCTGAAAAGAGGCTTGATTAATGAACTTGTTAACAGTGATGTCATCTGGACATGCATGACTTGTTTGAAATGCAGGGAGCGATGCCCACAACGAGTTGCTCCTGTTGAAGTCCTCTTCGCACTGAAAAACATGGCAGTCGCCAGCGGGAAACAAATTCCTGGGAAATACACTGCAATGCTCCAATCCATTCTTACTATGGGTCTCATCCAGGACATTCAGCAAATTTCGACCAGAAGTAACACAACGGTGAAACGAGAAGACCTTAATCTTCCACCCCTTTCAAAACCTGTTGACGCTACGAAATTTCAAGCAGGAATAATGAAAATCGCTATGGAGAAGATTTAGACATCATGAAGAAAAAATACGCATTGTTCCCCGGTTGTCTGATGCCTACTGAGCAATATGCCTATGAACTCTCCATACGAGAAACCCTACCGCTTCTTGGTGTGGACCTAGTTGATGTAGAAGGATTCTCTTGCTGTGGAGAACCTATGAAAAGTGTCAATCAACTGCTGACGCTTTATCTTTCTGCACGAAATCTTGCAATCGCAGAGAAACACCATCTCGATCTGTTTGCCCCATGCGCGATGTGTCATATGTCACTAAGCGAAACCCACTATATCCTCCAAAAAAATCCATCCATGAAAGAACGTGTCAATAGCATGCTTGCTGCAGAAGGACTCAGTTATACAGGTACTGGGCAGATTGTCCATACCGTCGATTTATTACATGATCACATTGGTATTGAAACGATCAAACAGCATGTGAAGAAACCATTAACTAATCTGAAAATCGCTGCTCATTACGGTTGCCACCTCATCCGTCCGAGCGAAATCGGACGGCCAGTGAATTCAGAAGACCCACAGAAGATTGAAAAACTGCTTAAAGCATTCGGTGCAGAACCGGTTCAGGATTATCCACAGAAACTTGATTGCTGCGGAGCACCTCTCCTTGCGAATCTCCCGGAGTCGGCGCTCACAAAAACCGGGCAGAAACTCCAAGCCATTCAAGAGCAAGGAATCCAAGCTCTTGTAGACGTATGCCCCTGGTGTCATAAGATGTTTGACAGCAAGCAAACCAAGGCAGGGGAAACCGTTGCTGCAAAGCTAGACATCCCTGTAGTGTATCTGACACAACTTCTTGGTTTGGCACTTGGTCTGAATGCCGATAAACTTGGATTACACTTGAATCTAAGTCCTGTGGAAAAACTTGGGCTCAAGGAGGGAAAGTAAGCACATGCGACGAATCGGTGTGTTTGTTTGCTATTGTGGTATCAACATTGCTCAAATGGTTGATGTCGAAGCAGTCACGGAATATGCGAAAACACTTGATAGTGTTGCTGTTGCAAAACAATACAAGTATATGTGCTCGGATGTGGGTGCGACATTAATTAAGGATACCATTAAACAACATTCCCTTGATGCTGTTGTGATTGCAGCGTGTTCTCCGCGTATGCATGAGCAAACGTTTCAGCGGGTGGTACGCGATGGTGGGTTGAATCCCTATCTTTTAGAGATCGTGAATATCCGGGAACAATGCTCCTGGTCTCACAGTGACAGGGAAAAGGCAACAGAGAAAACAAAATCCCTTATCAGAAGCGCGGTCTCAAAAGCGAAGTTACTCGAACCGTTACAGTCTTCGACGATTACTATCATCCCTGAAGCAGTTGTGATTGGTGGTGGGATTGCAGGTATTCAAACATCCCTGGATCTGGCCAATGCTGGGTTCAAAGTACATCTAGTTGAGCGAACACCGAGCATCGGTGGACATATGGCACAGCTGGATAAGACATTCCCCACGCTGGATTGTTCCTCGTGTATTCTAACACCGAAGATGATGGAGGTTGCGAATCATGAAAACATTGAGCTGTTCACATACGCAGAAGTTACAGGTGTACAGGGGAGCATTGGGAACTATACGGTGAAAATCCGTAAGAAACCACGATACATCGATATGGAAAAATGCACCGGATGTGGTGATTGCGCATCTGCTTGTCGTTTAAAAGACCGGATAACCAGTGAGTTTAATCAAGGCATGGGGAAACGTGGAGCTGTCTACATGCCGTTCCCACAGGCAGTACCATTGAAGTACTGTATTGATGCATCAACATGTTTATTCCTAACACGAGGGAAATGCGGGGATGAACCTCTCTGTAAAAAAGCCTGTGCGCAGGGTGCTATTGATTTTGATCAGAAAGAGGAAATCGTGGAGCGGAAGGTAGGTGTACTCATTATCGCTACGGGGTATGACCTACTCAACCCAGCACGTGTATATGAGTACGGATATAAGACTTCACCTGATGTGATTACGACCCTTGAACTTGAACGATTGATTAGTTCATCTGGGCCTACAGTAGGAGAGATTCTCCGACCGTCCAATCAGCAGAAACCAAAGAGTGTTACCTTCATCCTCTGTGTTGGATCAAGGGATGAAACACAGTGTACCTGGTGCTGTCGCATTGGGTGTATGAGTGCGTTAAAACACGTGTACCTGCTTCGAGAGAAACTTGGTGAGGATGTAGAAGTTAACATTTGTTATCAGGATGTGCGTTCCTACGGGAAAGGGTACGAGGAGTTCTACCGCACGGTTCGTGGGTTACAGGTAAATATGTTCCGTGGTCGTCCCTCTGAAGTTCGAGCCATGAACGATCATCTGAAAATTGATGTTTTTGACACTATAACGAACAAGCTGTTTGAAATTAAAACAGATCTAGTGGTGCTAGTGCCGGCGATAACGCCGCAGGCGGATACTCCAGAGTTTGCTCGTCTGCTTCGTTTGACGTTAAGTGGTGACGGATTCTTCCTTGAGGCTCATCCGAAGCTTAGACCGATGGATACGTTTGTTGGTGGGGTTTTTATCGCAGGATGTTGTCAAGGCCCGAAGGATATACAGGATACGGTATCCCAGGCGAGTGGTGCCGCGTCTCGTGCTGCAACGATTCTATCAAAACCCACACTCCAAGCTGAACCGAATGTTGCTTTTATTGATGAGGAATTCTGCAGTGGGTGCGGGTTGTGTCTTTCTGTCTGTCCCTATAATGCAATTGAACGAGTGGAGGAAGAAATCAACGGGAAGCTCATCGTTCATGCGAAGATCAATGAAGGGTTGTGCCAGGGATGTGGTGCATGTGTTAGTACATGCCCAAGTAGGGCGATTCAGCAGCGAGGGTTTAAGGATACACAGCTTCTATCCATGATTGATGAAATCGCAGTAAATAAACAGACGGATTGAACAGCAACTCAGAAGGATATACAATATTGATAGGAGGATGATTATATGGATATGGAAATTACGTTTCCTGGTGGAAAAAAAGTCGATGCGTCATACAAGGGATTTACGATAAAAACCGATCAGCCAGTTGACGAAGGCGGCCAGGGTTCTGCCCCTGAGCCGTTCTCCTTGTTTCTGGCCTCGATCGGAACATGCGTGGGGATTTATGTGCTCAGTTTCTGTCAGAGAAACGAGATCCCGACACCTGACATGAAACTGGTGCTTTCATTTGAAAAAGATCTGGTAACACATATGATTGAGAACATTCATATTAACATGTTTCTTCCAAAGGAGTTTCCAGAGAAATACAGGAATGCGGTGATGAAAACAGCAGAGGCATGCGCAGTGAAACGTCATTTGGAGAAACCACCAAAATTCACTATCTCGGTTTCGAAATTATAGTCAGTATGTTTATTTATCTGTTTTCTATTGCCAGGTGAGGGAGAACATGACCGTAACTTTAGTGATCGGGACGCAATGGGGCGATGAAGGGAAAGGAAAAGTTGTTGACTACTACTCAAAGAACGCGGATTACGTGGTACGATTCCAGGGCGGTAACAATGCAGGACATACCATCAAAGTCGGGGAGGAAGTCTACAAACTCCATGTTGTCCCTTCTGGCGTCATCCAAGGGAAAACCGGTGTCATCGGGAATGGCGTTGTCATAGACCCAGAGATTCTTCTTACTGAAATCGATGAACTCATAAACCGGGGAATCAAACCACACCTTTTAATTAGTGAGCGAGCAAACATCATCATGCCCTATCATAAAATTCTGGATGGAGCCGAAGAACAGTATCTTGGTGATAAAAAAATAGGGACCACAAAGCGTGGCATCGGACCTTGTTATAGCGACAAGGTGGCACGCAACGGAATCAGAGCAATCGATCTCACAGATAAGGAAAGATTGCGTAAGTTATTGGAACGTATCCTTCCGATCAAACAAAAAATGATCGACATCTATGATATTAAAACCAAATTTGATGAAAAAGAAATCCTTGAAACCTACAGCGCCTATGGCGCTCGATTACAGGAATACATCACAACCACTCATGTTGAGCTTAATAACGCGATACAGAAAAAGAAACAGATTCTGCTTGAAGGCGCGCAGGGTACTATGCTCGATGTTGATTTCGGTACCTACCCGTATACAACATCTTCAAATACCATCGCAGGTGGATCGACAACTGGTGTTGGTATTGGACCAAAACATATTGATGAAATCATAGGAATCGTTAAGGCATATACCACAAGGGTTGGTGAAGGACCACTCCCAACAGAGCTTCTTGATAAGACAGGACAACATCTGCAACAAATCGGCCATGAATATGGAACAACAACGAGCAGACCACGTCGATGCGGCTGGCTTGACCTAGTTGTCGTGAAACATGCTTGTATGATTTCTGGGATTACGAAACTTGCGATTACGAAACTTGATGTGCTAAATGGGTTATCACAAGTCTACATATGCACACAATATCAACTTGAGGGAAAAAGAATCGATTACATCCCCGCAAACATCGATGTTTTTACAGCCTGTAAACCTGTGTATAAAGAATTTAAAGGTTGGGAGACCATAGACCAAAATACCAAAACCTTTGAAGAACTCCCGAAAGAAGCACAAACATACCTTAAATTCATCGAAAAAGAGGCTGGTGTACCTATCAGTCTTGTCTCAATCGGGCCAGGAAGAACCGAGACGATTGAAGTCCCTTAAATAAGCTCTTTTACAGCAAATGCAGTCTGAATCCACCGTAGATAAGAGTTACATGCTGCTCTCAGAGAACTGATATCATCGGATTTAATGGTGACCTCAAGGGTTTTCTCATGAACAGAAAAAGTAACATTTGATTTCGGAATCTTATGCTGTATCTCCGGTGAAAGTGATTGAGCAATGATACGCGCATCTTTTCCTGAAGGAAAATCGATGAGGAATCTTACTTGGTTCGTCATACGCTTTTAATGCGTTTTGCTACCGTCGGCCGTTCCTTATAAAAGACCTTGCTACCGCAGTATGGACATTGCATCCCGATGTTTTTCACATCGAACTGTACCGCTTTTTTACACAAACCACATTTATACCGGGTCACGGTGATTCCTCCTCAGCAGGGAGCCCTTTGAGGATTTTCTCAGCAGCCACACCAGAAGGCGTTGAGGGAAGGTATGCACCACCAGCAAAGACATTTCCGCATTTCTTGCATTCCCAGATACTAGTGCTTGTGCGTTTCACCGCTTTCTGACCGCACCGTGGGCAGGCATGTCGGAGTTTCTGCTGGCTTTCAACCTCACGAATCATGGTTCGTGATTTCACACCGTATCGTTCTGCGAAGCGACCGGATGTGCCGACTTTCTTGGTTCGTTTTGACATGTTATTTCCCTGTACTTTGATATAATTTCTTCCGTATTTCTTGCCCGTTATCAAGAGCTCCTTTTATAACTTTTTGTATCTCCTCCCTAGTAAAGCTTCCGGAAAGCCCTTTCTGCATCGCTCGAATATCACCGTTATGGTCTGTTGCGACTGTTAAACGGGCATCGGCGATGATCTCTTCATCAAAACAGGAGTCAAAGAGCACATAATCGTTGATTTTCACGGCGGTGCAAGAAATCGGTGGCTCTGACATTGGTAAGGGGAAATCTTCCTTTGGATATCCCTCAGGAAGCTCCTTTTCAAATCGCTTTGCAGGGATAACGGTTGTTGACAACGCAGCAAGAGCACCCAGGGATGCTGCATCAAAAAGATTTCCATCGTAATCAAGGACATGGATATCGATGAAGACAATCCAGACTTTCTCACCGGCTGTGACGACTAATTTTTCGACATCCACAACCTGGGATTCTCGAACACCTCTATCGACAACTCTGGCAAGCTCAATAGCGTTTTCTCGAGGAGGACCGGACTCAAAATCAGGTGAAGCAAGAGGAATAAGTTCAGCAGCGGTGCTTAAGACACCCATATTGGGAGAATCATCGAAAGGTTCACCAAGACCAATTTTGATACCAACAAGGACCTGGGTATTTCCAATTTTTACCCGCGCGGATCCTTCTGCCTTGTTGACGACCTTTGTCTCAATCTCGATATTCCGATACTGATCAAAGTTACGGCCGTCTATACGTTTACCCTGTTCAGCAAGTTTTGTGATATAATCACGTTTGATAACTGGAACAATGGTCATTCTTGCACCTCCGCTGCAACAGACTGATACTTATGCATAATAGCTTTCTTCTGAATTTCTGACACGGTGTGACATCCTTTCACTGCAAGATCAAATGCTTGATTAAACTCATCAACGGTAAGATGACCATCCATTTGCAATAAAAGGACTTCTCCAGTTCTTGGCGAAATTGAAATCGGGAGATCAGCATCACCAAAGTTATCCTCTTCTTTTCCAAGATCAAGGACCACCTGACCATTTATTTTCCCTGCAGCACAGGCGACCGGGATGTCACGCATAGGGATGCCGGCATCAACCAATGCAACAGCAGCAGCAGTCAACCCAGCACAACGAGTTCCAGCCTCTGCATCAAGCACCTCGATGTTCACATCGATGCTCGCTCGAGGGAACTGCTCTGTGAGGATCACTTTCTCCAATGCCTCTGATATGACTTTCGAGATCTCGACGCTACGTCGGTCTGGGCCGGGACGTTTTCGATCCTCAACACTAAACGCAGCCATATTATATCGTGCTTGCACAATTGCTCTGAGAGGATTCTGTGTATGTCGTGGAACAGCTTCACGAGGACCGTAGACCGCTGCGAGGACCTTATTGCCACCCCATTCGAGGTAACAGGAACCATCTGCACGATGAAGCACACCGGCCTCGATTTTAACTTTACGTAAATCGTGCGGGCCTCTTCCATCTAATCGTTTTCCTTCATTAGTTATTAACTCAATATCTGATTTCATCATCTTACATCCTTTGCATCTTTTTTTAAGAATTCTTCTATTCTATCGGTGAGTCCAAACGTTATGGCTTCTCGTTCAATCATAGAGATCGCAAGTAACACCTTCTCGATGCCATCTGCGTCTCCATCAATCCAAATACGCCCGTTTTTACCAACCTTAATGCGGCAACGGGTATATTTCTGTATAATCTCAATCATCGAATACTTTTTCCCCATGATGCGACGGTAAATTGATGGTTCGAATTCTATAAGATGACCACCTTTGAGTTTGAACAAATTACGATCATTCAGTGTTATCTGAAGTTTCTTTGATTCATCAACGGATAGAACCTTCGCCAGTATGGTATCACCAGTGTTTAAATATTTTTCTGTATCTGCAAATTCGATCTCCCAAGGCACCTCATGAACATGTAAAAGGGCAGGGTATGGGGCATTGATATCAACCATCCAATTCGAGGTTGATGCTTCTTCTACAACACCAATGACAAAATCACCGACAATCGGGTCGTATCGTCCTTTTAATGGAATGATGTGAACAAATTTTTCTTGAATGTTGACGACTCCAAGTCGTTCTGCATAGATTTTCTTATTTTCCACAAATGTCCCCCGACCAGGCCTGAGATCAGGTATTTCACCAAGAATCTGACCCGGGATGACTACTTGACGTCCTTCATTTGACATAAAATCGATTATCCTTTTTCATAAATTTATTTTAAAATTCTTGTTTCAACGTTTCCTTTTGTGAGTGTATTGAGCCGGTCATAGAAATCTGTTTGCATACCTGCAGGTAATTTCACAACTCCAATCCATGTGCCATCTGACTGCCATTCCTCTCGTTCTAATGTGCCAAAGCTGCGGACTGCACCGTAGGCTTTCCCAACATGTTCAGGTGGGATTTTCACAGAAATCCGTGCCTGTTCCATGGATATAGGAAGAATTGGCCGAAGTTGTTCAATGATGGTTTTCATTTGCTGGTTCACTGATTTAAATGGATCGATATGTACTTTTACTTCATCCATTGCAAGCTCAATGCGGGTCCTGGGGTGTGGTGTCTTTGTTTTTGGATCCATTGCGTTCTTCATTATTAACTCAACGATTCGTTTCTTTTTTTTCTCCTGCATCTCTCGACGCTGCTCTGTTGTAAGCTGGATTTCTCCCTTCTGAATGATTTCTTTGGCGATGATTGAAATATCGGTGGTTTTAAAGTGTTTCTGAAGTGTTTCTATCGGTGCATGGGTTCCTTTTTTTGAATCGCTGAAGACCGCATCAATCGCAAGAGCAGAGAGAATATTTTCTATTTTTCCATCTAAAATATGCTCTGCCTCATGAGGATCTACCAGGACTTCAAAGTGATCTGTTCCTTTATGCAAACGCGCAATCACTGCGTTTTCTAGACTAACCAACTTTATTTACCTCCGATAGCTTTGGTCACGTAGGTCTTTGTTTCAGCAGGGGAGAGGATATGAAACTTGACACCTTTTTTTACAATGCCAATTTCAATCGCGTCAGGGTTTAACTTTCCTTCAGTGCCTTTATGTAATGCTTTTATACCAAGATCGATAGCTTCTTCTATGGATGCGTTCTCTTTATAGTGTTCCTCGAAATAGGCCATTGCTCCAGTACGTCCAGCTCCTTCACTGGCTGCTTTATATTCCATGAGCGCACCAGAGGGGTCTGTAGAGAATAATCGGGCACCGGTTTGATCTACACCAGCGATCAGCAACGCAGTTCCAAACGGTCGTACACCCCCATATTGTGTATAAGTTTGCTTAAAATCACAAATTCGTTTCACTAGTGTTTGGACCTGAATTTTCTCATTATAGGTTATCTCGTTTATCTGTGCATCTAACCTGGCTCTATCAATTAAGGACCGAGCATCGGCAACAAGACCTGATGTTGCACATCCGATGTGATCATCAATAATAAAGATCTTCTCAATGGAATCAGGCTCGATGAGTCGAGATGTAATACGTTTATCAACAATTAAAATAGCACCATCTCGAAATTTAACTCCAACCGTTGTTGTTCCACGTTTTACCGCTTCTCGTGCGTACTCCACTTGAAATAATCGTCCATCTGGGGAAAAAACGGTAATCGCTCTATCGTATGCCATATTTGATGGTTGCATTTTTTATTTCACCTCATATTTACTTCTGTTTTTCTCTCTTAACTTTCTCAATTTCAACCATGAATGCACTTTTGATGTATATAGTTTGTGTTTACGTTTCTTCTCCAGAAAAATACGATAAGAATGATAACGAGTCATACTCCTCTTTTTGTTCCCCAAATAATCTTATGAATTTGCAATGATAATCGGACCGATAATTTATCCAATAGAATCCATGACGCAAGCTTTTTTGGGTTGGTGCCCCAAACAGGTTGGAAGAAGACAGTACATATTGGGTTATATTTTTCAATAATTTTTTTCGCGTAGTAGTAATCTTCTTTGTTTTTGATGATGAATTTGAGTTGGTCCTTTTTTAAGAGATATACAATATTTCTCATGTTCATTTGTGCATGCGAGCCAGACGATGGGCATTTTATATCAAGAGAGATAAGTAACGATTTTTTACCTGCTAATTTCTTAATGTTTATACTTCCATTTGTCTCAAGGCAGACCGTATATTTTTTCTTTAAGAGATAATCAATAAGCGTTGTTATGTCTTTTTGTAGAAGTGGTTCTCCACCGGTGATACATACAGATTTGGATGAAAATTTTTTTATAGTATCCATGACCTCTTGTATACTCATTTCTTTTCCTTTTGTATATGCATAAGTAGTATCACAGTAAGTGCACCGTAAATTGCATCCGGAGGTTCTGAGAAAAACGCTTGGGACCCCAACTAATGTTCCTTCCCCTTGTATTGAGTAGAATATTTCATTTACTTTCATTTATGTGATGTATTTGAAGCCTCAATTAAAATCTTTGCTCCAGGAAAAACGTAAAATAAAAATGGGGCAATGAGATGTAAAATTATTTATAGGGGAAACTGTATTACGGGTAAGCCGTTCCAACTTTACTTGATATAGCGTACACTATATAAAATCAGTGGAACTGTGGCCCATCTCTGGGCCTGTAGCTCAGCTAGGTAGAGCATCTGGCTTTTAACCAGGTGGCCAAGGGTTCGAATCCCTTCAGGCCCGCCTTTCCTCAAAAGGAATAGAGGAGGAATATAGCATCGCAGCCCCACAAAAAAAATATTACGACATCTTAGGACATAAGCTGGTTCCGGAACATACTATTTTATCTGATAAAGAGAAAAAGGAACTGTTGGAGAAATACGATATTAAAACAGATCAACTACCACGTATTCTCGCAAATGATCCAGCTGTGATTTCTACGGGAGCAAAACCCGGACAGATAGTAAAGATTATACGGAAAAGCCCAACGGCGAAATATGCCACTGCATATCGGTTAGTGGTTGAGAGTGATACCTCTGAAAGTTTTATCTTCGCTGAGCCAACTGAGGAAGTCAGTACAGTAAGTGAAGAATAAAAGGGGAATATGAGGAGTATTTATGAGAGAACTTGTTGATGCGTTTTATACAGAAAGAAGTATCGTAAACCATCAAATCGCATCCTATGATGATTTTTTACGACATCGTCTACAACGAATTGTGGATGGAACGATCATTGGCCAGGAAGAAGAAGGAATGATACGAGGGTATATCTACCCTGAGATAGAAGGATATAAAATTAAATTTGGAAAAATCAAAGTGGGTCTTCCACAGGTAAAAGAAGCGGATGGAACAGAACGACCGTTGACTCCGATGGAAGCCCGATTACGTGATTTGACGTATGAAGCACCGATTGAACTTGAATTTATACCGGTGAAAAATGAGGTAGAGTACGAGCCTGAAACAGTTCGCATTGGTGAATTACCTATTATGGTGAAGTCACTGCGATGCAACATTTCCCAGAAAGTTTTAGAAGAAAAAATGGATCGACCTCTTTCAGACGATGATTATCGAAAGGAACTCCAACAGATGCAGGAAGACCCGTTGGATCCAGGTGGGTATTTTATTAGCAATGGGACAGAACGAGTATTAATCACAGTTGAAGACCTGGCTCCAAACAGAGTTCTTGTTGAGCGGTCAAGTAGATATGGTACAGATGTTGAAGTTGCGAAGGTTTTTTCCCAACGGGAAGGATATCGTGCGTTAACAGTCGTCGAAAAACGAAAAGACGGCATGCTCATGGTGAGTTTACCAACAACCTACGGTCAAATCCCACTCATTGTTTTGTTACGAGCCCTTGGGATGGAAAACGATAAAGAAATCGTTGATGTCATCTGCGTTGATCCAAAGATGGAGCCCTACGTACTTGCGAACATTGAGGAATGCGCCAAGGAATATAGCATAGCGACAAAAGAAGAAGCTGTTGCGTATCTCGGTAAAAAATTCGCTGGTGGACAGGCAAAAGAGTACCGGGTGAAACGTGTTGAGACAATCATGGACCGACATCTTCTCGCACATCTTGGAAACGACCCGGATGATCGGTTAAAGAAAGCTATTTTCGTGGCTCGAATGGGGATGGCTGTCTTAGAGCTTGCTCTAGGAAAAAGAGAGCAGGACGATAAAGACCATTATGCGAACAAGCGTTTGAAGCTTGCTGGGGATCTCATGGAGGACCTCTTCAGAGTTGCGTTTACCGCCTTATGTAAGGATTTAAAATATCAGATAGAACGAATCCATGCCAAAGGCAAAGAGATCAAGATCGCATCATCATTACGTTCTGATGTTCTCAGTCAACGTATTCATCATGCTCTTGCTACAGGCAACTGGGTTGGTGGTCGAGCAGGAGTCTCACAACTTCTTGATCGTACAAGTAATCTAGCGGTTCTGAGTCATTTACGCCGAGTCACTTCACCATTAACCAGGTCACAACCACATTTCGAAGCTCGAGATTTACATTCAACCCAATGGGGACGTCTCTGCCCTAATGAAACTCCAGAAGGACCGAACTGCGGTCTTGTTAAAAACCTTGCATTGACGGTAGAAATTTCAGAAGGTTTCGGAGAAAAAGAAGTAGAGGCAGTACTACGAGAACTTGGGATTAAGGAATTAACGAAACATATCACAGGCGCTCGTGTGTACTTGAACGGGGATCTTATTGGGATGCATCAAAATGGTGCAGATCTCGTCAAGAAACTGCGAGAAAGACGACGGAAAGGACTGCTGAGTACTGAAATTAATGTCACCTATGATATTGAAGGAAACGATGTGATTGTCAACTGTGATTGCGGACGTTTAAGACGACCACTGCTTGTTGTTGAAAATGGTAAACTCTTGGTAAATCAAAAAACTCTTGTTGAGTTAAAAGAAGGGAAGAAAAAATGGACTGACCTTATTAACGATGGGGCTGTCGAATATATTGATGCTGAAGAAGAGGAAAACGCACTTATCGCGTTACGAGCAGAAAATTTAACCTCAGACCATACTCATATGGAGCTTGATCCGATGTGTATTCTTGGAATTGGTGCATCACTTGTTCCGTACCCGGAGCATAATTCATCTCCAAGAATTACCATGGGCGCAGGAATGGGAAAACAGTCCCTTGGGTTTGGCGCGTCAAACTATCGTATCAGACCAGACACCCGTGGTCATCTGCTTCATTATCCACAAATGCCGCTCGTGCAGACACATCCGATTCGCTATATTAAATTCAGGGAACGTCCCGCTGGGCAGAATTATATTGTCGCTGTTGCCTCATTTCAGGGGTATAACATGGAAGATGCATTAATCATGAGCAAGTCATCGATCGAACGGGGACTTGGTCGAAGCACATTTCTCAGAACGTACAGTAGTGAAGAGAAACGATATCCTGGTGGGCAAGAGGATCATTTTGAAATCCCTAATCCTGATTGTCGAGGAGTTCGTAGTGAAAATGCGTATAATAATCTTGGTGAGGATGGATTGATTTCTCCTGAATGTAGTGCGGACGGTGGAGACGTATTAATTGGAAAAACATCACCACCGCGTTTCCTTGAAGAACCAACTGATTTTCTGACCCCGCAGAAACGGAGAGAGACATCAGTTACCGTACAACATGGAGAAGGCGGAGTTGTCGACAAGGTCATGCTATCAGAATCAGTGAACGGGTCTCGAATGGTGAAGATAAAAGTCAGAGAACAACGAATCCCTGAACTCGGAGATAAATTCGCATCAAAACATGGTCAGAAAGGAGTCATTGGATACGTGGTACCTGCAGAAAACATGCCGTTCAACGAAGATGGTATGTCACCTGATCTGATCATTAACCCTCATGCAATCCCTTCAAGAATGACCGTTGCCCATGTCTTGGAAATGATTGGGGGAAAAGTCGGATCACTTGAGGGACGAATCGTTGATGGAACCGCCTTTAGTGGGGAAACAGAAGATCAACTGCGAACAGCATTAATAAAGAATGGATTTAATCACGCTGGAAAAGAAATCTTCTATGACGGAATCACCGGGCGACCATTGGAATGTGATATTTTTGTTGGATGCATCTATTACCAGAAGCTTCATCATATGGTCGCAGGCAAGATTCATGCGAGATCACGAGGACCTGTGCAAATCCTCACAAGACAACCAACGGAGGGACGAGCCAGAGAAGGTGGTCTGCGGTTTGGAGAAATGGAGCGTGACTGTCTCATTGGCCATGGTGCTGCTATGGTCATTAAAGACCGATTACTTGATGAATCAGATATCACAATGAAATATGTCTGTAACACGTGCGGTCATATCGCGATGATTGACCGTCATGGGCGGTTACATTGCTCTATCTGTGGTGATAAGGCAGATATCCACCCGGTGGAGATGAGCTATGCCTTCAAACTACTGATTGATGAGTTGAAATCACTTGTGGTTGTACCACGTATTAAACTAGAGTCGTTGGTGTAGGGGGTAAAAGAGATGGCTGGACGAAATATCACAAAAAAGATTGGGGCGTTGGAATTTTCAGTGCTTTCACCTAATGAGATTCGTAAGATGAGTGCAACAAAGGTCATTACCGCAGATACCTACGATGATGATGGTTTCCCTATTACTATGGGTCTGATGGATCAGCGTCTGAGTGTTATTGAACCCGGGTTACGCTGTAAGACATGTGGATTGAAAGTAGGAAAAGACAAATGCCCAGGTCATTTCGGACATATCGATCTTGCGATGCCTGTTATTCACGTCGGGTTTGTGAAAACAATTAGGAATTGTCTTCGTGCGACCTGTCGGAAATGCGGACGAATCTTGCTCTCCGATAGAGAACTTGAGGAACATCGGAAAACTATTATTAAAAATACTTCAGAGGGACGCGATAATGCATATATGTTTAAGATGATTATCAGCGGCGCGACAAAAACAGACGCGTGTCCACGATGCGGGGCGATGAGTCATAAAATCGATCTGGATAAGCCTACGTCGTTCCGGGAAAACGGAAAGAAACTCACGCCAACAGAGATTCGAGAGTGGCTTGAGAAAATCCCTGATGAAGACCTCCCCTTATTAGATATTAATGTCCATTCTGCGCGACCAGAATGGATGGTCCTTACGGTGTTACCAGTTCCACCCGTTACTGTACGACCATCGGTGACTCTTGAGTCTGGCGAGCGATCAGAAGATGATCTGACCCATAAACTTGTTGATGTCATCAGGATTAACCAGCGTTTACAGGAAAACAGGGATGCGGGGGCACCTCAATTGATTGTTGAGGACCTCTGGGAGCTGCTCCAGTACCATATAACAACCTATCTGGATAATCAAACCTCGGGTATTCCACCAGCACGGCATAGATCAGGCAGACCTCTGAAAACTCTTGCACAACGACTGAAAGGAAAAGAAGGCAGGTTTAGAAGTAATCTTTCAGGAAAACGAGTGAATTTCTCCGCCAGAACCGTTATTTCACCAGATCCTAATCTAAGCATCAATGAAATAGGCGTCCCTATGGAAATCGCACGAGAACTCACGTTACCTGTTCGCGTCACCACCCAAAACCTTGATTGGTGTAAAAACCTCATTAAACAAACAGCGCAGATCGAAAAACCTGGTGATAACTACAGAGCTCGTGTGAATTATGTGAAACGATTCCGTGAGGGTGTAGAACAACGAATGAAAGTAACTGAGAAAAACGCTGATGATATCTCAGAGAAACTTGAGCTTGGTTTTATCATCGAACGGCAGCTTATGGACGGGGATATCGCGTTGTTTAACCGTCAGCCATCCTTGCATCGGATGTCGATGATGGCACATCGAATTAAGGTCATGCCCAATCGCTCATTCCGATTTAATCTTTCTGTCTGTCCTCCGTACAATGCTGATTTTGATGGTGATGAAATGAACCTTCATCTTTTGCAAGGGGAAGAAGCAAAAGCTGAAGCAGAGATTCTTATGAAAGTACAGGAGAATCTGATGTCACCTCGTTTTGGTGGTATTATCATTGGCGGCCTGCATGATCATATTTCAGGTTGTTTCCTGCTTACCTATAAAGATAAGACGTTTTCGAAAGAAAAAACCTCTGAGATATTAGCGACATTCAAATATAAAGGTAAGTTTCCTGATGTTCATGATGAAAACGGTGAGAGTGTTGTCTACGGAAGAGATATCTTCAGTGTATTACTTCCGAAGGATTTAAACATCGAGTATAAATCAAAAGCATGTTTCCACTGTGAAGTCTGTACCTCTGCCGATTGCCCCCATGGTGCGTATGTGATTGTTAAAAACGGTAAATTAAAACAGGGCATCATTGATGAAAATAGCATTGGGGCATTTAAAGGCAGGATTGTTGAGCGGATCATCAGGGATCACGGGACTGCAGCAGGAAGGATTTTCATTGATGACGTCACACGACTGGGGATTGCGGTAGTGACCGTTATCGGGTTTACTACTAGTATTGAAGATGAGGATATCCCAACGGAAGCAAAACGGCAGATTGGAGAAGGCTTGCAGAAAGCACAAAAAAAGATTAATACTCTTGTCACGGCGTATGAACAGGGTGAACTCGAGTCCCTGCCCGGTCGAAGTCTTGAGGAAACCTTAGAAATGGAGATCATGCGAGTCACTGGCC
>Ga0307446_1000152_pt1 | contig 21364 bp, 22 predicted proteins | sample SalMarSW160320MG_FD_202141 | JGI IMG/M metagenome (GOLD analysis project Ga0307446, IMG submission 202141) | Salt marsh sediment microbial communities from the Plum Island Ecosystem LTER, Massachusetts, United States - SW1603-20 | ecosystem: Environmental > Aquatic > Marine > Intertidal zone >... | reverse complement strand
ACCGGCTCGACCGGGTATTCGTTCTCGGCCGGTGGCCCGATCCTCGATCCGCACAGCCGGAACCTCGTCGTGACCCCGATCGCCGGGTACCTGTCCGCGATCCGCTCGGTCGTCGTCTCGCCGCGCCAGGTGGTGCGCTGCCGCGTGCTCGACGCACACGAGGCGCTGGTCTCGATCGACGGCCGCGAGGATCGGAGGATCGAGGTGGGCGACGTGGTCGAGGTGTGCGCCCTCGAGCGGCCGGTGCGCTTCCTGGAGCCGGCCGGCAGCCAGCCGTTCTGGGACCTGCTGCGGACCAAGGTCGAGCTGCTGCCGTTCTGACGATGGCAACGGATCCGTGACGAGTGCCGCACGTGCCGGGACGATGACGACCCAGCCCGACGCCATGGCGGCGCACCGTGACCCCGACCGCGCCGGACGCCTGCTCGAGCTCGCCGTTGCCGATCTGGCGCTGATCGATCGCCTGCGGCTGGTGCTCGGGCCCGGGTTGAGCGTGCTGACCGGTGAGACCGGGGCGGGCAAGAGCCTGCTGATCGATGCGCTGGGACTGGCGCTGGGGGCGCGCGCGGACACGGCGCTGGTGCGGCACGGAGCGGACGGCGCGCGCGTCGAGGCGCTGTTCGATCGGGCTGCCGAACCCTTGATCGCGGTGCGCGAGGTAGCGGCCTCGGGACGGTCGACCGCGCGCCTCGACGACGAGACGGTGACGGCGGGCCGGCTGGCCTCCACGGTGGGTCCGCTGATCGAGATCCACGGGCAGCACGACCAGCAGCGGCTGTTGGACGAGGAGTGGCAGCGCGATCTGCTGGACGTATTCGGGGGTCACGAGGCGGCGCGGGAGGCGGTGGCAGTCGCGGTGGAGCGCTGGCGCGCGAACCGTGCGGCCATGGCGGAGGTCTCGATCGCTCCGCGCGAGCTCATCCGGCGGCTCGAGATGCTGGAGCACGAGGCAACGGAGATCGCCGGCGCTTCGCTGCGGGCCGGCGAGGCAGCCGAGATCACCCGTTCGCTCGCGGCCGCCCAGCACGCCGAGACCATCGCGTCGGGGGCGGCGGCGGCCCGGGAGGTGCTCATCGGTGAAGGGCGCGGCGCTCGCGAGCGGGTAGGGGAGGCGGCACAGGAGATGCGGGCTCTCGCCCGGCTCGATGAACGATGGGGGCCGCTGGCGGATCGGCTGGCCGGTCTCGAGGCCGAGCTGGAGGACGTGGCGTCCGAGATGCGCACCCTGGCCGAGACGGTGGACCACGACCCGGCGTCGCTCGTCCGGCTGGAGAGCCGGTTGGGCGAGATCCACCGCCTGCTTCGTCGCTACGGGGATGACGAGGCGGAGGTCATCGCCCACGGCGAGCGCGCCGTGGAGGAGGCGGAGCGGTTGCGGGGCCTGGACGAGGAGCGCGCTGCGCGCGCCGCCGAGGATGCGCGGCTGCTGGCCGCGGTCGGGGAGGTTGCGGCCACGCTGTCGATCCGGCGCACCGAGACGGCCGTCGAGCTCGGTCGGTCGGTCGCGGCGGTGCTGGTGGAGCTGGGCTTTCCGGCCGACGCGTTCCAGATTGCGGTGGGGCGCCGTCCGGCCGCCCGGGACGACCCGGCGGTCGAGGTCGACGGGGACGCGGTCGCCTTCGACGCGACCGGGATCGACGCCGTCGTGTTCACGTTCCGCCCGAACCCCGGCGAACCGGCCCGGCCGCTGGCCCGCATCGCGTCGGGTGGCGAGCTGTCGCGGGTCGCGCTGGCGGTCAAGCAGGTGCTCGCCGGGGCGGATGCGACGCCGACGCTCGTGTTCGACGAGATCGACTCGGGGATCGGCGGCCGCAGTGCCGATCCGGTGGGCCGCAGCCTGTGGACGCTGGCGAGGGACCACCAGGTGCTGTGCGTCACCCACCTGCCACAGATCGCGGCCTATGCGGACGCGCACTACCGGATCGCCAAGCTGGAACGCGGCGGGCGGACGGTCACCGAGGTGGTGGAGCTGGACCGCGCCAAGCGCGAGGTTGAGCTGGCCGAGATGATCGGGGGCGCGGTCGGCGGGGTGGCCGCCACGCAATCGGCCCGCGAGCTGCTCGACCGCGCGGAGGCCTGGCGAGGCACGAGGCTGGCCGACGCGGGAGCCTGAGCGCCGACCGTCGGCGGAGGGTGACAATCAGCGTTGTGGGCACATACCTGGACCGCACGATCGAGGACTACCTCTCGTATCTGCGCGTGGAGCGCGGCGTGGCGGACGCCACGATCCGAGCCTATCGCTCGGACCTCTCCGATTTCGCCATGAGTCGCGGCGCCGCTGCACGCTGGGCGACGGGCCCCGAGACCGCCCAGCGGTATCTCGCCGCGCGAGCGCGTCGGGGCCGGCCGCGGGACCCGGGTCTCGCGCCCACGAGCCTGCGGCGCCGGGCGGCGGCGATCCGCGGCTTCTACCGGTTCGCGTACGGCGAAGGGGCGATCGAGGTGGATGTCGCCGCACACCTCGACCTGCCACGCCAGCCGCGGCTGCTGCCTGAGACGCTCACGGTGGACGAGGTGACACGGCTGCTCGAGGCGGCGGGCGGCGCGGTCCCGGTGGCGCCGGGCGACGGCGACGGCGGCTCATCGGTCCCAGCCGGTGAGCCCGAGGCGACGGCGATCCGCAACCGGGCGCTGCTCGAGCTGCTGTACGCGGCCGGGCTGCGCGTGTCCGAGGCGCTGGGTCTCGATCTCGAGGACATGTCGCTGGATGGCGCCTGGGTCCGGGTGATCGGCAAGGGCGACCGGGAGCGCGTCGTGCCGGTCGGCGAGGTCGCGATCGACTGGCTGGCTCGCTACCTCACCTGGCCACGGGCGCAGTGGCTTGCGGCGGGGAGGACACCGGACGCCCCGGCGGAGCCGCTGTTCGTCACCGCGCGCGGAGGCAGGCTCGGCCGCCAGCAGGTCTGGGCGATCGTCAAGACGGCCGCCGCGACGGCCGGCCTCAGCGGCCGCGTCTCGCCCCACACGCTGCGCCACTCGTTTGCGACCCACCTCCTGGAGGGTGGAGCTGACCTGCGTGTCGTCCAGGAGCTGCTCGGACATGCCAGTATCTCCACTACACAGTTGTACACGCACCTGACCGGTGAGCGGATCCGCGAGGTGTACGCCCGCGCCCACCCGCGGGCCTAGGGAGGTCGTTCGAGGAGATGAGCTACACGGACACGCTTCTCGCCTCGGGTGAGCGCATCCTGCGGCGATCCCGGCAGCACTGGTTCGTGATGGCCTGGAACTCGCGCTGGGCCATCGTCGCCGTGATCGCCGCGGTGGCGCTGCTGATCCTGCGTCTGGCGATCTCGGGCAGCAGTCTGGTCCTGGACATCCTGGGCTACGTGACCCTGCTGCTGTTCGTGATCGGGCTGGTCGTCGTCGCGTGGGGCTGGATCCGGTACCAGAACGAGGAGTTCGTGATCACCAGCCGGCGGATCATCCACGTGTCGGGCGTGGTGAACAAGAAGGCCTCGGATTCGTCGCTCGAGATGATCAACGACGCCGTGCTCACCGAGAGCATGATCGGCCGCATGTTCGGGTTCGGCGACCTCGATGTCCTGACCGCGTCCGAGAACGGCGACGAGCGGCTGCGCATGCTCAGGGACGCGAAGGCATTCAAGAAGGCCATGATCGAGGCCAAGCACGAGCTGGCGATCGAGTTGGAGCGCCCGACGTCGCCGCCCATCCGCGGTTCGAAGGCGCCCGCGACAGGTGGGTCGGCTCCGGCACCAACCGGCGGCGAGCGGCCGGCATCGGCGGTCCCGGGCTGGGGATCGGCCGGGCCTGCCTCGGCGCCGCCGCCACCCCCGGCGCCCGCGACCGGCTCGCCGACGCCGTCGACCGCCGCGGCGCCAGGTCAGGGCAGCCAGCCCGCCGAGATGAGCGGTGGCGAGGTGACCGACGCGCTCGACCGACTGGGCGACCTGCGGGATCGCGGGGTCGTGACCGAGGAGGAGTTCGAGGCCAAGAAGCGGGAGCTGCTCGACCGGCTCTAGGGTGGGCCCGGTACCATACGCGGGTTCCCACGTTCCAGCACGAGGCCCGCGTGTCCATCACCCCGCTCGACATCGTCCTGATCGCGATCTTCCTGCTGGTCGCGTTCCCCGTCCACGAGTTCGCCCATGCCGCCGCCGCCTACCTGCTGGGCGACGCGACGGCGAAGCTGTTCGGCCGCCTCACCCTGAACCCGGCCGCCCACTTCGATCCCATGGGCGGGCTCATGACGGTCATCTCGATCCTGTTCAGCCCGATCCTGTTCGGCTGGGCCAAGCCGACCCCGGTCAATCCGGCCAACCTGCGCGACCGGCGGAACGGCGAGCTGTACGTGGCGGTGGCGGGGCCGCTGTCGAACCTGCTGATGGCGGTGCTCGGCGCGTTCGTGCTCCGCGTGCTGCTGGCCTTCGCGGTCGACTTGCCGACCTTCGCCTACAACGGTGTCTTCTACTTCGTCATGTTCAACGTCGCCCTGGCCCTGTTCAACCTGATCCCGGTTCCGCCGCTCGACGGGTCGGCGATCCTGTTCCGCTTCCTGTCGCCGCGGCAGGTGTGGCAGGTCCGCCCCTTCCTGGCACAGTACGGGCTGTTCATCGTGATCGGGACCGTGCTCCTGCTCGGCCGTGTGCTCGGCGAGCTGATCTTCAATGTCACGCGTTTCCTGGTGGGTGTCTAAGGCCCGCCAGCTCCGGGGTCACCTGTTCGCACAGGTGCTCCCGGAGGAGCGAGCTGCGCTGGCCGCCTGGCTGCGTCCGCCCGAGCTCGCGCTGTTCGACGCGATGCATGTCGCGGACCGCCGTCACGGGCTCGACGTCGTAAAGGCGCTTCGCCGCTCGGGCGTTCGCGATCGGGGCGTGCTGGTCGCCGGGCTGCTCCACGACTGCGCCAAGGGCGATACCGGGCCGGGGCCGCGGGTCGCCTGGTCGCTGGGTGAGGCGTACGGCGGATGGGTGGTGAGGCTCGCCGCCCTCGTCCCGGGGTGGCGGACCGCGCTGGATCGGCTGCGAGACCACGCCGAGGCGTCGGCCGAGATGGTCGAGGCGGCCGGGCTGTCCGCTCGGGCCGTCGATCTCGTGCGATACCAGTCGGCTCCGCACGATCCGGAGTTCGGGCCCCGGTTCCGTGCTGCGGACGAGGCCTCCTGATGACGCTGGGCGAGACCTCCCGATGACGATGGACACCCTGCCCGCGGTCGCCTTCGGGGAGGGCCGGCGGCCCGAGGCCGCCACCCGGGTCACCCTGCCGGCGTTCGATGGGCCGCTGGCGCTGTTGCTGGCGCTGATCGAGGCGCGCCAGCTCGACGTCCTGACCGTGCCCCTGGGCGCCCTCGCCGAGGCGTATCTCGATGCGCTGGCCACGCTCGACGGGGACCGGATGGGCAACGTGTCCGCGTTCGTCGCGATCGCCAGCCAGCTGATCCTGATCAAGTCCCGGGCGCTCCTGCCGAGGCGGGCCGTCGAGGGCGCGGTCGCGCTGCCCGACGAGGGGCCCGACCCGGAGGCCGAGCTGCGGGCGCGGCTGATCCTCTACCGCGCCTTCCGCGATGCGGGTGGGCGCCTGCTCGACGAGGCGCAGCGCCGCGTGGGGCTGTTCCACCGCGAGCCGGGTACCGCCCGCGTGGCAGGCCTGGCCGGGGCCCGCCCTGCCGAGACCGAGCCGCTGTCTCCTTCGCTGCTGACGATGGCCCTCGAGGGCCTGGCCCGGATCGTTCCGCCGCCGCCGTCACCGCCCGAGACGATCCGGCGAGCCGTGACCCTGGGCGCACGAGCGGCCATCATCCGCGAGGCGCTCCGCGGGGCGCCCGCGATCGTGCTCCAGGACGTGCTGCGCGGCGTTCGCGACCGGGTCGTGGTGGCGGTGACGTTTCTTGCCATGCTGGAGCTGATGAAACGCCACGAGATCATCGTCGAGCAGGCGGAGCCGTGGGGTCCGATTGTGGCCCGGAGGACCACCGCGGAGGAGCGCGCAGCGGCGGGGCTGACGGCGATCGACGACGAGTCGCCCCTGGACGAGTCGCTGGGCTCGTTCGCGTGATCGAGCGGGACCCGGCCGAGGAGGCCCAGGAGACGACCCAGGCACCGGGCGTGACGGAGGCGCCGGTCGTCGGCGAGCTGACCGAGGCGCAGCTCGAGGCACTCCTGTTCGTCGCCGAGAAGCCCCTGTCGCGGCGCGAGATCGGGTCCCTCGCCGGCGTTGATCGGGCAACCGTGGACGCGCGCCTGGGCGACCTCGAGGTCTCGCTCGCGAGTCGCGGCATCCGGATGGTCCTGTCCGAGGACCGAGTGGAGCTGACGACCGCGCCCGAGGCCGGGGCCCTCATCGCCCGCTATGTCGGGGCCGACGCCGTCCGGCTGTCACCCGCGGCGCTCGAGACGCTCGCGATCGTCGCCTACCGCCAGCCCGTGACCCGGGCCCTGATCGAGCGGATCCGTGGCGTCGACTCCGACTACACCGTGCGCACGCTGCTCCACCGCCGTTTGATCGTGGAGCTGGGACGTTCCGAGACGCCGGGCCGTCCGTACCTCTACGGCACGGGCTTCGAGTTCCTGGAGCGCTTCGGGATCACCACGCTCGACGATCTGCCGCCGCTGGACGTGGAGGTGGCGGCGCAGCTGGTCGACCCGCAACCGGCAGCCTCGGCGGACCAGCCCGCCCTGGATCCGGATGGCTCGGGCACCCACACCCCCGACGCCGGCGCAGCCTGACCCGTGCCGTCCGAGCGCATCTCCAAGGTGCTGGCTGCGGCCGGAATCGCGTCCCGCCGCGGCGCCGACGAGCTCGTGGCCGCGGGTCGGGTGAGCGTCGACGGCCGGCCGGCTGCGCTTGGGGAGCGCGTGGATCCGGACACCCAGTCGATCCTCGTGGACGGACGGACCGTGGAGGCTCCTGCACGACGGCACGTCCACCTCGCGCTCCACAAGCCTGCGGGCGTCACGTCCACCGTCCGCGATCGCCACGCCGGCACGACCGTGATCGACCTCGTGCCTCCCGAGCTCGCCGGCGGCGCTCGGCTGTACCCGGTCGGTCGGCTGGACCAGGACTCCGAGGGTCTGCTGCTGCTGACCAACGACGGCGACTGGGCCGAGCACGTCCTCCACCCCCGCTACGAGGTCGAACGTGAGTACGCCCTCGCCCTGGCTGGTCCGCTGACGCGGGAGCAGGTCGACAGGCTCCAGGCGGGCGTCACGCTGGTGGAGGGCACGGCCGCGGTGACCGGCATGCGCGTCCAGACGCGAACCGAGGATCGCCGCCTCGCGGATCTCCTGGAGCCGCCGCCCGACCCCGGGCTGACCTGGGTGCGGGTCACGATCCAGCAGGGATGGAAGCGCCAGCTGCGGCGGATGTTCGCCGAGGTTGGGGCACCCGTTCGCCGTCTCGTCCGCGTCCGGATCGGGACGCTGCGCCTGGAGTCGCTCGTGAGCGGCGAGGTCCGTGTCCTGACAGCCGCCGAGGTTCGCCGGCTCGTGTCCTCGAAGCGGACCTGAGCCCAGGTCCCGGGCGACCCGCAGGCGGTTGACGGCTCGCCGAGGCCCACTGCCCGCTATGCTCGGGTCATGCCCAGTCCCAGCGAGGTCGCCAACGTCCGCGCCCGTCGATCGCGCGCCACGCCGAGGCGGTCGCCGATCGTCGTCGCGATCGACGGACCGGCGTCGAGCGGCAAGAGCAGCGTGGGTGCCGCCGCGGCCGGCAGGCTCGGCCTGCGGTTTCTCGATACCGGCCTCATCTACCGGGCGCTGACCGCGCTCGCGCTGCGGGAAGGCGTATCCGTGGGCAATCCGGGTGGGCTGGTCCCGCTCGTCGACCGGATCACCCTTGCCGATGACGGCACCGGCCGGCTGACCCGGGTGATGCTCGATGGCGTGGACGCGACCGACGAGGCCCGGGGCCCGGGGGTCGACGCGTCCGTGTCGGCCGTGGCCCGCCTCGCTGCCGTCCGGACGGCGCTGCTCGACCGCCAGCGCATCCTGTCCTCGGAGGGCGGGATCGTGGTGGCCGGACGCGACATCGGAACGGTGGTGCTGCCCGATGCCGATCTCAAGCTGTTCCTCGACGCATCTGTCGACGAGCGGGCGGATCGCCGGATCAGCGAGCGAGGCCTGGATCCCGATAGCGACGAGGCTGGTGCCGTCCGTGACCAACTCCGTGCCCGCGACGAGCAGGACCGGATGCGCGCGGTATCGCCGCTCCGCCCGGCCGACGACGCGCGGATCATCGAGACCGACGGCAACACGTTCGCGCAGACAGTCGACCTCGTGACCGCGGCGATCGAGGCGGCCTCGGAAGTGCGGGCAGAGGCGTCAGCCAAGCCGCCGGCACCCGCTGCCGCGACATCCGTGCCGACGCCGACCCGCAAGGCGGAGCCGCCGCCGACCCGCAAGGCGGCATCGGTTGCCGAGCCCGTTCGGACCAGCCACACCGGGCTGCTCGAGGTCGCGATGCGCCTCGACAACGACCAGACCACGCTGGTCCGGATGGTCGGCCTGGTGTCGCGCATCGTCGCCCGCATGTTTGCCAACATCGATGTCAAGGGCCTGGATCGGGTTCCGCGGACCGGGCCGGTGATCCTGGCCATCAACCACGCTTCGAACGCCGATCCGTTCGTGACCGGGGCCTGGATCACGACGGCCCTCCACCGCCGCCGCATCCACTGGCTGGGCAAGCAAGAGCTGTTCGACTGGCCGATCTTCGGCTGGCTCTCGGCCAACGGCGGCGTCCACCCCGTCGCCCGGGGAACCGCCGACATCGAGGCCTACCGGCTCGCAACCCGGATCCTCGAGCGGGGATACGTGCTGCTCATCTTTCCGGAGGGCACCCGGAGCCCCAATGGCGCGCTCCAGCAGGCGAAGGACGGGATGGCGACCCTCGCGATGCGGACCGGCGCAACGGTCGTGCCGGTCGGGGTCAACGACTCGGACCTCGTGTGGCCCAAGGGTCGCAGGATCCCGCTTCCGATCCCGCGTCGCACGATCAGGGTGCGTGTCGGCGAACCGTTCATGGTCGCGGATGTCGTCCCGGCCGATGCGGAGCGCCGCGTGGCCAAGCGGATCGCCACGACCGCGATCATGGGCCGGATCGCCGCGCTGCTCGAGCCGCGCCAGCGAGGCTTCTATGCCGATGCCGTGCCCGGCGAGGACGAGGGGACGGACGGCGGGCAGGGTTCGTCGTCCGTGTGAGACGCGGGCGCCCGAGGGGCACGATCGCCGGACGTATGCGAACATCGACCGGCCATGGGAAGCGTCGAGGCCGTCCGGATCGCCAAGCGCACCGGGTTCTGCTACGGCGTTCGTGAGGCCATCGACAAGGCCAAGGAGTCGGCGGCGACCGGGCAGCTCACCCATACCCTCGGCCAGGTGGTTCACAACGAAGGCGTGATCCACGAGCTCCAGGACATCGGCGTCCGGAGCGTGGACTCGCTCGACGACGTGGACCATGGGGCGGCCGTGGTCATTCGTGCCCATGGGGTCAAGCCCGAGGTGTTCGAGCGTGCCGAGGCCCGCGGGCTGGAGGTCATCGACGGCACCTGCACCTGGGTGATCCAGGAGCAACGCCAGCTCCAGGATCTGGTCGAGGAGGGTTACACGATCGTCCTGCTCGGCACCCCGAAGCACCCCGAGGTCGTGGGTCTGCTGGGCTTCGCCCCGGATGCGATCGTGGTTGACGAGGAGGAGGACTGGGGCCGGATCCCGCGCCGCAAGCGGATGGCGCTCATCACCCAGTCCACGCAGCCGCCCTGGAAGTTCGAGAAGCTGGCCGCGTTCCTCGTCTCGCGGGCGCACGAGCTCAAGATCGTCAACACCGTGTGTCCGGTCACGATCCGGCGCCAGGAGGACACGCTCGAGACGGCACGGGACGTGGACCTGATGGTGGTCGTGGGTGGCCGCCACTCGGCGAACACCAAGGAGCTGACGCGGCTGTGCCAGATCGTGGGCACCCGTGCGATCCAGGTCGAGAACGCCGGCGATCTCGATGACGCCGCGGTGTTCGATGACGTCCGCGTGGTCGGCGTAACCGGCGGCACCTCGACCCCGATCGAGGACCTGCGCGACGTTGCCGAGCGGATCCTTCGCCTCGGCGGCACGAATGGGGCTTCGGCCCGGGCCTCCGAGCTCGCTCGCGGCGCGCTGGACGCCGCCGCGCACCCGGCCGGCCGGACGACCTCGCTGCCCACCCCTGCGCCGACGCCCGCCGGCGCGGCCTGATCGCCGTGCCTGCCCGCTCGGCCGGCCTTCCGGTGGTCGCCCTCGTCGGCCGACCCAACGTGGGCAAGAGCACGCTGTTCAACCGGGTCGTGGGCGACGCGCGGGCGGCGATCGTCGAGGATCGAGCGCGGACCACGCGGGACCGTCTGTACGGCGATGCCGAGTGGAACGGGCGCCGGTTCGTGGTGGTCGACACCGGCGGCCTCGAGATGACGCCCGATGACCCGATCGAGGCGCAGGTGCAGCTGCAGGCGAAGGTGGCGATCAGCGAGGCCGACGTGATCGTGTTCCTGGTGGACGCGGTGACGGGTCCGACGCCCGCCGACGACGATGCGGCGGACCTCCTCCGCCGGACGACCAAGCCGGTGCTGGTCGCGGCGAACAAGGCTGACAACGATCGGCGCGAGCTCGACGCCGCGGAGTTCTACGCGTTCGGCTGGGAGCACACGTTCGCCATCTCGGCCAGCCACGGTCGGGGCGTCGCCGATCTGCTGGACGCTGTGGTCTGGGTGCTGCCTCCCGAGTCCGAGGCGGAGATCGCCCGCAAGGCGCGCGAGGCGGAGGCCGAGGCCTGGGCGACCGAGATGTCCCGCGCACGGCCCGATCCGTACATCGTGGGCGACCCCGCGAACGCAGCCGACTCGGTTGAGGAGGACGGGGACGCCGACGCAGCGGACGAGGAGCCGGGTGCGGGCACGAGCAACGAGATCGCTGCCCGATGGGATGCCGCGATGGCCGCCGAGGACGACGAGCCGCCGGCGATCGCGTTCGTCGGCCGCCCGAACGTCGGCAAGTCGAGTCTGCTCAACGCGCTGCTGGGCTACACGCGCACGATCGTGTCCGACGTGCCGGGCACCACGCGCGACGCGATCGACACCACGATCCCCTGGGGCCGCAGCGAGGTGGTCCTCATCGACACCGCCGGCATCCGCAAGCGGGGCAAGGTCGCCTCGGGACCCGCGGCCGAGCGCTACTCGGCGCTGCGCGCGCTCAAGGCGATCTCGCGGGCGGACGTGGCGGTCCTGGTGCTCGACGCGGTCGACGGGCTCACCGCCCAGGATGCGCACGTGGCCGGCTATGTCGTGGAGGAGGGACGGGGCCTCGTCATCGCCGTCAACAAGTGGGACATCGTCGAGGACAAGACCCACCGCAGCTTTGACGAGTTCGTCGCCAACCTGCGGCAGGAGCTGCCGTTCATCGACTATGCGTCTGTGGTTTCGATCAGCGCCAAGACCGGGCAGCGGGTCGGACGGGTGCTCGAGCTGGCGGTCGACGTATGGGGTGAGCGCCGCAAGCGGATCCCGACCGGGGAGCTCAACCGGCTGGTTGCCGCGGCCGTCGAGCGCACGCCGCCGGCGATGGTCCGCGGCCGCCGGTCGAAGATCCGGTACGCGACGCAGGCGGGCGTGGCACCGCCCACGTTCGTGTTCTTCGCCACGGACCCGGCGTCGCTCCACTTCTCGTACCGTCGCTATCTCGAGAACCGGCTGCGGGACGCCTACGGCTTCGACGGCACGCCGATCCGGCTGGTGTTCCGGGAGCAGGTGCGCGAGAAGCGGGAGCGCAAGCGAGCGCGCGCCAGGAGGCGCTGACGGGCGCGAGCCCCGGCGCGATCGCAGACCTCGGCGCCCCCGAGACCGATCGGACTCAGGCCAAAGGGCCGGGGCAACCTGACGCCTGGTCAGATACCCACCTCGCGAGGCTTGTTTCGGCACCTGAGCAGACTCCCCGCCGTCCGTACGCGATCGAGCCTGCGAAGCCCTACCCCGCTTGCCAGACAGCCGTCGACCGGGTCCAAGGGCGGGTCCACGTCTCACCTGTTGTCGCAAGATCCGGGCCACGGGTATGTGTTCGCGTCCGGAGCGCCGTCGAGCCGGTACCGCCCATCTCACGGGTACGTGCCCGGGTGCGCGTCGCCGCCACGACGATCGCCGTCACCTGGCGGGTAGGTGGTCAAGTCCAGGGGCGAGGGTCCAGGCAGGCGGCTCGGCCAGGGTGCGCGGCGGTGATAGACTCGCGCCCGTCGGGGCGTGGCGCAGCCTGGTAGCGCACCTGAATGGGGTTCAGGAGGTCGAGCGTTCGAATCGCTCCGCCCCGACCATCGATCCGAGCACGAAACGGCCCCCGGAGGCGACTCCGAGGGCCGTCTGATTCTCGGCCGTACCCACACCCATACCCACACTAGCCCGCGCTGGCCCTCCGGCGGAGCACGTCATCCATCCTCGAGGCGACCCGGCCGGCCATGTCGTGCGTCCATCTGCCGTTGCCCCCGGACAGGGCTGAGGCGCGGATTGGGGCCTGGGGGGCTGACGAGACGGTCCTGTGACTCCGCGCCTCGAGGCGCTCGCCGGGCGGTGTTTGGCCGACTGTCGATTGCGTTGCTGCAGGGCAACAGCTTCGCGGCAGCCTGGCCCAGCGGGAGCGGACCGGATGCCATGATCCCGTCCGGCTGTCCTGCGATCCGGCGCGCACGGCGGCACCGTCCTCGCCCGGCGGACCAGAGCCCTCGACAGCGCCGGGAGCGTCTGCACGGGCTCGTCACCGCGAGCAGACTCGGGCACGGGCCCTCGCCGCCCGCGTGAGTCGATTGGCCGCCAAACGGTGCGCCAGCGCTGTGTGCGACGGCTATGTGGGCGTAGGATGTCGTCCGTCCACGCACCAGTCAGGGAGAAGCCTGTGACCTCGCGCCCGACCGTCACCTTCGCGGGTCTCGCCGCCGCGGTCCTCCTGTCCGTCGCCGCCTGCGGCAGCAGCAGCGCGACGTCCACCCCAGGCACGGCTGCATCGCCGGCCGCCCCGCCGTCAGCCGTCGCTTCGCAATCCGCCGCCTCGAACGCTCCCTCCATGGAGCTTCCCTCGGCTCTCGAGAGTGCGCTCGCCAGCGCTCTCCCCGGGGCCGGTGACGCACCGGACGCCAGCAAGCTGGTCACCGCCGACATGGCCGCGTCGGTCATCGGCGGAAGCCCGACTCCGGTCGACTTCCCGTTGAACGTCCCGGGCATGAACATCGCGTCGTACGGCAACGCGAACGGCGACAGCGTGACCGTGCTCGTCCAGGTCATCCCGGCCGGTGTCGCGAACACGGAGCTCCAGGCTGCGATCGCGATGGCCGGTGCCCAGGGTGACCTCCAGCCGGTCAGCGGCATCGGCGATTCCGCGGGCAAGGTCGTCGACGACAGCAGCGCGACGATCGCGTTCGTCAAGGGTTCCAACCTCGTCGTGGTGGAGGCGACGTCCTCGTCCACGTCCGGCAGCGACCTGGAGCCGAAGGTGGAGGCCATCGCCAAGCAGGTGGCCTCGAATCTCTAGGCGAGCGAAGGCGCGCCCCCCCGCGCGCTGATCGTCGTCGGCGCGCTGATCGTCGCTGCGATGCTCGCCGCGAGGCCGGCTGCCCGGGCGATCGATCGACTGCTATTGCACATGTGAGTATCATGTTGCTCATATGAGCAGATCGAGGCCTGAAGCAGCGACGGCGCCGGCCACGGGGACGCGCCGGGGAGGCGGCGACGGGCGCCTCATGGTTCGCGTCGCGCAGATGTACTACCGGATGGAGCTCAGTCAGCAGCAGATCGGTGACCGTCTCGGGCTGAGCCGGTTCCAGGTCGGGCGGCTGCTGGATCGGGCGCTCCGCGAAGGCATCATCCAGATCGAGATCGTCCATCCCGATGCGCGTGTCGTCGACCTCGAAGACGCCCTCAGGGACCGGTTCGGCCTCGAGGCGTCAGTGGTCGTGGATGTGCCACCCGCGATGAGCGAGCGAGCGGCCCGGGACCTGTCCCGTGAGCTGGTTGCCAAGGCAGCTGCCGGCTACCTCGCGGACCTGCGACCGTCAGGCTCGATTGGCGTGTCCTGGGGCAGGACGATGCTGGAGCTCGCCGGGCACCTGGAGCCCGGCTGGGCGTCGCCCACCGAGATCGTGCAGCTGAACGGCGCGACATCTCGATCCGCGCAGCCCACCCGTGCCACCGAGATCGCCGAGCGGTTCGGGACCACCACCGGCGCCCAGATCCGGCTGTTGGCGGCCCCGGCGATCGTGGGCTCCGGGGAGCTGCGTCGGGCCCTGGAGGCGGACCATTCGGTCGGCGAGACGCTCGCTGCAGCCCGGGCGACCTCGGTCGCCGTGTTCAGCCTCGGCATCCTCAGCCAGGAGAGCGTCCTCGTGGAGTCCGGCCAGCTGACCGATCAGGATCTGGCCGAGCTCCGGCGTGCGGGGGCGGTGGGGGACGTCGTGGGCCGGTTCCTTCGACCCGACGGAGCGATCGCGAGCCCGGACCTCGACGATCGAACGATCGGCGTCCCGCTGGCCGACCTGGGCAAGGGCCGGGTCTCGATGGGGCTGGCCGCCGGTCCTGGCCGCGGGCCGATCGCGCTCGCGTCGCTGCGAGCCGGCTGCCTGAGCGTCCTGGTCACCGACTCGGCGACCGCCGCCTGGGTGCTCGCCGAAGGGCAGCCGGCATGACCGGCGAGCGGATGCGGCCCGAGATGCCGTCGCCGGAGGTGGTTCGCCAGTTGGTGGAGCGGACGCTCGGGCAGCTCGAGGCCGGCGGGACGATCCCGGTGACCCCGGCGGTCCCGGCTGCCGCCGCGACCGGTGCGCCCCCGACGAGCCCTGGCCCTGCCGGGTCGATGCCCGTCATGCCGAGCGGTCCGATGACGGTGGCGATCGGCGCCGACCATGGCGGGTTCGCACTCAAGGGCATCCTGGTCACGGCGCTCACCGACAAGGGCTTCGAGGTGACGGACTGCGGGACCAGCGGACCGGAGCCCGTGGACTATCCGGACTTCGCCGAGGTCGTGGCCAGTCTCGTCGCGTCGGGGGCGTGCACCGTCGGGATCGCGATCGACGGCGCCGGGATCGGCTCCGCGATGGCCGCCAACAAGGTCCCGGGCGTGCGGGCCGCCAATGCCCACGACACCTCGATGGCTCGCAACGCGCGGGAGCACAACTACGCGAACGTGCTGACCCTTGGCGCGCGGATGATCGGGGAGGGCCTCGCCCTCGAGATCGTCGACACGTTCCTCGCCACGCCCTGGGGCGTGGAGCGCCACGGCAGGCGCGTGGCCAAGATCACCGCCATCGAACAGCGCCACACCGGACCCCAGCCGGAGGAAGCCACGAGATGACCGCGCCGCCCGACGCCCGAGCCCAGCTCATCGACGCGATCACGGACCAGGTGCTCGCGATGTTCGCCGGCGACGGCCGCGACTGCGGCTCGTGCACCGGCGGCTGCGCGGCCCGCTGCCTCAACCGCGTCCAGGAGGTCGTCAGCAGCGGCGCCTCGCGGGTCAGCTACCAGGGCGAGGCAGGGTACGTACCCAAGGACGTCGCCAGGTTCATCGACCACACGCTGCTCCGTCCGGACGCCACGGCGGCCGACATCGACCGGCTGTGCGCGGAGGCCATCGCCCACGAGTTCGCGGCCGTGTGCATCAACCCGGTGTGGGTCGCCCGGGCCGCTCGGAACCTCCAGGGGTCGGGGGTGCCGGTCGCCTCGGTCATCGGCTTCCCGTTCGGCGCCTCGACGGCCGAGGTGAAGGCCCACGAGGCGCGCCAGGCGATCCGGGACGGCGCTCGGGAGATCGACATGGTGATCAATGTCGGGGCGCTCAGGTCGGGCATGCTCGAGCTCGTGCGGGACGACATCGCCCGCGTCTCGGACGCGTGCCACGAGGTCGGTGCACTGAACAAGGTGATCATCGAGACGGCGCTTCTGACCGACGCCGAAAAGGTGATCGCCTGCCGGCTGGCGAAGGACGCGAAGGCGGACTTCGTCAAGACCTCAACGGGCTACGCATCGGGGGGTGCGACCGTGTTCGACGTTGCGCTGATGCGCGAGGCCGTCGGACCCCGGATGGGGGTCAAGGCCGCCGGCGGGATCCGGACCAAGTCGGATGTCGAGGAGATGATCGCCGCCGGCGCGACCCGGATCGGAGCGTCCGCCGGCGTCAAGATCGTGACGGGAGAGGGTGAGACTCGTGGCCAATATTGACCTTCGAGCGTACGTGTTCCTGGACAACCTCCAGGCCCAGTACGCCGCATTCCTGGGGACCGTCGCGCAGGGGTTCCTGCCGCTGGCCGGTGACGCCTCGCTGTACATCGAGGTCTCGCCGGGTATCGAGATCAACCGCCTGACCGACATCGCGCTCAAGTCGACGTCCGTGAAACCGGGCATGCAGATCATCGAGCGCTACTTCGGCCTGCTCGAGGTCCACTCGCCGGCGCAGGCCGAGGTCCGCGCGGCCGGCGCCGCGATCCTGTCCGAGCTCGGCCTGGCCGAGAGCGACCGGATCAAGCCCCGGATCCTGTCGAGCCAGATCATCCGCCGGATCGATCCACACCAGGCGCAGCTGATCAATCGCACCCGGCATGGCGAGATGCTGCTCGGCGGGCAGACGCTGTACGTGCTGGAGATGGAGCCGGCCGCGTATGCGGCGCTCGCCGCCAACGAGGCCGAGAAGGCTGCCGAGATCAACATCCTCGAGGTCCGGTCGTTCGGCTCGATGGGCCGGGTGTACCTGGGAGGCGAGGAGCGGGACATCGACGTGGGCTGGCGCGCGGCGGTCGCCGCGATCGAGGCGATCGACGGGCGCGAGGCCAGGGGATAGCGAGGTCGTTGACAGGAACCGGCGGCCGCCCGGCCGTCGGTTGGCAACCAGCAATGGAGAGGGTCCGATGGCAGAAGCACTGGGGATGATCGAGGCCCGCGGGTTCGCCGCGGTGGTCGAGGCGGCGGACGCGATGGTCAAGGCCGCGAAGGTGGAGCTCGTGACCTACGAGAAGACCGGTGGCGGGTACGTGACCGCCGTCGTGCGCGGTGACGTGGCCGCGGTCAAGGCCGCCGTGGAGGCCGGCGCACGCAGCGCCGCCAAGGTCGGCGAGGTCGTGGCGACCCACGTGATCGCCCGCCCGCACGCCAACGTGGACACCGTGCTGCCGCTGGGCCGCACCGAGGAAGGGAAGGCTGAGCTCGGCTGAGCCCGCAGCCACAGGACCCTCGCGGGGCGGCCGGCAACGGTCGCCCCGGAACCAGGCCGGAGAGGCCGGAGAGGACCGAATGCTTCTGGGACGCATTGCCGGCACGGTCGTAGCCAGCCGCAAGGAGCCCCTGATGGAGGGGTGGCGGCTGCTGCTCGTGCAGCAGCTGGGCGCGGACAACGAGCCGACCGGTGGGTATGTCGTGGGTGTCGACACGGTTGGTGCCGGCGTCGGCGAGGTGGTGCTCTACGCGAGCGGCAGCTCGGCGCGTCAGACGGAGGTCACCAGGGACCGGCCCTGCGACGCGGTGATCATGGCGATCGTCGACACGTGGGAGGTCGGCGGCTCGGAGATCTACCACAAGTAGCGAGCGGGCCTGAGCCCGCGAGCCAAGGGAACCAGCAGCGTGTTCGACGAACGCGAGATCGAAGACATCATCGAACGGGTGCGCCGCCGTGTCGGCTCGCCCGATCCGCAGGGTGCCCGACGGATGGCCGTCCGGGCCGAGCTCGCCGCCCCCGCGGTGAACCAGGTCGGGGACGGCGTGTTCGCGACCCTTGACGACGCGGTGCAGGCGGCGTCGGCAGCCTACCGTGCTGCGCCACTCGAGCTCGACCAGCGCAAGGTCATCATCAACGCCGTCCGGAGCGCCGCGCTCGACCAGGCCGAGATGCTGGCCCGGCTCGCGCACGAGGAGACCGGCCTCGGGCGGGTCGAGGACAAGATCGTCAAGAACCGACTCGTGGCCGGCAAGGCGCCGGGGCCAGAAGACCTCGAGGTCCAGGCGGTGTCGGGATCTCGCGGAATGATGATCACGGAGTTCGCGCCGTTCGGGGTGGTGGGGGCGATCACGCCGGTCACGAACCCGACCTCGACGGTCATCAACAACACGATCAGCGTCGTCTCGGCCGGCAACGCGGTGGTGTTCAACCCGCACCCCAACGCGCGCCGATCGTCCAACGCCGTGGTTCGCCTGCTCAATCGGGCGATCCTGGCCGCCGGCGGCCCGCCCAACTTCGTGGTCTCCACCGTTGAGCCCACCATCGAGAGCGCCAGGGCGCTGATGGCGAACCCCGACGTCCGTCTGCTGCTGGTCACCGGCGGCCCGGGGGTCGTGCGTGAGGCGCTCAAGACCAACAAGCGCGCGATCACCGCCGGCCCCGGCAACCCCCCGGCCGTCGTGGACGAGACCGCCGACGTCGATCGCGCCGCCGCCGACATCGTTCGCGGCGCCTCGTTCGACAACAACATCGTGTGCACCGACGAGAAGACCGCGATCGTGGTCTCGTCGGTCGGGGACCCGCTCGTCCGCGCGATGGGCCACAGCGGCGGCTACGTGCTCGCGGAGCACGAGCTGCGGCGGCTGGAGCGCGTGATCTTCACCGAGCTCGGGGCCCCCGGCAAGCCGGGTCAGGTGAACCCCGCCTGGATCGGTCGCGACGCGGCGCGGATCCTGGCCGAGATCGGGGTGCGGCCGGCCGTGGAGCCGCGGCTGCTCGTTGCCGAGGTGCCGGTCGAGCACAGCCTCGTGTGGACCGAGCAGATGATGCCCGTGCTCCCCGTGGTCCGGGTGCCGGACGTGGACCGCGCGATCGACCTCGCCGTCCGGTCCGAGCACGGCTTCCGCCACACGGCCTCGATCCACTCGACCAATGTCGAGGTGATCACCCGCATGGCGCGGGCGATGAACTGCTCGATCTTCGTGACCAACGGACCCAACTTCTCCGGGCTCGGCGAGGGCGGCGAGGGCTTCGCCACGGTGTCCATCGCCAGCCCGTCAGGGGACGGGATGACCCGTCCGCGGACCTTCTCGCGCGAGCGCCGGATCACCGTCGTCGGCGCGCTGCGGATCGTGTGATGACCGACGCCGAGGGCCGGGGCGGCTCAAACGCGATGAACGAGCCCGACATGGCGGCCGCCGGCGACCGGTTGCAGCCCGCCATCGCGCTGCTCGAGCTCGACTCGATCGCGGCCGGGATCGAAGCGGGCGACGCGATGGTCAAGCGGGCGCCGGTCGACGTCCTGCGCGCGGGCACGATCCACCCGGGTCGCTACCTGGTGCTCGTGGGGGGCGCGGTCGGTGACGTCGAGGAGGCGTTCGACGCAGGGCGGGCCGTCGGCGGCGCGTGCATCGTGGACTCCGTGCACCTGCCCAACGTCCACGCGCAGGTCGTCGCCGCTCTCCGCGGGCAGCGCCAGGAAGGTGAGGGCGAGGCGCTGGGGATCGTGGAGACGGAGTCGGTCGCGGCCACCATCGACGCGGCGGACGCGGGCGTCAAGGGCGCCCGGATCCGGCTGCTCGAGATGCGGCTGGGGGACGACCTGGGCGGCAAGGGCTACGTGCTGTTCGATGGGCCGGTGGCGGAGGTGGAGGCGGCGGTCGCGATCGCCTGCGAGCGTGTCACCGACCCGAGCGTGCCCGGTTCGCCGGCAGGTGGCCGCCGAGCCCCGATGTCCCGCGTGATCTCGCAGCTCCACCCCGAGCTGCGCGACGAGCTGCGAGCCGACCCGCGCTTCCACGCGCGGATCGCGGATCGGAAGGGCTGACGCATGCAGATCGCGAGAGTGATCGGCACCGTCGTGGCCTCGGTGAAGGCACCCGGGCTGGAAGGCGTGCGGCTGCTGATCGTCCAGCCCCTGACCCGGCAGCTGACCGACACCGGGACCCCCGTCGTGGCGGCCGATGCGCTGCACATGGCCGGACCGGGCGAGCTGGTGTACATCGTCGGTGCCCGCGAGGCGGCGGAGGCGCTGGAGGAGCGGTTCGTCCCCGTCGACCACGCGATCGTGGGGATCGTGGATGCCGTCGAGGAGCTGCGGGGAGGGGAGCGTTGAAGCTCGGGCGGGTCGTGGGCACCGTCGTATCGACGATCACCTCGCCAATCTTCGAGGATCGCACCCTGCTGCTGTGCGATCTGGTGGATCCCTCGGGTGTATCCGCGGGTGGGTACCTGCTTGCGGTCGACACGGTGGGCGCGGGCGCCGGCGAGCTCGTGCTGATCCTCGACGAGGGCAACTCGGCGCGCCAGATCGTGGGCGCGACCCATGGGCCGCTGCGCACGGTGGTGGTCGGCATCGTGGACGAGGTGCACCAGCCGCAGGGTAGGTGACCTCCGTGGGGTCGGGCGTCGGGTCGGCGTCGGGTCGGGCGCGGGATCGGGGTCCATCACGGACGGCTGAACGGGTCGGCGGCGCGGATCGTCGGCGCTGGCGTGGCCCTCCGTGCGGGCTCCCGGGCACAATGACGCGCATGGAGCCTGCGGGATCGCGAGCTTTGCCGACGCCGGCCGTCATCGCCGTCAACCCGAGGGCGTCGCGGCTGCACGACCCGAGACGCCGCGACCGGATCCTCGCCGAGGTGCGTCGGGCGGTCGTGGCGAGGACCGCGCTGGAGCCCGAGCTCCTGGTCGATGAGGACCGCGACGCGATGGTCCGCCGCGTGGAGGCTGCCCTCGACGATGGCGTCGGGCTGGTGGTGGCCGTGGGTGGTGACGGGACCGTGCGCGACCTCGCGGCCGTCCTGTCCGGACGCGGCGTGCCGCTGGCGATCGTTCCGGTCGGCACCGCAAACCTGTTCGCGGGCTCGCTCAGGATCCCGCTCGACCCGCGCCGAGCGGCAGGCTCGCTGCCCGGCGCGCGGGTCAGGCGCGTCGACCTGGGCATCGCGCGCTGGGGCACGCCCGACGGTGTCGCGAGCGAGTGGCGGGTGTTCGTGGTGGCCGCGGGCATGGGCTTCGACGCCCGGGTGATGGCCGCAACCGGCGACGGCGCCAAGCGACGGATCGGTCGGTATGCGTACTTCGCGACGGCGTTCGGTCTGCTGCGTCACGCGCCGGGCGTGGCGACGCGCATCGTGGCCGACGCCGAGGCGATGGATCTGCAGGCGATCGAGGTCCTGGTGGCCAACAGCGGGGAGCTCATTCCGGGGATCCTGCGGCCGGCCCGGCGGATCCATCCGGCCGATGGTCTGCTCGACCTGATCGTGGTCGAGGGCCAGGGGATGGTTGCGGCGGTCCGAGGTGGGATCGAGGCGATCATGCGACGCGGGACGGGTCGCCAGGGGAGCGGCCACGCTCGACGGCTACGGGCGCGCTCGATCCGTGTCGAGGGCGCCGCCGCGGCGCCGATCGAGGTCGACGGCGATCTCGTAGGCGCCGCGTGGTTCGAGGCGGAGTGTCTGCCGCGGGCGCTGCCCGTGCTCGTTCCC
>Ga0307446_1000151_pt1 | contig 21385 bp, 14 predicted proteins | sample SalMarSW160320MG_FD_202141 | JGI IMG/M metagenome (GOLD analysis project Ga0307446, IMG submission 202141) | Salt marsh sediment microbial communities from the Plum Island Ecosystem LTER, Massachusetts, United States - SW1603-20 | ecosystem: Environmental > Aquatic > Marine > Intertidal zone >... | reverse complement strand
GATTGTTTTAATATCTTTTAACACCTGTTTTTGCCGTTCGTAACCAAGTAAATTTTGTATTTCATGATAAGGGAAAATCACAGCGGAGCAGTTCGTATTTTTTATCCAGGCATCTAGCTCGGTTATCTCCACAAACATGGGGAAGAGGACACGTGCACCATAGGAAATCAACCCGGTGAATAACAGAATCGTGTACAGTTCTGTGTTGACAGATAAGGTCGCAAGCAGAACGGTATCACCTGGTTTGATGTTTTTTTTGCTAAATTCCTGATATAAGGATGCAGTGATGTATCGTAATCTCTGTAAGGAGACTTCGACATAGGTTTCGTCTACATGAGTCAGGATGAGAAAAGAATGTTCATCTCGATGAGGCAGCCGGGTGAACAGAAGTTCAGCGATGTTATTGACAATTGGATCGGGACAGGATGATTCTGAAGAAATCATCACATCGAAATCGTTTTTTTGTATCATCAGCCACGCGTCATTGTTTATATATACAACAATTATTAATAAGCTCTTATTGTTGAATCTATTGGTTGAGTGATGCAGAAACACTCCTTTATACAGATGTTGAACTGGAAGAGGAATCTCCTTTGTTATTTGTTTTACTTCTTAGAGGTATTCTCAATAAAAAGTCGACTTGTTCATCGATTGTATATGAAATGGATCGGGGATATTTTCGTTGATGAATTCCATATGGCACAGGTCACCGCTCACGACCAGGTGTTGCATATCGGATGTGGCTCTCTTCCTACGATGTCGATTCTGGCTGCCAAGGAATCTCATGCGAAGGTTGTTGCGATTGATAATGACCGAAAGACAATACTGCGTGTGAAACATTTTATCACTCAGCAACACCTCTCTAATCTTATTAGGGCGGAGTATGGAGATGGAGTAACCTATCCTGTCAACTCATTTGATGTTATTTTCATCGCTACGAACGTTTCTCCGGTTGATGATGTGTTTCGCAATCTTGCGTCTAATGTAAAACCACAGGCACGAATCATCTGTAGGGACCTGGGGTCAGGTGTGATTCATATGCTTCAAAACCAGGAGTTTTCACCATATTTTTCGATAAAAACTGTCCGAATACATCAACGAACGTCTTCGCTGTTAATAACAAAAAGCGATGAATCTTCTTGTTTTTTCATTATTTGCCATGAATTTAAAAGACAATAACGGTTAAATAGAAGAGACAAGTATCTTATGTATCAATATTGGGGAGAATAACATGAGGCAAAAAAATAGAATTATTTTAAGCGATATCATAGCGATAGTAGTTCTGAGTTCGTTGTTCATCCCTGTTGTTTCCGCAACAGGGACAACTTCATTGAAAAATACTACCTGGCCACCATATCATGAGGATGTCTTATTTCTTCCTCGGGTAAACGTGGTTCATATCAATGAGTCTGATACAGACTCCGAATATAATTTTCTATCAGCGATTCCTATGACCATCTTCCATTATGATGGGAACGTCTATCAATCGCTCCTAACCACGGATCAAATCACCGATACAACAACACAATATATTGTCGACGATTGGGAAACCTATTTAAGTGGATGGGGTGGAGCGACCGATATCAATTTTATCGGTGATGTTCCCGATTTTCAAAAAACATTACTCATTAATAAATATGGGATAGACCCGGATCATATTTCGAATATGAATGGAACGCCACTCAGCATCGCGAACCAAATCGCAATCCATGATTGGAAAACATCTGACTATGTCGTCCTTATTCCTTATCTTACCTCAGTTGCCTCAGAGAGCGACATCGAAAGCATCTCCAATGGCGCGTCACTTGCATCTCTCTTTAACGCTCCTTTGTTATTGACTGAACCATCATCAATTTCACCAGACACTCTTGCAGTGATTAACTCGCTCGAGGCGAAGAAAGCGATTCTTGTTGAAATCGGAGATTCCCTCCCGCAAGGAATCAATAATCAACTCATGAGTGCGGGTCTCAGCATAGAAACTGATTGTGTGACACAGGAAAACGTTGTGTCGCTCATACGCAGCATTACTGGAGAATCAACACTCTGTGGGATTCTTAAGAACTGGCAGAATCTCCCCGCATCGATGGCTGCTGCATGTTATGGTGGATATGTTCTCTTTCTCCCTTCATTGTTGAAGCAGTTGGCCTATCAGACATTCACCAGTCTGACTGCCTCACAGCCCATCCCATATAAGTTACAAGAACCAGTAACTCTTCCAAATGAGTATCGTCAAGGCGAGGAAACAATTGCTGAGCAGTTCTATGCGTGGTTGGACGAGATAGGGGGTAATGACTCAGAGAATCTCGAGACGGTCATCACCTTTAGTACACAGCCATACTATGACCCAGTAAACGGATTTGACGTGACCTTTGAACGGGCGATCAGCGGGGATCCTTCCCGTCTCACCGACCCTGGTGCGGTATCAGGAAGGATGCCACTAGGGTTCATCGGTAACATCGCGCTCGCAAACCGGGATACCATGTATCGCGCAACTATTTTTGCAAACGCCCGACCAAAACATATGACGCTATCCATGAATGCTTATGAGGTAGAACATACTGCGAATAGCGGTGTGGATAACTGGGGCGGAAACCACATCGTCAATGAAATCTTCGGATGGCCGTTCCAAGGATGGTGCACCGAAAATGGGAATTTCCCCTGGCAGGACATCCATGACAATATGCCGGATCTTTCACCAATTCTCCCCCCAGGTCCAGGGAATGGTCCTGACTGTGACCCTGGACAATTCGCTTCTTTTCTTGCAGGTTATGAGGCACATTTCCATTCTGGCGCATATTCCCATTTGGGGAGTCACCCGTCCCAACCAGATGTTCCGAATTGCGGGTTTGTTGAAGACCTGAACAACGGATCTGTCTTTCTCTATTTCAGTTGTCATGGCGGTGGGAGTGGTATTGCGGTTCGCACCTCGGATAATGGGGTGGCTCAGGACAGTAGTGATCAGGTGCCCTGGGAAGGAGCGTACTGGCCGTCTACCGATGGAATCGTCTACGACGGTAGTGATGGTGGATATTACGATCAAGTAATGCTGAATAATGATATTACAAACGTGCATGGGGTGATGACTGCCTATAATGCCTGTGACATGGCGAACGGAAAAATGAACGAGGTTTTACTGGAACATGGGGGAGCAGCCTCATATGGAAGTTACACTAGTGTTTCATTCTCCGGTTCCGGGTGGTGGTGGAATCTCTTCGTCCATTGTATAACCCATTTGAATGACACGGTAGGCGAGGCGGCGACCTATGCGACCGCACGGGTCGCGAAACTCTATGCACCTGAAACACCATGGCAACCGAATCCGGATACCTCCCTGCAATACGTGGTATATGGAGACCCAAATGTCCATTTTGTTCAACAAGACTGGTCGTCACCACAGCCTGCATCAATCACCTTCAACTATGGGGGACATTTCCCAGAAGTTCCTCCAAATGAACCACCAAATACCCCTGAGAGACCTACAGGACGCGCTTCAGGAAAACCAGGGGTGGCGTACCTCTACTCAACCATGTCGACCGATCCGGATGAACAGCAACTTTGCTACCAATGGGATTGGGGTGATGGGAACTTCAGCGATTGGATTGGACCAGTTGCTTCAGGTCAGACAACAACCGTAACCCACAGCTGGTCGGAGAAAGGAATCTATCAAATACGAGTGAAATGTCGAGACATCTACAATGATGAAAGTGATTGGTCAGAACCTCTCTCAGTCACGATGCCAAAATCAACCGACATCATTTTCCCACCATTCTTTAACACCTTGCTAAACCTCTTGCAGCAGTTCCTGCTTTTGGTGAAGATACTGTCGCTTCACCTCATCTTTCATTTTTTCGATGATCTCTAAAAGAAAAAATACTAATAACAACAATCCTATCTCTTCCTGAAGAAAGAGATGATGCTACTATGATGCCAGGTCGGATGAATAGCAGGCAGCTTGCCCAGATGATGAAACGCTTTGGGATCAACGTAAAGGATATCGATAACGTGGAAAAGGTTATCATCCAAACAGATACGAAGGAATACGTGTTTGATTCTGCGGAAGTCACCGTGATGGAGGCACAAGGGCAGAAAACCTTTCAAATCATCGGGGAACCAACCGTGAGAACCAGGGGTGGAGAAACACAGGATACACAAAAAGAAGATGTCAAATTAATTATGGAGCAAACCGGGAAATCCGAAGCAGAGGTACGTAAGGCTTTAAAGGAGACGAACGGTGACCTTGCTGAGGCGATCCTCAAACTCACACAACCATGATGATTGTTTCTTCGAGAGTATGACTTCATATACGGATGCAGTCAAAGCATCACCGCAGGGTGTGCTTCTTTTCTTGCATGTCACCGCAGGATCATCTCAGACGGTTTTCCCTGGCAATTATAATCAATGGCGGAACTGTCTTGAAATCAAGGTTCGATCAGAGGCAAAAGACAACAAAGCAAACACCGAGGTTCTTGAAACCATCGCACGGTTTTTTCAACTCCCGGGAAAAGACGTAATCCTTATAAGTGGTGAAAAAAAGAGGAAAAAAACGCTCTGTCTACAAGCAATCTCTCTGAATAAAGTTCAAGAAAAACTAAAGGAGTATTTTCATGGATGATCTTCAAATATTAGAGCAGCTCGATGAGTTGCTCAGCGAGCTACGAGAGGAGAATAAAACCGTACCTATCATCGTTGAGGGTGAAAAAGATATCATTGCATTACGCAAGCTTGAGATGACTGGTGAAATCATCCGATTCAACACAGGACACTCCGTGTCAGATTTTTGTGATGCTATCGCACAGAAATACCAGAAAATCATCTTGCTTACCGACTGGGATTGGCGCGGGGGCAAGCTTGGTTCCTCAATTAAAAAACATCTTGAGAACCGTGTGGAATGCAACATTACATTTCGACAGATGATTGCTCACCGATGCACCTGTCGAACCGTGGAAGGAATACCATCGTGGCTACAAACCTTCCGAAACAAAGTCCAAGGCGAATAAATTATATACTTTCACTACTCTCTGAAGAAGGTATAAAAGAGTGTTGAAATAATGGGGGATCCGATGCAGAACACTACGAAGAATCAAAAGAAACTCGTTCCCACTCAGAAAAAGGAATCAACAAGCGTCTGTGCTCTCTGTCGAGGAACAAAGTTTTTATGCGGCAAGAATAGATGCCCGGTGATTGTCCGATATCACGCTAAGGTAAAGACAAAACCATTACTTGATAGTTTACGACTTGAGGGGGCATCACCCCCAAGTGTTTTCATTGGAAGGATTGGATACCCAAAGGTTGCGATAGGACCAATGATCCCTCCGGTGATGGGGGACACCTCGGAAATCGACACCCCTGAGCGATGGCTTCATAAGACATTGGATGAGATCGTGGATTTCCGCAGTCAGTTGGTCAGAGGGAAATTCACAGTTGATGTGACCAATGTTGAAAGCCCCCATCGCATCGTGGAATTCACCAGGGAGCTTGCTCTTTCCAAAAACGTGGTGTTCGCAGATGCCGTGTTTGAAAAAAAACCCTATGGGAAGATAGCATTCTATGATGAAGTCCAACCACATGGACCGTCTGCTCCCCTGAGAACGTTAGATATCACAAACCCCAAGTACGAGCAACATATAGAAAAAGCCTACTATGATACGGATCTAAAAGCACGGGATGCTATTCTTGATATCTACAAAAACGGGGTGTTAATCTCAAAGATTCAACGTGCGTTTAGTGTGGGGGCGTTTGGAGTAAAAAAGAACAGACGTTTTGTCCCAACCCGATGGAGTATCACCGCTGTTGACTCAACGCTTGGTGCGGAGCTTATGAAAAAAACCAAGACATACCCGGTCATTAATGAGGTTCGTGCGTACTACCTGAATCAGTTTGATAACCGCTGGATTATTTTGATGATGCCCTCAGAATGGCAATATGAGCTCATTGAAGCATGGTACCCCAATACAACATGGAACCAGTATGGGACCGGCATTTCCATATTCAACAGCTATGAGTTTTACGATGGCCGGACGACCTATGCCGAAATCGGTGGGTGCTACTATGCTGCTCGACTTGCGGTAAACGAGTTACTTAACAAAGAACGAAGACAAGCCGGAGTCGTGATTCTCCGAGAAGCCCATCCAGGGTATATCATGCCGATTGGTGTCTGGAACGTGCGTGAAAGCGTGCGTAATGCATTGACCAAAACCCATCGAAAATTCGATACAATCAAGGAATCATTGCTATACGTCTCTGAGATTATGGATATTCCTGTACAACGGTGGATACGGAACAGCGCAGTGTTAAAGAATCAATTATATCAGCGACGACTGGAGGACTTCCTGGTGGGTTAATATGGACATTCAAGAAATCCTGTGTAAAACCGCGTTATCCGCTTCTACATTACCTGGGCTGACGTATTCCTTAAACCCCTATCGAGGATGCATGCATAATTGCGCGTACTGCTACGCACCAAACGTCCTTCGGATGCCACGGGAGCACTGGGGGGACGTTCTCCAAGTAAAAAAAAATATCCCTTTGGTTCTCGCCAACGAGCTAAAAACCAAGAAACCTGGTGTTGTTGGAATATCAACGGTCACTGATCCCTATCAACCTCTCGAACAGAAATACACCATCACTCGTTCGTGCTTAGCACAATTAGTACAGTATGATTTCCCTGTTCATATCCAGACAAAATCAGCGCTCGTAACCAGAGACATAGATCTTCTCTTAAAATGTATTGATGCACAAGTCATGTTTAGCATTGGAACATTTCATGATGATGAACGAAAACTTCTTGAACCAAATACCTCCTCCATTCAAGACCGTTTCTTTGCGTTAAAGAAATGCGCTGACGCAGGTCTAAACACGACCGTGTTCTTCGGCCCGGTGTACCCAACAACGACCATCGGAGAAATCCCTCGAATCCTTGATGCATTCAAAGAGTCAGGCGCACAGGAAATATGGATTGATTTGCTGCGTATTAAACCAGGGATTTGGGAGAACATCCAGAAAAAATTGATACCAAATCAAGAGATGGTTCAGATGTTTTCAGCCCATGTGTTCGAAAATAAAAATTATTATAGAGATATCAGAGAAGAAATACGAAAAAAGGGAAAAGAACGAAATCTAAAAATCATCGATGCTTTTTAAAGTCTTTTCTTGATATCTGGGGGTTTATTCCAAGGATGAATCTCTCGTAGCATTTAAGTAGGAGAACTCTATTACTCCAAAAATCCCTTAATAAAAAAAATTACTATAATTATAAGTGATATGTATGGCTAAAGCACGTGCACGGACGACAATAAGAAAAGTCAAAGACCGATGGAAAGCAAAAAACTGGTACCAGATAGTCTCACCATCGTTATTCAATAATGTTCCTGTAGCTGAGACCCTATCAGATACACCAGACAGTCTTATTGGAAGAGTGACTGAAGTCTCCCTGCAGGACCTTACGAACGATTTCCGGAAATCCCATATTAAACTTCTTTTTACCATTGATAAGGTAGAACAGAACACCGCTTATACCCAACTCAAGGGTCATTTGCTTACTTCTGATTACCTTCGGCGGATGATTAGACGGAGAAAATCCCGTGTCGATGGTGTGTTTGATGTTGAAACCAGAGATGGGGCACTACTGCGAGTAAAACCCTTTGCTATCGCGGAGAAACGCATCCAAAGCTCTCAAAAGAAACTTATCAGAAACGTCATGAAAGACGTCATCAGCAAAGAAGGAAAAGCAAAAACACTTAACTCTTTTATCAAGGACTGCCTCGATGGAAAAACTGGCAGTGAGATTTACAAACACTGTAAGATTTACTATCCAGTGAAACGTATTGAAATTAATAAAACAGAAATCATTCGATTACCAACCGTCATTATCGAAGACGAAAAACCAGTAGAGAAACCAGAAGAAGAATCCAAAGAACCATCGAAAGAAGAATCAGAAGTACCATCTGAAGAAGAAATCGTTAAGGGAAGCCCAGAAGAAGAACCACAAGAAGAAAAAGAAGTACTTGCTGAAGAAGAAATCACTGCTGAGGAAACCGAGAAAGCAGAGAAACCTAAGAAAAAAACAAAGGCAAAAACAACGACAAAGAAGAAAACTACCCCGAAGAAAAAGACAAAGAAAAAGAAAGAAGCTACTCCTGAATAATAAATCCTCCAGGAGCATACGTTTATATATTTTAGCTTCATATTTTATTCCTATATGATACATCCGCAGAAAACACTGCCGTATCTCATCATCGTCATGATTCTATTTTCCGTTGTGTTTATTTCTATAGGAAAAAGCTGCAAAGACATAATTATAACACCTCCTGCTACCGCAGGCGACTATAGTCTTCTGTTAAAAGTCCGAGATCCGAGTCGACCAGGGTTGCAAGTACTTTGCAGAGTTCCAAAAGGAACACTTTATACCTATCATCATCCATGGACCGGGAGGCTTTGGGATTTTATTATTACCCATACATTTATCGGTGTCGCGACACAAGGAGATACACTTCCGAACATCGTCAAAGCAGGCATGGTCCTTACTGATGCAGGACTTGCCTTTGGTGATGCAGATACGCTTTCAAAATGGATAAATCCGACAAAAAACGCTTGGGATGACTTTGATTGGATCCGGTTCGCCTGCCAAAACGCGGATGACGAAGAAGACGCAATCAATTTACTTACTACTACGGCGATAGATCAGCTTCATGCGAGTGGTGTTTCAGAGAACCTGTTTTTAGTAGGTCCACAACGAGCTGTCGTCATCGAAGCGGATGCTAAGCACCATATAACTACGGATGTCTCTGATGTTCTGATCATGTCCAACTACGCTAAAGACCTCTGGCAAACACAGCTGTTCAGATCTCTGCCGATTGCAGCCTCGTTTGGAACAGAGACAGAAACAATAGTTAACAGTGGCATGATTGTACGCCTTAATTCCATCTGCGGGGTGAAAATCACTCACATCACATCCTCCTCAATTACTGCACGAGCGGTCCCATCGTTTGCGTTCAAAGGTTCAGGACTTGATAAGGATGTCACGATAATGCTTGGGGAACGAGGAACTGTTGGGCCTTATAGCGTGATGGTTTTAGATATCAAGGGAGATATTGCAAAAATATCGATGTGTACTGCGGTACATGCCTGGGAACAAGAACTCCAGGGACATATCCAACCCTTATATGGAACAATCACTGTTGAAGATTTGATGTGTTGGTCCCGTTTTCACACAGCGGACCTCAATGGATTAAGACCGATGTGTGAGGACAGGTTTGAATACGAAGCAGCAATGATATTTAAGATACCAAATGAACACGCGAACCTCTTAAGCAGCGGTTGGTTTGCTGCAAACCATGCTTGCTCCTCGATTTACGTCCCGCTCCACATCTGCGATAATGATATCTATGACCCGTACCAAACAGGGGAAGCAGCAGCACTTTCCTTAGAACTCCTTCATAAGTATGGCCATGGGACACTCATTTCATACTGTGAAAGTGTTGAAAATGTATTCCTTGCTGAGAATGAGGTCAATGAAGAACTCGCGCATCAAATGATCCATACAGGCATCAACATCACTCCATTTCTTACCACACTTGACCGAGACATGCAGGAACAGGCGTTTCTCACCCAGCAGCTCTGGCTAAATACATCAAATATCTCACGAGGAATCGTTGAAAACCTGTGGATGGAGAACTACAGCACTTCTCTGTTAAGGATGCAGCAAGTAATATCGGTTCTTAAAAATACCTCGGGCTCAGAACCCTTAAAGGATCTTATCGAAAAGATCGCAAATAGTATCTGTAAATCAAGAAGTGATCGAGCCGCGGTTCAAACAGGAAAGTGTAACACTGTCTAACAAGAGTACAGCAATGCAAATCAATATGATAAATCAAGGGATATGCTTCAGGATTTATTTTTCTTGAATATTTCTTTTCATCAAGTAACCCGTTCATTGAAGATATAATGAACCTACGATGCCGTTAACTTACAAAGAGAGTCGGATAAACCCGCAAGATTCTAGGTAAGCATTTTTGTCACGTCGTCGGTTGTTCAACGGTTTTCTCTAACCGTATCTTTTGGAGGTCGCCTGCGATATAACACGATTACCAATCCTAGCAGGACAACAAAAATCAGACCGACTATCCATAACACTGAAAAGGTGGGTTTTTCTTCAGTCATCAATGGTTGTTGGATTATTAACGAGAGTGTTTCGCTCGTAGCGTTATACCCACAATCCCATCGATGGTCTCCATCGAGGTCTAAAAGATAGACTCCATTTCTCATTTCCGTCAACGTTTCATTCCCTGTTGCATCGACATGGAAAGAATCGAAGAATCCATCACCATCAACGTCTAAAAGATACCCTAGATCAGCTACAGAGACAGCATCAATCCAGATTGTTTTTTTAGATGATGAACTTATTTTACTATCACTGGCTGTAACGGTTAATGTATATTTTCCTGCTTTCGTCCAACTATGATTTTTTACATAAAGTATGCCATTGGGTAATAATCCACTTGATTCCGTGATACCGTCACCCCAGTCAAACGTGTATATGATGGTGTCGTTATCTGAATCTGTTGATTGCACCATGAAGCGATATTCTCTGTTCATATGACCCCCTATTGGACCATCAATTGTTGGATTTAATGGAGGTTTATTGGGAACTACATTATGAACAGCTGATCTATGGTTAGGTGTTTGTGGTTCATCAATCGTGGTAAAAGTTTTATCTGAAGAAAAATTTTTATTGCCAACCTGGTCATACGTTATCACTCGATAGTGATAGATACTATTTGGAGATAAACCAGTCAATGGATACGAATGTGAGGTTATATATTCAGAGTAATTCGACCATAAACCATAGGAAAGAGTAGGCCCATATTCTATATGACCAGTTGTATTTTCATTAGTTATCCAGTTTATCATCACTGAGCTTGTCGAGATATTACTAACAGTTACGTTAGAGATGGTAGAAGCAGTATTATCAATTTTTTTTGAGCTATCCGTGGTAGGATATGGGTCGACGGTATTGAATGCATTGTCGTTCGCATAGATACTGACATTAAAAGGACCATCATCATCGGAACCAGACGGCAGATTCCAATCGTAAAACCAATGGGTGTTATCAGCCATAATCATTGAAACATTGTTAAGGCTACCATTTCCTAACGTTAAAATTTTAATAATCACGCTAGATTCATGTATACCTGAGTCAATTTCGGTAAAGTTTGCGTAAATTCTTAATGAATCGTTGGCTTTGAAATATATTTCAGACCTATTGTACGTGATAGAACATGTTGGACGTTGATCATCATATCCACAGGTTGAATCATTCACGAGAGGGGGGTCTTCCACGTTACTTGTGTTATCGACAGCTATACTATAGAATCGGTAAAACCCTATGCTTTTCGGGAAGGTAAAGTTCCAATTCACGACTACCCACGGATTGGTAACTGTACTAAAAGTCCAAGGACCGTACCACGTATTGTTATCGCTACTATTGTAATAGTACAATGTTACATTTTTTAATCCACTTAACCCAGTATCTGAAACAGTAGCAGATATCACAATCGGACTCGAAGCTTTCCAATAGGGCGTAATCGTATCAACCGAAGAACTTGGTACATCAGAATCATACCCACAGCCTGTATCCGCACTTGTCGGGGCAGACTCAACATTCGATGCATTATCCCTTGCAATACTATAAAACTCGTAATGACCAGACCCATTCGAAAAAACAAAACTCCAAGACCAAGGAGACGCAGTATCCACGCCCGCACTTAACCAACCACCCCAGGAGAAATTATCACTGCTGAACCGATGGTACAATGTCACATTCTTTGTACCACTTGTCGCATCACTAGCGGAAGCAGTAATTGTTGCTGTAAGATTCTTCCAATACGATGAGATTACAGTAACAGATGATGACGGTGCATCGAGATCATACCCACACCATGCATCAGCACTCCCAGGTGCAGCTTCAACATTGGTCGCGTTATCCTTTGCAATACTATAAAACTGATAATACCCACTTCCATTCGAGAACGCAAAAGTCCAACTCCACGGTGAAGCAGTGTCCACACCAGCACTTTTCCATCCAGTCCATGAGACATTATTACTACTGAATCGATAGTATAACGTAACATTCTTCAGTCCACTCCAACCAGTATCTGATGCTGTTGCCGTGATTGTTATCGGGTTTGTTGCCTTCCAATAAGGCGTAATCGCGACAACATTTGAACTGGGGTTTATGGTATCCAGTGTTGAAAAATAATACCAAGTAGTATTCATATCAGTCCCATCGGTAACAGAGACCTTCCACCAATATTTCGTATTGTTGCTGCTGAAATTATTGTTCTGTTGATGATATGTCCCGTTTCCAATGGAGCTGTTCATACCAAACAGTTGCCAGGAACCGCTACTATTGCTCAACCAGCTAATCGTCATATTGACGCTATCAAGGTTACTAACGGTAATGTTCATTTGCGGTGTTACGTAAACACCCCAGCTTCTATTGATCGGACTTGCATTGGTTATCGTTGGTACCGGTCTTGATTTATTGAAATCAAACTCATATAGCTCATAATACATACCGCCATTGTTGACATTCACATGAAATCTAATCCGAGCGTCACTTACACTACCCTGTGCGAAACTTTTTTCTATCCATTGTCTATCAGAAAATGAACCCTGGAAGACATCGACCCAAACCCCTCCTTTTTTTACATCAAGGTCTGCTTGATCAATGTGCACAGAATCTCCGGTAAGTCCTTTGGCGTAAAATCGGACTTTATCACACAGCAAAACACTATGATTCACATATACGAAAACACTCCATTGTCCATTTGGGTCATTGGCATCATGATATGACCGCGCATAGGTATCGGTATCATCATCATAGATATTATTTTCATTTTCCCACTCAACATCAGGATCATTGTAATTGATTGGTGTCACCCAACCAAGTGATGGTATTGTCGTGGTAAAATTCTTATTTGAACCATTTACTGTACCTATGCTATTACGAACCTGTACCCTATATTGGTAGGTATTGCCCAGTGTAAGATTATGTATCATTGTGCCGAATTCTGAGTCTTTTACTTCGCTACCACCCCAGGTCGTATTGTTTCCATATGAGGCATCTGAACCATATTGGAAACGATATTCACAAGGCTCCCCCCCATCATTGGAAATATTTCCACTTAAAATCGCGGTTGTTTCATCAATTGAAGTTGCATTAAGAGTTGTACCGTTTGGTACTGTAATGGGTTGACCTTGCCAGAAATCAAATTCATATAACCAAAAATTCCAATTGTTTGCTAAATAATGATATCGAAAGCGTGCTTTTGTCACGTTTGTTTCCGGACTAAATGCCAATTCAGTCCAGGCCGCGTCATTAATAGTTCCGTTATATTTATCTATCCAACTTGTACTGTTGTAGACATCTATATCAACTCGGTCAACTACTCCATACCCAAAATCAGAGAAGACACGCACGCGATCACAGTATATTGGACTGCTAAGGTTCAATTCTAAAAATCCTCGCCATCCAGCTGCCCCCGTATTGGTTGCAAATGTTCCTGTATTATCATCATAGACTCTTGTTTCTGTTGCCCACTGATTGCTCGGATCAGCAAATCCTGTTGGTGATATCCATCCTGTTGGATCAACGATATAGTCATACTCAACCGCATCGCCAGAAGTTCGAAGGTCAAAGGTGGTTTGACCGCCATTAAGGTTGGTGAGAAAAACCTGGTACTGATGCTCTCCGGTGATGTTTTCAAACGTTGCAATAAGGGACTCGCTATTCTTTTCATATAGTTCTATGCAGGACACACCATTACTTCGAGCAACGATGCTAATATCATTGTCTTTTTCTAATGCTCTTTCAAAAGTAACTCGGATGTACTCCCGGTTGTAGATTGGTTCAGACCATCTACCATCCTGTGCTTTTACATCATCGTAGATATTTGAAAGAAAGACTCTGTTTTTATCAAGGTGCTCTGCTTCGATAAGTTCAATTACTATTTCATAGGTTTGTTCTGATAAGTGAGGTACAGTCCACTCAATACGGTCAACTAAGCTATCGTTATTCAGATCAATTCCAGTAAAAACAATCTCAGTTTTTGAGCTGTTTGTGACATGGTAGACATGAATCGTTCTAAGCGGTCGATTATCTACCAATGCGTATGCAGTGATATTTGAATAATGAATATCACTATAGATTGTCACTAGTTTATGTAAACTATCTATTGAAGTCTCAGTTATCGTCGGTGTTGGTTCTGGTGAGTCCATCAAAATTGATATTGATTCATTTGTATTCACGGTTTGATTATAATCGTTAGTATTTTTGGTCACATTATCAGAATTGGTTCGATTGGATTTAGTAAACTCAGAGTTGTTTTTACTAATGTTGTCTGTTAAAATTTGTAAATAATTTTGATCTATACGGCTCTGATTTTTTGATTGATTCGTCTGATCATTTGTTTCATTCGTTACTCTATTTGAATAGTTACCATTCTCTGAAATCGCATCAGGTAAGATGCTCCATGTCGTATTAAAAACCCAAGAACCATTTGTGTCATTCATCAACGTGATAACGGCACCATATGCCCCATTTTCAACATCAGGGACAACCCAAGATGCCTGCCATTCCGCCCTAGATGAATTGTTATGTGATAACGATAACACTAAAATGTCAAAGCCACCCATATCAGCAACAGCAGAAACGATATTGCGATGGAAAGGAACGCTCACATTGATAAAAATTGTATCATTTGTATACGCATTTTCAGGAGAAAGGGATATTAAAATTCCATTTAGGTCAGAAATAATCGGAGAAGAAATGATAGAGACAGATACGATAGGTGTAAAAAAAAGAAGCGTTATTATCAATAAAGAAAGAATCCTTCTTATACTACGTCCATTATGTTTCAAAACTGTTTTTCTGTAAGAAAATTGATCTCGAAATGATCCTTTCGTGTGTTTTTGAGGAGCTTTGCTGTTTAAAAGAATATCGACAAAATGATGGATATCCTTACGATTTCTTTCCTCATCTACTGATTGTTTTGAATGCAAGTAAACATCCACATCCACGCTATTTATATTACTAGCAAATAAAGTATGCATTATTAAGATTTTCTTACCAATAACAAATACAATTTAAAAAAGAACTTCTAATTTTTCAAAGAGTACCATAAAACGCATGATAATTACATTGATCCGATGCTTCGGTATTAAAAACGTTTAAAAAAACATCGCAGTTAGTATCATGGGGATTTTAAGTGACCAACACGCGACGTATCATTATAATCGGTTGTGGTGCAGGTGGTGGAACCAGTGCGCAATTCGCACGAAAAACAGATAGAAACGCATCCATAACGGTTTTTGAAAAAGGGAAATACCCACAATATTCAAAATGTGGGTTACCTTATGCAATCGCAGGAACAATCCCTGGGTTTCATAACCTTATTGAATTCTCAGAAGACTGGTTTAAAAAAGAACGTATCGACGTCCATCTTGAAACCTCTGTAGAAGACATTAATCTCCAACAGCGAATAGTACGAGCAAAAAGGGGTACTGAACGCATTGAAAAGGAATTCGACAGTCTTATTCTTGCAACAGGAGCAAAACCATCGATACCCCCTATCCAAAACATCCAGAAAAATGGACAATTGATTCAAGGTGTCCATGTCCTCCGGACGATTGACGATGGAAAACAGATTCTTTCTCAGATAAAAAAAGGAAAAAAGGCAACAATCATCGGCGCAGGCCTTATCGGACTTGAGATGGCAGATACACTTTATAACAAAGGAATGAACGTCACCGTTGTTGAGGCACTGCCCACCATCCTAGCAAACACCCTAGATGACGACATGAGCGAACCGGTACTGCAGACAGTTCAGGAGAAGATCTCGATCTATACGAATCATCTTGCAATACGTACAGAAGAACACCAGGGGGCCATCACCTCGCTCATTATCAAGGAGACCTCAATAGGAAAGGAAGAAAAAATTGAAACCGATCTGCTCATCATCGCGACCGGGACAAAACCAGAAACGTCTCTTGCACAAACCATCGGCTGTACCATTGGAAAAACCGGTGGGATCCAGGTTAATGAAAAATCAGTGACATCTGTACGAAATGTTTACGCGGTCGGTGATTGCACAGAATATAAGGATTTTGTGACCAATGAACCTCTTGTTGTCGGACTAGGCAGTATTGTGGTACGACAAGGCATCACTGCTGGGGTCAATGCCGCGGGTGGTACTTCCACAATACCGGTTGGACTGTTGTTAACTAGAACATCGGAGTTTTTCGGTCTTGAGATTGCAGCAGTTGGCCCAGTCAAACAGTCTTTAAAAAACCAGCCAGTTATTACAGGGAAATACAAAGGGTTCTCTCTTCCAGAATACTTCCCTGGTAAAAACCCTATTACCATCAAAGTCGGTGTCCATGAAGAAACCGGACAGATTCTTTCTGCTCAAGCGGTAGGTAGCAATGCAGCACAACGGATCAATACACTTGCATGTGCTATCCTTGCGAAAATGACTGTTGATGATTTCCGAAAACTAGAGACAGCATATGCACCTCCTATTGCCCCAACACTGGATGCGGTCACCCTTGCCTGTGACGTGGTTGCTCTGAAACGTGGTCGAAAAAGAAGGGATCTATGAGGATTTTACATCTTGCTGATACACATCTTGGGTATTCTGCGTACAGAAAAGTAACTGAAGATGGTGTGAACCAACGGGAGATAGACGTATATGGAGCCTTCACCCAATGCATCGATTACGCGATAAAAACTAAACCGGACCTTGTGCTTCACGCAGGTGATCTCTTTGACTCGGTTCGCCCAACAAATCGAGCAATAACAGTTGCTGTTCAACAGATTCTTCGATTATCAAAAGAAAACATCCCATTCATTGTTATTTCAGGTAATCACGAAACACCGAAGCTTAAAGAAACAGGGAATATTTTCACTATCTTTGAGCATCTTAACCAGGTATATCCTATCCATAACAATCGGTATGAGATCATCTCATTGAAAAGTAAGGATGAAATGGTTAGCATACATGCGATTCCGCAGTGCCAAAACTCTGAAGAATTTGAAACTAATCTAAAAAAAATCACATTAGATAAGAACGCTGATTTCAATCTCCTGCTTGCGCATGGTGCGGTAGCCGGTATTAAAGAATTTAAAATGAACGAGTTTAACGAGCTGTTCATCCCGGTAAAAAAGCTCAAGAAGGATTTTGATTACATCGCGCTTGGCCATTATCATATGTATACAAAACTACAAGAGAATGCGTTTTATGCTGGATCGACAGAACATCTGAGTTTTACAGAGGCAGACGCTCAAAAAGGATTCCTAGAAATTGACCTTGGGCAAAAACTTAAACACCGCTTCATCCCCCTGAAAACCAGGGTGATGGTTGACGCACCTCCACTCGATTGTTCGACACTCCCCATTGAACAAATAATCAACAAGGTTAAAAAAATCATTCACGCCATTGACCCGAAAGATAAAATCATACGTATCCGTCTTGAGAACATGCCAGTGCATACCCAACGAGGAATCGATTTTCATCAGATACGAGATCTTGGGAAAACCGCGATGCATTTTGAGGTCAAATCGACTACCATTAAAACAGAGAAAGAAATATTGAGCGAAGGGTATAATATGAAATCACTCGGGGATGAGTTTGAGAAATTCCTTACTACTCAACACATTTCAGAAAAAGAAATGCTCCTCCGTCTTGGGTTCCACTATATCCATAAAATTGAAGAAGAAGAGAAAAAAACATGATCCTTAAATCAATCCGGCTGAAAAACTTCAGGAAATTTAAAGATAGTTACCTAGAATTCCCTGAGGGTGTTACCGGAGTTGTTGGATTAAATGGTGCGGGGAAATCAACCGTGTTTGAAGCGGTCGCATGGACGCTCTATGGCCCGGTTGCAGCACGGACGTCCACCGATCAGATCAAACGAGAAGGCGCAGCACCATCAGACAGCTGCCGTGTCGAACTTGAGTTCATCTTCGACGGTGATTTCTACCATGTCGTTCGAGAGATGAGCAGAAAAAACCTACAAGCATCAGGCAGTGCGACGATCAATGGAAAGATAGCAGCAAACGGAGCAGAGGCGCTCAATAGATATATTCAAATGAAGCTTGGGATGGACTGGAAATCATTTTACACCTCGATTTTTGCAAAACAAAAAGAACTAAACACCTTATCATCCATGAATCCTAGTGAACGGCGACAACTTATCCTCCGAATGCTCGGAATCAATGCAGTCGATGACATCATCAGTGAGATTCGATCAGATACGAAAGAGAAAAAAAATCTTGTTGAAAAACTAACAGATGACCTTATCGATGAACAAGGCAAAGATAAGATAACTGTATATACACAAGAGATTCAAAACCAACAGAAAAAACAAAAAGAACTGACTCTACGTTTTGAAGACCATAAAAAGCACCTTCGAAAAATTGAAGAAGAGCGTTTCAAAATAAAAAAAGATTGTGAAACAAAGAAAATTTCTTATGAAAAACTCTGTAAAAATTCTGAGGAACTTGAGGGGAAAAAAAGTAAATTTGAAGAAAAACAACGATTAGAAAACGATATCAGAACGATTGATAAAGCAATAGACGAACGAAAAGGGACTTTTGAAGGATTAAACGAGAAATTTAGGTTATTTAAGAATCTTGAAAAAGAGCTTCAAAATTTTGAACAGCAGCAGGAGAAAAACACGAATCTCATGCAAACTATTGTACAGAAAAAGGAGCAAAACATGACGCTCTTAGGTCGACTCAAGGAGGATATTGAAGGTGTAACCACGAAAAAACAGTATATAGAAAAAATGGGGCCTCAAGCGAAATGCCCGACCTGTGAACGTGTTTTAGGTGAACAGCAAAAAAAACTTTTATCTTCCTATACGGAAGATCTTACGAAAAAGAATCATGAAGCACAGCGATTGAACCAGGAAGGAAAAAGACTGCAAATAGAGTACGAGAGATTCTCTCGTGAAAAACAAGCGTTACAGAAGAAAAGTATGTACCTCCGTAGTCAAGTTGTCGAACGAGAAAAACTCCAAATCACCCTTCGCCATGTCAGTGAAGAAATCCAGCGAGAAAAACATAAGCTAGAAAATAAGAAGAACGAGCTGAAAACAATCGGTGTCGTCGCGTTTGATGAAAAGCAGTATAGATTAATTAAAATTCGTGTCAATGAGGCATATAAAATTTATCAAGAGACTTTATTGAAACATGATGATATCAAAGAAAAATATCAAAAAATGACGATCGAATTAAAAGAACAGGAAGGAGAAAAAAAATTACTCGATCAACGGATAAAAACATTCGAAAAAAACATTGAAGAGCAACAAAAACTTATGAAAAAACTTGAAAGCGAACGTACCGATACACAACACCTCAATATGTTATCTGAGATTATGGATTCCTTTCGTACCTATCTTATTTCTCAGATACGACCAACTCTTTCAACACATGCATCAGAACTTTTTGATGAGCTCACGGACGGAAAATACTCACAAATCGAGCTGGATGAAGACTACAATCTGTTAGTCTATGATCGAGGGTCGCCGTACACCATTGAACGGTTTTCTGGTGGAGAAGAAGATTTAGCAAACCTCTGTATCAGGTTAGCTATCTCCGAAATCATTACTGAGCGAGCCGGGAGCGTCTTTCAATTTATTATCCTGGATGAAATCTTTGGTTCACAGGATCATATACGGAAACAAAACATCATCAAAGCGCTGAATAAATTCTCCTCGAAATTCAGACAGATATTCCTGATTACTCATGTCGAAGATATTCAACATTTCACTGATAATACTTTGACGATATCAGAAGATGATAATGGGATTAGCATGACTAAAATAGAATGAAAAAAAAAAATGATGGTTTTTTATTATTTCCTGAACCGCAGTTTTCGCTTTGGTTTTTCAACAGGTTCTGGTTGCATTTCCTGGGAGGGTGAGTTCTCTGTTTCTTCATCACTATTTACAGGATCAGATGCAGTGATATTGTGACGTTTCAGGTTTTCAACTGAGGTAAAGAGTTTTGTGAATAGTTCCTCGTTGGAATCAAACCAGCTCTGCCAGTTTTGAAGATCGTCTTTTAGTTGCTTGTTCTCCGACTCAGTCTCCTCATATAATCTGAATAACTTCGTAAGCCGCTCTTTTTCTTTCTCAAACTCAGTTGAGACTTCTTCAAACTTTGTCTTAAACTCTGCGAACTGTTCAAATCCACGGAATTCCTCAACTTGTCGCTCTAGTCCTCTGATGACGTCATCCTTTGTCGTTAATTCCCCACGCATCCGATCGATATTTGTCTCCATTTGGGTTCGAATGGTATCGAATCTCATTACTTGCTGTTTCATATCGTCCAATTGCTGGACTGCTTTCTCTCGTTCTTCTAACTTTTGTGTGAGTGTTTGTATCCGTGTTGTTGCGTCATGTTCAAATTGCGTGCGGATCTGGTCAGTATCCCGTAATCTCTCTTCGAGTTCTGCGACTCGTTTCTCTTGTGCAGATAATGATTCTTCCTGGTTTTTATATGCATCCCAGAGTTTAATCAATCGTTCTTTTTCTTTCTCAAGTTCTACACTATATCGTCGGGCTCCTTCTACTGCTTCTTCCCGGCGTCGTTCTGCTTCAGAAAGACGGTCTTCAAATGATCGAATCATAGAATCCATTTTGTTTAACCCGTCAAGATTGAGCATACTTTGGATTTTTGCAAGTTCATCCATTCCTTTTGAAAACGAACTCTTTACAGTACCAAGTTCAGTTGAAGCTTCCTGTAATTGTTCCATAAATGAGTCTTTTACTCCTTTCATGCTTATACCACCTACTTTTTCTTCACTCATAAATCATGCCGTCCCATTAAATTAATTCTCTATTATGCGAATAATGTTGTGGCTATTTAAGGGTTATTATTTTATTGTGATTCATGCGACAGAATCATGAGCCGCTAAACTAATAAACTATTATTTGTATACTATTTACCGGATTTAGATAAACGAATTGGAGATTGAAAGGGATGGGATTGCTCGAGAGATTAAGAGAAAGTAGATTTTCAAAAATGATCCATAAGATCTTTGGAAAGAATCATGCTAAGATTGGAATCTATGGACCGCCAAACGTTGGAAAAACCACGCTTGCCAATCGGATTTTACGGGATTGGACGGGGGATATCATGGGTAGTGTTTCTGAGGTTCCTCACGAGACACGGCGAGCGAAATGGAAGAACAACATCCGAATTGATAACGGTGGATCGTCCTTGACGATGGATCTTGTGGATACACCAGGGATTGCAACGAAAATCGATTACAAGGAATTCATGAGCATGTACGGAATGACCAAGGATGACTCCCGTTTG
>Ga0307446_1000146_pt1 | contig 21581 bp, 19 predicted proteins | sample SalMarSW160320MG_FD_202141 | JGI IMG/M metagenome (GOLD analysis project Ga0307446, IMG submission 202141) | Salt marsh sediment microbial communities from the Plum Island Ecosystem LTER, Massachusetts, United States - SW1603-20 | ecosystem: Environmental > Aquatic > Marine > Intertidal zone >... | reverse complement strand
AGGCGATCGCCGATCGTCGTCGGGCCTCCGGCCAGCACCACCGCCTTGCGCCCGCCGCCCGCCGTCCCGGCCGACGCGCTCACGCGCCCTCCAGCGCCAGCCAGGCGCCGTCAGGAACGACCAGGCGCATCTCGGAGCCCTCCCGGGGGGTGCTTCCCAGGAGCTCGCGGGCGTACCCCTCCCAGGCGACGTCCAGCGACCACTCCGGGAGCGAGAGCGCGAGCTGCCAGCGGAGGCCCTCGCGACGCGCGCGCCGTACCGTGGCGCGTGTCACGGCGCCGCCTTGCGGCGGCTCGCCGTCGGCGGACGCCGGCAGCAAGCTGGTGAGGTCGGCGCGCAGCAGCGCCGCCGCGCCGCGCGGCGCGCCCGGCACCGCCGCCAGCGCCTCCTCCCGGTAGAGGTTGCGGTGACCGAGGAAGCGGGCGGACCAGGCGCTGCGGGGGCGCTCCAGGACCTCCTCGCGGCCTCCCAGCTGGATGATGCGCCCGGCCCGCATGATGGCGACCCGGCCGGCGATGGCGAAGGCCTCCGACTGATCGTGGGTGACGTAGACGGCGCGCACCGGCAATGACGACAGCAGGCCTCGGAGCTCGTCCTTGAGCGTCTCGCGCAAGGTCTGGTCGAGGTTGGAGAGCGGCTCGTCCAGCAGCAGGACCTCCGGCCTCGGCGCCAGCGCCCGCGCCAGCGCCACCCGCTGCTGCTGGCCGCCGGAGAGCTGCTGCACCCGCCGCCTTTCGAACCCCGCGAGGCCCACCAGCGTCAGCAGCTCGCCGACCCGGCGGCGCTGAGCGTCGCGGGACCAGCCGAGCTCCACCAGTCCGAAGGCGACGTTGTGGGCCACATCGAGATGGGGGAACAGCGCGTAGTCCTGGAACACCATGCCGAAGCGCCGGCGCTGCGGCGGCAGCCGGGTGATGTCGCTGCCGTCCAGCGCCAGCCGTCCTGCGTCCGGCGGCTCCAGGCCGGCCATCAGCCTCAGCAGCGTGGTCTTGCCGCAGCCGCTCGGCCCCAGCAGGGCCAGCGTCTCGCGGTCGTGCAGCTCCAGGCTCACGCCGTCCACCGCGCGGGTGGCGGCGTAGTGCTTGCGGAGCTCGTCCAGACGCAGGCTCATGGCGGCGGGAGCATCATACCGTCGCCGAGCGGGGCGTCGCCGGGCGGCTGCTGGCGCGTACGGGCGACGCCGGCTCGAGCGGTCATCAGAACTCACTGCGTCCCCGGCGCTGCAGCAGCATCATGACCGCGCCGGTCACCACCATCAGTACCAGCGCCAGCGCCATGGCCGCACCGTAGTGCTGGGCTCCCGGCCTGCCCAGCCGGTCGTAGATGGCGATCGGCAGGGTGGCGTACCGCGGGCGCACCAGCAGCAGCGTGGCACCGAACTCGCCCATCGACACCGCGAAGGCGAAGCTCGCCGCAGTCAGCAGGGCCGGTCCGAGCTGCGGCAGCTCGACACGCCAGAGGGTGTGCCAGGGACCGGCGCCGAGCGTGGCCGCTGCGGCCCCGTGTGCCGGGTCGAGGCCGCGAAGCGCCGGCAGCAGCGCCCGGGCCACGAACGGGAAGGCGATCAGCGCGTGCGCCAGCGGGATGCCCCAGGGGTGCGCTACCAGCAGTGGGAAGGTGAGCAGGTAGCCGAAGCCCAGGGTCACCGGACTGGTCGCCAGCGGTAGCAGGCTGAGCTGGTCCAGCACGCGCCACCTGCCGCGGGCCACGGCGTAGGCGAAGGCGAAGCCCACCAGCAGCGCCAGCGCGCTGCTGACCGTGGCGAACAGCAGCGAGTTGCGCAGCGCGAGACCGAGCGGGGCGAAGCCGATGACCCGGCTTGGACTGGCGGCCAGGCGAAGGTTCTCCAACGAGGGGACGTGCCCGCCCGGTCCCTGGAGCGCCTGCACCGCCAGCGCCACGAGCGGCGATAGGATCAGCGCCCCGGCGATCAGCAGGTTCAGGCCGAGCACCGCCCGGGCGCCGCCGCGGGGCCGCGGGAGGCTCACGGCGCGGGCCGGCAGCGCCAGCGCCATGCCGGCCTGCAGGCGCGTGTACAGGAGCGTGACCGCGCCGACCACCAGCAACTGCGCGACCGCCAGGACCGCCGCCTGGCCGAGCTCGAGCAGGTGGGCGGTGAGCTGATAGATCTCCACCTCCAGCGTGGCCAGGCGGGGCGTCGGCGCCAGGATGAGGATGACGCCGAAGCTGGTGAAGCAGAACAGGAACACCAGGGTGGCGGCGGCCATCAGGGCGGGACGCGCCAGCGGCACGCTGACGCGCAGGGTGGCCCGCCAGGCGTTGGCTCCGAGCGTGCTGGCAGCCTCCAGCAGCCGAGGGGCCGCCCCCTCCAGGAAGCTCCCGACCACCCGCACAACGATGGCGTAGTTGTAGAAGACGTGGGCGATGAGCACCAGCAGCAGGGTGTCGCGCAGGTTCACGCCCAGCAGCCCGCGCGGTCCCAGGAGCGCCAGGAAGCCGATCCCTGCGACCACCGTCGGCATCACGAAGGGGATGGTGAAGGCGGCGGTGAGCGCCCGCTTGCCGGGGAACGCGTAGCGGGCGAAGAGCAGGGCGCCGGGCAACCCCAACGCCACCGTGAGCACGGTGGAGAGCAGCGCCTGCCCGGCGGTGAATCCCAGCCGCTGCCAGTAGAAGGGATTGCTCGCGACCCTCGTGAGCGCGGCGGTGTCGCCCAGGCTGCGCCACAGGATGACCGCCAGCGGCAGCAGGAAGAACGCCGCCAGGAACAGCGAGGCGGCCACGCCCAGCAGCGTGCTCAGCCAGCTCGCCCGCATGGCTCGCAATCCAGTCGGGGCCCGCGTGGCGGTGTCGCCCGGGCGGGCGGCTGGTCGCCGCCGGACCGCCGGCCCTGGCCGGGCACGTCTGGCGGTGCCGCCCGCGGTGGCCCGGAGCGGCTCGAGGAACGGCGTGCAGCACGCTCCTCATCCGACGCATGTTGTTGGACCCTAGACAACAGGGGGTGGTGTCGGGTACAACTCTCGCGTGGAGCCGACGCCCGGAGGGCCGGGCGGTTGGCATGCGAGGAGGCAGGCCATGCTCCGCTGGTTGAGACGGATTCGCCGGGGTCCCAAGGCGCGACCGGCACGCGCGGTTGCCCGTTCGATACGGCACGAGCGCGCGGTGCTGGAGCGCTGGGCACGGCGCACGACGAACGATCGCTACAAGATTCCTTGACCCGGCGGCCCGCCAGGGGCCGCGGGAGCGTGGGGGCGTCCCGAGCGGGCGCCCCCACGCGTTGCCTCTCGCACGGCCGGCGGCCGGCCGGGCGAGCGGAGAGGGCCCGGCCGCCCCGGCCCGGGAGCCTGCCGCGTCGCTGCGGCCGCGCGACGGTGTGCCCAGACCGTGCCATGCTCACGGCACCGGCTAGCGGACCGAGGCGGGGGAGCGCCCCTGCTGCACCACGGCCGTCCACTGCTCGATCCAGCGCTTCTCGCCCTTGGCGATCGCGGCCGGGCTGAGCTCGGCAAGCTGCTGCGCGCCGGGCACCGTGGCGTACGTCTGGAACGCGGCCGGGAGGCTCGCGCCGCGAATCACCGGGTAGACGAACATGTTGGCCGGCATGTCCTCCTGGAAGCGCTTGGACAGCATGAAGTCGATGAACGCCTCCGCAGCCTTCAGGTGGCTGGTGCCCTTGAGGATGCCGGCCGCCTCGATCTGGCGGTAGGCGCAGCCGGGACACAGCACGTTCGCCACCGGGCTGTCGTTGAGCTTGGTCTTGGCGAACATCACCTCGGCGGCGGGGTCGGTGCTGTAGCTCACCACCAGCGGTCGGTCGCCTCCGTAGCGCGTGAAGGCGCTGTTGTAGGCGTCCTGCCAGCCGCTGGTCACCTCCACGCCGTTGTCGCGCAGCTTGGCCCAGAAGTCGAGCCAGTCGCCACTGCCGCCCTCGCCGAAGTGCGCCACCGTGGCGAGCATGAAGTCCAGCCCGGGGCTCGAGGTCGCGGGGTTCTCCACCACCAGCATGTTCCGATACGCAGGACGTGTCAGCGCCGTCAGGCTCGCCGGCAGCGCCACGCCCGCCGCTGCCAGCGCCGCCTTGTCGGCGACCAGGTTGACGTAGCCCACGTCGATGGGCGTGACCATGTGGTCGGGGTCGAAGCGGAACTCCGGCATCACCTCGGCGAGCCGGGGGCTCCGGTACGGCTCGAAGATGCCGGCGTTCTTGGCGCGCGTCAGCAGGCTGTTGTCCACGCCGTAGAGGACGTCGGCGATGGGGCGAGCCTTGGTGAGGATGGCGCGGTTCACCACCTCGCCCGCATCTCCGCCCTGCACGAACCTCACGTCGATGCCGGTGGCGTCGGTGAAGGCCTGGATGACATCCTTGGAGACGCTGAAGGAGTTGTGCGTGAGGACGGTGAGGGTCTCGGCGAGCGCGCCGCCGGCGAGGGCGAGCAGCGCCGCCAGCAGCGCCGCCAGCGTCAGACGCGAAGGGCCAGTCATGATGGCGTCCTTTCCATCACCATGAGGCGGCGCCGGGCGCGCCTGGAGCTCGGTTGCGGTGGCTGGAGGGGTACGACTTCGCCTTGGAACGCGTCACGCTTCCTCCGCCCGCATGACCGGGATCAGGTTCAAGGGTGTCTCTCAGCCCCGAAGGGCACCCCTGGTGACACCTCGAAGCTAGCCCCTGGGGCGGGCGTTGTCAATCGAGAGGGCGGCGGGGCGTGGCCGGAACTTACTAGACTGGACGGGCCAGGCAACGAACGCCGGATGGGAGGCAGCGACGACATGCAGACAAGACGACTCGGCAAGACCGGCTACCAGATCGGCGAGGTCGGGTTCGGCTCGTGGGCCATCGGCGGCAGCTGGGGCGACGTCACGGAGGACGCCGCCAGGGCCACGCTTCGTGCCGCGCTCGACGCCGGGGTGACCTTCCTCGACACCGCCGACGTCTACGGTGACGGCCGCGCCGAGAGGCTCATCCGTGAGGTGCTCGAGGAGCGTGGCCGCCCCCAGGACGTGGTGGTCGCCACCAAGGCCGGCCGGCGGCTCGACCCGCACGTCGCCGAGGGGTACGACTACGACCACCTGTCGCGCTTCGTAGCCCGCAGCCTGGAGAACCTGGGGGTGGAGCGACTCGACCTGCTGCAGCTCCACTGTCCGCCGACCGACGTCTACCGTGCCGACACGGCCTTCGAGGCGCTGGATCGCCTGAAGGCCGAGGGCATGATCTTGCACTACGGGGTCAGCGTGGAGACCGTCGAGGAAGGCGAGCTGGCGCTCGAGCACGACGGCGTGGAGGCGGTGCAGATCATCTACAACATGTTCCGCTTCAAGCCGGCCGACACCTTCTTGCCCAGAGCGCGCCAGCACGACGTCGGGGTGATCGTGCGGGTGCCGCTGGCGAGCGGCCTGCTGTCGGGCAAGATGACGGCCGATCGGCAGTTCGCGGCCGACGACCACCGCGCCTTCAACCGCCACGGCGAGGCGTTCGACGTGGGCGAGACCTTCTCGGGCGTCGACTTCGAGAGCGGCCTGGCCGCCGCCGAGGAGCTGAAGGCCCTGGTCCCCGAGGGGCACACGCTGGCCCAGCTGGCGCTGCGCTGGATCCTCATGCACCCGGCCGTCTCGGTGGTGATCCCGGGGGCCCGGCGCGCCCAGCAGGTGCGGGACAACGTGGGGGCGTCGGAGCTGCCTCCGCTGGCGCCACGTGCCATGCAGCGGGTGCGCGAGGTCTATGAGGCGCGCATCCGGTCGCAGGTCCACGACCGTTGGTGAGCGCCGCGCCGGCAGCGCTCGGGGCTCCGTGGCGCTGAGCGACGCGGAGGTCATCGCCCGCTGCCCGCTGTTCGCGGACCTGGCGGATGACGACGTGGTGGCCCTCGCGGGGGTGGCGATGCGCCGCGAGATGGCGGCGGGGGAGACGCTCTTCCTCGCCGGCGAGCCGCCTCGCGGCCTTCCGCTGGTGGTGCGTGGCAGCGTCAAGGTGTATGTGCTGTCGCCGGCGAGCGGGCGCGAGGTGGTGCTCACGGTGGAGCGGCCCTACAACGCGGTGGCGGAGCTGGTGGCCTTCGATGGAGGCGTGTACCCGGCCAGCGCGGGCGCGCTCGAGGACGGTGAGCTGCTGTGGCTCGAGCAGGATGGCCTGCAGCGTCTGCTGGCGGCTCGGCCAGGTCTGGCGCTGCACCTCATGCGCACCCTGGGGCGCCGGCTGCGACGCCTGGTGGCGCTGATCGAGCGGCTCTCGTTCCAGGAGGTGATCCAGCGCCTGGCGGCCGACGTGCTCGGCAGAGTGCGCGCCGGCGTGCCGTTCGAGCTGGACACCAACGCGGCCATCGCGGCCAGGTTGGCGACGGTGCCCGAGCTGGTGAGCCGTAACCTGTCGCGCCTCCACCAGAGCGGCGTGGTGCGTCTGGACGGCCGCACCGTGATCGCCGTCGACGAGCAGGCGCTGCGGGAGCTGGCGCGGCGAGCGGGGCGCTGAGAGCGGGCGCCTTGACCCAGGTCATGGCCCGGCTCGGGCCGCCGGGGCAAGCTGCGTGGCGAGATGCCCGAGAGCGGCCCACCCACCCTGGCGCCGTTGCCGGCGGCTGCCGTGCCTGAGCGCCTGGAGATGCCGTTGAGACGGCCGGCGGCCATGCGGGTCGACCTCGACAGTTGCATCGGGTGCGGCGACTGCGACGACCTGGCCGCCGGCGTGCGCGAGCGGCCGCAGCCCATCGCCGTCACGCCGGCGAGCCTGGAGGCGATGGCTGCCTGCCCGGTCCGCGCCATCGTGTGGCTGGAAGGAGACAGGCATGAGCACGACGCTTGACGTTCGCGAGATCGCACCGCGCGAGCGGCATCCGCTGGTCGTCGAGACGTTCGACGGGCTCGAGCCGGGCGGCGCCTTCGAGCTGGTCAACGATCACGACCCCAAGCCGCTGTACGACCAGCTCCAGGCGGAACGGCCCGGCCGGGTCTCCTGGCTGTACCTGGAGCAGGGGCCCGAGCGGTGGCGGGTGCGCATCGCTCGCGCGGCGTGACGCCGGCCGACGCTCACGATCCGGGCGGCGGCGAGCCAGGCTACCGCCTGCTCCGCGGCGCGTCGGGCGGTGTGGCGCCGACCGAGGGCATCCTCAGCCAGACGCTCGCCAGGGCTGCAGGCGTGCGCGTGACGCGCTTCGCCTTCGCCGCCGGCGAGGAGCTGACCGAGCACACCTCCACGCGGCCCGCGCTGCTCCACTTCCTGGCCGGGAGGGCTCGCCTCACCCTCGGCGACGAGACCGTCGAGGTGGCGGCCGGCGACCACCTGTCCATGCGCGCCGGTCTGCGGCACGCCGTCGTGGCACTGGAGCCGCTGGAGTTCGTGCTGACGCTGCTACCCGGCACTGCGGAGGGCTAGCGGCGCCGTCGAGGCGGGTGCCGGAGCGACGACGCGAGCGCCGCCCAGGGTCCGCTGGCGGACGCTGGCGCTGCCCAACGAGCATGGCGCATGGGCGTTCCAGCTCGAGCCCGCCCTCCTGGGGCTGGGCTTGCGGCCGAGCGCTGCCGGCATGGCGCTGGTGATGGCGGCTCTGGCGGCGCTGCTGGCGCAGCACCCGCTCAGCCTGGGGCTGGCGGACCTGCGCAAGGGCAAGCGCTTCCCGCGCACCGTGCCCGCCGTCGGCCTGGCGGTGGCCGCCTCCCTGGCCGCGACGATCGCCAGCGCTCCCGTGCCTCAGGCGTCGGTCTCGACCACACGCGTTCCGGCCAGACGATCGCCCCAGCGCAGCCCCTGCTGGTCGGTGAGCGTGAAGTACGCCTCCAGGATGAGCAGGATCAGTCCGGCTACCCAGGCGAAGGGGATCAGCAGCCAGCCCAGGACCGGTACCAGTAGCAGGATGATCGCCAGCGACGTGACCGCCAGCGGCCAGTTGCGCCGTGCCGACACTGCCAGGGTGATGGGCGAGCCGTCGTCGGCGATGGGTCGCAAGCGCATCAAGCGCTTGCCGATGGAGCGGTGGTCCATGAATTCGTAGTCGAAGCCGTCCCGCAAGAGGATGTAGAGCCCTGCCAGGATGCCGCCCAGGAACGGGATGCGGCTCAACACGAAGGCGATGACCCCGTCGATCAGGAACGCCACGAAGCGCTTGGTCACGTCCGCCTTGCGGGCGACCTGGGTGCCGTCGTTGGCGGCCCAGGCTCCCCGCTGGGCGGACGGCCGCGTCGACTCGGGGCTCTCGGGCGGGACGTCCTGTCCGGCGCTGGAGTCCGTCATGTGACTCTCCCTTCCCCTCCATGACGCGTGCGGGCCGCTGCGCCGATAGGCGTCGCCGACGGGGCAGCGGTCGGTGTCTGATGGCGACCGGTGCCGCGTTGCGTCTGCGCTCAGTGTAGCGACTCCGCCTCGGGGCGCGAATGGCATTCCCCATGCGTCGCCGGCGGTGGCCTGCCGGCGTCCTGGCCGGGCAGAGGCGGGCCTTCCACCGGGGCGGTCGTCCCTCTGGGGCTGCCGAGTGGCGGGGTAAGGTGAGCCGAGAGGCGCTCTCGGATGCCGGACGCCGGCGTCCCGCACGAGCGAGATCTGCATGGCACAAACGCACGCCTTCTACATGGTGCCAACCGGCCCCGGGGTGGGCCTCACCTCGGTTTGCCTGGGGCTGGTTCGGGCGCTCGACCGCGAGGGCCTGCGCGTCGGGTTCTTCAAGCCGATCCGGCAGCCGGGAGCCGACGAGGCGAGTGGTCCCGAGCGCTCCACGCACTTCGTGCGGCGCACCACGACGCTGCAACCTGCCGAGCCCCTCACCTTCCGCCGGGCCGAGGCGATGCTCACGGCGGGCAAGCGGGCGGAGCTGTTGCAAGAGCTGGTCGGTCGCTACCAGGAGTCCGCCCGCGACGCCGAGGCCGTCATCATCGAGGGGTTGGTTGCCACGGCCGACCACCCCGGCCTCGATACCCTCAACGCCGACGTGGCCCAGGCGCTCGACGCCGAGGTGCTGCTGGTGGGAGCGGTGGGCCAGAGCACGCTGGCCGACTTCAACGACCGCGTCGAGCTGGTGGCCGGCCAGTACGGCGGCGTCGGCAGTGCGAAGGTCCTCGGGCTCATCGTCAACAAGGTCAATGCCCCGCACCAGGAGGTCGTCGGCAGCACGCGTACCGAGCTGCGGCCGCCGGCCCGGCTGCTGACCGCAGAGCGGCTGATGGAGGCATGCGGGGCCTTTCGCAGCGACGGCTTCCACCTCTACGGCATGGTCCCCTGGCAGCAGGCGATGGTCTCGCCGCGGACGCAGGACGTCGCGCAGCATCTCGGCGCGCGGCCGCTGGTGCCGGGCGACATCGCCCGCCGCCGAGTGGTCGACGTGTCGATGGTCGCGCGGACAGTGGCGAACATGACCCACCGGCTGCGGCCCGATGCCCTCATCGTGACGCCGGGCGACCGCGACGACATCATCCTGGCTGCCTGTATGGCGGCCCTCAACGGCGTTCCGCTCGCCGGCCTGGTGCTGAGCGGCGGCATCCGGCCCAACGACACCATCATGAAGCTGTGCGAGCGGGCCATCGCCACCGGGCTGCCGGTGCTGCTGGTGGACACCGACTCGTACGTGACGGCCGCCCACGCCGCCGCCATGAACATGGAGGTGCCGAGGGACGACGTGGAGCGCATCGAGCGCGTCATGGACATGGTCGCCAGCTACCTGGACACCGAGCGTCTCAAGCGCCGCGTAGCGTCGGATCGGGAGCCGCGCTTGTCGCCGCCCGCCTTCCTGTACCGCCTGGTGGAGGGCGCGCGCCGTGCGGCCAAACGCATCGTGCTGCCGGAGGGCGAGGAGCCGCGCACGGTGCGTGCGGCGGCCGCCTGTGGCGAGCGGGGCATCGCTCACTGCGTGCTGATCGGCGACCCCGCCGAAGTGCGGCGGGTGGCGGAGGCCCAGGGGGTCCGGCTCGGCGAGTCGGTGGAGGTCCTCCAACCCACCGACGACGTGCGTGAGCGCTACGTCGACGCCATGGTGGCGCTTCGCCGCCACAAGGGGTTGACCGCCGACGGGGCGCGCGAGCAGCTTCGGGACACCGTGGTGCTGGGCACCATGATGCTGGCTCGGGGCGAGGTGGACGGCCTGGTGTCGGGGGCTCTCCACACGACCGCCAACACCGTGCGCCCGGCGTTGCAGCTGATCAAGACCCGCGAGGATGCCAAGCTGGTGTCGTCCATCTTCTTCATGTGCCTCCCCGAACAGGTCTTGATCTACGGGGACTGCGCGGTGAACCCGGAGCCCACCGCCGAGGAGCTGGCCGATATCGCCGTGCAGTCGGCCGAGTCCGCCCTGGCGTTCGGCATCGAGCCCCGCCTGGCCATGATCAGCTACTCGACCGGAGCGTCCGGCTCGGGCAGCGAGGTCGAGAAGGTACGCGAGGCGACGCGCCTCGCGCGCGAGCGGCGGCCCGACATCGACATCGACGGCCCCTTGCAGTACGATGCCGCGACCGTCGCCAGCGTGGCGCGCTCAAAGGCACCTGACAGCCCGGTCGCGGGGCGGGCGACGGTGCTCATCTTCCCGGACCTGAACACCGGGAACGCCACCTACAAGGCGGTGCAGCGCAGCGCCAACGTGGTGTCGGTGGGTCCCATGCTGCAGGGCTTGCGCCGTCCGGTCAACGACGTCTCGCGAGGGGCGTTGGTCGACGACATCATCTACACCGTCGCGTTGACGGCCATCCAGGCAGAGCAGTCCGAGCGCTTGGAGCGAGGCGCGGTCACGGCGGGGAGCGCCTGAGGCACCCGTCGCGGTAGCCCGCCGCGACGTCGCGAGCTGCCTCCTGGCGGGCAGGGCCGCGGCGAGCGGCTCAGGCGAGCTCCAGCGTGAAGACGTAACGCTTGAGGTAGTGGAGCCACAGGCCTTGCAGCCAGCCGTACCGCTCTGCGAGCTCGCGTGCCGACCCCCTGGCGATGGTGAAGCCTGCCGTGTAGACGCGGCTGATCGCCTCGAGGGCGGCGGTGTCGGTCCACGGCACGCGCTCGAACCGGCCCAAGCCGCGCCACAGCACGAACTCCGCCGTCCAGGGGCCGGCGCCCGGGACCGTCAGCAGCCAGGCATGCACCTCCTGATAGGCGGCGCGCTGCAACCACTCGGGGTCGACGGTCGCGAAGGCGCGCGCGGCTCCCACGAGGCGGTCGACCTTGCGCGTGTTGTTGGTGGCGGCAAGCAGCGCGGGGCGCGAGCGGTCGGTCAGCGCGGCCGGCTCGGGGAACACGCTCAAGCGCTCGCTGCCGGTGATGACGTGCTCCCCCAGCAGCTCCACCAGGCGCACCATGGTGCTCACGGCAAAAGCCCGCGGCGTGCGCTGGCGCACCAGCGCCCAGCAGACGGCCTCGAACGGGCTGGTGAAGCGCGGCGGATGGTAGCCGCGTAACGCCGCCAGGACGGGCTGGAAAGCCGGATCGTCGACCCCTTCGAGCGGGGCCGGGTCGAGCTCCAGGTCGAGGCCGAGCGTTACCGCTCGGGCGAGCCCCGCGCGCTGCGGCGCGGAGAGGTCGGTCTCGGTGGTGACCTTCAGGTAGGCGCCTGCGCCGGCACCGTGCGCCTCGATGACCGCCGGGCACGGGGGCTGTCCGGACGCCGAACGCCATGCCTGTCGCAGCCGGAAGCCGTCCGACGTCGGCATCGGCAGGCGCGTCGACGGGCTGCTCGCGAAGTCCGTGAGCGCCGCGAGGGTGTGGCGGACGTCGAACGGCGCGGCGGGCGTGAGGGTGAAGGTGGTCACGGCGGTGGGCTCCGCGACCTCAGAACCGCGTGATGATGCTGAGGCCCTGCTGAGCGAACGCCCCCATGGCGGAGAGCTCGGCGCCCGCATCTTCCAGACCGATACGGCGACCGATGAGCCGGCCAACGTCGAGGCGGCCGGCGGTGACGAACGCCAGCAGCGCCGGGTAGCGGCTGGCGGCCATGCCGTGCACGCCGACCACCGTCAACTCCCGCTTGATGACCTCCAGCATGGGCATGGGCGGGTGCGCCTGCCCCCCCAGCAGCAAGCCCGCCTGCACGTGCCGGCCTCGCCGCCCCAGGCTGCGGACGGCCGCGGCCGCGCTGCCGGGGTCGCCGACGGCGTCGAGGCTGACCTGGGCGCCCGCCCGGGTCAGGTTCCAGACGGCCTCGACGGGGTCCGTTCGGGACGCATCGATCACCTGCCGCGCCCCCAGATCCGCGGCGCGAGGCAGCTTGCTGGGGTCGACATCGATGGCGATGACCTCCGCTCCGAGGGCGGCGCCGATCATCACGGCCGACAGGCCCAGGCCCCCACAGCCGAAGACGGCGAGCGTCTCGCCAGGGGCCAGGCGTGCCTTGTCGACCAGAGCGGCGAAGGAGGTCATGAAGCGGCAGCCGAGGCTGGCGGCCTCGTCGAAGCCCAGGACTTCCGGCAGGCGTACCAGGTTGACGTCGGCGTGGGGCACGAAGACGTACTCGGCGAACGATCCGGGCCCGTCGAAGCCGGGCTGGTACTCGTGATGGCAGAGGTTCTGGTGGCCGCTGGCGCACGCCTCGCAGCGACCGCAGCCGCAGCAGAAGGGGGCGGTGACCCGCTCTCCGGGCTGGTGACCACGCACCTCCTTGCCCAACGCCACCACCTCGCCGGCGAACTCGTGGCCCGGCACGTGAGGGGGGTGCACGGTGGGGTCGTGGCCCATCCAGGCATGCCAGTCGCTGCGACAGACCCCCGTCGCTCGCACCTCGACGACGGCGCCGTCATCGCCCGGTTCGGGGTCCGGGAGCTGGGTCACGGGCAAGGGGCCTTCGAAGGCTTGGAACTGCGCGGCTCGCATGGCGTTCCTCCGTGCGGCCGGATCGCCGCGGCCACCAGCGTACGACGGCGGCGCTCCCGCCGGCCCGAGCCCGCGCCGTCGCCGTCGCCGCCGTATACTGTGCCCGCCGTGCAGGTCTCCGACGCCACCCTCGCCAGGCTCTCGTTCGATCGCGTGCGCGAGGCGTTGGCCGAGCGGGCAGCCACCCGCCTGGGTGTCGAGCGGGCCCGGGCGGTGGCACCGACGCTGGACCCTGACGCGCTCGACACCTCGCTCACGCGTATCGAGGAGGTGGTGGCGTACGGAGATCTGTCCCTGGGCGGGATCGAGGACATCCGGCCGCTGCTGTCCAGGGTGCGAGACGGCAACCTGCTGGAGGGACCGGAGATCCTCTCGGTCGCCTACACGCTGGACGCGGCCGCCACGCTGCGTCGTGGGTTGCAGAGCGGGGAGCGGCCCGCGCTTGCGGACCTGGCTGCGAGGATCGGCAGCTTCGACGGGGCGCTGCGAGTCGTGCGCGAGCAGCTCGACGGCGACGGCAAGGTGCGCGACGAGGCCACCCCCAAGCTCTCCGACATCCGGCGGCGCCTGAGCCCGCTGCGAGGGCGCATCCGCGAGCGGCTGACGCGCCTTCTCGAGACCCACGCTGCCAGCGTGCAGGACCCCATCATCACGCTCAGGCGGGACCGCTACGTCATCCCCATCCGCGCGTCCGCGCAGAGCCGCGTGGCGGGGATCGCGGTCGACCGCAGCGACTCCGGGGCCACCGTGTTCGTGGAGCCGGCAGCGGTGGTGCCGCTCAACAACGAGCTTGCCCTGCTGGAGATGGAGGAGCGGGACGAGGTGCGGCGCATCCTGCTGGCGCTGGGCCGGCGACTGGCCGACGAGACGGCCGTCGACGAGACCCTCGCGGTGGTCGCCGAGCTCGATCTGGCCAACGCCAGCGCCCGGCTGGCTCGCGACTGGCGCCTCACGCGGCCGACGGTGGTGGATGGCGGCCCCGTGGTGTTGCCGGGGGCGCGCCACCCGCTGATCGAGGACTGCGTCGCGAACCCCCTGGAGCTCGACGAAGATCTTCGGCTGCTCGTCATCACCGGCCCCAACGCCGGTGGCAAGACGGTGCTGCTCAAGACCCTGGGGCTGGCCGTGGCGATGGCGGCGAGCGGGCTGTTCGTGGCGGCCGGAGAGGGCGTGGGCGCAGCCGACGGAACGGGCGCGGCGGCCAGCGCTGCGGGCGGGCCGGCGCGGCCGCGCCTGCCGCGCTTCGAGGCGCTCCTCAGCGATATCGGCGACGAGCAGAGCATCGAGGCGAGCTTGAGCACCTACGCGGGGCACCTGCACAACCTGAAGCGCATCGCCGAGCGCGCCGATGCCGCCACCCTGGTGCTCGTCGACGAGCTGGGCTCGGGTACCGACCCCGACGAGGGCGCGGCGTTGTCCCAGGCGTTCCTCGAGGCTGTGCTCGCCAGCGGCGCGAAGGGGTTGATCACCACCCACCTGGCGCCGCTGAAGGTGTTCGCCTCCGAGGTGGAGGGCGTGCGCAACGCGGCCATGCGCTTCGACGTGGAGCGGCTGGAGCCGAGCTACGAGCTGGTGGTGGGGCAGCCGGGGCGCTCCTACGCCCTCTCGATCGCCGAGCGGCTGGGGCTGGGGAAAGAGCTGCTGGAGCGGGCCGCGGAGCTGCTGGGGCCGGCCGGCGAGCGGCTCGAGTCGTTGCTGGAGACCCTCGAGGAGCAGCGTGCCGCCCTCCAGTCCGAGCTCGAGGACGCCCGCCAGGCGGGTGAGCGAGCCCGTCACGAGGCGCAGCTGTTGCGAGACGAGATCACCCGCTTGCGAGGGCGAGAGGAGGCGCTCCTCGCCGATGCCGCGCAGCGGGCCGACAGCATGCTCCAGGACACGCTCCAGCAGGCGACGCGCTTGCGCCGCACCGCAACGCAGGACCCGGAGCAGCGCTCGCAGGCGCTCGAGGCTATCCAGGCGCTCCGCCGCGAGGCCCGGAGCCGGGCGGCGGGCGCCGGCCCGGAGCCGGTCGGAGACGCCTTGCGCCCCGGGGCGCAGGTGCGCGTGGCGCAGTACAACGCGGAGGGTCCCATCCTCGAGGACCGCGGCGACACGGTGCTGGTGCAGTTGGGCCTGCTCAAGGTGGAGGTTCCGCGCCGCGAGGTGCGACCGGTGGCCGCCAGCCGCCAGGCAGCCGCTTCCGCTGCCGAGCCCGGCCTGCCAGCCACTGGTGGCGGGCCGGCGCTAGCCGGCGGCGGCTTCGAGCGCGAGCTCAACATCCGCGGCGAACGGGTCGAGCCGGCGCTGGAGAAGCTCCGCGACTTCGTGGCCGAGGCGCACGCTCTCAAGGTGGGGTCGGTGCGGATCTTGCACGGGAAGGGCACCGGTGCGCTGCGCGATGCAGTGCGCAGCTTCCTGAAACGCGACAAGCGCGTGGAGCGGATCGAGGACGCCCTGCCCTACGAGGGCGGGCACGGCGTGACCGTCGCCTATCTGAAGGTGTGACCGGCACGCGCGTGGACGGCGGTCCGGGCGCCGCGCATGCCATACTGCGCCCCATGCGCCCGGTCATCGTCTTCGACCTCGACGGAACGCTCGTCGACTCGCTCCCCGACATCGTGTCGAGCTTCCTTCACGCCTTCGAGGCGGCTCGCTTGCCCGCGCCAGCGGAGGCCGCGGTGTGGGAGAACCTCGGCCAACCGCTCGACAGCATGTTCGGCAGGTTCGCCGGCGCGGAGCGGATCGACGAGCTGTGCCGCCGCTACCGCACCTACTACGCCGGGCACCTGGCCGACCGCAGCCGCCCCTACCCCGGCGTCGTCGAGCTGCTCGGAGAGCTCGGGCAGCGCGGATACTTGCGGGTCGTGGCCAGCACCAAGGGCACTGCCATCGCTCGGCGGCTGGTGGAGCGCGTGGGCCTGTGCGACCTTCTCGACCACGTGGAGGGGACCGATGCGCCGCCGTACAAGCCGGCGCCCGACGTGGTGCTGCGGGCGATCGACGCCGTCGCCGGCCGCGGCGCCTGGATGGTGGGAGACACCGACGGGGACGTGCAGGCGGGGCGTGCCGCGGGGCTGCCGACCTACGCCGTCACCTGGGGCACCCAGGGTGACGCGCGCTTGCGGGCGGCGGCGCCCACCGAGCTGGCCCCGGACCTCGGCCGGTTGCTCGCCTTGTGCCCGGAGCCGGGCGCGCTCGGCGCAGCCTGAGCGCCTCATCCCGGCAACGTCCGGGTAGCATGCGGCATGGACAGCCTGGAGAAGCAGTACGTCATCGATGCACTCGCGGAGGACTCCTGGCGCATGTTCCGCATCATGGGGGAGTTCGTGCAGGGCTTCGAGGAGATGGCGGACGTCGGCAAGGCGGTGACCATCTTCGGCTCGGCGCGGGTCGGGGACGAGGCCGACACCTACGGCAGGGCGAGGGCGCTGGCGGCCGATCTGGCGCGGGCCGGCTACGCCATCATCACCGGCGGCGGCCCCGGCATCATGGCGGCGGCGAACCGCGGCGCCTTCGAAGCCGAGGCGCGCAGCATCGGGCTCAATATCGACCTGCCCCACGAGCAGGAGCCCAACCCGTATCAGACCGACAGCCTGCAGTTCAAGTACTTCTTCGTGCGCAAGGTGATGATGGTCAAGTACTCCACGGCCTTCGTGGTGTTCCCCGGCGGCTTCGGGACCATCGACGAGCTGTTCGAGGCGCTCACGCTCATCCAGACGAGGAAGATCAAGCCCTTCCCGGTCTACCTGATCGGCGTGGAGTACTGGCGAGGGTTGCTGCAGTGGTTGCAGGGCACGCTCCAGCGACAGGGCACGATCTCCGAGCGCGACCTGCACCTGTTCAAGGTGGTGGATGACGTGAGCACCATCGCCGACGAGATCGACGACTACTACCGCAGCGAGCACCACGGAGGGTTCAAGCTGCCGCGGTGACGGCGATGTGTCGCGAATGGCATCATAAGACTTGACACGAGAGCACTCAGATTTCTATACTCAAGAGTGTGAAAAGGGCGCCGGCCGGGTCCGTGGGATCCGCCGGGCCCGCAACGCCCACGCTAAGGAGGAACGACCATGGCGCTGGTTCGCAACACGCGCACGCTTCCCGTCCGCCGCTTCGCGCTCGATCCCTTCGAGGAGTTCGACCGGGTGTTGAGCGAGTTCGGCAGCACGCTCCACGGCGGTACCGAATGGGTCGGGTACCCCATCGACCTGTTCGAGACCGACAGCGATCTGGTGCTGGAGATGGCGGTGCCCGGCATCAACATCGACGACCTGGATATCAGCATCGAGGGCCGCCAGCTCAGCGTCCGCGGCAAGCTGCCCGAAGCCGCGGAGGACGGCCGCCGCTACTGGTTGCAGAGCATCCCGCGCGGTGACATCAGCCGCACCGTGAAGCTCCCCGCAGCCGTCGAGGTCGACAAGATCGAGGCGCAGGTGGCGGACGGCATGCTGTCGCTGCGCATGCCCAAGCTGGCCGAAGCCAAGGTGCACAAGATCGCCATCAACCGCTGAGTCGCTGCTGACGCGTCGCACTGGCGGCCGAGCGCGCGCGCTCGGCCGCCAGAGTATCGTGTGTCCCTATGGCGCCGCGGAGGTCGACCTGGGGACACGAGCTGCGTGGGCTGAGCCTGCTGGCGGTGCCGCTGGTGCTGGCGCAGCTCGCCCAGAACGGCATGAGCGTGGTGGACACGCTGATGGTCGGCCGCCTGGGGGCGCATCAGCTCGCCGGCATCGCGTTGGGCAGCACGCTCTTCACGCTGGTGCTGATCGTGTGCATGGGCGTGTTGTTCGCCGTCGGACCGATGGTGGCGCAGGCCCATGGCGGAGGCAGGCCCGAGGAGGCGGGACGGGCCGCGCGCCAGGGGCTGTGGCTCGCGCTGGGGTTGACGGTTCCGGGCGTGCTGGTGTTCGTGTACGCCCGGCAGCTCCTGCTCCTGACCGGGCAGGAGCCGAGCGTGGCGGCGGCCAGTGGCGCCTACTTGAGGGCGATGGCGTGGGGCTTTCCCTTTGCGCTCGTGCTGACGGCGCTGCGTGGCTTCCTGGAGGGACAGGGCGACACCCGCCCCATCCTGGCGGTGGCGGCGGTGGGCGTGGCGCTCAACGTGCTGGCGAACGACGTGCTGATGTTCGGCAGGCTGGGGTTGCCACGGCTCGGTTTGGTAGGGACCGGCTATGCCACGGCCCTGGTGTACGCCACCATGGCGACCCTGGTGGCCGTCTACCTGCGGCTGCGCTATCGCAGGTTCCGGGTGTTCAGCGGCCTGCGGCGCCCGGACCCGGCGATGCTGCGGGAGCTGCTGCGCATCGGCTGGCCGATCAGCCTGACGCTCGGCTTCGAGGTGGGGCTGTTCGCCCTGACGGCGATGATGATGGGACGCTTCGGCGACGCGGCGCTCGCCGGCCACCAGATCGCGCTCCAGAGCGCCTCGACCACCTTCATGGTGCCGCTCGGCGTCAGCATTGCCACGGGCATACGCGTCGGACAGGCCGCCGGGCGGGGTGACGCCGCCGGCGTCGCACGTGGCGGGCTCACCGGCGTCGCCATGAGCATCGCCTTCATGGCCTGCGCAGGGCTGCTCTTCCGCCTGGCGCCCGATGTCGTGATCGGTCTCTACCTCCCCGTCAACGCTTCCGCCAACGCCGTGGTGGTCGGCTTCGCGCGGCGCTTCCTGGCCATCGCCGCCATCTTCCAGGTGTTCGACGGCACCCAGGTGACCGCCTCCGGGGCCTTGCGCGGCCTCAAGGACACGCGCGCCCCGATGCTACTTACCCTGGTGGCGTACTGGCTGGTGGCCGTGCCGGTCGGCGTGGCGCTGGCCTTCCCGGCCAGGGTGGGTCCCGCCGGGCTGTGGTTCGGGCTGGTGGCGGGTCTGGCCGTCGCCGCCGTGCTGCTGCTGACGCGCTTCGCCCTCCTGGTGCGGGGGCGCCGGCGGGCGCACGGCGCACCGGTCGCCGAGCTGCGGTAGACTGCCCCTTCGGAGCCCGCCGGCGTGTCGCGGCACGGGTGGCGCTCCCGGGCCATGCGCTTCCCAGGACTCGACCACTACCTCAAGGCGCCGTCGCTCGACCGGCGGCATGCGGCCGCGGTGCTGCGCAGCGTGTACGCCCTGATGTTCCTGGGCCAGCTGGTGGTCGCCCTCGCCCTCGCCATCGTGGTGCGCCTGCTCAGCCACATGCACACCAACCCCAGCCCGCTGCTCGGCTGGGTGCTGGTGGCGCTAGCGTGCCTCGAGCTGCCGCTCGGTCTGGTGCTGGCGGGGCTGGCGGGGCGCGGGCCGGACAGGCGGCGCGCGCTCTCCGCAGCGTTGCTCGGCGCCGTGGTGCTCTCCACGCCGGCGTGGTTCGCGGCCCTGGCACTGGCCACCGGCCAGGGTGGGATGCCGGTGCTGGTGCTGTGGGGTCTGCTGGCGCTCTACTACGCCGTCGGCGTGGGGGGAGCCGGGCGCCTCGCTGGCCGGGCCGCGCAAGGACCGCCGGCCGGCCCCGCCTGAGCGACGCCTGCGACCCCCGCCGGCTCAGCCGCTGCCCGCCGCGGCGCCGTCGGCCTCCTTGAGGGCGAACCACTCGCGCCAGTCCCAGGAGCTCTTCATGACCTCGGCAAGCTGGAAGGTCTCGGTGCTGGTGATGGCCGGACAGTGTGTGGGCAGCTCCTCGGAGACGAAGGCGTGCAAGCCCTTCACGCTGCTGTGCACCGTCTGGATGACGATGTCGGCCTGGCCGAACGACGTTCCGACGAAGCGCACGTAAGGCAGGCGGGTGAGAGCACGGGCGGTCTCCGCCACGGTGCCGGGCCGCACCCTCACCAGGATGATGGCGGCGGCTTCCACGCCGAGCTGCAGCGGGTCGCCGACCGCGGTGATGTGGATGAGGTGGCGCTCCTGAAGGCGCGTCACACGCGAGCGCACGGTGCTCTCGGCCACGCCGAGGTCGCGGGCGATGTCCCGGAAGGGCCGTCGCCCGTCGTCCTCCAGCGCGACGATGATCGCTTTGTCCAGCTCGTCGAGCTGCATGCACCCTCCTCTGCGCGGCACGGGCTCGAATTCGGAACGCATTCAGCATAATCAACCCGGTCCCAGGTTGACAATGCGTAGGAATCTGGCTTTACTGGGGGCACCATGCGCAAAGTCTTCTCGGCACGCGCCGTGGGCGCGCGGTCGGCCGCGGAGCGGCCGGGCTGAGGACGCGGAAGGGAGGCCGGCAGGCGGTCGTTCGTGATGCGGCGGAGAGGGCAACGTTCAGTCGTCGCCCGGAGCGGTGGCGATGCGAAGGAGTCAGCCGTGGGCAAGGATCGTAGGGATGACGTGAACGACGCCGAGTGGGCGTCCGAGGACATGACCGAGGGCGATGCCGAGGCGCTCGAGCGCGAGATAGACGACGCCAAGCAGTTCGATGCTGGCGACCCCCTGTTCGGGCTGACGGTGGAGGAGCTGAGCGGTCCCCGTCTCAGCCGCCGCACCGTTCTGCGGCTCATGGCGGCAGCCGGGCTGCTGTCGACCGTGCGCCTGGCACCGGGGTTGCGCGGGCTGGCCTACGCCCAGGGAGCCAGCGGCGGTCATCTCAGGGCGGGCTGGGCCGGTACTGGCGAGATCACCACGTTGGACCCCGCCCAGATCGACCAGGTACTCGAGTTCCAGATCGCGTCCAACGTCCTGGGCGGGTTGACGCACATCAACCCCAAGCTGGTTGCGGAAGGCGACCTCGCGGAGAGCTGGACGGTCACCTCCGACGGCCTCCACTACACCTTCAAGCTGCGTCAGGGCGTGACGTTCCACAACGGCGACCCGTTCACCGCCGACGACGTGATCTTCACCTACAACCGCTCCAAGGACCCCAAACAGTCCATCCAATCGAGCGTGCTGGCCGGGGTGGATAGCGTCGACAAGCTCGACGACCACACCGTGCGCTTCAACCTCAAGGCGCCGCAGGCGTCGTTCCTGGTGAAGGTGACGGAGCGCTCCAGCGGCCGCGCCCTGGCCATCGTCAACCAGCGCGCGCTCAAGGAGATGGGCGCGGCCGCCTACGGCCTGAAGCCCGTGGGGACCGGGCCGTTCATGGTCACGGCGCACCAGCTCGGCCAAGGCGTCGAGCTGGCGAAGTTCGACAAGTACTACGATCCGTCGCGGCCGAAGCTCGACCGCGTGAGCATCACCCCCATCTCCGAGCCGGAGGCGCTGGCGGCCGCCATCGAGGCGGGCGACATCCAGCTCATCGGTGGGAACCCACCCGCTGCCGAGCTCATCGACCGCTTCGTGGCCAACAAGGACCTGGTCGTGAGCCAGATCCCGGGTCCCGGCTTCCAGTCGGTGTGGATCAACCCCTGGCGCGACCCCTTCAAGGTCACCGACTTCAACCCGCCGTTCTCCGAGCTGGTCAAGCAGAAGGGCTTCATGGTGCGCCTCGCCATCGCCAAGGCGCTCGACCGCAAGGACTACATCAAGCGGGCGCAGTTCGGGCGCGGGGTGCCCGCCTTCGGGAGCATCAACCCCGCCATGCGCTACTACTACGACGACGCCATCGACTCCACCAGCGAGCAGCGCTTCGACCTGGCGGCCGCCCAGAAGCTCCTGGCAGACGCGGGTTTCCCGGGTGGGAAGGGGTTCCGCACCCTGAAGCTGACCACCACGGCGGCCGGCAAGCGCGAGTCGCTGATCATCGCCGACATCCTCAAGCGTAACCTCGGCATCAGCGTCGAGCTCGACGTTCAGGACTTCTCGGTGCTGATCCAGCACTTCGATGCCAACGACTACGACATCCTGCGGGTCGGCTCGGGCGGGGACTACGACCCGGACGATGGGCTGGTGGACTGGATGTTGACGACCTCGAAGTTCAACGGCCCCGACCGCGACAAGGCCACGCAGTCGTTCGGCTACTTCTCGGACAAGGAG
>Ga0307446_1000142_pt1 | contig 21851 bp, 19 predicted proteins | sample SalMarSW160320MG_FD_202141 | JGI IMG/M metagenome (GOLD analysis project Ga0307446, IMG submission 202141) | Salt marsh sediment microbial communities from the Plum Island Ecosystem LTER, Massachusetts, United States - SW1603-20 | ecosystem: Environmental > Aquatic > Marine > Intertidal zone >... | reverse complement strand
TGATTTATCAACGAGTTCTAACTCACCAAATCTGTGTGTACTCAATTGTTTGTTTTTTTCGAATAGCATAAATCTGCCTCTCCCAGACCGCGACAATATCGGTGGGTTATTTAACATTTTCTTTTTATTCCATCAATCTGACACAACAGGAGACACAATGATGATACCGTAAATTTCTAATAGGGACGTAGTCTACCAGGTCACAACGGTTGTTCCTCGAATGTTAAAACTAGATTTCCATATTCACTCCTGCTTCTCCGATGATGCGATTGGTACCCCAGAGGATCTCATTTATTCACTTCAAAAACGAGGCCTACAGGGAATGGCTCTAACCGATCATAATACCATCAAAGGATGTCTACGTGCTCAAAAAATCGTACCGAAAGATTTCCTTGTCATCCCTAGCATTGAGATATCAACTGCAGATGGGCACTTGCTTGCATTCAACGTATCGGAAATCATCCCTGGGGGACTAAGCGTTGAAGAAACCGTAGACCGCGTCATTGATGCAGGTGGAGAGGCTATCGTGCCTCATCTGTATCGGCTTCTTTCAGGGATCAAAAAAGAGAAACTTAAGGCCATTCAAACGAAAATCTCCGCAATAGAAGTATTTAACGGATGCAGTGTCCCTAGTTCTAACCTGAAAACAGCAAAAATCGCCCGTGCATTCAATCTTGGAGGAACCGGGGGAAGCGACTCCCATGACCCTACCTACGCTGGGTATGCCTATACCGTGGTTGATACAACAGACCTACGGATTGATACAATTCTCTCTGAGATCCAGAAGAAAAAAACATGGGGGGAGGGTCTTACGATGCCGCTTGCCTACCGGCGAGATCGTATGGTTCTTTCCATCCGCCAGTTCGTACAACGGGGTTTTAAGCGGGTATAATACTAGTATAATTGTATTAGTGTGAGTCACTAATTGGATAGTATTTCTATTTTTTTTTTGGTAAATTTGGAGAAAATAGCTAAAAAAATTCATCTTTTCAGCAATCGTCATGAGTGCGATAGGAAAACCCATTATTTACCATTTACCAACTATGTTTATATATAATAAGAGCTTATATCATATTAATATAAGGGGATAATAAATGAGTAAAAATTCTATTGAATTTACAAAAATATGGAAGCAGCTTTTTGTCGCCTCGGTTTCGTGCCTGATGATTTTTTCTGTTGTCACACAGGCAAATTTGATCTCTTTGGATAACGATATCAACATAACCTATCCTTTTAACAGTCCAACTATTGAAACCATTGACATAGCCGGAACTCTCTACAACAGGGTTACCTTACCTGATAGTTATCCTGCTGGCAGCGCCGGAGAACCTAAAATACCATCCAAAGGAGTCTTCCTCCTTTTACCTCCTGAGACAAAAGTAAGTGACATAACCATTATCCCAGGAGAAAAAATCGTGCTTGGGACAGGGTTCATCGTTGAACCGACGAGCCAAGCGATTCCGATGTCACAGACAGAGAATCTACCGATACCTACTCCTAATGAGGCGATTTATCAGTCTGATGCAGCATACCCCGGGGAATTGTTCACTCAAATTGGTGTACAATCGTTTCGTGGATATCAAATCCTTGTGCTGCTGCTCCATCCCATTCAATATAACCCGGTAACCGGGGAGCTTTCCTACTATACTAACCTGGAAGTCTCCGTCCATACTGTTGCAACTGGTGTACAATCAGTATATTACCGAGGATGTGCCCAGGATTCAAAAGAAGTTCAACAGAAAGTCGATAACCCTGAGATGTCCCTTAGATATACCCAAGAATATTCTTCTTCATCACCTTCCTTTGATGCCTATGACCTTCTCATTATTACTACCGATGCATTAAAAGACGGTTTTGAGCCTCTTAAACAGGCGCATGATGCTACCGGTGTCTCAACAGTCATAAAAACACTAACGGATGTTGGTGGTAGTGATCTTGAAAGCATCCGTAACTACATCAGAGACGCGTATACCAACTGGGGAATCGAATATGTGCTCATCGGTGGAGACGATAACGTTGTTCCCGCTCCTATGCTCTTTGTATCTGGTATGGATGAGAACGTCACGTATTATGAGGATACCATGCCTGCTGATCTCTACTACGCGTGTCTTGATGGGCCCTATAACTACGATGGCGATGGAAATTGGGGTGAACCAAACGATGGTGAAGGTGGCGGTGATGTCGACCTTATCGCAGAAGTCTATGTTGGAAGAGCGTGTGTCGGCAGCGCAGCTGAAGTAAATAATTTTGTCACAAAAACCGTTGCCTATATCAACAGAAACCTAGATGATGGCTATCTAAAAAAAGTGTGCCACGCAGGGGAATACCTTGGGGATTACGGGATCGCAAGTTATGGTGGTAATTATATTGATCAACTCGTTAATGGCTCAACAGATGATGGCTATACCACCGTTGGGATACCAGGGGATGACTACATCATAAATAAATTATATGACTCCCCGGGATATGATTGGCCGACTTCAGCAATTATTTCTGTTATCAACAACGGCGTGCATATTATCAATCATCTTGGTCATGCATCATATGACTATAATATGAAAATGGGTTCCTATGATGTCGATGCCCTCAATAACCCCTCAAATCGTACCTGCTTTATCTATTCACAGGGGTGCATGGCTGGTGGTTTTGATAATGGTGATTGTATCGCTGAGCATTTCACGGTAAAAACAACTCATGCTGCATTTGCAGGGATCTGGAATGCTCGCTATGGCTTCTTCTGGTCGTATAGTACAGATGGGGATTCACAGAGGCTTCATCGACAGTTCTGGGATGCGGTTTTTGGTGAAATGACCCCAGAGATAGGTCGAGCGAATCATGATTCAAAAGAAGATAATCTCCCTATTATTGGTCGATCTTGTATACGTTGGTGTTATTATGAGACGAATTTGTTCGGTGATCCTGCCCTTCAGATTACGGAAATGAATAATAACCATGCTCCAGAAAAACCTACCATTCCCTCTGGTCCGACAAACGGAAAAGCAGGTGTTACTTATACGTATAGTACGGTCACGACTGATGTCGATGGCCAATCATTGTTTTATCAATGGGACTGGGGAAATGAGGTAAGCGAATGGGTCGGCCCCTATCCTTCTGGTCAAGTTGTGGAAATGACTCACAGCTGGCCCGCTGATGGAGATTATCAGGTGAAAGTCAAAGCAAAAGATAGTTCTGGTCTTGAGAGCGGCTGGTCTGATTCTCTCCTGGTTCATATCATTACTGCGCCTCAGATTGAGATCGAGTCAATTGCTGGTGGATTAGGCATAACGGTAACAATTCAGAATACAGGGATCGTCGATGCAACAGAGGTTAACTGGTCAATCACCCTGAACGGTCTAGTACTGTTCGGGAAAGAAAGCACTGGTAGTATTGCTAAGATCGTTCCAGGTTTCGCTCCAACCATTCAAACAGGGTTAATCTTCGGTCTTGGTACGATCGACATTACGGTGACAGCTGCTGATGCAGAAAAAACAGCGACTGCTTTCTTGTTAGGACCTTTTGTTCTCAACATACGATGATTAGATAAAAGAATAGTTATTCGTTTGATTCCGAAAGTTATAAGCTTGGAAAACAAAGAGAGTTAAAATAAGGTTATGGAAAAAGTAATTCCTAACCTTGTTTATTTCGTTAAAAGGTTCTTGAGGTAATAGAGATTATAGATAGTTGATACCGAAAAATTTTAGAGATTTAATCCGGTTTTTTTTTTAAAAAAGAAAAAAAAGGGGGAGTCTATTTGACTCCAAGGACGAAGGGTCCGAGAACAAACGCTGTTTTGGTTAGCTCTGCGGTTGCACCCTCATCGCAGCTTGCTGAAACAACAATGTTTGTTTTACCAAAGCCGAGGATGAATGCTGATTTAATTGATTCTTCTCCTCCAGCTGCGATGGTCGCTATTGTATCGGTTGTTGATTTTCCAAGGAAAACCAATTTTCCATCAAGGGTGATCGTCCAAACCACATTGGTTGCATCTCCTGTCCCTGTGTTTTTCACTGTTGCTTTCACACCGATTCCGCCAGTGATCGTCCCAATTTGTAGTAATGGTTCAGCGGGTGCCTCTGTTGCCGAGACTGCCATGTCGTCATAGTATACAACAGTTCCACTCTCTCCCCAAAGATCTACTGCGTCGAGTGCAAGAACACCGCCACCACTAGCACCTTCGGTCCAACTCTTGGAAAGCCAGAGTACATCATTATAATAGACTTTTTGCCAGTCGTTGATAAAATCGATTTCTACTCGAACTTCTCCCCATCCACCTATCACGTAGGGTGTCGCGTTGACACTGTCGTAATCCTCTAGCATTAAGGTATCTGAGTTGAAGTGTATCTGGAGATCCCATTTTGACGAATCAGCAGCATATAAACTCAACAAAATTATATAGATCGATCCCTCAAAATCCGAAGGCACATATGTCCAAACTCTGAATGTACAATTTTCATAGTAGGGTACAGTAATATTATCCCATCGATGAACCATATCACATCCGCCCTGGATTCCAACAGAATTGTCTGGGCTATGGGATTGATCGTTGGTTACATTTGCATTCGCATCAGGATTATCACCCCATGGGAACCAACCGCCTTGTCCTCCTAAAGGAGTACCCGCTCCATAAGAATCAAAATTTTCAGACCAGATGAGACCTCGTGACAAGGTTCCCATGCCTGTTTGGTTGCTCTGAGCGCTTATTGTGGTGGTAAATACACTAGCCCCAAATAGGAGCATTACTCCTATTACTATCGCTTTTTTTTTCATCTACTTATGCCTCCTTATATTATCTTATATAATTTACTTCCAGTATTTTAAATGGTGATTCTTAGATTTAAATGTTTTGATACAAATACATTTTGTTTTTTTTAAGAAATTAACAGGATTAATTAAAAAAAGAAAAAAAAGAGAAAGGGGAGCTCCCCTTGATGTCTTTATATTTTGATGAAGAAGAGCAGTACTGTTGCTGCTTGGTCTTTTGTGGCTGTGTCTGCAGTGACGGTGATGGTTGTTTTCCCGAAACCAAGGATAAATCCTGAGGAAACGGTTACTTCACTACCTGCAGCAAGCGTAGCGATTGTTCCTGTGGTTGCTTTTCCAACAAGGATAAGCCCACCGTTTAAGTCGATGCTCCAGGCAACATCTGTTGCATCCGCTGTACCCGTGTTCTTTATGACTGCGCTTACTTTAAACAATCCACCAGTGATAGCACCAATTTCTATTATTGGTTCAGCAGCGGTAATCGTTGCGGTGGTCATATCAGAAGCAGTAGCGGCTGCATCATCAGTGACCGTTAAGGTGACGTTGAAGACGCCAGCTTCTGTGTAGGTGTGTGTCGGGTTTTGTACTGTTGCTGTGCCTCCATCACCAAAGTCCCATGCATAGGTGTAGGGTGCTGTTCCGCCATACGCAGATCCAGTGAACTGAACAGGTTGGTCGGCATCACCGGTATATGGTCCACCAGCACTACACGTAAGTTCTTCTCCAGCTGGTAAAAGTGAAAGATCGTCGTAGTAGACGGAGGTTGTGGCCGCGTCGCCAGCGTATAGATCCACACAGGCAACGTTAAGAGCACCACCTGGTGAAACACCATCTGTCCAACCCTTTGCTTGTAATTGTACGTTGTTATAATATATTGTTTGCCAATCCGTGTCTAAATCTATCTCCACTCGTATCTCAACCCATTGATCAGTGATTAGAGTTGTCGTCTGTTCTGGGAAATCAAAGTCTTGTATATATCCACCCTCTGCGCTGAACGTGAGTTGAAGAGACCAATCTGTAAGAAGATGGTTACCAACTGTGTATGTGTTCATTAAAATGAAATATTGTACCCCGGTCATCTCTGATGGTACATATTGCCATGCTGTGTAAATCCATATCCCTGAATTCACATCAGAGTATTGTTGCACCATATCTGCTGCGACTGTACTGAACCATTTTATCTCTGCTGAATTTGGTGAACTTCTCGCTTGGGTATCTGACACGTATCCTGTTGCTGCTGCGTTGTCATCCCATCCAGCCCATCCGCCTTGTCCATGTAATGCGCTACCTGTCACATAAGAATCGAAATTATCTGACCATGGTCCTCTCGCACTGGCACTAAGTGTAGCACTAGCTCCAAGGAATAGGAACATTACTCCTATTACCAACATTTTTCTTTTATAACTTTTGTCCATTTTTATATTGCCTCCTTATCTTTTTATACTTCCATATTCTAAATAGGGCTTCTTAGATTTAAATGTTTTGATGCAAATAAATTTTGTTTTTTTGTTAAAAAATACCCATTTACGCAGAATAAATCATAGTATTTCTCCTCTTTTATGAAAGGAACCATCAGGATATATCAAACGATACGTACATAGAGTAAATATACGTATATATAAAAAACCATGATATATTTGGAGAATCACTCTTTAATAATTGTTGGTTCGAAACCGTACTTCACCTGTTTACGCCTTGGTCTCGTCCTTTAGATCTACTTCTTAGCGAAATAAAAGAAAATGATAAAAAAAATGTTTATATAGCGTGAGTTGGTTTTAAGACACTGGATTAAAAAAGAGGATGGATGATTCAATGAACGTTCTTTGTAGACGATGTGGTAACGAATTCGAATGGGAGAGCAATAATATCTTTGTTCAACCGGAGGGATACACCATGAACTTCATCTGCCGGGATTGTATAAAGGAAACCAGGATGTATAAAAAAGGGAAAATCTCACTAAAAAGCTAGCATTTATCCTGAACGTAGAACGATTATATATAAAAAAAAGAGAAACAACAGGAGTATTTTGTTATCTTGTTGATTACCTTGTTTTAGACGAATTTAGAATCGTACTTCCCTTCGTCGATTTCTTTCAGTATTTCCTTGGGTTTTTTCCCCTCAACGGTGACACCCATCGAGGTGCAGGTGCCAATCACTTCTTTGGTCTTCCGTTTCAGGTCTTTGCCAAGAATTGTATCAAGTTTCATATTGGCTATTTTCACTGCTTGGTCGACGGTGAGATTACCGATTTTTATCTTCGAGGGAACCCCTGATCCTTTCTCTGCTTTTACCTCACGGAGAATCAATGAAGCAGCAGGTGGTGTTCCGACCTCGACTTCAAAATCCTTTGTCTTCGGATCAATAATAATCTTAACTGGGACTTTCATCCCCTGGAATTGTTTCGTCTTATCATTAATGACGTTGATGACCTGCATGATGTTGACACCTTTCGGACCTAACGCGGGGCCCAGGGGTGCGCCTGCAGATGCTTTTCCACCGTCAACAAGTGCTTTAATGGTTTCTGGCATGTTCTCTTACTCCTTTTTTTCTTCTTCTTTCCGTTTAATGATTCTGACTTGTTCCCCCCGAACCGTAATCGGGATGGGGACCATGGATTCTAACAGTTCAACAGTGATTTCTTCCTTTGAATAATCGATATGGGTAATCTTTGCTTTTTCACCACGGAAGGGACCAGCGATCATTTCCACAAGATCTCCTTCAGTTATCTTTGCAACTGCGGATGTCGGAGCGAGGAAATGTTCGATCTGCTCAATCGGAATACTTCCTTCAAGCATATTTCGTGCATAGGAGATCGTCTTTATCATGTTCTTTAGGAGTTCTTCGTCAAAAGCTTCCACAAAGATATACCCTCGTAAATCCGGGGTCACAAGAATAGAAGGGATATTGAGTTTCGCTTTTTTTGCTCTGCTATTTATCAAATCTGCAGTGTTCTGCTCTTTCCCGACCTGGGTTTTAATCGTAAATATACTAGAAATCTCGGTGTCAGTTTGTTCAGAACCAGTATTCTCCATACGTGCAACCAACCATCTTAATAGCCAAGTACCTTAAGTATCCAGGGTGCAACGAGTTCCCGCATGATGTATATAACAAAACCTAATGCTCCGATTAGTAAAATTCCTAACCCTGTGATTTTCGCTGTCTTTTCATACTCTTCGCTGGTTGGTTTCCGTGCCATTTTCAAAACTCGACCGTACTTACCCTTTCCGATGCGGTGTTCCCGCTCATCAATCTTTTGTTGCACGATTCGAGCTTTATCCAGGAAACCTTTACGTTCTTCGTTCACTCTTGACACCTGTGATACGTACGGGTCAAATAGTAAGGAGTATATAAAGAATTTGGCGGTTTCTTAAGAGACAAAATCAATACCAAACTCTGTTTCTTCTCTAGACCGTTGCGTAGGACCCATGATTTGTTTCGATTTCACGCCGGTGACCACCAACATAGCTCGTATCGATTTTTTCATGGTAGGATCAATAGTTGTTCCCCAAATGATTCGAGCGTTCTTATCGATCTTTGAGTAGATTTCTTCGACGACTTTCTCTGCTTCACGTAAGGTCATATCGTTTCCACCGGTGACATTGACCAACGCACCAGTCGCCTCTGTGATATCTACTTCTAATAATGGCGAGTTCAACGCTTCGGTGATTGCATCAACAGCCTTGTTATCACCTTCTGCTTCCCCAAGGCCAATTAACGCGACACCACCACGTTTCATCACGGTCTTTAAATCAGCAAAATCAAGGTTCACAAGCCCTGGCATCGTTATCATCTCCGTGATTCCTTTAATCGAACGCATCAGAACCTCATCAGCGACCTTAAACGCAGCGTTCAAAGCAAGATTTGGAACAATATCAAGTAATTTATCATTAGGTATGACAATAACCGTGTCACAGACCTCACGGAGTCGTTTCAACCCTGACTCTGCATTGTCCGTCCGCACATGACCTTCGACACAGAATGGAAGGGTGACCACACCAATGGTAAGCGCACCTGCTTCCCGGGCAATCTGTGCGACAATCGGGGCACATCCGGTTCCGGTTCCCCCACCAAGACCACAGGTAACAAAAACCATGTCCGAAGGAACGATGGCATCTCGGATGTCTTGTTCGCTTTCTTTAGCTGCTTCTTCCCCTATCTGAGGTAGTGAACCTGCCCCTAATCCGCGGGTTAAATGTCGTCCGATAAGTATTTTATACGGGGACTCAGCGAGAAGGAGATGTTGTGCATCGGTGTTGACCGCAATGAGCTCCGCACCATTGATACCTTCTGAGAAACACCGGCTAATCGTGTTGGTTCCTGCACCGCCACAGCCAACGACTTTAATCGTGGTTGTCAAACTTTCAAGGACTTTTTCTAAGTCCTCATTTTTTACACCTGAGATCTTTAAGGTCTGTCCGCTTTTTGTCGCTCTCATCCCGACGCTCTTCTTATCGTCAGCCTTCATCTGTTCTTCGACACCCTCTTTTGCCTGCTCAGCTGCAACCACATCTTCAATAATCTTCTTCATTTGTTAATTCACCATCCTCACAATAAAACCCCATCATTGTAGAGAATTATATTTTTACCAATATTGTAAACCAATTTCAATTCTTAAATATTTCCAAAGAAAAATCAATATTTTTGATTGAATGGGTCAAGTACCCGAGAGATATACGGTCGGCAAATAAGGCGTAATCCTCGATGTTTTCTGGGGTGATTCCTCCTGATACTTCTATGAGGATACCGGGGTTGATTTTACGGATTTTTCGCGCAATGTTCTTTCCTATTTTTGGATCGAGATTATCCAGCATGATTACCCTAACGTTCATTTTTGCAGCAGAGAGCGCATCTGTTTCATTTTCTACCTCGATTTCAATGCGTTTATTCCGAAGTTTTCTTCTGGTTCTCTTGATTGCTGATTCAACAGATCCGATTATTTTCAGATGATTGTCTTTGATCAGCACTGCATCGTATAACCCGAAGCGATGTGGTTCTCCGCCACCCAGTATAATGGCTTTTTTTTCAAATCGACGGAAACCCGGGGTTGTTTTCCGTGTGGCCGCTATCGCCACTTTCGGGTTAATCTTTGTACATTGTTGTACGATTTTTTTTGTCTCCGTTGCAATCCCACTCATCCTTCCTATAAGGTTGAGTGCAAGCCGCTCGCCTTTTAAAATAGAACGAACGAGGCCTTGTATCTCCATAACGGTTTTACCTTTTTTAACGGCATCTCCATCCTTTACGAGCACTGTTGTCGTTGCCCCTGTTTTCTTAAACACGCGTTGAGCTTCTTGCAAACCAGCGATTATACAATTCTCCTTTGCGAAAATAACTGCTCGTGCCGTTTGTGTTGTAAACAATGCATCTGACGTGATGTCCCCTTTTTTTCCGAGGTCTTCGCTGAGGAATCTGGTGATGTCATCCATAACGATATTTTTTATAGTTAATTCCTGTTTAAAGGTTTTGGGAGAACCCACTTATGAGACTTGGTATTATTGGATGTGGCGCGATTGGAACAGATGTCGCAAAAGCAGCTGACACAATGAACGATATCGAGAAAATCTACCTGTTCGATATCAATGGTGCTGCTGCTAAGAAACTCGCTTCTTTGGTCAAAAAAGCTTCAGTAAAACCTGTTGACAAATTTTTAGAGGATGTCGATGTTGTCTTCGAGGCGGCGTCCCAGCAAGCAGTCACCCAATATGCAGAAATTGTTCTTGAGGCAGGCAAGGATTTAATTATCATGAGCATCGGGAGTTTATTTAATGATATGCTACGTAAAAAACTTGAATACATCGCACGGGAAAAACATCGGAAAATCTATCTTCCTTCTGGTGCGGTGTGTGGTATTGATGGAGTGTTAGCGGCAAATATCGAAAAACTCGATAACGTGACGTTGGTGACAACCAAGCCTCCAGCATCTCTTGGGAAAACGGTGATGAAACGAACCGTGGTTTTCAAAGGGACCGCTCGGGACGCAGTAAAGCAGTTCCCGAAAAATATCAATGTTGCTGCGTGTCTCTCTTTAGCTGGCGTAGGTTTTGACAAGACAAAAGTTGAGATCGTCGCTGACCCCGTAGAAACCAGGATCAGTCATAAGATCCTAGCGCATGGTCGATTCGGGAGACTACGCGCTGAGGTGGAGAATATGCCAAATCCCAATAACCCACAGTCCAGCTACATGGCATCATTATCTGCGATTGCTACGTTACGAAGAGTTCTTGACCCCCTTCAAATCGCCTAAAAGAACAGATAACAATACTATAGATACGAATCCCTTTTTTTCTTTTATACTGCTTCTTCCTAAAACCTAAATAGGACGCTGCTTTTACGAAGTTGTTGAAAAAATGACCTTTGAAATCAAGGAACGAGACGCCGCAGGACGTCTTTGTCGGTTTATTACAAAACATGGGGCAGTGACGACGCCAAATCTCCTCCCTGTGATTAATCCAAATAAAATGATGATCCCACCTAAGGAAATGAAGAAACGATTTGGTATCGACATCCTCATTACAAACTCCTATATCATCTATAAGGATTCGGCATTAAAACAAAAAGCATTGGAACATGGGGTGCACGCCCTTATCGATTTTCATGGCTCCGTCATGACTGACTCAGGCACGTTTCAAAGTTATATCTACGGTGATGTTAAGCTGGATCCTGTGGAGATTGTCACGTTCCAACGTGATATCGGTAGCGACATCGGCACCATCCTGGATGTTTTTGGGACTCCCGGTCAAACAAAGGATGAATCCGAGCAGGGTGTCAAAGAGACGATGAGACGAGCAAAGGAAAGTATCCCTTATAAAGGAGAGATGCTGCTTGCCTGTCCTGTTCAGGGATCGGTGTACCCTGAGCTACGAGAACGTGCTGCACGAGAGCTAAGCGGTCTGAATGCTGATTTCTTTCCAATCGGTGGGGTAGTCCCCTTGATGGAGAACCAGCGATACACTGATCTGGTCCGTTGCATTCTTGCTGCGAAACAAGGTCTTGACCCCTCGAAACCCGTCCATTTATTCGGTGCAGGTCATCCCTTAATATTTTCCCTAGCGGTTGCCCTTGGTTGTGATTTTTTTGATTCATCAGCCTATGCAAAGTATGCGAATGACGGACGAATGATCTTCCAATGGGGGACAGAGAAATTCGATGATCTCACCGAGCTTCCCTGCTGTTGTCCTATCTGTTCAAGATATTCAATATCCGACTTAAAAGAACTTGATGTACAGGAGCGAACCTTGCAGCTCGCATTGCATAATCTCTATGTGAGTTTTATGGAACTGAAAATAATTCGAATAGCCTTATCTGAGGGTTGGTTATGGGAGCTAGTAGAGCAACGGGCATCAGCAAACCCGTTTCTCTCTGAAGCATTACGAGTATTACGGGAGCCAGATCATCTTCGATGGCTCGAAGAATATGAGCCGACGAGTAAAAAAACCGCGTTGTTCTACACCGGTCCTCAGACGATGTATCGCCCGACGATTTTTCGATATCATACACGGTTATTCACACGATTTGACCAGTTGTTTGACACCACGGTGGTCTTGCCTGAGGGTACGAAGCCGTACTCCATGTTTTACGCAAAAGAAATGAAGACGGTTCTAGAAAAAAAACATGTCAACTTTGTTGTGGATTCCTCTCTAGGCCCTGTTCCTTGTGAACTTGATGAGATGTATCCGCTCGCACAATCCGTGTTTCCGTCAACTGTTGATCAAGAAGCCAACGAGATGGCAAAACAAGTTTTTGAGAGATTCCTGAAGAATACTACAGTGATACATTGGGATGAGATTACTCTGATGAACGAAGGGAAATCTCATAAAAATACCTTCGATTTTGATCTGAGACGTATCGCTGCAGTAGCGGACATGCAGTTCGGACGGGGTGCATCTGATGCCCTGTTTACTGGGAAGATTACCATTATTAAATCAAAACGGACCGGAAAAATAAGAAATATTATTTGTGATGGATCCCATGTGATTTCGATGCGTGCAGAAGATGGTTTGTTTACCTTGAAGTTAGATGGCGGCCGTCGACTCCACAAAAGAATCCCATATCCTTTGTTACGGGTTGTAGTCACTGATGATGCAGTATCATTTATAAAAGAGGGAAAAAGCGTATTTGCCAAATTTGTTTCAGATTGTGACCCTGACCTGCGACCGTTTGATGAATGTTTGATCGTTAATGAAAACGATACGTTCTTAGCGATTGGCCGGACCCTTCTGAATAGAAATGAAATGCTTAGCTTCCGACATGGAATGGCGGTAAAAACAAGAGAATCCATAAAAGAGGCATGATCTGCATTATCCAAAACTATTATTATCTCAATACTTATTACCTATGAGGTTGCACTCCACACAAAAAATGATTTGTTAGGAGGACTGGAAAAAATGAACGAATTTCATGAGATTTCAGAACAGATTAAAAGCATGAAGACCGTCCGTGATTTTTTAAAAGAAAAATACGATGCTTCTGATTTTCATAAAAAGAAAGAGAAATTTCCCCAATCTGCGGTTCCACCCGCGCCAGAAGATGGAGAGATCTACAAGCTGTTAACCGCGATTCAACAACTTGATAAATATATCAAGGAACTGCAAGACATGCAGCTAAAGGTCCTTAAACAAGACGAATAAAATGATGTTCTGAGAGGCATTGCTTTATTTTTTCCTTATTTCCTGGAGTCGTCTCTTGATGTCTTGTTGAAGGTCATCAGCGATATCTCTTTTGGTGAACACATCTGCTTTGATTGCCGTTGAAATTTTTGTTGCAAGGAGTCGTGCTATTTTACCTCGCTCTGTTTTTGGTGCACAGTTTATCGTTGGGTGCTGGAAGATAACACCATGTTTTGGTGGTCTTCCCCCCTCTTTCTTAAAACGGAATAAGGCTTTCTCTGCCCCAAGAATTTGTATGGTTGATGCAGGCATCATCGCCATCTTTTGTATCCCACCTGCTAAGGAAATGAGTCGGGCGCCAATAAGTGGGCCAATGATTTCACTGGTGTTTGGAGCAATTTTTTTCATGTCTTTTTCAATCTGATCTTGTAATCGCGCTATCTCATCATTGACTGCGGATAGTGTTTTTTCGAATGGTTTTACCTTCTTTTTTGAGGCAGGAAGTATCGACCAGCAACTGAGACGCTCTGATAAGAGATTCGCTGTTTGTACGAGATCGTCGAGTGCATTGACCATTTGTATGAGCTGCAGATCCTCGGATTGTAATTGTTCATTGACTCGTTCATGCGCGAGCAACAACGCGATATCATGCAGGAGTTCTGAAGTAAATCCATATTCTTCCGGATGTATCTGTAGTGTCCTAAAGATTGGGTCTTCGCTGTTGTATATACCAAGTTGCAGCAGTCGTTTCTCATGGACGATGACCGGTGTATCGTGTACAATTTCTTTTTCTTCAGCAAGGATGTTGTTTTTTTCGATCTCGCGCAGATGTTGTACAATTTCTTTTGCATGTTTTGGGAACAGGATCTCGTTTTGAACTGAGGTTTCATCACAGACAAATGTTCCGAACCATTTTGTGATAAGATATTGTGTCATCCTCATTGGATAAGAAATCCATTCTAATGTAGTTTACGATAGATGCGTTGGATTTTACCCTGATGATAAAAGAGATTTTAAATATAGGAACTTGTATTACGAGTGTTAACAAGTATCGAAGGATTGGGGGTTTTTTAATGAAACCGGAAAAAAAAGAAAGGATTGTTCTTACGAATGTCATCGAGACTGAGCTCGATATCTTAAAAAGGCATGTGCTTGTCCTTCAAACTCTAAAACAAAATGAACCTGCAGGGATCATCAAATTGTCAGAGCTTACCAAACACCCACAGCATATGGTACGATATTCATTACGGATACTGGAACAGGAAGGACTTATTGAGCCATCGCCACAGGGTGCGGTTACAACAGAGTCTGTCAATAAAGCAACCCCGATGTTGAAACAAAAATTAAAGGAAATGCAAGACACCATCAGCGAGATTGTTAAAGAACTCGGTTAAAAAAAATTTTTATATCTTTTTTTTTGCCGCGGTAACTCAGCTGGGAGAGTGCACGGCTGAAGACCGTGATGTCGAGGGTTCGATCCCCTCCTGCGGCACTTTTTACTGCTTTTTTCTCCTGTTGGATGACCCTAAAAATGTGAATTTCTGAGTGCGGCTCTATGAGCATGGGTTAAATGCCCCCGCTCACCAATTTATTAACAAATATGAGTCCGAATCTCCCTCCCCGCGTTATTCATCAATACTTTTATTTGCATGAAGCAGATTACAATATATTATAGCATTATTTTAGCTGTTTTTCTCCACTAAGACAATCACTCTAGGTCAATACCATCCTTTTATAATTTTTAATCTTGTTTGTTTTACTATATATTTTCCATCGCATTGTGAAGACTTCCATCCCAAAAAATGTTTTTCGACAGAATGGAGTTTTCATTTAGCAATTCATCCTTTTGGATAGGAGGGAGACGATCGTCTGGCACTTTCGCAGCCCACGCAACAAATCTTCGAACCATCCACCACGTATGAGTCAGTTCAGCAGAAGCATTCTTACTTAACGAAGCGATATCCTTCCATTGATACAACCCAGTACCAAGACAGGTAAACTTCTTGTTTTTCACTTCTGTGATATGACCATTCCACCAAACCATATATTCTGGATGCGCTGTACAAAGCAATATCCTTCCCTTGTTCTCATTGGGATAAATCTCCGTTGTAATACAGGGTCTATTAGAATAATCTAACTCAATTACTTTATCGGTAAGCTCCCAATCCCCCGCCATATAATATGCATACAAAAACACGTTTCTCAAACTCTCATGTTCATTTTTAATGTAGCCTGCAGCCTTCAAGAACGCAACAAAAAGACCACGAATGCCTCCGACATATTTCCAGGCGTGTATTCGGATATCGTTGCTGTCTGAAAGATCCTTCGCAGGATATTTTGCAAGGACCTGAACCTCCCGGTCTGGGGTTTCCGGTACTATCAGCGCTGGACCGCCCCACCATCGGATTCGTTCAGTATCCTTGCTGAAATCTGAAAAGATGGGATGATCTTTGGATAGCTGAAAATCAACGGGGGCACCACCGGTATGGATCCGAACACCATCAACAGTCTCCCCTGGTGCAAACGAAAATACATATGCTATCGGACCGATTTTCTCCGCATGGTTTTTTTGAAATAGATAAAAAAGAGGAAATGCAATCGATTTATAAAACGATGAGACACAAGTAACTCCCAGAGAGCTTTTATTATATTGTCTTTCTAAAAATGTCCGAGTTCTTTTCTCTGCTGTTTGTAAATCCGTTATCAGTGCCGTTCCCCCGCAAATCCCGATGTATCCACCACCATCTTGGATAAATTCTGAGATCTTTTTCTTCCATTTTCTGACGTTCCGTAAGAAATGAAAGCCTTTTATCATAGCAAGTCCGTCTCCAACACCACCTCCCGGAACAAGCAAGACGTCGAACCGGTCAGTTTTCAGGGCGCCCTTTAAAATATCAGTATCGAAAACATATTGGGTGACAATGGTATTGGTCGTATTGTTCATCGTCCACGAATAATTATGTAATATTATCGGGAAGAAATGCTTGCCTGACCCCCACCCAAGCGGCTCCTCTGCAAGGATAGCGACTCGTATGATGCGTCCTTTAGGATTTGTTTCTTTCTTCGTATCTGCGTGATTATTTGGAGTTAAGGACATAAATATCACTTTGGTGGAGTATATCCCCAGTGGTCAATGGTAAACTTCCAATTCTCATTGACATGTTGAATTATTTTTTCATCAATCGTATAGACGTTGGTTTTGTACTCTGAGTGCTGTTGCAGATATTTCATCATCTCTGGCTTCGCACCTTCAAATCCAGGGAGCTTTAATACTGTATAGATGTGTCGTACTTGTTCCATGGGATCGGAGATAAGATCTTCATATTTTATTTCAACAACTCTATCGTTTTGTATATGTTCTTTTTGTTCAAAAAAGCTGTTCATAAGTCGAATATAGTTCTGGATGACCTGCGTTTCAATTTCTTCCTCAGAACCAGTCTGTAACGCGAGTTTATCCAATACCCTCATTCTCATTTTTTTTGTCGAGAGATACACCAGATACGGACTTCGGTAGATATGAATGAATTTTGCTTCTGGGAAAAGCTCAAGCAAGGTTGGTATTCGAGCGGTATTCGGAGGGTTCTTAGAAAGAAATCGTTTCCCGTTATGTGCTAACATCACCGTTTTTATGAATGTAAGATAGGTTGTTTTCCATTGCTCTTTTTCTTGTAATGACAGGCCTTGGAAATGAATAGATTTCAGATATTGTTCTTCAGCGTTTCTTGGGAAATGCAAACAATGGAAAAATGACCATGGACATAACACCGCCAGGGCTGCTTCATCTTCATAAGGACCATCCATGTCAACCTTGATTGCATCCATGGGTCGTTCAGATGGGAGAAACCCTGAGAGGAACTTCTTTAACGGCCCAAGAATTAAAAAACTGTCTGGCAACAGCGTATTCCATAATGAGGTATAACAGAATTGCGGGTCTTGACTTAAAAGCTCATGAAGATAGGTTGTGCCACTTCGCCAATGACCAATAATAAACACAGGAGGCTGCTGAAGAATACTATTGTCTATTTTCGTGGCATATTTTAATTTAAAAAGCAGGCGTGCTGGTGCAGTGAGAAGTGATGTCAACGTGATAAAGATTGCCCGAGGAAGGTACGCTCTATCGATACCTTTATTTTGTTTTACTAACCGAATCCAATGCCGCATTGAGATACCAAACAGGGGATGCTGCGTCGTCTGATGATGTCTTTTTGTTTGCTGGTCATCCTTTGGTTTCATACATGTTCCTCTTTCTATTACTAATTTTATATCGAGAGATCTTTTTCAAAAACGCGATGTTTTTTATATACTATCGCACCCGTTATCGCAATCGTTGTATGAGCAACTGTGTTGTGTTCATCAATCCATCCGACCTCGGCACCCCTATACCCTCGGTTTTTCATCTCCGCTAAGATCCGATAATTTAGTAGAGACCCAATATGGTGATTACGAAATTCTTTCTTGATGCCAATGAAATGCAATTTCCCTACCGTAATGTTTCGTTGTGTTAAAAGGAAACGGAGCAGTTCAAAAGGACCTAATCGCCCATTCATTTTTTGAAAAACCTGATTATAATCTGGTGTTGACCAGATATAAGCAACGGGTACACCTTGACATTGAGCAACTAAAAACAATTTTGGGTCGACAAACCATCGTAACTGTTTTACTCCAAAGCGAGTTTTCACCTCATCTGTAGAAACAGGAACATACCCCCAGTGATCAGAAAAGGTTTCTAAAAAAAGTGGAATCCACCATTTCATTTCCTTTCGGGTGCGTAATCGATCAAAACGACGAACGTGCATCCCTGAATCACTGCATTGTCGTGCTTTTTCTTCTAATACTTTTGGTAACGGTTTGATTAGATCTATATAATAAAGGAAGAGGTCATGAAATTTTTTCAGGCCAAATTTCTCAACATAGGAAATATAATACGGTGGTGAATAGCTGGAAAGTAAACTTGGTGGTGATTGAAAACCTTCATATAAGAAACCACAACCAACATCGATACGACCATCGATTGGCCCTCGCATTATCTTCATTTCTTTTAAGAGGAGCCATTCCTGAGCAGTGCGTAAGAGCGCGTCAGCACATCTGAAATCCTGAATACATTCAAAAAAACCAAAATACCCTATATTTTCTCCAACAGCGGTGCAATAGGCATAGTCGATTATTGCAGCAATTCGACCGATGACTTTGTTATTTTTCTTTGCGATGAATAAAATACATTCTGCATGTGACCAAAAAGGATTCTTTTTTTTAAAGAAATCACTTATCTCTTTCCAAAAAGGAGCAACCCAGTAAGGAGAACTCTTGTATATCTCAAATGGAACCTGGTAAAATATTTTCAAGTCCCTTCCGTTTTTCACTTGTTGTACTTGAATATCCCCTGGAAAGATTCTTTCGTCGTTTTTAGTAGGCCTAAAGACGTATCTTCCATGATAGTTAGACTGTGTCAGGGAAATGCTTCTTCCTCCATATTACTCTCGATTGATTCCTATCTAAATATTTTTACTTCCTTAATAAATATTCTTCCCAATTCTATTCCAATTCCATTATCGACATCGGTCAGTGAAAAGTTTAGCGAGAAATATCTGACTAGACAATTAATTTAAAAAAATTACATCTTTTAAAGCGAAAGACACTTATCCCAGGAGGTAAATAAATTCCATAGTTTTTCGATAAACAGATGTCTTTGTAAAAAATGTAATAGAAATTGATAGACCAAAGTCCTCTGAACAGCGTTGCTATCTGCTGGTGTCTTAAGCGTGACAGGAATGACATCGAAATCATTCGGATTATTTTTATTTTCTACTCGTATGAAAGCTTCAAATTCAGAATTGTGTTCATTTGGAGCAATGACTGATACTTGTATGGTGGTTTGTCCATCCTCCGGGGTAAGATTTTCTCCAGATTCAGGAGTAAATGACCATGTGCCCCAATTAATTAATGAGGTGTTAATTGTCCAGTTCAACAATGAACCAGCGTCTCCAATATTTTGTACCTGAAAACTTCCATTCACGGTCGCGCCTGGTTTGATGCGCGTCCATGAAAGACTTCCAGTACCGTCTAAATCCGAGGTAGTAGACCCTGGTGGTCCTTGTCCTTCTGGAGGTATATACACGACTTTGAATACTTCGCCTCCTGAATTATATTGCCAAACGGTTGCTCTCTCAGGAGTGACTTCGAAGATCGACCCTGTTTCCCCATTTGTAATGAGGGTATTTCCACTGGGGAGCCGCCAGGCACCGGAGAGATGGTTTGCATAAAAACTCGTCGGAGGGCTTGCTGTATATATCCATGTTTGTGCTGTTGGTCCATACGCGGAACCTGGTTGTAGATAATACTCACCGTTCTCATCCACCGGTGGAGTAATTTCATCAACCGTTGAATAATGACTACCAGGACGGTTTGCTCCATTGTTGAAGACAAGAATGTCACCTTGACCTGGGTATCCTTCATCGATCCATGACGCATCATGCTGACTAAACAATTTCCTATCATTTATTGTCCCTGCGCGATACGCCTGCGGGTTCCCCCAGCGGTAGAGGAGATCACCACCTTTTCCACTATTTCCACCTGTATGTCCTGCTGCTTCCGCTGTTGTTGTACTATGGTCAATGACCCAGATTTCATTAAAATTATGGACACTGATCATGATCTGATTAAACTTCTCGTTATAATCAATTGAATTTGTATGCATCCAATCACCACCAGTTGTGGTTCCATAATTAATATCAACTAACTCGGGATGATCTCCTACCACACCATAATTTGCTTTGGACGCATCGTAATCCTGGATGAGATGATCCCAGACATGCCATTCCCAGACGATTGTCCCACTTGTTGGTCCCGTTGGTTGAACTTCAATGATATGGTCAGGCATTAGATCTACATTAGAACCGTAACTAGGGTTCCGTCCGGCTGCAATCGCCTCAGTGGGTGTTTTGGTTTCCCAGGCAATCAACAACACATTTCCATTAGGTAATGATTTGACATCATGATGAGTAAGAAGTCCATTGGTATTATAGCGGAAATCCCATACAATTGTTCCGTCCCATTCTACTTTCTGGACACCACCGCCAGCTCCTCCAGCAAGAGGACCGATACCGACTCGTATGGTCCGAAGAATGGTTCCGTCGCTCAACCACCATACAGCCACACCAGGGAAAAAGCTGCTTGCCCACGAATGATTCAACGATCCATCAGCATATCGGAGGTACGTCGTCGTGGTAAACGTAGGTGAATATAATATTTGACCTTCGGTGAAATTCAAAGGGAGAGGATTTTCATCTAATGACTGAGACGATGTTAATGGTACAAAACAGGCTCCAATCAGTATAAAAATAACGAAAAATATTACCATTCTTAATTCAGAGTAATATTTTAGCTTCGCTATTGTAGCGTTCCCTCTTTTATACATGATCTTTTTTCCCTTAATTATTTAACAGGGTATTATATTAATAGTTTTTTACTAATTCAGTTCCAAATCCAAAGTCGACTTCGAAATGTCGCGCATACCCTTAGGAAAAGAATTCTAATAAGTTATCTAGAAGCAGATGTTTTTGAAAAAAATGCAACAGAAATTGATTCAGTATCGTCCACCGAAAAAGAGTGATAGTTACTGGTGTCTTAAGCATTACCGGGATGTCCTGAAAATCGCTGGGATCATTTTTATTTTCTACCCGGAGGTATCCTTCGAAACCTGTGTTTGGGTCAACAGGGGCGCTTACCGATACCTGTACCGTTATTTGTCCATCCTCTGGGGTGAGGTTCTCACCTGATACCGGAGTAAAAGACCAGGTTCCCCAGGTAATTGATGAGGTATTAATCGTCCAGTTTAGCAATGAACCGGTATCTCCGATGTTTTGCACCTGAAAACTACCAGTAACGGTCACACCTGGTTTGACATTGGTCCATGAAAGACTTCCAGTACAATATAAATTCGGGACGTCAGGTTCAGGTGGTTCTCCCGGTGGTATGTAGACGATTTTGAATACATTATTTGTTACTGGTGTCGGGTACGGGTTCGTATATTCCCATACGGTTGATCCGTCTGATGTGACCTCGAAGAACCTTCCAGCAGTCCCGTCACATATGAGGGTGTCGCCATCTTTAAGACGTTGAGCACCAGAAAGAATACCAGAACAGAAACTTAATGGAGGATTCGCGGTGTACGTCCATATGAGGCTTTCTGGTCCGTACGCAGATCCGTGTTGAAGATAATACTCGCCGTTTTCATTTACCGGGGGGACAATTTCATCAACGGAAGAATACCATCCAGCTGGGCGACTGACCCCATTGTTAAAGACAAGGATGTCTCCTTCTCCAGGGTACCCTGGTTTTATCCATGTTGCGTCATGCTGACCAAATAATTTTTTATCATGGATGCTTCCTGCTTGATACGCCTTTGGGTTCCCCCAGCGGTAGAGGAGGTCACCACCTTTCCCGCTATTACCACCGCTATGACCTGCGGCTTCCTGTGTAGTCGTA
>Ga0307446_1000137_pt1 | contig 22250 bp, 19 predicted proteins | sample SalMarSW160320MG_FD_202141 | JGI IMG/M metagenome (GOLD analysis project Ga0307446, IMG submission 202141) | Salt marsh sediment microbial communities from the Plum Island Ecosystem LTER, Massachusetts, United States - SW1603-20 | ecosystem: Environmental > Aquatic > Marine > Intertidal zone >... | reverse complement strand
ATATCACCTCCATTTTTTTTCTCTTTTTCAAAATAAGCTCTTGTTGTATCGTTATCGTGAGTTCCGGTGTAAACCACGCAGTTGGGTATATAATTGTGTGGAAGGAATTGGTTTTCCATTTCTTTACCGAATGCAAACTGCAGAACTTTCATTCCAGGAAAATTAAATTGATCTCTCAGTTCTTCAACCTGTTTAGTGATAACCCCCAGGTCCTCTGCAAGAATCGGGAGATCGCCGAGATATTTTTTTAACGTAAGGAAAAGTTTTTCGCCAGGGGCTTTTACCCATTTCCCATTTATCGCCGTTTCAGCATCTCCGGGAATTTTCCAGTATGCTTCCAATCCCCTGAAGTGATCGATCCTAATTATATCAACTAATTCAAGAAGGCTTTCAAATCTTTTTCGCCACCACAAAAATTCATCTTTCTCCATTTCTTTCCATTTATAAAGCGGATTGCCCCAAAGCTGCCCGGTAGCACTGAAGTAATCCGGCGGTACACCTGCGACAAATGTAAGCTTGCCTTCTTCATCAACTGTAAAAAGCTCTTTGTGTGCCCAGAGATCGACGCTGTCGTAAGCAATGAAAATCGGCATATCACCGATTATCTTTATCCCGTTTTCGTTAGCATATTTACGTACTGCTTTCCACTGCCTGAAGAAAATGAACTGAACAAATTTGTGATAACGAATGTCATCCTTAAGTTTTTCATTCCATTTTTTAATTGCTTCATCTGTACGAAGAACAAGTTCTTTCTCCCAATTACTCCATGCGTCTCCGTGATGATATTCTTTTGCTGAAATAAACAAAGCGTAATCATCCAGCCAAATCTTATGTTGAAGACAGAATTCATCAAACTCTTTTTCTAATTTTTTAGAATCATTTACAAAATTGTTATATGCTTTTCGATGAAGAACTTTCTTGTATTCAATAACTTTTCCAAAGTCAACTTTTTGAGGAGATGATTCGGGAAACTCTTTCAGATTTTTTTTAGATAGGAAGCCCTCTTCTTTTAATTTATCCGGACTTATCAAAAGCGGGTTACCTGCGAATGCAGAAAAGCACTGATACGGTGAATCGCCGTAACCTGTTGGACCAAGCGGAAAAACCTGCCAAAGTGTTTGACCGGCGTCTTTTAGAAAATCAATAAACTTAAAAGCTTCATTACCAAGATCACCAATTCCATATTTGCCGGGCAGTGATGTGGGATGTAATAGAATGCCTGCACTTCTGGTAAATTCCATAATTCTCCTTCAAAAATATTTCGATAAAAGATTGGCAAAGTTAAATAATTTTGAGATTTGATTTATATTGAAATCATTTTCACAGAAGTTAATTTTGAGGAAAAAATTAAGTAGACAAGTTAAACACCTGTTCAACTTCTATTAAAGAATTGAATAAATAATGATCTTTAATGATGAAGAATCAACCCATAGGTTCATCCGGATATTCAAACTAACAAAAAAGTTTAATCAACCTTTGCCGAAAAGTACTCGTGGAAGCTTGCTTGTCTGATATGTATAAGGTGCAATGTCTTTCCTGTCGAATATTGCGAACGTTTTATGTTTAGCAAAGTAGGGCTTGAGATAATCTATTGGCGAAAAATTTTCCTTGTAAAACCGGAAAAACGAATTATATATGTCCGAATTAATTTCTATCCAGTACAGGTTTTCTTTGTAATCGGTAAATTGCATTTGTTCATTGTTAACAAGGTCCTGGTAAATTATCCAGGGAAAGTTAACACCGGCGGCAGTTGAAATACTTATCATTCTCGGCATTCTTACATTCACTTCGATGAATTTAAACAAACCATCTCTTAAATCCTTTTTAAATTCCACAGTACAGAAACCTTTATAGCCGGAGGCACTTAAAAGCTTTCTGAATAATTCTTCAACAACGGGATTTCTGCCTGCGCTTATCGATACTCTGTGAACTCCGAATCTTGGTGGATTTTGCCTGATCTTGTTATAGAAAAACATTCCGCTGATTTTATTCTTAGAATTAATGTAAGTCATACATTTAAAAATATTCGAATCCGATCCGGGAACTATTTCCTGAACCATTACTTCCAGATTTTCTTTAAGGCATAACTCGGAATACTTATCATATTGATCGAGCGTATAAACTTCAAAATTCTTCCGTTTGAACTTTTCTACAAATTCATATCCTCTTACAGGTTTAAAGATACAGGGCAGCTTAACTTCATTTCTGACTCTTTTAAATTCCTCTTCAGTTTTTGGTAAGAAGTTGGATGGATGAGGCACACTACTTTTTAGACACAATTCCCAGGCATATTTTTTTTCCATGAATGTCTTCATCATATCCCAGTCTGCCGTAACAATTTTGTAGTATTTGGTCAGTTCACTTTTATGTTTTGAAATGGCGACTGCTACATCATCTTCGGTATCAAAAATCATTGCGTTGTTCCACTCGGGACCTTTTTCTAAGAGAAATTGAATAAATTTTTGCTGATAATTAGCGGGATGAGGAACTTTGAACCACTTATTTACATAACGGGATTTATGTGCGTAATCAAAATCGTCATAGGTTAAAGTAATTATATCTACAGGCTTGTTAGCGAAGGAACGAATTACGCCAAGACCACCTGCTTTACACCCAATAACAATTACTTTTTTGTTCATTTGAAATCTCTACTTATTTGGTTATTAAAAAAAGAAGGTATAAATCTTTTATTTCATAAGTGAATATCACTAAAAACTATTATCCTATTATTAAGGGACATTTAACTAAATATTAATTTGATTTTGTTTTGAGTTATACATTATTGCTAAGCGTCTGTGAATCAAACAGTTGTTCTACTTATCTAATTAAGTACTCGAGATGTGAATACCCAACCCACTGCAAACTTATTTATAAATCTCAGTAGCTTTAAATTTGCTAACTTTTCAATCCTTGAACTTAGCTTTACTGCCTGTATATCCGGCAGGATATCCTTTCGCCAAAATCTTAAAGGTCCGTATGCGTAACCTTTAATACCTGTGCTTTTCAATCCCGCTTTATTTAGGAAATTCAATATTTGTTTTATACTATATCTATTCTGAGGTGCATCCATTGTACTAGAATCAAGTACTTTTACAACCTGTTCCTTACCTGTAAAAAGTTTCTTTATTTTAATTCCTGCATAGCTCCACAATTTAAAGATATAGTAATATGGGTCTAAAACATTTCTTAATTTGAGTAGGTTCGGAACATTAAAAATAATCAGTCCATCGTTTTTTACTATTCGTTTCAGCTCTTTGAAAATAGCAAGTTCATCCGATACATATGAAAGTACACCGATACAAAAAACGACATCAAAAGAATTATCATGAAAAGGTAACGACTGGCAATCAGCACATAATAATTTATCTATATTAAATTGTTCTTTGTTATTATTAAATCTCGTAACCTCAATCATCTTTTTTGAAATATCGCTTCCGTAAATATTCACGCCACGTTTTTTTAATTCAGACACATAATGTCCGGCACCGCAGCCTACATCAATAGCCTTAATCGGTTTGCCGTTAGTATCCTTTTCGTAAAGTTCAAACACAACTTCTTTACGACTTTTGATTTCGTGACTGTAGAACCTGTTCGCTGCAAAATCTTCATTGTATAACTCATCCCAGTAAGCAGCATTCTCGGTGAAGTGCTCTTTTACAGTTTCTTTTCTTAAATCTGTCTGCGAATTATTATTCAATGAATTTACCCTTGATGAGTTGTAAAAATTTTTGCCAATAAGCACTAATTGTGCATTATAATCGCAGGAATCGTACCAATAGCGACAATTCAGCAAATATTCCCATTTCCCAAATATCTCTAATTATCAAGTTAAAATCTTGTTGCATAATGACACATTTATTATAGTTTTGAACTTGAATGGGAAATAAAAGACTTCACATCCCTCTGAAGTCATACTAAAAAATTTTTATAAGATTTCTTCTTACGATTTGTTAACAATTCATTAACTTTTTGAAGCCCATAATCAACAATTGATAAAGTGAAATTACCAGGAAATGATTATATTCGCCCTGCATTTAACAGAGGTTTATGGATAATCTTACCGAAGTATTAAAAATTTTTTTAACCGCCCAAACTCCAATCGGAGAACTTAGAGCATCTATTCCATTGGGTTTAACTGTTTTCCATCAACCGATATGGATTGTTTTCGTTGTATCTGTTATAGGAAATATGATTCCCCCGATGCTGATACTGTGGCTTTTCCCAAAGATATCGCAATGGCTGATGGCTAAATCAAGATTAATGAACCGATTTTTAACATGGCTGTTTGAACGAACAAGAAAGAAAACAAAGGATAAAATTGAAAGGTACGGTGATCTTGCTTTAATAATTTTTGTTGCGATACCGTTGCCGAACACAGGTGCATGGACCGGAGCTTTAGCTGCATGGCTTTTTGGAATTCCTTTTAAAAAAGCTGTACCGAATATTTTTTATGGGGTTTTGATCGCTGGCGTTGTTGTAACTTTAATAACGACAGGTCTTAAGAATCTTTTTCCTTAATATAATTTAATTCGCCATATTATTGTTTTTATTTTCTGTCATTCTTTCTTCAGCTATCTTTTTTATGTGGTTGGCAATTTTAGGATACCTGCGTAATACTTCTTCAAAAAGCTCTCGGTCTAATCTGTAAAGATCGCTGTAAGTTATGCTTTTAACGGTTGCTGTTCTTTTCTGGTCTGTGAAAAGAGCAATCTCACCGAAGAAGTCGCCGTCGATAAGAGTTGAAACCACTTTTTTGTTTAGAAAAACCTGTAGCTTTCCCCTGATTATAAAATACATTTCATTCCCTGGCTCTCCTTCAGCAAACACTCTCTCTCCGGGAACACAAACCTGCGGACGCATATGAAGCGACACCTCTCTTAAAAAGTTATCGGTTACACCACGGAATAAAGGTATCTTCTCAAGTATTTCCCTTTTAAGATGAACGGAAACCTCGCTTTGTAGTCCAAGTGGTAAACCTGATAAAAACACAGATTCATCAAAGCCAAGCTTCTTTTTCCAGATGTAAGTATAATAATCACTTATTTTTTTCTGAAGTGATGGCGGTATTTTCCTGTAATTTACAAACACTTTTAGCTGATCGAGATTATTAAAATACTGCGCACGGGCTGGATTTCTTTTCGATAAAAGATTTGCAACGTTACCAATTATAAATCCGTAAACGCCAACACCTGCAAGCATAATAAATATTGTGTAAATCTGCTGAGCATTTGTTGATGGAATTGTTTCGCCATAACCAACGGTCGTGAGAGTTTCAATAACCCAGTATAGAGAACGCAAATAATTTGTCATCGGATCAGTTCCCGTATTAATTCCGCGAAGAAAAATCCAGCCGCAGGAAAGCCAGTGAGAAAGCAGCAATAACCAGAAAACAAAAAAGATAAGAAGCAGATAGTCGCCGAATTGAACAGCTCTCTGACGCAGAATATGCATAAATCGTAAAACGCTGGTAATCTTGAATAATCTTAATAAACCGAAAACGGGATTTGCCAGAATTAATGAAAAAGGAATTGCCGCGAGAAGATCTGCAGGAAACCAGGTTTTCAAATATCGAGTCCTTGCATTTTTAATTTCGCTATGAAGTAAAATCTCGGAAGAAGGATTGAAGTAATTGATGAAAATATCCACAATGAAAACAATAGATGTCAGCCACTCAAAATATTTGATCTGCATATCGGAAAAGATATTCAGTACAATATTAATGGGAACATAAATAGCGATGATGGTAGAACAAACCGTTATGAATGCCTGCCATATTTTTATTTTATGTGTAATCTTCATTTATTGTAATTATTAATTGTTCGTTCTTAATTGATAATTTAATTAGCTAATTCCTTAACAAGATAGTTTACAATTTCTTCTGTCGAATCAAATGCTTTTACCAGGTTTGTATTTCTTCCCTCCGAATCCATTTGAATATTCATAACGTCGACTATTTTCTTCCACATAGATGAATGACACAGGATTGGTTTATGATCGATAAATTCTTTGTTCGAAAATTCCCAGACGGCTGCTAATTCGAGAAGCGTACCTGTTCCGCCTTGCAGAATTACAAAAGCGTCACCAATTTCGATAAGTTTGCTTACCCTTCCCAATAAAGTTGCACATTTAATCTCTTTTGTTAAGAATTTATTTCTTGTCAATCCCCACGCATTAATTGTAACTCCTATTGCTTCTGTACCGGATTCAACAACACCTTTTGAAACAGCTTCCATAATTCCGTAAAAGCCGCCGTTGCAAACATTGAGTCCTTTTTTCCCCAACTGAACACCAAGTTCATAAGCAGTTTTATATTGATCTTCACCAGGCTGAGGTCGCGAGCTCCCGAAAACGGTAATTGTTTTGTTCATAGGTTTATTAAATAATAATTAATACTAATGTATAAAATTGTCTTCTTGTAAAGAAATTTTAATAAAGCCCAGCAACCATTTTATTATTGTACTATCTACATATCATTTTATTGTTGAACACCTCCGGTGTTCCTGTTTCGATTGGGAATTTTGTCTCTATTATAAACATAGAATTCCCATCGGAATTCTAAAAAAAATCTTTCGTGGCAGGATAACATTTATAAAAAAAAGCGAACAACCAATTGGCTATTCGCTCTTTATAAAATTATATTGTTTTCCTACTTCCCACTCGATCCTACTATATTAACATTTACATCGATTTTATCGGATACTTTCCGACCCAGAACAATGTTATCAACATCGTAGTCTGATAATGTTATTGTAAATTTTGCTTTTATACCCAAAAGGTCTCCCGACGACACTGTTCTGGTTTTTTCACTTTCATCAAGATAAGTCATAGTTGCATCGGCAACAATTTCTTTTGTTACACCATGAACTGTAAAGTCACCTGCAACTTTTGCCTGCAATTCATTGTCTTCAATTACTTTAACGTCACTGGCTTTTTTTATTGTAAAAGTTATTTCGGGATATTCTTCAGCATCCAACCATTCTTCACTTTTCATATCCTTATCTCTTAAAGCGATTCCTGTTTTCATTGAAGCAACACTAACAACAAATGATCCTTTTAGAGTTGAGATATCTGAAACATTAAACGTTGCTGTACCTTTAATGTCGTCGGATAAACCGGTAAAATCCTCGAATGGAGTTGTGCTGAAAAACGTTGCCTGGTTTCTGGGATTATCATTTAGGAAAGTAAAAGTTTTTTCACCTGTGGCTTTTACTTTGAATCCCTGGGCAAATAATATTGCTGATGAAATAGTAAGAATAATAAACAACCTGATCAGAGTCTTCATTTTATCTCCAAAATTTGAGAAGTTGATTTGAATAGAAATTATTTTTTCTTTGTTCTTAAAAGGAAGAATAACGCTCCGGTAACAGCAAAAATTACAGCTGAAAAACCCCCGGCGTAATCGAGACCAATAACAAGTTTGTCCTGCCATTCTTTATATGTAGTACCAAAGAGTTCATCCTTTCTTTCTACAAGCACCTGTGTTTTTGTAAATACTTCACCGCCGTTTGAAAGCCAAACAATAAGTGCAGCTATAATTAATACTGCACCGATTATCACAACAATTTTTTGTTTATTATTCATAACTTAAATTCGGTTAATTGAACAAAACTTTAATTCAATAAAATATTGAACTTGCCAGCCAAAATTCTTAAAGAATCCCGTATGGCAGGATAACATTTGTAAGTAATAAAATGCCCTGTATCTTAGAGATGTCTATAGAGATCCAATGATTTCCATTACAAATTTTATTAGAACAAATTATTAATTTTCTAATACAACAAAAGAATAAAAAGTGACTGTGTTTCATTTGTATGTTACGACAAATAATCATGTTTTTCAACAAAAAACTTTTTCCAAGGTAATACTGTTTTCAGATGAATAACTCAACTTGTTATACTTTCGTGATAATTGGCGGCGGAATTATTGGTACCGCAACTGCAATGGCATTACTTAAACAGCCGGGATTTTCTGTTTTGGTTATAGAAGCGGAAGATAAATTAGCAGCACATCAAACAGGAAATAATAGCGGAGTGATTCATTCGGGATTGTATTACAAACCCGGTTCTCTCAAAGCAAAAAATTGTACGGAAGGCAGAGAACTAATGTATAAGTTCTGTGAAGAAAACGATATCCCATATGAAAAATGCGGAAAGCTTGTAGTTGCTACAAGTAAAGGGGAATTGAATTCATTAAACAATCTTTTTGAACGAGGGGTTGCTAATGGATTAACCGGGATAAAAAAGTTACAGGCTGAAGAATTAAAAGGGTTTGAACCAAACGTAAACGGAATCGAAGGAATGTTTGTTCCGCAAACAGGTATAGTAGATTATAAAAAAGTTACGAATGCTTACTCAGAAAAAATAAAAAACAATGGCGGTGAGATTGAACTTAACTGCAAGTTTTTATCTCTTAAAAAAAACAACAGCGAATTAATAATCGCGACAACAAAAGGTGATATCAAAACAAAATTTCTAGTTAACTGCGGGGGACTTTATTCAGACATGATAGCAGAGCTCTGTGGTTTAAATCCTGGTTTGCAAATCGTTCCTTTCAGGGGGGAATATTATAAGTTGAGAAAAGTAAAAGAGTATCTTGTTAAGAATTTAGTCTATCCCGTTCCGGATCCCAACTTTCCGTTCCTCGGCGTTCATTTCACCAGAATGATAAATGGTGGTATAGAAGCCGGACCAAATGCTGTATTGGCTTTTAAAAGAGAGGGCTATACAAAAAAAGATTTTTCATTTGATGATGTTTTGCATTTGCTTACTTACAAAGGTTTCTGGAAGATGGCATCAAAATATTATAAGATGGGGTTCGGTGAGTTTTACAGATCATACAGCAAATCAGCATTTATTAAAGCACTGCAAAAGTTAATTCCTGAAATAGACGAAGATGATATTGAAATAGGCGGTGCCGGTGTTCGTGCACAGGCTCTTGAGCCGAATGGAAATCTTGTGGATGATTTTAGAATTATCGAAGAAGATAAAATGGTGCATGTTCTCAACGCACCATCACCTGCCGCAACTGCTTCCATTAGTATTGGTAATTACATTGCAAAGTTGGTAAAGAAAAGATATACTGTTTAATATATCTTATACAGGATTATCAAACAGGGGAAATTTTTCCGATTCACAAATTTTATAAGGAGTGATATTATGCGAACGAAATATTTCCCAACAGTTTTACTTTCATTTCTGTTATTTACAATTCTTATTTATCCGCAAAATATGGAATCTATGAAAAGTATGGATGATGGAATACAAAAAGCGGTTTGTGTTTTGCATCCAACTGAAGGAAATGATGTTGGCGGAATTGTAACTTTCATTCGAACAAAAGAAGGAGTGAGAATAGTGGCAGATGTTGAAGGATTAACACCTGGTAAGCACGGTTTTCATATTCATGAGTACGGTGACTGTTCTTCAAAAGATGGAAAATCTGCAGGTGGACATTTTAACCCTACCAACAAAAAGCATGGTGCACCCGATGCTGAAGAAAGACACGTTGGTGATCTTGGAAATTTAGTCGCGGATGACAATGGCAGAGCATATTATGATCGGGTCGATAAAGTTATTTCACTTACCGGTCCGAATTCAATTATAGGTAGAGGAATTATAGTGCATGCAGGTGAAGATGATTTTGTAACTCAGCCAACGGGAAATGCAGGTGCCCGTGTTGCCTGTGGTGTTATAGGTATAGCAAAATAGATTTTTTTCTTCTTGTTTTTAACTAATCCCGCAGCTTATTTGCGGGATTTTTTATTTTAAATTGCATCTGATTAAAAATAAAACATACATATCCAATTGATAAAAATTAAACCAAAGATTCTTAGGATAAAAAACGTTAAATTTATATTTTAAATTATAATGAGATGAATTGATGCAAATCTGCATTTATGAAGATGCTAAATACCCGAATTTTTATCCACTTTCTTACTCAAGACCGGTGTATGATCTTGTATGCGGGGTAAGAACGTTAAAGGATAAAATTTTCGCTGATTTTCCTGATGCAAAATTATCTTTGCATTGCCGCAAATATTTGGAAGGATTGTCGAAATCAAACGATCCCGGTCAAGCAGTTAATCAAATTATAGGCGATAAATGTCTTTTCATAAACGGTAGAGTATTAAATAGAGGGGATTTAAAAAATCTTCTAAGTAAAGCAGAGAAAGAAGATTGCATTTTCAAAAGTGGTGAAGATATTGTAGCAGTGAGTATATCAGGTAAGCATTTAGAAAAGTTAAAAAATAATCTCCCCAATGTTTTAGATTTTGAAAAATTATCAGGAATATCGGTTGTAGATACAGAAGTTAAAACAGTTAAATATCTTTGGGATTTGATCTCAGAAAATGGCGAACAACTTTCATACGATATAGAATTTTTAACCGGGCAGAATGAATCCTATAAAACACCAAAAGATTTTTCCACAGTAAATTTTGTGAATCCTGATCAAATATTTATTGGCAGCAACGTTACTATAAAACCCGGAGTAGTGATCGATGCTACTCACGGTCCTGTACTAATTGATGATAATGCTTTTGTATTTCCAAACACAGTAATTGAGGGCTCGGTTTATATAGGGAAAAATTCAAAGATAAAAAGTGGAGCAACGATTTATGAAAATGTAAGTATCGGTGATGTATGCAAAGTTGGTGGTGAACTTGAAGATGCCGTCATTCTCCCATATTCAAATAAACAGCATTCAGGATTTATCGGTCATGCATATCTCGGCTCCTGGGTAAATCTGGGTGCGGATACAAATTGTAGTGATCTTAAAAATAATTATAGTACTGTTAGAGTGAAGTTAAATAGAAAATTGGTTGATACTGGCTTACAATTTCTTGGATTGATGGCTGGTGATCATTCAAAATCGGCAATTAATACAATGTTCAACACCGGAACTATTATCGGATTTTCATCAAATATTTTTGGTGCCGGTTTTCCTGATAAATATATTCCTTCCTTTTCCTGGGGAGGTTCAGAGAATATTTCTACTTATGATTTGAAAAAAGGAATAGAAACTGCAAAAATCGTTATGAAGAGAAGAGGGATAGATTTCTCGACCGAAGATGAGAAACTTTTTAAGTATATATTTGATTTAACAGCAAGTGAAAGAAATGAGTGAAGAAACACAGGAAAAAGAAAGTACGGATTTTAAATTAGATCATCATTCTGTTAAAGGTCTCTATGAAGGTGTGCGTGGCCTAGCAGTTAAAATATTAAATCGTGTTGAACGAACAGATGCATATCTTGAAAGATTGTTAGACAACGAAATGAAAAATGCCGAATTGACCGGTCCCGATAAAGCATTGCTTTATGAAATTGTTCATGGAGTGGTTAGATGGATGGGACGTCTCGACTGGATTTTAAATGGTTTTTATAAAGGAACTTTTTCCAAAGCTATTCCCAACCTAAAAAATGGTTTAAGAGTGGCTCTTTACCAGATAATGTTCTTAGACAGAGTCCCCGATTACAGCGCAGTGAATGAAGCAGTTGAATTTGTAAAAAAGCTGCAGGGTACAAAACCGGCAGGATTAACGAATGCTGTATTGAGAAATATAATCAGAAGTAAAGACTCGATAAGATATCCTGATCCTGATGAAGATTTGATAGGATATCTGAGTGCATATTATTCTCATCCTTCATGGATGGTTAAAAGATATGTAGAAAGATTTGGAAGAAATGAAACAGAAGAACTTCTTTTTGCAAATAATGAAAAACCGTATCTTACCTTACGTTTGAACGCTCTTAGAGTTCAGCCGGAAGAATTTAAAACTTTACTTGAATCTGTTAACCTGAGATTTAGTCCCGGTAAATATCTGCCGGAGTTTTTCAAGCTTCAAAATCTAACAAACATAACAGCATGGGAGTATTTTACAAGAGGTTATTTTAATGTTCAGGATGAAAGTGCCGGATTAGCTTGCAGATTATTGGATGTATCCGACGGAATGCAGGTTCTCGATCTTTGTGCGGCTCCGGGAGGCAAAACCGCATACATTGCCGCCCTAATGCATAATACTGGAAAGATAGTTGCTCTCGACAGGTTTGAAAGCCGTTTAAAACTTTTAAGAAGAAACATGCAACGTCTTGGCATGAGCAGTGTTCAAACGGTAGAAACAGATGCACTTGAATATAATGAGAATCATTTTGATAGAGTGCTTGCCGATGTTCCCTGTACCGGCAGTGGTACTTTAACAAAGAAACCGGATATCAAATGGAAAAAAGATCTTTTCACGCTGAGGGAAATGAACGATATTCAATATAAACTTTTGTGTAAAGCCGGTGAGCTTGTTAAGCCGGGCGGAGTGGTTGTTTACAGCACGTGTTCTATTGAACCGGAAGAAAATAAAGATATAGTAGAAAAGTTTCTATCTAATAATCCTGATTTTCATCTGGATAGTGCACAAGGACGATTTCCCGATGAAATTCTGGATGAGAACGGTTGTATACAAACGTTTCCGCAGAGACATAAAATGGATGGGGCGTTTGCAGCAAAATTAGTTAAGAAAATATAAACCAGGTCATTTAATAGTCAGAGAGAAAATGTTTAAACAGTTTGCAGAAGAATTAAAAGCAGCACGTGAAAAAGCAGGGATCACACTGCAACAGGTAGCTGCTAAAACAAGAATTGATATTAAATTTTTGAAAGCACTTGAAAGTGGTGATTTCAATTTTCTGCCCGATCTGTATGTGAAAGCTTTCATAAAGCAATATTCAAAAGTAGTTGGTCTTGATGAGCAGGAAGTCATATATAATTACAGCCGGATTAAGGAAGGCAAAGTAAAAGAAGAGAATGAAGAAAAACCCGAACAACCGACAGTATCTAAAGAAAAAAAAGAAGTAAAGCCGCCACCTGTTAAGACCGAGAAAACAAAGAAACGTTCATTTTCTTTTATCGATGAGAATGCCCGGGAAAAAGTGGTTTCTGAAATTAAGAAGAACCAAATGCCCATAATAATCGGCGGTTCGGCATTAGCTGCCATTTTAATTTTATTTATTGGTTACTTGCTGTTCTTTAATAAAAGCAACGATATTATAGTTGAAGAGAAGCCGTTTGAAGAAGTTTTAAAAGAAACTCCCAAAAGATATGTTGAAGAAAAAAACAATTTGCAAAGCCAGAGTCTGACTTCAAATTTGGAAAAATTTACTCTTACGTTCACCGATGTTGATTCAACAGATTCTGCCTGGGTTTTGGTTATTATCGATGATACAACTCAAACTGATTTTATGCTTGTACCACATGTGTCGAGATCGGTTACAGCTACAAATAATATAAAGTTTACACTTGGTAATTCCGGTGCAACTGCAATATCATTCGATAACAATCCACTTACGTTTGATAAACGACGTGGCGCCGTAAGACATTTTAAATTTGATAAAAACGGATTGGAGAGACTTTATTCTCCTCCACAATTAAATCAATAGTTAATGCCAGCCTCAATAGAAAAAAAATTAGAGACTCTCCGGCAAAAGATCAGGAAACATGATTACAATTATTTTGTTCTGAACCAGATTACAATAAGTGATTATGAATATGATCAGTTATTAAAAGAGCTTGAAAAACTCGAAGCTGAAAATCCTGAATTAGTAACACCAGACTCACCAACGCAGAGAGTTGGAAAAGATCTCACAAAAGAATTCAAACAGGTTGAACATAAGGTCCCAATGCTGAGTCTTGCCAATACTTACAATGAAGAGGAGCTTTTTGATTTTGACCGGCGAGTAAAAGATGCACTGCCAAAAAATGCTAAGGTGGAGTATATCGTTGAATTCAAGATTGATGGTGCCTCAGTAAGCCTGCACTATGTGGATGGAATTTTAAGAACCGCTGCTACTAGGGGAGACGGATTTGTCGGTGAAGAAATAACAAACAACGTTAAAACGATAAGGACAGTCCCGCTTAAGCTTAATAAGATCAACTCATCGCCTTATAATTTAAGTGATATTGAAGTACGCGGTGAAATCTTTATGAATATAAAAGACTTTATTAAACTGAATAAAGAAAGAGAAAAAAATGACGAGCGAACTTTTGCAAACCCGAGAAACTCCGCCGCCGGAACATTAAAAATGCAGGATCCAAAAATTGTTAATAAAAGGCCACTTAATAATTTTGTTTATACACTTATAAGTACAAATGAAACATTTTCATCTCACTCAGAGAATCTAGAGATACTTTCAAATCTTGGATTTAGAGTAAATCAATATTATAAAAAGTGTAATTCTATAAATGAGGTACTTGATACCTGTCATGAGTTTGAAAAAATGCGTGAGGACCTGGCATATGAGATTGATGGGGCAGTTATTAAGGTAAACTCTATTGAACAACAAAATATTTTGGGAAGCATTGCCCGTTCTCCGCGCTGGGCCGTTGCATTTAAATTTAAGGCAAAGCAGGCTACAACAAAAATTAATAAAATTACCTGGCAGGTAGGGCGTACCGGGACGATAACGCCTGTTGCGGAATTAGAGCCAGTTTTTCTTGCGGGCTCAACAATTAGCCGTGCCACTTTGCATAACATTGATGAAATAAGAAGAAAAGATATTCGTGAAGGGGACGAAGTATTTATTGAAAAAGGCGGTGATGTAATTCCCAAAGTAACATCGGTGATTTTGGAGAAAAGGAAAAAAGGAAGTAGGAAAGTTAATCCTCCCAAACTTTGTCCTGAATGTAAAACACCATTGTTTAATCCTCCCGAAGAAGTTGCCTATTATTGTGAAAACACCGAATGTCCTGCACAGATCAAAGGAAGACTGGAACATTTTTCTTCCCGTGGTGCAATGGATATAGAAGGACTTGGCGAAGCATTGATCGATGTGTTTGTAAACAAAGGATTTCTGAAAACTTATGCTGATGTTTATGATCTTAAAAAAAGAAAAGATGAATTAATAGCTATTGAAAGATTAGGAAAGAAAAGCGTGGAAAACCTGCTCGATGCAATCGAAGAAAGTAAGAAAAAATCGTTCGATAAAGTTTTGTTTGCTATCGGAATAAGGTATGTTGGTACTGGTGTTGCCGGAAAGCTTGCCGGTAGTTTAAGATCGATTGATAAAATTGAGAAAGCTTCCGAAGAAGAACTGCTGGAAATTGAAGACATAGGTCCGAGTATAGCAAAAAGTGTTAAACAATTTTTCACCAATAAAGCGAACCTGGAAATAGTTGAGAAGCTGAAAAAAGCCGGGCTGAATTTTTCGTTAAAGGAAATTAAATCAACAGTAATTAAAGATAATTTTTTCACTGGCAAGACATTTGTCCTAACGGGTACCTTGATCTCTTTTACGAGAGAAGAAGCTTCTGAAAAGATAATTCAATTTGGTGGTAAAGTAACCGGAAGCGTTAGTAAAAACACTGATTATGTAATAGCTGGTGAGAAAGCAGGTTCAAAGCAAACCAAAGCAGAAAAATTAGGTGTTGAGATTCTGAACGAAGATGATTTACTTAAACGGTTGGAAGATGCAGAAAGAGGTAAAGCTTAAATGTTCTTAGAAGAAGTAGCTAAATTCATCGTTAAACAAAAATTTAAAGAGAGTCATTTTGATGTTCAATCTTTTTCGGAAGCATTTAACAAATCTCATTCGATACTTGTTCTTATGCCCGAAGAGGAAGATGATTTTAATTGCTCAATCGACGTGTTATCGTTTCTGGAAGAATTGAAAAAAGATGTCGTTATAATTACGAATGATTTTCGTGTTAGCATCCTGCCTATTAATTTTAGAGGAAAATCAATTGGTTATGAAATAAAAGATATAAACAGGCTGAAGCTTCCATCAAAAAAAATGATCTCTAAGATTGAGAAGAAAAAATACGATGCGGTTATAGATTTGAACAGGAAAGAGCAGCTTTACTATTCATACACTACAGTTATTGCACGAGCCGGTTTAAGGATAGGTTTTACTAAAAATTTTGCGGATAAAATCTACAACCTGCAGGTGCTTAACGACGAAACAAATGCCAAAATTTCATATAAAAATTTATTAAATTGTCTTAAAATGTTATAGGTTTTTACAATGAACTTTGAAATTAAGCGGAAAGATAATATCACTGTATTTAAGCTGAATGAAAAACGTCTTGACACAAACATTTCCGGCTTATTAAAAGGAGAATTCACATTGCTGCTTAAAGTGGAAGGTGCAAATAAGTTTATTCTGGATTTAAGCGATGTGGAAAGCTGTGATAGTTCCGGGTTAAGCGCAATCCTTGTTGCAAACAGAATATTGAATACGAGCGAAGGACATATGCGAATAGCGGCACCCTCGGAAAAGGTTTACTCACTCATTCAAATTACACAGCTTGACAGGGTATTGCCTGTGTGTCAAACTGTAGACGAAGCTTTTGAGGAATTAAAAAAGGTTAACTGAGGAGAGATAAATTTTTTTACAATATATATTTTTAATTAAACAAAGCATCCGGGCAATTTTAGGATGCTTTTTTATTTTAAATTATTGAAGTCCTAAACCAATCTTTTGGCAAGCACACTCGATTATATTATTATTTTTTCTTTTCTTGTTGGCATTGCAATATTCGGATCACTCTCCGGTGGTAAACAAAAATCTGTAAATGATTATTTCCTTGGTTCGAAACAGGTATCATGGTGGGCTGTTTGTTTTGCCATAGTTGCCGCGGAAACCAGCACCCTTACTTTTATATCAATTCCGGGATTAGCTTTTCTTACGAACCTTAATTTTTTGCAGGTAACTTTTGGATATTTAGCGGGACGCGTTATCGTTGCCATTATATTTTTGCCAGCCTACTATAAAGGTGATCTTAAAACCGCATACAGTTTCCTGGAAGATCGTTTCGGCAAAAAGACAAGAACTGCTGCATCTGTTGTTTTTATATTTACGCGTATCGCAGCGGACGGTGTCAGGTTATTTGCTACTGCAATTCCTCTCTATCTGATTCTTAAGATAAATCCGGTTATTGCCATTATTGTTATAGCTTTTGTCGCTTTACTTTATACTTACACCGGTGGATTGAGGGGCGTTATAAAAGTGGATGTTGTTCTGATGTTTTTATACATAGGCAGTGCAATACTTGCAGGAATTTATTTAATTAATCTTTTACCGGAAGGCTGGATAACAGTCCTGAATTCAGCAAGAATAGGAAACAAATTTTCGGTAATCGATTTTGGTTTTAGTAACGGCATCAGCGGGTTTTTTTCCAAACCATATACTTTTATAGGTGGAATAATCGGCGGTACATTTCTTTCAATGGCTTCCCATGGAACAGATCAATTAATTGTGCAAAGACTATTTGCCACAAAAAATCTGAGAAGTGCTCAAAAAGCAATTATCGGAAGCGGAATAATTGTAATTATCCAGTTCGCAATTTTCTTGGTGCTCGGTGTAATGCTTTACTCATATTACGGCTCATTAAATATAAGATCGGATGAGATATTTCCGAAGTTTATCATAGAAGTTTTACCTTCCGGAATCACTGGAATTATTATCGCTGGATTATTTGCAGCAGCGATGTCCACACTTGCGGGATCGATGAGTGCAATCTCATCATCGGTTATGATCGATATTTATTTGCCGTTTATAAAAAAAGATATCGGGGAGAAAAGCAAACTAAAAACCTCAAGAGGACTAACAATTTTACTTGCAATGTTTCTCGTTCTTTCTGCTTTAATATTTATGAATACCTCACAGGCAGTTGTGGAAATTGCATTAAGCATTGCTTCATTTACATACGGCGGTTTACTCGGAACGTTTTTACTTGGATTGTTTTTTAAGAATGTTCAGCAGACTGCGGCGCTAATTGGATTTTCTGCCGGAATAACCGGAATGGTAATCGTAATCTTTTTTACTAGTGTTGGCTGGACCTGGTACACTTTAATAGGCGTAGCTGTTACAATGGCCACGGGATTGATTTTTTCTTTAATGCTTTCAGGAAAGTAAATTATTCAGGGCAGTATTCTTTCAGGTAATGGTATGCCTCAAAGTTTCCTTTATTTAGTGCGATCTTTAAATCTTTACAACTGTTTACGGTATCGCCAACTTCATGTCTTGCCATCCCTCTTTTAAAATAAGCTGATTCGTGATTGGGATTCAATACAATTGCATTACTAAAATCATCTATGGAGCTTTTAAAATCATTCATATCATATTTTAACACGCCGCGGAGATAATAAGCTTCAGAACTATTCTTGTTAACCATTAAATAATTATTGAAATCGCTAAGCGCATCTTCTTTTTCATCAATTTGCATATAAGCATAACCCCGCTGAAAAAAAGAATCGGGGTTATTAAGCTGACGAAGAATAGCTTCTGTAAAATCATCTATAGCATCTTTGAATAGACTCAATTTGTTTTTGACTATTCCCCGATAATAATATGTCTCACCATCTACACTATTAAAGTCAATGGCTTTGTTAAAACAAAGAATTGCATCCCTGTACTTCTGAGTTTTTAAAAATTTAATACCTGCGGTTAAATATTTATTGCTTGATTCTTCAGGATTCCTCCCTAAGTTAAGATCAGGCTGCATTTCCCATTCGATATCAGATTCTTCCGTTTCCGCAGGAGGATGTTGAAATTTTTCTTGTTGATTATTTTGTTCACCTGGCTTCTTTTCAACAATATTTTCAAGTGAAATTCTATCTCTGTAACCAAGTTTACGCTTCTGTCCCCTGACTTTTACTATCAGGATTGAGAATAAGATCAGGATTACTAATATGACTCCGATGATTATATAAATATTCATATTAAAATCGTAGAAGTTTTAAAGTACTTCGTTCTTTAAATCGTCATAAATTATTAAGAAAAACCATTCAGTATTATCAATTTACATGTTTTGTGCCAAAAAATTTACAATAAAAACAATTTATTTGGGAAAATATTTGAGGTTTTTACCTTTTATCTACGGAGAAAAGATTTGCATTCCGAAAAATTACGTTAATTCTGCCAATTAGTTAATTTGTTTCGCTTTTCTGTTAAAACTGCTTAAAAGTTAATTTCATAAAAAGATACCAAATCTTTATATAAGGATAAAACAGAAATTTTGTGAAGATGTTCATAAATTAGATATTTGAAATCGGTAGCTTTATATTTGATTGTTTTATAAACATTTTGATTTCAAATTAGTTCTCATTTAGCTGGTTGTGAGTTCTCTGAAAATGGGGAGCTCAAATATAGTATTAAACGATATGTCGGATAAACAGAAATTAAAAAATGTTAAAATAATTGTCTGCGATCTGGATGGGACTTTACTTACTAATGATGGTTCGATTGGAGAAAATACAAAAAAACTTATAAGCGAACTTCATAAGTATGATGTTAGACTGTCTTTTGCAACGGGCAGGTTACATTCTGCAGTAAAGGCTGTTGCGGACGAACTTGGGGTTAACAGCCCGATAATATCTCTTGATGGCAGCCTGATAAAAGCTCATCCCGGAGGAAAAGTTATATATCAGTCTTTCGTTAAAGAGAAATATGTAAGAAAGGCAGTCGATTATGCTGAAAAGTATTTATTAAATGTTGCGTTATGTCATTCAGATGCAATTTATTATACTGAAAATCATACTGTAATTCCGCAAACGCTAAATAAGCTTGGTGCAAAGTATCAGGAAGTTTCGTCTTATGAAGGTTATCTTGATAAAACTCTTGAAATTGTTTATTCCAGTGATATGAAAGATTCTATTCAATATGTTAAGAATCGGTTTATGTTTCCATATGTGGTAGGTTGCAGTACATCTTTTTTCAGATCACAACGTCATCACGGATTTTTTTATCTTGAAATAAGAAAAACCGGATCAACGAAAGGAAAAGGACTAAAAAGACTGCTCAAATATTTACACATAAAACCGGAAAATGCAGTTGTGATAGGAGACTGGTATAACGATATAAGTATGTTTGAAACTGACGCTATTAAAGTTGCCCTGGCTAATTCAGTACCGGAGCTTATAAGAAATGCAGATCACGTTACCAAGGGAACGAATAACGAAGAAGGCGCTGCAGAATTTTTCGAACTGCTTTTAAAAGCAAAAAAAGGCTGATCAATGGCTTCAGAACCAAATAAAACTTCTGTGAAAACCACAATATTCAGAATTGTTATTGCACTTACCACGGTTGCACTAATTGCCTTAATGTTTCCCAAAGGTGAGTCGATTGAATCTGAAGTAACGGAAGGATCAATATGGCTTAAAGATGATTTAATTGCACCGTTCAGCTTTCCAATAATAAAAAGTCCGGACGTTTACAGAAGACAAATAGCTGCCGCTGAAAGAACAGTTTATCCTGTTTTTATTGAGAAAAATGAAATAGAAAACACTTCTATTGATTCACTGCAAACATACAACACATATCTTGTTGATCATTTAGATCAAAATATTTCCGGTGATTCTGTTGAAACAATCAATCCAACATTTTTAAGTACAACTGTTTTTAAGAAATTCCAATCTTTAAGAACAAGGGAAAGGAATTTAATTGATGTAAAAGGACCGAAGTTAAAAGAACTTTTTGCGGCAGCACGATTCGTATTAACAAGGATTTATAAAGTCGGAATTTTAAATATAGATTCCGGGAAAGAATCAAAAGACAGTATTGCGGTAAGAGTTGGCAATGTGGACAGAATAAAGGCTATATCGGATTTTATGTTTATAAATAAAGCAAGAGATGAGGTTGCAAAGGAGGTTAGGCGATTACAATATCCGAATGATGTTGGTAATGCATTAACAGAATATACAGCTCATTTTGTATTTCCCAACCTGGTTTATAGTTCTAATCTCACGGATGAAGAAAAAGAGCAGGCAAGAGACAATGTTTCAAAATATTCAGGCATTGTTAATGAAAACGAGCGTATAGTTGCAAAACACGACCGGATAACAAAAGAAATCAAATTAAAAATTGATTCTTTTAAAGAAGCAAAAGGAGATACTATTGGCGACGAAGGTCTTCTGCTTCAATATATCGGGAAGTTCATACATATCGGACTGCTGCTGCTCTTACTTTCCATTTATTTATATCTTTTTAGAAAAAAGATTTTTTATGACAATAATAAACTTATTCTGATTGCCATAATTTTTACCCTTATTACTTTTGTAACATTTTTGATCAACCAGATTAAAGTTGAAGCACCGGTTCAATTCCTGATTTTTATTCCTGCTGCATCGATGCTGTTTACGATAATTTTTGATTCCAGGGTCGGCTTTTACACCACAATTATTTTAGCGCTGATTACCGGTGCATTACGCGGGAATGACTATTCCTTTACAACAATAAATCTCATTGCAGGAGGTTTGTCGGTTTATACAGTACGGGATATAAAAAATCGCTCACAAATTTTCCGTTCATTTCTTGTTATTCTTTCTGGTTATTTTATTTCTATAATTGCATTCGGGCTGGAAAGATTTGCACCAATCGAAACAATGTTAGTTGAGCTGGCTTTTGCTGCTTCAAATGCATTGATAAGTCCGGTTCTCACCTATGGCTTACTAATCTTCTTTGAAAAGTTATTTAAAATAACTACTGATTTAACTTTACTGGAATTATCGAACTTTGACAGACCACTTCTTAAGGATTTAGCCAGGAAAGCGCCTGGTACTTTCAACCATTCGATGACAATGGGAACGATGGCGGAAGCCGCAGCAGAAACAATATCAGCTAATCCACTACTTGCAAGAGTTGGAGCCTACTATCACGATATCGGTAAAACTATAACTCCGCAAAATTATGTTGAAAATCAGTTGAATAATCAAAACGTACACGAAAATTTAACACCCGAAGAAAGTGCAAGCTTAATAGCAAGTCATGTACGTGAAGGAATTCAGCTTGCGCAGGATAATGATCTGCCCCAGGAGATAATTGATTTTATACCGATGCATCATGGAACCACTGCTATGACGTATTTCTATGAGAGAGCAAAAAAACTTTATGGGGAAAATAAGGTAGATATTAATCAATACAGGTATCCCGGTCCGAAGCCGCAAACGAAAGAGACCGCAATTGTTATGCTTGCAGATGGTTGTGAATCTGCCGTTAGGTCTATAGAAGATGTAGACAGTAAAAAAGTTGAAAATGTAATTGACGGAATTTTTAATGCAAGAATTTCAGACGGGCAACTGAATGGTACACCTATAACATTCAATGATATAGCAAAACTAAAAGAATCTTTTCTCGGTATACTTCTTGGTCAGCGCCATAAACGTATAAGATATCCTAAACAGGAGGAGATAGAAAAAGGGGAGAATAAAGCAGAAGACAAATAATGGAGACATTTCTGAAAGAGTATCTTTCTGTTCTTAAGCTTGAACGCAA
>Ga0307446_1000136_pt1 | contig 22254 bp, 18 predicted proteins | sample SalMarSW160320MG_FD_202141 | JGI IMG/M metagenome (GOLD analysis project Ga0307446, IMG submission 202141) | Salt marsh sediment microbial communities from the Plum Island Ecosystem LTER, Massachusetts, United States - SW1603-20 | ecosystem: Environmental > Aquatic > Marine > Intertidal zone >... | reverse complement strand
CTCGGTCGGGGTCGCCGTCGGAGCCTCGGTCGGGGTCGCCGTCGGAGCCTCGGTCGGGGTCGCCGTCGGAGCCTCGGTCGGGGTCGCCGTCGGCTGGGCCTCGGTGCAGTTGAGCGAGTTCGTCTTGCTCGACGAGATCGCAGTCGTATCGTCACTGTTGACCGCGAACACGACCAGGATCCCGCCCGAGGTGGTCGTGAACGCGTGGGTGACGTTGATCGTCCACGGGATCACCGTCCCGGACGTCCGGTTGCTGTTGTCGAACGTGATCGTGGCCTCGTTCTTGGTCACGTTCCCGGCCGGGCTGGCGTCGGAGCCTGTGTTCGGCACCATGTAGATCGTGATCGTGGAGCCCACGTCGAGGGTCTTGCTCAGCGTGAACGAGCCGCCGACCGAGCCGACGTTGTCGCTCGAGCAGTACATGACGGCGCTGCCCATGGTCGCGCTGCCGCCGGCGGCCGAAAGGCTAGCGCCCACCGTCGCATTCGAGGTGGTGCCGTTGCCTGTCGGATCAAGCCCGTTGTTGCCCGGGCCCGCCGCAAGGGCGGTTGACGGCGCCACCAGGGCCGTCAGGAGCATGCCCGCGACCGCAAGCCATCCTGCGGCGCGGAACGTTCGCGTTCCGTTCATCTCTGGTCCCCTGTCCCTGCTTCCTTGCGGCAGTCCCTGCCGCGCTCCGAGATGGAGCGATCAATCCCCGCTGCCTGGGCGGTACCGCTGCCTTGGGCGGTACAACCATGCTGACCGTTGGTACTACCGGTGTCCAGTACTCACGGACTGGCTCGAACCTCGCCCAATATCACCGGACCGCTCATGCGATCGAGCTTCCGTTGCCCAGGATCACCGAATGAGCACCCCGCAGCGTGGGTAAACAGTACCCCGTCGCGGTCGTCCCGGACCAGTACTCCTGGTGACATGTTGGACGGCGGACACGGACAATGACCCTCGAGTGATCCATCACCGGGGACGGCAGCCCGTATCTCGGGCCCCCGGGTGAGGTGGACGGGACGCACCCAGGCAGTGCGCCCCGTCCTGGTCTCGGGGACCACAGGCTCAACGGCTGGTCGCCAGTGTCGACGACCTCGCCGGCGGGTGCGCGCCGCGGCTGGAGCGAGGCTCCCGACCGTCGCAGACGCGAGGGATGGCGATACCGCCAGACTCCCTCGACCAATGACGCCGGCGGCACGACACCGACGGGTCAACGCTGCTCCGGCCCGAATCCCCGGCCGGGCCGCTCTCCCGGACCTCGAACGATACCGGGCCGGGGCGGCCATTGGTACTGGAACGCTCTGCCCCTGAACCGTCCCAGAGCCTCTCGAGCCCACCGGACCACACTGCCGACAAGAACAACTTCGGTGCGCGCCCGCAACGAGGGTCCTGGTACCTGAGTCCCATCCTGGCACTCCGGGTACGATGGCGCGACCCCACCGCGCCCGTCCAGGAGGCCCACGTGTCGAGCTCTGCCGGTCCAGCCGATCCCCATGCGGGGGGCCCCGCTGCGGTGCGCACGCTGGTGCGGGACGCGGTCACGCGGGCCTGGGCGGCCGCGGTGGAGGCGGGGGACCTGCCGTCAATCGCCGATGGTCAAGTGGTCCCCCCGGTGGAGATCGAACGCCCGGCTAACCCCGACTTCGGTGACGTCGCCACGAACCTCGCGATGAAGCTCGCTCGACCGTTGCGGCGCCCGCCGATGGAGATCGCGGAGGCGTTGGTCGGGCGTCTCCAGGGCGATCCGGGTGCGGGGATCGTGGCGTCGGCCGAGGTCGCCCGGCCCGGGTTCGTCAACCTTCGGGTGACCGACGGTGTCTTCGAAACGCTGGTCGGCGCGATCCTCGCGGACCCGGCGGGCTGGGGCCGGATCCCGACCGTGAACCCGCGCCGCGTGAACGTGGAGTTCGTGTCGGCGAACCCGACCGGGCCCCTGACCGTGGGCAACGCGCGGGGCGCGTTCGTTGGCGACCTGCTGTGCCGGGTGCTCGAGGCCGGCGGTCAGGACGTGACGCGCGAGTACTACTTCAACGACTCGGGCGCGCAGATCGGCAACCTCGGAGCGTCGGTGGTGGCGCTGCGGCGCGGAGAGCCACTTCCCGAGGAGGGGTATCGGGGCGATTACGTCCAGGAGCTCGCGGACGAGGTGCCGCCCGACGTCTGGAACGCGGCGACCGCACCCGGAGCCGACGCAGCGGAGGTGGTCGGCGGCTGGGCATCCGGGCGGGTCCGGGCCCGGATCGAGGCCAGCCTGGAGCACCTCGGCGTCCACTTCGACGTCTGGAAGAGCGAAGGCTCGCTGCATGACGATGGTTGGGTCGCCCGGGGAGTCGAGCGGCTGCGGGCCGCCGGGCACACCTACGAGCAGGACGGGGCCCTGTGGTTCCGCTCCACCGCCTTCGCCGACGACAAGGATCGCGTCGTCTACCGCTCCGACGGGCGTCCGACCTACTTCGCGGCCGACGTCGGCTACGTGACCGAGAAGTTCAGCCGCGGCTTCGACCACCTGATCTACATCTGGGGCGAGGACCACCACGGGACGGTGGCGCGGTTGCGCAACGCGGCCCAGGGCCTGGGCTTCGATCGGGAGGCCGTCCAGGTTCTGCTGTACTCCTGGGTCCGGTTCATCCGCGACGGCGTCGAGATCTCGATGTCCAAGCGGGCCGGCGAGTTCATCACGCTCGACGAGCTCCTCGACGAGGTTGGCGTCGACGCGGCCCGCTGGTTCTTCGGGTCACGGGCGCCGACCACGGGCATCGATTTCGACATCGAGCTGGCCAAGAAGCAGTCGGCCGAGAACCCGGTCTACTACGTGCAGTACGCCCATGCCCGCATTGCCTCGATCCTGCGCAAGGCGGGCGAGGCGGGGCTGGCCGCCGCCGCGTCGATCGACGGGCTGCTGGCCGGTGAGCCCGAGGCTGCCCTGGTCCGGGTGATGACCCGGTTCCCGGAGGTGGTCGAGGACGCCGTGCGAGCGGAGGAGACGCAGGGCATCACGGCCTTCGCCACCGAGCTCGCCACACAGTTCCATGCCTTCTACCGCGACGCGCGCGTGATCGACGCCGGCGACCCCAACCGGTCGGCCGGGCGCCTGGCCCTGGTGACAGCCACCAAGACGACCCTGGCGAACGCACTGGGTCTGCTGGGGATCTCCGCGCCCGAATCGATGTGATCCTGGGGCCGAAGGCTCGCACGAGCGTCGCCTCGGCCCTCGGGCGGTTACCCGGCCAGCCCGAGCACGTTGGCGATCCGGCCCAGCGTCGCGTCCGACTCGCCGGTCACGAGCACCACCCGCCTGGCTCCCGGCGTGAGCACCGCAGCGCTCCGGCCCGCCGACTGAAGCCGGCTCACCAGTCCGTTCAGGGCGGCCGAGAACTGGCTCGCGTCGGTGTCCGTGTCCCACACCGTGTCGAGCGCAACCCCGGTCGCGCCGCCCGGCCCCTCGATCAGGGCGATCCGGTCGCCGCCCCAGCCGGCAGCCGCCTCCGTGGACGTGGCCGAGTCCACGCCTCCGGCATCGCGCATCAGGATCCCGAGCTGGTACTCGCCCATCGTGTCCTGGAGCGCGACCGACCAGCCGTTTCCCAGCCGGTCCGCGAGGTTCGCCGGGAAGGTCACCTTGACCGGCGGCTCACGCGAGGCGAGCTTGTCCGGGTGGAGCACCTGCTCGGTGGAGTCGGGCGGATTCTTGAACAGTGCGTTGACGCCCGCAAAGCCCCCGGCGCCACTGAACGCGCTGAGCGCGAGCTGGAACCCCGACGCGTACGGGAACAGGAGCGGCTCGCGGAGGATCGCCGGCATCCCGTTCAGGACCGCTTGGGACGCGGGATCACCCGCCGAGGCCGCCACCTCGCCGAGCTGGGCTGCGGTCAGATGCTGCTGCGCCCAGAGCGTCATCGACAGCGTCGCATCGCCTTCGACCAGCGTCGTCCGGGCGAGCGTCCGGTCGCTCTGGTCCTTGGCATCGCCCACCAGCGAGCGCAGCCCGAACGCCTGGTCCTGGAGGGCGTGGGTGTACTCGTGGGCGTAGGTGATCTCCTCAGTCGGTCCGATCCGGCCCGATTGGGAGACCACGTACATGCGCTTGGTCTCGTCGTCGTACAGCCCGGCGACCTGGCTGGTCAGGAGCTCGATGTACAGGTCGCGCAGCGACGCATCCTGGGGCATGAGCAGCAGCGACTTGTACAGCGTCTCGGTGCCGGCGACGAGGGATTCTGGGTTGTCGCGCGCGAAGCTCGCCCGGATGTAGGCGCACAGGCCGGCCGTATCGAACACGGACCGCTCGACGGGCGTATTGGCCTGGAGTCCTCGCAGCTGACTGACCTGAGCCTCGATCTGCGAATACAGCGATGCGTTGGGGTCGTTGGCTTTGGGGCTCGGCGGCGGCGGCGTCGAGGTGTCGTTGGGATCACACGCAGGAGCGCTCGATGGTGCGGGCGAGGACGGCCCGGCCGAGTCGGAGGGGCTCGTCGCCGGGGCAGAGGCGCCGGGCGTGGCCGTCGCCGCCGGGGTGCCGCTCGATGCAACGGGTGATGACGTCGGGTTCGTCGACCCACATGCGACGACCATGGCGACCACGACCGCCAGGACGGCCGCGAGCGGAAACGGACGATGGTGGGTGGCGATCATCGCCGGCCGATTGTGCCACGGGGCCGCGTCGGATCCGGGCGATCATCCGGCGCAGAGGATCCGGCCGGGACCAGATGTCCGTTTCTTAATCGTTCGAAGGCATGGGCTTGAATCGGGTCCGTCCTATGGTTCGTGACGGAACACCCCTCAGGTTCCATCCTCCCTCCCTCGGGCCGGAGGCGCCGATTGGGCAGGCGCCTCCGGTCCTTTTTGATTCCTGGCCTCGGCCCCCCGTGGGCCTGTGCAAGAATCCAGCCATGGAGCTCACCTGGTACGGACGGACCTGCATCCGGCTGCGCGGAAAGGAAGCCGTCGTCGTCAACGACCCCTACCCCTCGATCGTGGGGCCCACCGGACGCGGGATCACGGCCGACGTGATCACCTTCAGTCATCCCGACGACAGCCCGATGCCGCGGAAGGTGGCGAAGGTGTCACGTGACGGAGGGACGGCCATCGCCACCAGCCTCGAGTCGGCATTCGTGCTCGACGGACCCGGTGAATACGAGGTTCACGATGCGCTGGTCACGGGCGTCCGGACCTACCGCGACGACGCCCGGGGCGGGCAACGTGGTCGCCAGACCGCGTTCATGGTGGAGCTCGACGGGATCCACACCATCCATCTGGGCGATATCGGTCACCAGCTCACCGAGGAGAAGCTGGCAGACATCGGGCGGATCGCGGTCGCGTGCGTGCCCGTCGGGGGGGCCCTCACCGCGACGGGTGCCGCAGCCCTTGTCGCTCAGCTCGACCCGCGGATCGTGATCCCGATGCCCGTGTGCGAGGTGGAAGCCGACTGCGACGAGGCCGTGCGCCGGTTCCTCCACGAGATGGGCGCCGAGCGCAGCGTCCAGCCACGGCTTTCGGTCACCGCCTCGAGCCTGCCGCCGGAGACGACCACCGTGCTCCTGGAGTCCCGCGGCAAGGCCTGACACGACCGGCGGCCGGCCGGAAGGTGGATTCCCCGGATTGGATCGATCCAGCCCGACCGGTCAACCGCCGCGCCGGTAGACGATCCGGCCAGCCTTGACCACGACCTGCACCAGGTCGGCAGCCACCCAGTAGGGCAGCTCGTCCACCGAGGCGGCCCGCCAGATCGCGAGGTCGGCCTGCTTGCCCGCCTCGATCGAGCCAACCTGATCCCCAACGCCCGCGGCGTGGGCGGCATTGATCGTGACCCCGACCAGCGCCTCGGCGGGCGACAGGCCCATCTCGAGGCAGGCCGCGGTCATGACCAGCGGCAGGTTCGGCGTGGGCGACGTGCCCGGGTTGAAGTCCGTGCCCAGCGCGACCGGGACACCCGCGTCGATGAACCGGCGCGCCGGCGCCGCGTCGCCCGTCATCAGGAACCAGCTCGTCATCGGCAGCAGCGTTGCGACCGTCGGTCGCTCGCCGGTGGCCGCGCGAGCGAGCGCCGCGACGCCCTCCGCGCTGGGTGTATGCAGATGGTCAGCCGACAGCGCGCCCAGCTCCGCGGCAAGCTCGGCACCACCCGAGGGGGCCAGCTCATCCGCATGGAGGCGGATCGCCATCCCGTAGCCGGCTGCGGACATGAGGATCCGGCGGCTCTGATCCTGCGTGAACACGCCGTCCTCGCAGAACACGTCGCATGAGGCGGCGCGTCCCTGCGCCGCGACGCCGGGGAGCTGCTCGTCGATCACGCTCCGGACATACGCCTCGGTCCCGTCCGGGCGGGCGCGGAACTCGGGCGGCACGGCATGCGCAGCCAGGTACGTCGGGACCACGTCGATCGGACCCTCCCGGCCCAGCTGCCAGGCCACCTCGAGCAGCCGGAGCTCGGTCGTCAGGTCCTGCCCGTACCCCGACTTGGCCTCGATGGTGGTGACGCCGTGGGTCAGCATCTCGTCCAGCCACCGTCGGCCATGCCGGGCGAGCAGCTCGGCGGTCGCCTCGCGCGTGGCGGCGACGGTCGAGAGGATGCCCCCACCGGCCGCCAGGATGTCGAGATAGCCGGCACCCCGCTGACGCAGGACCAGCTCCTGCTCGCGCGACCCCGCGAACAGCAGATGGGTGTGGGGGTCGACCAGACCCGGCGTGACCACACCCCCGCCCGCATCCAGCCTGGCGAAGCGCGACAACGGATAGCCGCCCAGCTCGAGACCCTGCTCGATCCGGTCCCTCGGGCCGACCCCCAGGATCCGGCCTTCCCAGCAGGCGATCACCGGAGCCGCCGCAGTGCCCGGCCCGCCGACATCTCCGGAGTCGAGGAGCGCGACGTCCGCCTGCGAAGTGCCGCGGCGCAGCCCCCCGGCAAGGGTGGCGACCTGAGCCGCGCCATGGACCAGGAGGCCCGGCGTGTCGATGCCCCCCTTTCCGCCCTCGATCAGGCGGAGCGTCATCGGCGCGCGCGTGCGGCCGCCAGGCGCAGCTCCAGGGCCATCAGCGGCGTGAAGTCCCGGAGCCGGATCGCCTGCGCGGCGGCCTCGAGCCGGCCTTCGACGGACGCGTCGGCGGCCGCGCCCGCATGATCCGCGACGTCGAGCAGCGCGGCCAGCGGAGCGAGGCCGATCAGCTCCGACTCGGCCAGCCGGATGCCGTCCTCTGCGGCCAGCTCGCCCACCGCCTCCCACGCCTGCCAGATCGGCGTGGTCCGGAAGTCCAGGAGGTTCATCGACACCTGTGCCCGAACCGGATGGCCACGCTCAGGCTCCTCCACCCTGAAGCCGTTGGCCTGGATCCTGGGCAGACCGCCCCCGGACTCGCGGACGCGACGCGCGATCCGTTTCGCCAGCTCGACGTCGTCGGAGTCGAGGTTGATGTTCCAGGCGATCAGGAACGGCCGAGCGCCAACCGCGATGGCACCCGCGCGGGGATGCAGCCGGTCCGGCCCGAAGTCCGGGTGGCGTCCGTTGTGGGTGATCTCGGTCTTGAGCCCCTCGTACTGACCGCGCCGAACGTCGGCCAGGCGAACCCGGTCGGAGCGGGTCGCCGCCTGGGCGTAGAGATACACGGGCAGGTCCCAGCGGGCGGCGATCCGGCGACCGAAGTCACGCGCCATCTCCACGCACGCTTCCATGGGCGTGTCCCCCAGGGGCACGAACGGCACCACGTCCACCGCGCCGATCCGCGGATGCTCCCCCGTCTGGGTGTCCATGTCGATGTCGTCGATGGCCTGGCCGACCATTGCCTCCAGCCCGGCCGACACGACGTCGTGCTCGCCGGCCACCGTGAGCACCGATCGGTTGTGGCTGGCGTCGGACGTGCGATCGAGCAGGAACACGCCGGCAACGGACGTCAAAGCACCGACCAGGCGCTCCACGACGTCGAGGCGCCGGCCTTCCGAGACGTTGGGCACGCTTTCGACGAGCACGTTCTGATGCTACAGAAGCAACCGGGCTCCCGTTCCGGCCCGCCCGCATCGAGCAAAGCCGCAGCGTCGCCGAGCCGTCCGACCTGGGGGCCCCGGTCGCGCAGGAACCCGTCCCGCTGGTGAGGCCGCCTGGTCGCGCAGGGCGTCACCCCGCGGATGGTTCCAACCAAGCGGAAGTAGCCACCGGAAGCCTGCGAGAGAGTCAGCCGATCCCAGCTCGCGATCCTCAGCCGATCATGCTGCAGCTGAAGGTCGGAAGCTCACCGTGATCGGAGCCGCTGGGCTCATTACCGCGCGATGCTTCCGCGTGCCTGGAACCATCTGCAGATGCCACGGCTGGGCGAGCTCCGGCGGCCGAGCTCCGGCGGCCGCCCGGTATGGCGAGCGATCTCAACCGTCGAGCATCGGGATCCGAACACCGCGCTCCCGGGCCACCTCGATCGCCCGCTCGTAGCCCGCGTCCACGTGCCGCACGACACCCATCCCCGGGTCCGTCGTCAGCACCCGCTCGAGCTTGCGTGCCGAGAGCTCGGTGCCGTCCGCGACGACCACCATCCCGGCGTGCTGCGAGTAGCCGATGCCCACCCCGCCGCCATGGTGGATCGACACCCAGGTCGCTCCGGCGGCGGTGTTGACCAGCGCGTTGAGCAGGGGCCAGTCGGCCACGGCATCGGTGCCGTCGGCCATGGCCTCGGTCTCGCGGTTGGGCGAGGCGACCGACCCCGCATCGAGGTGATCGCGACCGATGACGATCGGGGCCGACACCTCCCCGGCGGCGACCAGCCGGTTGAACGCGAGACCGGCCCTGGCCCGCTCCCCGTAGCCCAGCCAGCAGATCCGGGCCGGCAGCCCCTGGAACGGCACCCGGGCCTCGGCCATCCCGATCCAGCGTCGCAGGCCCGCATCCTCGGGGAACAGCTCGACGATGGCACGGTCGGTGCGCAGGATGTCGGCGGGGTCGCCAGAAAGCGCCGCCCACCGGAACGGGCCGCGTCCCTCGCAGAACTGGGGCCGGATGAAGGCGGGCACGAAACCCGGGTAGTCGAAGGCGTTGGCCACGCCCGCCTCCTGCGCCTGGGCGCGCAGGTTGTTCCCGTAGTCGAACGCGACCGCACCCGCAGCCTGGAACGCCAAGATCGCGCGAACATGGTCGGCCATCGAGCGCTTTGCCCGCGACTCGTACACATCGGGCTGCGTGCGTCGCAGGAGCACCGCGTCCTCGAGCGAGATCTCGGCCGGGACGTAGCCTCCCAGTGCGTCGTGCGCCGAGGTCTGGTCGGTCACCACGTCGAACGGCTCCTCGGTCCGCGCCCAGGCCGGCTCGATCTCTGCCGCATTCCCGACCAGGGCGATCGACAGCGGCACCCCCTCCTCCGCCGCACGCCGGGCCATGGCCAGCGCCTCGCCGGGCGAGGTCGTCAGGCGATCCACGTAGCCGATCTCGTGGCGGCGGAGCGCCCGTGCCTCGTCGACCTCGATCGCGAGACACACGCCCTCGTTCATCGTCACCGCCAACGGCTGGGCGCCGCCCATGCCGCCCAGCCCGGCGGTGAGCGTCACCCGTCCCCGCAGCGACCCGCCGAAGTGCTGGCGCGCCAGCTCGGCGAAGGTCTCGTAGGTGCCCTGCAGGATGCCCTGGGTGCCGATGTAGATCCAGGAGCCCGCCGTCATCTGGCCGTACATCGTCAGGCCCCGGCGCTCGAGCTCGCGGAAGTGCTCCCAGGTCGCCCAGCGCCCGACCAGGTTGGAGTTTGCGATCAGGACCCTGGGGGCCCATTCGTGGGTCCGGAACACGGCCACCGGCTTGCCACTCTGGACCAGCAGCGTCTCGTCGTCGCCCAGCTGTCGCAGCTCGCGCACGATCGCGTCGAACGCTGCCCAGCTGCGGGCTGCCCGGCCCGTGCCGCCGTAAACCACGAGCTCGTCGGGGTTCTCGGCAACCTCCGGGTCGAGGTTGTTCATCAGCATCCGGAGGGCGGCCTCCTGGGGCCAGCCTCGGGTCGAGAGCGTGGTCCCACGTGGAGCACGGACGGGTCGCGGACCGTGTTCGTCCGACCCGGGGGCATCGGTCATCATGGCCGCGGAGTCTACGCTGCCGCCAGGCTCCGGCGTCAGGGCCGGAGGTCGTTCATCAGCTGCTCACCGAACCGCCGATCGCCGAGCGAGAACAGCGACACCACGACGTCACGGCCTGGAAGATATGCGTGGTAGACGAGCAGCCCGCCGGCACAGCTCGTCACGTAGACGGTGCGACCGTCGAGCTCCGCCTCCGCGTTGCCAACCACGCCACCTGCCTGCGAGCAGGCGCCCCGGTTGTAGGAGTCGCGCCAGTCGCGGAAGAACGCGTCGGAGTAGACACCCTTCCGAAGCTCGGCGACGACACCGGACGCGAGGTCACCGCCGTCGACCGCGATGGCAAAGGCCGCAGCCTCGACGCTTGCGACGAAGTCCGGGTCCGCGATGGCCTCGGCGAACGAGCCGGGCTCGGCGGTGACCGGGACATCCCCGATGGCAGGCGGCAGGATCGAGAGCAGGGTTGGATCGAGCGCCACGGCGGGCGAGGCATCGGAGCCCGATGATGCCGAACCGGAGGCCGGCGTCGAGACGGGTACCGGAGTGGAAGGCGGGGCCGAGAGTCGCTGGATGCTCGCGGACGGGCTGATCGTCGCAGACACCGACGGGGGCGGTGATCCGCAACTGCCGACGCCGAGCGCGATGAGCACCGCGACGAGGACCGGAACCGCCGGAAGCACGCGCGAGCTCCGGATCCGTGTCACCTGGGCTCGTGGCTCACGTAAGCTCCCGGCGCAGCACCGGGAACCGCTCATCGGCCGCCGCCACCGCAAAGCCCAGGCGGTGCCAGAACCGCGGATCGGCGGCGCTCGTCGCATCGGCCCGCGTACCCACCTCCGGATAGACCTCCACCGCGGCGAACCCCCGCGCTGCGAGGTCGTCACACACGGCCTCCACGAGCCTCGCCCCCAGCCCGTGGCCTCGAGCCGCCGAGGTCGTGGCGATGCACGTGATCACGGCCGGCAGCGGCGAGTCGGGCAGGCTCGGGTACAGCTCGCGGGTCCGCAGAGCGCGAGGGTACGCGGACAGCGGGCCGAACTGCGCGTAGGCCGCCGGATCATCCCCGTCGAGCAGCACCTTCGCGTAGCTGCCGAACACGGCCAGGCCTCGGCCCAGGAGACGGAGCTTGCGCGGGGAATCCGTGGCGACCGCGGGCTTCGGCTCGGGTCTCGGGGCGAACGGGTTCTCAGCGGCGGGAGCCGCGTCGGCAACGAATGGGTTGAAGGTCGAGCCCGAGCTCGATGGCGGCGCGAACGGGTTGACTGCCGGCTCATCGTCCGTGTCGCCGAACGGATTGCGCGGCCTGGATCGCGCCGGCGGTGAGGGGGGAGATGCCGCCGATAGCCAGGAGGCGCGCGCGGCCTTCGAACCGTGGTCGGCATCCTCCCAGTAGTTGCACGATCGGTGGTCGAACTGCGGGTCCGCGCACGGCGGAAGGAGGGTGAACGAGGCGTCGTCGGTGACGTCCACGATGCGGATGTCCATGTCCAGCGAGTCTATCCGGCGCGGCCCGGGATGCGATGGGTCAGGCGAGCGCGGCGAGCGCGCCGTCCCGGACGAGGCGGAGCGCGGCCTCGAGATCCGGACCAGGCTCGCGATCAGCGGCGAGCGGCGGGATCCGCGCCCGGACCATGGCGAGCGCCTCGATCACGCCGGCACCAGGTCGCGCGCCGCTCGCCGGGCCACCAGGGTGTTCCGAGGCCAGGGCGCTGACCCGCAGCTCCAGGGCCTGTGCCGCGCACAGCAGCTCGATGCCGACGATCTGCTCCACGTGGCCGAGGACGGTCCGCGCGTGCCGCGCCGCCGCCGCGCCCATCGACACGTGGTCCTCCTGGTTGGCCGAGGTGGGGATCGAGTCCGCCGACGACGGGTGGGCGAGCACCTTGTTCTCCGAGGCCAGTGCCGCCGCCGTGTACTGGACGATCATCAGACCGCTGTTCCGGCCGGGGTCGGGCGACAGGAATGCCGGCAGGCCGCCGTTGAGGCGCGGGTCGAGGAGCAGCGCGGTGCGCCGCTCGCTGATCGCGCCGAGCTCGGCCAGGGCCAGCTTGGCGAAGTCGAGCGCGAGGGCGATCGGCTCTCCGTGGAAGTTGCCGCCCGAGATGACGAGCCCGCCGCCGGTCGCGAGCGCATCGGCCGGGACCTCGCCACCGGACGGAAAGACCAGCGGGTTGTCGGTCGCCGAGTTGAGCTCGATGTCGAGCACCCGGCGCAGATGCTCCAGCGCGTCGCGGACCGCGCCGTGGACCTGGGGCACGCAGCGCAGCGAGTACGGGTCCTGCACCTTGTGCGCCGATCCGTGGTGGCCCCGTTGCAGCCCCGAGTCACGCAGCAGATGACGCAGCTCCGCGGCGACGGCCACCTGGCCGGGATGCGGCCGGGCCAGCTGGTACGGGGCCGCGTATGCGACCTCGGTTCCGAGCAGCGCCTCCACGGTCATCGCCGCGGCGACCGAGGCTGTTCGCGTCAGCCGGTCGCCGTCCGCGAGCAGCAGGGCGCCGAGCGCGCTCATGAGCTGGGTCCCGTTGAGCAGCGCGAGTCCCTCCTTGGGCTCCAAGGCGAGCGGCTCGAGGCCAACCTCGCGGAGCGCAGCCATCGCCGGCATGACCTGACCGTGGAGCTCGACCTCGCCCCGGCCGATCAGCGGCAGCGCAAGATGCGCGAGGGGCGCGAGGTCACCCGACGCGCCAACGCTCCCCTGGCACGGCACGACCGGGTGGAGGCCGAGCTCCAGGAAACGGCAGATGCGGTCCACGAGGAGCGGGCGGCAGCCCGAGTGACCCAGCGCGAGCGTGTTCGCCCGCAGCAGCAGCATCGCCCGGACGACCTCGGCCTCGAACGGCTCACCGACGCCTGCGGCATGTGAAGCCAGCAGGTTCTCCTGGAGGCCGGCTGCATCCTCCCGGGGGATGAACGTGGAAGCCAGGTCGCCGAAGCCCGTCGTCACGCCGTACACCACGTCGCCACGGGCCACCAGCCCGACGATGACGTCACGAGCCTCCTGCATCCGACGGCGGGCTCCGTCATCGAGCGCAGCGCGTGCCCCGTGACGCGCGACCGCCTCCACATCGGCGATCGAAAGGTCCGCCCCGGTCAGGACGACCAGGTCGTGCGCGCCGCGCGCGGGCGATCGCTCGGGAAGAACGTTGGCATCAGTCACCGTGCCGAGGATAGCCGTCCGATCCCGGGTCCGGCGGCGCCGAACGTCGGGAGACGGCGCTCCGTCCGCTATCCTCAGCGCCGACCCAGCACCGCCCGGGAGCCCTCAGACCCTTGCTCGCGTTCATCGATCAGATCGCCCTCCCGTTCCTGCAGTCGCTATACGGCGCCGTGGGCTACCTGGGCGTGCTGGTCGCGATGATGATCGAGTCGGCGATGATCCCGCTGCCCAGCGAGCTGATCCTGCCGTTCGCGGGGTTCATGGTCTCGGATCCAACGCAGGTCGAGCCGCTCACCGGGGGCCCCTGGAGCTTCTGGGTCATCGTGATCGTGGCCACCATCGGGAACACGGCCGGATCGCTCATTGCCTACGGGATCGGGGCCTATGGTGGCCGGCCGTTCCTGGAGCGATACGGCCGGTACATGCTCATCCGGCCCCACGAGATCGAAGCGGCCGACCACTTCTTCGCCAGGTACGGCGCCGCCACCGTGTTCTTCGGCCGTCTGCTACCGATCGTCCGGACGTTCGTCTCGTTCCCGGCCGGCGTCACCAGGATGCCGCTGGCCAAGTTCATCGCCTACTCCACCGCCGGCGCCGTCCCCTGGTCGATCGCCCTGACCTTCGCCGGCGTCCAGCTGGGCGCGAGCTGGCGGCAGATCCGCGAGGCACTCCAGCCGTTCGACCTCCTGATCGCCGTGGGCGTCGTCATCATCGCGCTCTTGCTGCTCTGGTGGCGGCTGGGCATGCCCGGCCGACCCCGACGGGAGCCTGACGCGGCCGGCTGACCGCCTGGCCCGCAGTGGAGCCTTGGGCGTGGCTCCGGTAGAGCCTCAGACCCACGGCACCTCGGTCAGACCGCGGAGGTGAGACTGATCGTTCATCACCAGCAGCGTCGCCTGGTCCGCCGCAGCGCCCACCTCCCAGCGCAGAACGGTCAGGTTGACGTAATCCTGGACGAACCGCTGGCGATACCCGGCAAGGGGCACGCCGAGCGCGACGCACAGCAGGATCCGGTTCGATGTTCCGTGACCCACGGCCAGCACCGGTCGCTCCGGCCGTGACCCTGGCCGGCCCCAGCCCGAGGTCGCAGCCCGGAACGAGGCCCGAGCGTACCAGGCACGGTGCTCGTCCAGGAGGTCGCCCAGGAAGGATCTGACGCGCTCGGCCACGTCCAGGCCGGACTCCCCGCCCGGGCAGGCCAGCGTGTCGGGCGCCTGCCCCCACTGCCGCCTGAACGCACCGTCGGTCTCGTCGATCTCCGCGTACGTGCGACCCTCCCACGCGCCGTAGTCCATCTCGCGAAGCCTTGGGTCCGCCTCCATCGCCCAGCCACGGGCGTGCCGAGGTCCGGCACGGACGATGAGCTCGGCCGTCTCGCGAGCGCGGAACAGGGGGCTCGTGATGACCCGGTCGAAGGCGATCGACGCGAGACGCTGCGCCAGTGCCTGGGCCTGCCTCCGGCCGGCCTCGTTGATCGACACGTCGAGGTGCTGCCCCAGGTGCTGCTCCGGCACGGAGCGGTCGGTCAGGCCATGGCGGGTCAGGACGAGCGTGAGCATCGCGCCCAGTCTAGGGTGGTGCCGACCCCCGCCGGTCCCCCGGCATGGGACAATGGCTCCCCGGAGGTTCTGACGACCAGATGAGCGAGACCAGCGGCAGCCACGCGGACCCTGAAGGCGCGGCCACCGACACCCAAGTCCCCGACACGCATGGCGCGTCCCATGCGGTCGAGGGCGCCCACGGATCCACGGCCGATCACGGCGACGGCCATGGCCACGATGATCACGGGCACCCCACCCAGGCGCTCGGGCCGATCGACTGGTCCATGTGGGGCATCGGCGTCCTGGGCGTGATCGTGGGGCTGATCGTGACCGCGGGGCTCGCGGTCGCGACCGGGTTCGCGTTCAACGCCTGAGGAACGCGCCGCCGGTCCACTTGAGGGGTGGCGTCACTACGTCAGAACAGCCCGACCACGTTGCCGTCGGCGTCGATGTCGATCCGCTCGCCGCCCGGCCGGCTGGGAAGCCCGGGCATCGTGCGCATGTTGCCCGCGAGCGGTGTGACGAAGCCGGCACCTGCCGACAGCTGGACCTCGCGGATCGGAACCCGGAAGCCTGATGGGCGACCCAGCAACTTGGGGTCGTGCGACAGGCTGTACTGGGTCTTGGCCATGCACACGGGCAGCGGCCCGAAGCCCATCGCCTCGTAGGCGGCGAGCTGCTTCGCGGCGGCCGGGGCAAAGTCAACGCCCTGGGCGCCGTAGATGCGGACCGCGATCGCCTCGATCTTGTCGCGCAGGGACGCGTCGTCCGGATAGAGCAGGGCGAAGTCGGGGGCGCCCTCCTCGGCCGCGGCCCACACGGCGCGGGCGAGGTCCTCCGCGCCGGCGCCGCCGTCGGTGAAGTGACGGGCCACGACCGCATCCCGGGCACCGGCCGCCAGGGCGACCTCTCGCACCGCGGCGATCTCGGCAGGGGTATCGGTGGGGAAGGTGTTGATCGCGACCACCGCCGGCACCCCGAACGCCGCCACGTTGTCGAGCTGCGCGGCGAGGTTGGCGCCACCCCGCCGGACGGCGTCGGGGTTCGACTCCAGGAGCGCGGGATCGAGCGGCTTGCCGGCCACGATCCGGCCCACACCGCCGTGCATCTTGAGCGCCCGGATGGTCGCCACCACCACCGCGGCGTCGGGGCGCAGGCCCGAGGCGCGGCACTTGATGTCGAAGAACTTCTCGGCCCCCATGTCGGCCCCGAAGCCCGCCTCGGTGACCACGATGTCGGTGGTCCGCAGGGCGACCCGGTCGGCGATGATCGAGCTGTTGCCGTGGGCGATGTTGCCGAACGGCCCACAGTGGACGAAGGCCGGGCCGCCCTCGAGGGTCTGGAGCAGGTTGGGCTTGAGGGCATCGCGCAGCAAGACGGTCATGCTGCCCGCGACCTTGAGGTCGTCGGCCGTGACAGGGCTGCCGTCGCGCCGGGTCGCGAGCACGATCCGGCCCAGGCGCGTCCGAAGGTCGGCGAGATCCGAGGCCAGGGCGAGGATCGCCATCACCTCGGACGCGACCGTGATCACGAACTGCGTCTCGCGCGGGTTGCCGTTCTCGCGGCCGCCCAAGCCCACCACCACCTCGCGCAGTGCCCGGTCGGAGATGTCGAGGACGCGCGGCCAGAGCACGCCGTAGGGGTCGATCCCCAGCGCGTTGCCGTGGTGGAGGTGGTTGTCGACGAAGGCTGCGGCGAGGTTGTGCGCGGCCCCGATCGCATGGACGTCGCCGGTGAGATGGAGGTTGAAGTCCTCCATCGGGATGATCTGGGAGTAGCCGCCGCCCGCGGCGCCGCCCTTGATCCCGAACACGGGGCCGAGGCTGGGCTGGCGCATGGTCACGGCGGCCCGGCGCCCGATCCGCTCGAGACCCTGCGCGAGGCCCACCGTGGTCGTGCTCTTGCCCTCACCCAGCGGCGTCGGGCTGATCGCGGTCACCACCACGTACTTGCCCAGCGGACGCTCGGCCTCGACCCGCCGGATCCCCTCCATCGTCACCTTGGCCTTGGTCCGCCCGTACGGCTCGATCTCGTCATCGGCGAGCCCGAGGTCCGCCGCCACCTTCGTGATCGGACGGGGCACCGCGGCGCGGGCGATGTCGAGGTCGGACGGGAAGGGGGTCGTGGCGGTCATGACGGAATCTCCTGGACGGGAACCGCGAGCGAGCGGGCCCCGAGCGGGACCAGGCCCTGCGCCTGGTCCCGAGCGGCCCGCATGAGATGGGACAGCAGGATCGCGTTGGTCAGCGGGCCGACCCCGCCCGGCACCGGGGTGATCGCGGACACGACCGGGGCAACGGACGCGAAGTCGACGTCGCCCACCAGGGCGTCGCCCACGACGTTGATCCCCACGTCGACGACGACCGCGCCGGGCTTCAGCATGTCGCCGGTCACCAGACCGGGCCTGCCCGCGGCGACCACGACCACGTCCGCGGTGCGCACCACGCTGGCCAGATCGCGCGTATGCGAATGGCAGACGGTGACCGTGGCGTGCTGACGCAGCAGCAGCAGCGCCGCCGGCTTGCCGACCACGTTGGACCGCCCGACGACCACGGCGTGCCGCCCCTCGAGCTCGATGCCCGAGCGGACCAGGATCTCGACCGCCGCATGCGCCGTCGCCGGCAGGAAGCCCTCGTACCCGAGCGACAGCAGCCCCGCGTTCAGGGGGTGGATGCCGTCGATATCGCGCAGCGGGTCGAGGATGTCGATGACGGTCCGCAGCGGGATGGTGGGCGGGAGCGGCATCTGGACGATGATCCCGGCCACCACGGGGTCCGCGTCGAGGGTCCGCAGCGCCGCGACCACCTCGGCCTGCGTCGCCTCGTCACCAAGCTCGACCAGGCGGCCGTCGATCCCAACCCGCCCGCAGCCGTCGAGGATCTTGTGGAGATACACGGCGGACGGCGCGTCGCGACCGACCACAACCACCGCCAGCGCCGGAACGTAGCCATGCTCGGTTCGGAACTCGACCACGTCCGCGGCCACCTGCTCGCGGATGGTCGCGGCGATCGGGCCCCCTCGCAGCAGCCGCGGGGCCGCCTCGGTGGGTATGGTCACCGCCGACCGGCCCCGAGTGGCTCTCGAGCCTCGCCGCTGGCGACGATCGTCCGGGTGCCGGTGGCGCGCTGCTGAACCTCCTGGACCAGACGGTCGGTCCGTTCGGCCAGGTCGCGCGCGGCGCTGTCGTCGCCCATGACCTGGAGGTTGACCCTGACGTTCGCGGCCGCCGCCTCCGCGGCCGCCAGCGACAGCAGGGCCGACACTTCGAGATCCGAGGCGGCATTGCGGTTGCTGCGCCCGGCGAGCGCCTCCGCGAGCCCCACGACCTCTGCGCACGCCTGGATCGTGCGGAACGGCACGTCGGCCGCGCCACGGGCCGCCTGCCGGATGGCCGCCGACCTCGCCTCGCGGTCGTCGTCCGTCTCGCGCGGCAATCGCATGGCCGCCCCGAACCCCGCGAAGGCCGCGGCGTCCTCATCGGCCAGCGACAGCAAGCGATCCGTGAGCCCTCGCGCCTCGCCAATTGCCTCCGCGTGCAGGACCGCATGCTCGGAGTACCTGGGCCGGCCCTCCGAGAGCGACGCGACCATCGCCACCAGGCCCGCGGCGAGGCTCCCCGCAATGGCTGCAGCGCTACCACCCCCCGGTACTGGGTCGGCCGAGGCGAGACGATCGACGAACCTGGCGACAGTCAGGTCCCCAAACCGTGTAATCGGTTCCATGCCAGAAGTCCAGCGACCCGGGACGGCGGCGGTACCCAACGACCGAGCCGCCTCGCCGGTGCTGCCAGCGTACCTGACGAGAGGCCCGCCGCGCCCGACGCACGACGCGGCGTGACGCGCGGTCCCCACGGGAGCGCCCGCGCATGGCCTGCGGGGCGAGCGCGCCGCGCCCGCCCCGCAGCCGACCCCTGGGTCGACGGGGAGGAGCCGCGACCCGTGGATGATTGGACCCGCCTGCCGGCCGGCCCGTCAGGCTGCCTGGTCGAGCCCCTCGGCTGCATCCATGCCATCGATCGTCCAGCGCCGGGATCGATGCTGGTACGTCAGTGCGAGCTTGGCGAACGGCGTCTCGACCTCGAACAGCGTGCGGGGCCCCGTGATCGCCGGATAGGCGGATCGCTCGTCACGAACCGCAACGAGCCGCGTGACCGGAAGTCGACGGTCATCCCATGCGACCTCGCGCGGAATGCCGCTGAACCAGTCCGTCCGGACTTGAACCTTGACTGGTGCGACGCGAACCATCGCCATTGGTGTCTCCCTTCGCCTGCGGCGGGATCGTCGTCAGCCGGGGCACACCGGATGAGAACGTCTGTTCGTTTCTTGCGACACGCTAGACCGAACAGGTGTTCGATGTCAAGCGTCCACGTCGAGATCATCCGGCGCGTCCGTGACACCTAGGCTGTCACGCTCCGCGGCGGGCCCGGCATCGCCAGCAGCCGTATTTGCCGCATCGCCCGCATCCACGCCCGCGCGGGTTCCGCGGCGCAGGCCCTGGCGGTGCTCCACGGGCGACATCGGGTCGCGCTCGAACGGCGCCGGCAGCCCCGCACACACGAGCCGCGCCCGCGTCACCGCCCGCTCGCCGTACTTGCGCCGGATCCGGTCCAGCGCCTCGGCCGTCTGCTGGCGCCGCGAATCGGGAACCCCGAACAGCTCGAGCTGCTCGCGATCGCGGAAGTTCGACGCCGTGACCCCCACCAGGCGGATCCGCTGCCCGTGAAGCTCGCGCCGCAGCAGCAACAGCGCCGCGTCGTAGATCGGCTCGGTCAGGTCGGCGGGCACATCGAGCGCCGTCTGCCTGGTGATCGTGTTGAAGCTCGAGTCGCGCAGCTTGAGGGTCACCGTCCCGGCCTTGAGACCCGCCGCCCGGAGGCGCCATGCGACCCCATCGGACATCCCCAGCACGGTGCGCTCGATGACCTCCCGATCGGCGGTGTCCACATCGAACGTGTGCTCATGGCCGATCGACTTCGCCGGGTCGCCGGTCGCCACCGGGTCGGGGTCGAGCCCCATCGCACGATCGACCAGGGATCCTCCGTGCCGGCCGAACCGGGCCACCAGCGGCTCGCGCGGAAGCGACGCCAGGTCCCCGATCGTCGTCACGCCGAAGTCGCGCAGCGCCGCCGCCGTCCGCTCGCCCACACCCCACAGGCGCGAGATCGGCAGCGGCGCCAGGAACGCCGCCTCGCCACCCGGCGCGACCAGGACCAACCCGTCGGGTTTGCGCAGATCCGAGGCGATCTTGGCGACGAGCTTGGTCGACGCCACTCCGACCGATGCCGTCAGCCCGACCTCGTCGTTCACGGCCGACTTGATCCGGCGAGCGATCGCCCCGCCGTCCCCGAACAACGCCCGCGAACCGGTCACGTCGAGGAACGCCTCGTCGATCGAGATCGGCTGCACCTGGGGCGTGAACCGGCGGAGGATCGCCATCACCTCGCGGCTGACCGCCTGGTACTTGCGCCCGTCCACCGGCAACAACACACCCTGCGGGCACAGGCGACCGGCCGTTCGCAGCGGCATCGCCGAATGGACCCCGAACCTGCGGGCCTCATAGGAGGCGGCGGACACGACCCCGCGCTGGCCCGGGCCCCCGCCGCCCACGATGACGGGCAGGCCTCGAAGCTCCGGCCGATCGCGCTGCTCGACAGCGGCGAAGAATGCGTCGAGGTCGACGTGGAGGATCGTTCGTCCGGTCACGCCGGCGATTGTGCGCCGCGCGGTCGCGTGGGTGGCGGGGCGATCCGGCCACGAACGGCATCCGGCTTCGCGTACCCTTGGCCAGATCCGTCCGGGCAGGGAGACCCGCGGATCCACCGCATCAGGGACCAGCAGGGGCGGCTCGAGTCGATGGCATCCGGCATCCGCGGCTACCTCCGCTCGACATACCTCGCGGCGTACGCATCGAGGGTGCTCGCATGGCCGGAGCTCGCCGGCTTCGCCGCCGTCTCGCTGCTGTCGATGGGCGTGTACCTGTTCACCGCCCAGCGTGACCCGCAGTCGATCGACTACTTCAACCGCCTCGCGAATGCGTTCCTCCATGGCCGGATCTGGCTCGACGAGGCTCCCTCGTGGCTCAATGAGCTGATCCCGGCCGGCCCGGGCCAGTGGTTCGTGCCGTACCCGCCGATGCCGGCGGTCCTGGCTCTGCCGTTCATCGCGCTGTTCGGCCCGGGCTTCCCGGCCCAGGTCTACAGCTCGGTCTACGCGGGTGTTGCCGTCGGGCTCATGTGGCTCCTGCTGCGCCGGCTTGGCCTCCGATACCGGGACTGCTTCGCCCTGACCGCGGTGTTCGCGTTCGGCACGGTGTTCTGGTACACGTCGATCGGCGGATCGGCCTGGTACTTCGCCCACGTCGGCGCCGTCCTGCTGCTGCTGGCGGCCATCCTGGCGGCGCTGGCCGGACGGCCGGCCTGGATCGCCGGCCTCCTGCTCGGCCTCGCCACGCTGTGTCGCCTGCCCGTCGGCCTCGCCTTCCCGTTCGTGCTGGCCGCCCAGCTCGGGTTCCCGAGCAGCCCTCGCGGACTCGACTGGCAGCGGCTGATCCGAACGGTCATCGTGTTCGGCATCGGGCTCGCCATTCCGGCCCTGGCCTACGCGGGCTACAACCTGGCCCGTTGGGGCACCCTGACGGACCAGGCCTATGTCCTGATCCCGGGTGTCCTGGAGGATCCGATCTACGCGAAGCACGGGATCCTGTCGGTCTGGTACATCCCGCGCAACCTGTTCGCCATCCTGTTCCGTAGTTGGAACTACGTCGACGACCCGCCATGGCTCCAGCCGTCGTCGTGGGGCCTCGGGATCTTCCTCACGACCCCGCTCTTCCTGTGGCTGCTCAAGGCCCGCCTGCGAGACCCGCGCGTGGCCTGGGCTGCGCTGGCCACCATGCTGGTCTCGCTCCCGATCGTGACCCACGGCAACGTCGGGCTCACCCAGTTCGGCTACCGGTTCAGCCTCGACTTCCAGGTGTTGCTGTTCGTGATCCTGGCCACCGTGATCGCTGCCCGCGGCTGGACGCGGCTGGCGGCCGCCGCGGCTGTCGCGTCCGTCGCGTTCTGCGCCTACGCAATCTGGGCGATCGGCATCGGCTTCGTCGCTTTCTAGGCGCTGGCGCTCGACCGCGGCAGAACGGCGCTCTCCGACGGCCCGGGTCAGGCCACCCAGTCGCCCGTGATGTACAGCCAGGTGAGCAGGGCCAGCGCAAAGGTCGAGAACAAGGCCCAGCTGACGGCACGCCGCCGGCCGGCGGTCGCCAGCGCAACGACGACGAACGCCGGGAACACCACCTCCACCAGGCGGGTGGTGGAGGTCAGCGGCGTCGGCTGGATGCGAACGGCGATCAGGGCGACCTGCGGGATCGCAAGCAGCGAATAGGAGATCGGCAGCCGGCGGATGCCCGCGATCACCAGGACGATGAACAGCAGCAGGACCCCGAGGTTCAGCGCCTGGAGCGGGTCATGATGATCGATGGTCCAGCGCAGGCTGGCATCGACCACCTCCCACGGCGGGTGGAAGCTCTTGCCGCCCCAGACG
>Ga0307446_1000134_pt1 | contig 22459 bp, 22 predicted proteins | sample SalMarSW160320MG_FD_202141 | JGI IMG/M metagenome (GOLD analysis project Ga0307446, IMG submission 202141) | Salt marsh sediment microbial communities from the Plum Island Ecosystem LTER, Massachusetts, United States - SW1603-20 | ecosystem: Environmental > Aquatic > Marine > Intertidal zone >... | reverse complement strand
TGCCGTCATCCGATCCCAGCACTGTGGTGCTGAAGTCGAGTACCCCGCCTTTGCGCTTGTCCCGACGGATCACCTGCACGCGCTGACCGGCCACAGTCAGCTCCCAGTCCGAATCCATTGCACTGGGCGCAAATTCGCGTAGCGCCTGCAGCCGTTCCGGTGCGGAGAGCCGTAGCTGGCTCATCAGGTAATTGACCAGCGGCAGCTGGGTGACGCCGACACCGAACAGCGACGGCAGGTTGTCGAGCTTGACGGAGCGTGGCAAGTCGGTGAAATGGCCGTGCTTCAAGAATTTCGGCGACCAGCCGGCGTACGGTCCGAAGACCAGCCACGACTTGCCGTTGACGAATCGAAGGTCTAGATGGAGCGCACCGAGCGGTGGGGCTCCCGGCGCTGGAACTCCGTACACCTTGGCCCGGTGCCCGGTGGTGAGCGCCGGGTGGTCGGCGCGCAGGAACCGGCCGCCGATGGGGAAGCCGGCGAAGCCTCGGACCTCTTCTATGCCGGACTTCTGCAGCAGTGGCAGTGCGTCACCGCCGGCCCCGACAAACACGAATTTGGCGTTCAGCCGGTGCTTTTCGCCGGTGCGGCGATTGCCGATCAGCAATGTCCAGCTACCGTCAGCCTGTCGGGTCAGGTTGCGGACCTCGTGACCGAACAGCGCGATAGCACCATTGCGCACGCAAAAACCGATGAGCTGCCGAGACAGGGCACCGAAATCCACGTCGGTGCCATGAGATGCCCAATTGAGCGCAGTCGGTTCGGAGAAGTCACGTTTCGCCGCCATGAACGGCAGCCGGCGGGCGAACTCACCCGCGTCGTCGATCAATTCGGTGCCGGCGAACAGTGGATTGGCGGCCAGGGCCCGCTGGCGTCGGCGCAGATAGTCGACGCGCTGCGCCCCATGCACGAAGCTCACATGCGGAATCGGGTTGATGAAACCGCGATCGGTCAGGATGCCGTTCTCGACGGCATACGCCCAGAATTGGCGGGTCACCTGGAACTGCTCATTGATTCGCACCGCTTTGGTGATTTCGATCGAGCCGTCTGGGCGCTGCGGAGTGTAGTTCAGCTCGCACAGCGCCGAGTGTCCCGTGCCCGCATTGTTCCAGGGACTGCTGCTTTCGGCGGCGACGCCGTCCAGCCGCTCGATCACCGTCATCGACCAGTCCGGCTGCAGCCGGCGCAGCAACGCACCCAGGGTGGCGCTCATGATGCCCGCACCCACCAGCACGACGTCCGTGCGTGCGGTTCTGGCTGGCGATGACACCGGTTCGTTGATCCTTCCCTCGACTGCGGCCGTTCCCAGGTTATCCGAGGTGATGCGGGCACATGCGGCATGCGCCTCCCCGTGACCAGCAAAGGCTTTAAGCTGGCCTGGTGACTGGCTGGGTGCCCGATGTCCTGCCCGGTTATTGGCAGCGCACCATCCCGCTCGGGCCCGACCCGGCCGGTGAGGACGACATCGTCGCAACCCTGATTCGACGCGGAGAAACCACCGACGCCGACCACGCCGTCCTGGCGGTGCATGGCTACACGGACTATTTCTTCCACACCGACCTGGCCGATCACTTCGCCGAACGCGGCTTTGCCTTCTATGCACTGGACCTACACAAGTGCGGCCGGTCGCGGCGGGAGAACCAGACGCCCCATTTCGTCACCGACCTTGCGCACTATGACACCGAACTCGACCAGGCCCTGACGGCCATCGGTGCGCAGGCGCGGCCCGAGCGTTCCGCCCGTCCCCCCCGCGTCCTGGTGTACGGGCATTCGGCCGGGGGGCTCATCGTCTCGTTGTGGCTGGACCGGTTGCGCCGGCGCGACGCGATGGCGCACGCCAGCGTTGGTGGCCTGGTGCTCAACAGCCCATTTCTGGATCTGCAGGGCCCGTCCTTCCTGCGCCATTCGGTGACCTCGGCGCTGATCGCCGGCCTGTCTAGAACGCGGTCCAAGGGCGTGGCCCGGGCACCGAAGCAAGGTGGTTACGGCACCACCCTGCACCGCGACTACCACGGTGAATTCGACTACAACCTGCAATGGAAGCCCGTCGGCGGCTTCCCGATCACCTTCGGTTGGCTGCACGCCGTCCGGCGCGGCCAGGCCCGGCTGCATCGCGGCCTCGACGTCGGTGTGCCGAACCTGATCTTGCGGTCGGATCACAGCGTGCGGGAGACCACCGACCCGACGTCCATGCATCGCGGCGATGCGGTTCTCGACGTCACCCAGATCGCCAGGTGGGCCGGCTGCATCGGGAGTCACACCACCGTCGTTCCGGTGGCCGACGCCAAGCACGACGTGTTCTTGTCGCTACCAGAGCCACGCCGGCTCGCCTTTCGCCGGCTGGACCGCTGGCTGGATGGCTACCTCAGCGCCGATAGCACCTTGAAAATAGATACCTCGGCGTCTTCGGAAGAAGGGTGACGGCCCGAAAACAATGGAAACGTACGACATCGCGATCATCGGAACCGGTTCGGGCAATAGCATTCTCGATGATCGCTATGCCAGCAAGCGGGTAGCGCTCTGCGAGCAGGGCACCTTCGGTGGCACCTGCCTCAACGTCGGATGCATTCCGACGAAGATGTTCGTCTACGCCGCCGAGGTCGCCACCACATGCGAGGGTGCGGCACGGTACGGCATCGACGCGCGCATCGACCGCGTCCGCTGGGACGATATCGTCTCCCGCATCTTCGGGCGGATCGATCCGATCGCGCTCAGCGGCGAAGACTACCGGCGGTCAGCAGCCAATATCGACGTGTACCGCCAGCACACCCGCTTCGGGCCCGTCCAACCCGACGGGCGCTATTTGTTGCGCACCGACGCCGGTGAGGACTTCACCGCCGATCAGGTGGTGATCGCGGCGGGTTCGCGGCCGATGATCCCGCCCGCGATCCTCGCATCCGGCGTCGACTACTACACCAGCGACAACATCATGCGGATCCCCACGTTGCCCGAGCACCTCGTGATCGTCGGAAGCGGCTTTGTGGCAGCGGAATTCGCGCACGTCTTCTCCGCGCTCGGGGTGCGGGTGACGCTGGTGATCCGGGGACCCTGCCTGCTGCGGCATTGCGACGACACCATCTGTGAACGGTTCACCCGCATCGCTTCGACCAAATGGGAACTGCGTACCCATCGCAATGTGGTGGGTGGCGCCAACCGTGGCTCGGGCGTCGCGCTGCAACTCGACGACGGGTCCACGCTGGGCGCCGACCTGCTGCTGGTAGCGACCGGCCGAGTGCCCAATGCCGATCAATTGGACGCCGGGCAGGCCGGTGTCGATGTCGAGGACGACCGGGTGGTAGTCGACGAATACCAGCGCACCTCCGCGCGGGGCGTGTTCGCGCTCGGCGATGTCTCGTCGCCCTATCAGCTCAAGCACGTCGCCAACCACGAGGCCCGCGTCGTGCAACACAACCTGCTCTGCGAATGGGACGACACCGAGTCGATGGCCGTGACCGACCACCGTTACGTACCGGCCGCCGTATTCACCGATCCCCAACTGGCGATAGTCGGATTGACCGAAAACCAAGCGCGCCAAAGCGGATTCGATATCTCGGTCGCGATGCAGAACTACAGCGACGTCGCCTACGGCTGGGCGATGGAAGACACCACCGGGATCGTCAAGCTGATCGCCGAACGCCGCAGCGGACGCCTGCTCGGCGCGCACATCATGGGCTACCAGGCATCGTCGATCGTCCAGCCGCTGATCCAGGCGATGAGCTTCGGAATCACCGCCCCAGAGTTGGCCCGCGGCCAGTACTGGATTCATCCCGCGCTGCCCGAGGTGATCGAGAACGCGCTATTGAAGCTGTATTGACGTCAGCGTCCCGAACGTTTGGGCCGCCGCGGATCGCCCTTGTTCTCCTGGCACTGCGGGCACAGGCCCCGCAGCGTCAGGCCTGCCGCCTCCGACAAGGCGAAGGAGCTGCCCGCCATCGCGTGCTCGAGCGCTGAGCTCAGCTTCCGGGCGGGCACCTCGATGATCGAGCCACATTTCGTGCAGACGGCGTGGTGGTGCGGCGCGGTGGCCATCCCATAGGTCGTGACACCGCCGTCGAGGGTCAGCGCGTGCAGCACCCCCTGGTCGACCAGGGTCGTCACCGTGCGATAGATGGTGGCCAGGTCAGGCGCCTGGGTTCCGGGCGGCAGACACGCCCGCACCCGCTGGTGGATCTCGGCCACCGGCAGGTGCCCGTCGACGGGCTCGAGCACCGCGAGCACCTGAATCCGCGACGCCATCCGCCGCAACCCGCGCGCGCGCAGAAAATCACCGATCCGCGCGGTGACGGACGGATCCAGGACCGGGGGTTCGGGCGTCACCAGTTCAGTGTCGCGCTCGACAGCCCGGATTGCCACTCTTGTGCTCAGTTCGGCCGGCGATTCTTGCAAGCAGCTTGCATCAGGCGAGCGGGGGAACCTACAGTCGGGCAGGTTGTCTTTGTCGATGCTGGAAGGAACCCAGTGGCCACGACTGAGCTCGACCGGCGGTCGTCATGGATGTCCAGACTTTCCAGCGCCTTGGCACCAGCGGAATGGTGGCGGCTCGCATCGATGCTGGCGGTCATCGTCGCCCTGCACGTGGTCGGCTGGTTCACGCTGGCTTTTCTGGTGGCGCCTTCCCAATTCAGTCTGGGCGGCAAGGCCTTTGGCATCGGCATTGGCCTGACGGCCTACACCCTGGGCATGCGCCACGCCTTTGACGCCGATCACATCGCCGCCATCGACAACACCACCCGCAAGCTGATGAACGATGGACAGCGCCCCCTCGCCGTCGGGTTCTTCTTCTCGCTGGGCCACTCGACGGTGGTCTTCGGGCTGGCGGTGCTGCTGGCGACCGGCGTCAAGGCGATCGTCGGACCGGTCAGGGACGACTCCTCGACGCTGCACCACTACACGGGCCTGATCGGCACCAGTGTCTCGGGGGTGTTCCTGTGTGCGATCGCGCTCCTCAATGTCATCGTCCTGGCCGGAATCCTGCGGGTGTTCGCGCGGATGCGCCGCGGCGAGTACGACGAGGCGGAACTGGAACAACAGTTGGACAACCGTGGCCTGATGAATCGGTTTCTCGGCCGCTTCACCAAGTCGATCACCAAGTCCTGGCACTGCTATCCCGTCGGGTTGTTGTTCGGGCTCGGTTTCGACACCGCCACCGAGATCGCGCTGCTGGTGCTGGCGGGCACCAGCGCCGCCGCCGGGCTGCCGTGGTACGCCATCCTGGTTCTGCCCGTGCTGTTCACCGCCGGTATGTGTCTGCTGGACACCATCGACGGCTCGTTCATGAACTTCGCCTACGGGTGGGCCTTTTCCAACCCGGTTCGCAAGATCTACTACAACATCACCGTCACCGCTCTGTCGGTGGCCGTCGCTCTGCTTATCGGCAGCGTCGAACTTCTCGGCCTGTTCGCCGACCAGTTCGGCTGGCGGGGCGCGTTCTGGAGCTGGATCAGCGGGCTGGACCTCAACGCGGTCGGCTACTTCGTCGTCGGCATGTTCGTCATCACCTGGGCGGTGGCCCTGCTCGTCTGGCGCTACGGACGCATCGAGGAAAAGTGGACGCCCGCCAACACCGCGCCGTGACCGCGTGCGCCCCTCACCAGCCGAACCGCGGCCGCCAGGGCATCTCCCGTGAGGTTCTGGTGGCGGCCATTCGGGTGTAGAAAAGTGCTCATGGGCTTCCCAGCACTTTGGCCCGGCCGCCGGTGACCTGCGATGCATGAGCTGTCGTTGTGCGAGGCCATCGCCGGTGTGGTCAAGACCCATGCCGACGGTCGGCATGTCGATGTGGTGCGGGTGCGCATCGGCGCTCTTCGCCAAGTGGTACCGGAGTCGCTGTCGTTCTGCTGGACACTGGTCCGGGACGCCGAGAACATGCCGGACGCCGAGCTGGAACTCGAGTGTGTCAGCGCCGAGGTGCGCTGTAGCGACTGCGGCCGGCAATCGGAGATCACCTCGGCCTGGTCGATCTGGTGTCCGCAGTGCGACAGTTCCGACGTCGAGGTGCTACGCGGCAACGAATTCCTGGTGACGTCGATGGACGTCTCGTGAACGATGTCCACTATGAACGGATTTGACCATGGGTAGATTTCATCGACACGACGACGGAACCGTGCACACCCACGATCACGATCATCATGGTCATGATCATGATCATGATCGTGACGAGTTCGGCGACCACAGTCACTACCAGACGGGCAAGCAGCGTATCGACGTGCTCGAGGCGATCTTCGCCGAGAACGACGTACTCGCCGCCGCCAACCGCGCGGCGTTCGAGAGCAACGGGATCCGCGCACTCAACCTGATGAGCTCACCGGGATCGGGCAAAACGACCATCCTGCAGGCCACGCTGGACGAGCTGTCCGGTGAGTTCGCCATCGGGGTGATCGAAGGCGACATCGCAACCGACCTGGATGCGGCCAAGCTCAGCGGTCGCGGCGCCCAGGTGTCACTGCTCAATACCAGCAATGGCTTTGGCGGCGAGTGCCATCTCGACGCGCCCATGGTCAACAGGGCGCTGCCGGGCCTCGACCTTCCGGCATTGGATCTGGTGATCATCGAAAACGTCGGTAACCTGGTCTGCCCGGCGGAGTTCGACGTCGGCGAACACGCCAAGGCCATGGTTTACTCCGTCACCGAGGGCGAGGACAAGCCGCTGAAGTACCCGGTGATGTTCCGATCGGTGGATGTGGTGTTGCTCAACAAGGTTGACTTGCTGCCGTATTTGGACGCCGACGTCGACGCCTACATCGCCCATGTTCGCGAGGTCAACGCGACAGCGGCCATCCTGCCGGTCAGCGCGCGCACCGGAGCCGGCATGGATGACTGGTTCGGGTGGCTGCGGCGGTTCGCCGAAGACTCCCCGGCCTGACGGAATTCGAGTGACAGTGATATGTGCATTTAATGCTGCAAATGACTTGCATGATCGCGATGGCCTTTTCGGCAAAGTCCATATTCATTAGCCGGGCTTAGTGATTTATCGCCGCCAGCTGCTCAACGCTGAAACGCTCTGTTGCACAACGCTATCAGGCCTTGGGTGCACGCTATAAAACATTTGTTTACTTACCCGGAAAATGGGAACCGTTGACAACTCTTGGTGCCGGGAGTAGACCCAAAAACAGCGCTGCGCAAGTGGGCCGAAGGTCGACTCCGGCGGCGTAGGGGCTTCAGCCCGCCCCGGAAAGCTGCAGCATGCCAACGGAAGCAGCAGTCAAAGCGGAAGAGACATTGATTCATGTTCTATGGATCAATGCGGGCCTTAGTTGTGACGGCGATTCGGTGGCGTTGACTGCCGCCACCCAGCCCAGCGTCGAGGAGATCGCACTCGGTGCACTTCCCGGCTTACCGAAGATCGCCGTGCACTGGCCGCTGATCGACTTCGAGTGCGGACCCACCGGAGGGGCGGACGATTTCCTCGCGTGGTTCTTCAAGGCCGATCGCGGCGAATTGGAGCCCTTCGTGCTCGTCGTCGAGGGCTCCATCCCCAACGAAAAGATCAAGGACGAGGGCTACTGGTGCGGGTTCGGCAACGACCCGGCGACCGGCCAGCCGATGACCACCAGTGAGTGGCTCGACCGGCTGGCTCCCAAGGCCACCGCGATTGTCGCCGTCGGGACCTGCGCCACCTATGGCGGCATCCACGCCATGGCCGGCAATCCGACCGGCGCGATGGGCGTGCCCGACTACCTCGGTTGGGACTGGAAGAGCAAGGCCGGCATCCCGATCGTGTGTGTTCCCGGCTGCCCGATACAGCCGGACAACCTGGCCGAGACGCTGACCTACCTGCTCTACATGGCGACCGGCCAGGCTCCGATGATCCCGCTCGACGAAGCCCTGCGGCCCACGTGGTTGTTCGGCAACACCGTGCACGAAGGCTGTGACCGGGCCGGCTACTACGAGCAGGGCGATTTCGCCACCGAGTACGGCTCACCGAAATGCATTGTCAAACTGGGCTGTTGGGGCCCAGTGGTGAAGTGCAACGTGCCCAAGCGCGGTTGGATGAACGGCCTCGGCGGTTGCCCGAACGTCGGCGGCATCTGCATCGGATGCACGATGCCGGGCTTCCCGGACAAGTTCATGCCGTTCATGGACGAGCCGCCGGGTGGCAAGCTCTCCAGCGCCGCAGTGGGTCTCTACGGGACCGTGATTCGGAACCTCAGGGGCATCACGGAGCGCACGCTCGACAAGGAGCCGCGCTGGCGGCACAGCGGCAACCAACTCACCACCGGGGCGCGCCGGACCTGGTAGGTCACGGCGCCGCCAACTCATCTCACATGGAGAAATTTCGATGACAACTATCGTCCCCGAGCCGACCGCCGCCAAACGTGAACCCGGCCAGCTCGTCGAAATGGCCTGGGACCCGATCACCAGGATCGTGGGCAGCCTCGGCATCTACACCAAGATCGATTTCGAGAACAAAGAAGTCGTCGAGTGCCACAGCACCTCGTCGATCTTCCGCGGCTACTCGATCTTCATGAAGGGCAAGGATCCGCGCGACGCCCACTTCATCACCAGCCGTATCTGCGGTATCTGCGGCGACAACCACGCCACCTGTTCCTGCTACACGCAGAACATGGCCTATGGTGTCAAACCACCGCACCTCGGTGAATGGATTGTCAACCTCGGCGAGGCCGCGGAATACATGTTCGACCACAACATCTTCCAGGAGAACCTCGTCGGCGTCGACTTCTGCGAGAAGATGGTCTCCGAGACCAACCCGAGTGTGCTCGCGCAGGCGGAAAAGACCGCCGCGCCGCACGCCGACGCCCACGGGTACAAGACGATCGCCGACATCATGCGCTCGCTCAACCCGTTCAGCGGCGAGTTCTACCGCGAGGCACTCCAGGTCAGCCGGTACACCCGCGAGATGTTCTGCCTCATGGAGGGTCGCCACGTGCACCCCTCCACCCTGTATCCCGGCGGGGTCGGCACCGTCGCGACCATCCAGTTGATGACCGACTACATGACCCGGCTGATGCGCTACGTCGAGTTCATGAAGAAGGTCGTACCCATGCACGACGACCTGTTCGACTTCTTCTACGAGGCGCTGCCCGGTTACGAGAACGTCGGACTGCGCCGCACCCTGCTCGGCTGCTGGGGCTCCTTCCAGGATCCCGAGGTGTGCAACTTCGAGTACAAGGACATGGAGCGCTGGGGGAACGCCATGTTCGTCACCCCCGGCGTGGTGGTGGACGGCAAGCTGGTCACCCACTCACTGGTCGACATCAACCTCGGCATCCGAATCCTGCTGGGCAGCTCGTATTACGACGACTGGACCGATCAGGAGATGTTCGTCCGGACCGATCCGCTGGGCAACACGGTGGACCGGCGCCACCCGTGGAACCAGCACACCAACCCGCACCCGCAGAAGCGGGACATGGACGGCGGCAGATACAGCTGGGTGATGTCGCCACGCTGGTTTGATGGCAAGGACCACCTGGCGCTGGACACCGGCGGCGGTCCGCTGGCCCGGCTCTGGTCGACCGCGCTGGCCGGCCTGGTCGACATCGGATACGTCAAGGCGACCGGCAACAGCGTCAAGATCAACCTGCCCAAGACCGCTCTGAAGGGTCCGGTCGAACTGGAATGGAAGGTCCCCAAATACGGAAGCAACACGATCGAACGCGATCGGGCGCGCACCTACTTCCAGGCCTATGCGGCGGCGTGCGCGCTGCACTTCGCCGAGCAGGCGCTCGGCGAGATCCGGGCCGGACGGACCAAGACGTGGGAGCGCTTCGAGGTGCCCGACGAGGGCATCGGTTGCGGCTTCACCGAAGCGGTGCGCGGCGTGCTGAGCCACCACCTGGTCATCCGCGACGGCAAGATCGCCAACTACCACCCGTATCCGCCAACCCCATGGAATGCCAACCCGCGCGACAGCTACGGCACGCCCGGCCCGTACGAGGATGCGGTACAGGGGCAACCGATCTTCGAGGAGAACAGCCGGGAGAACTTCAAGGGCATCGACGTCATGCGCACGGTGCGCAGCTTCGATCCGTGCCTGCCGTGCGGTGTGCACATGTACCTGGGGAAGGGCAAGACCCTGGACAGACTGCACACGCCGACGCAATCACCCGTCGGGGAGTGACGCATGGCAGATCGCCCGGAGCCTCCCGAGAACGACACGCAGTGGCGCAGCGCGGGCGATCGGATCCAGACACTTCTGGATTCCTGCGCGGCGAATGGGTCGGCCGCGTACGAACGCGCCCAACAGCTGGTCCGCGAGGTGGTCGGGCTTTACGGAGCCGGGCTGCAACGAATCATCGAGTTAGCTGAGGATCCCGGCCTGAAAACCGGCCTCGCCGAGCGGCTGGCCACCGACGACCTGGTGGCCAGCCTGCTCCTCGTGCATGGCCTGCACCCGCACGACCTGCACTCGCGGGTTTCCGGCGCGCTCGATCGGGTGCGTCCCTACCTGGGCTCACATGGTGGGGACGTCGACCTGCTGGAGATCACCGATGGACCGGACGGGCAGCTGGTCCGGCTGAGCTTCAAAGGCAGCTGCAAGAGCTGCCCCTCGTCGGCGGTGACGCTGGAGCTGGCGGTCGAGGACGCGGTGCGGGCCGCCGCACCGGAGATCGCCTCGATCGAGGTGGTGGCGGCCGAACCCGCCGGTCTGATCTCCGCGGAATCCCTGTTGGCCCACGTGCATTCGGATGGGCGCAACCGGGCTTCCTGGATCCCGGTGCCCGAATTGGCCGACCTGGCACCCGGCGAGGTCGGCGGCTTTGTCATCGCCGGTGTCACGGTGCTGGCGTGCCGGGTCGGCGACCAGACGTTCGCCTACCGCGACCGGTGTCCGCTCTGTGACGACACGCTCGCCGGCGCGGATTTGCAGGGCGCGCGGCTGGGCTGCCCACGCTGTGGATCGCAATTCGACGTCGTGCACGCGGGCGCAGGCGTGGACGTGCCCGCCGGCACCCACCTCGATCCTCTCCCGCTGCTGAGCCGTGACGGCGTGCTGTCGGTGGCACTGGCGTCCGAACCGATGGGTGCTCCGGCATGACCAGTCCTTACGAGGTCCTCACCCGCATCAGAAACAACCGGCGGGCGCCCGAACCGGCCGGGGAGCGGTGTGAGATGTGCTCGGAGTCGATCGCCGACGACCACCAGCATGTGGTGAATGTGGCCGACCGGCAGCTGATGTGCGTATGTCGCGCGTGCTATCTGTTGTTCACCGATGCCCAAGCCGAGTTGCGCTACCGCGCGGTGCCGGACCGGTATCTGGCATTCGGCGACTTCGCGCTGGACCGCCGCGCGTGGGAGGCACTCCAGATCCCGGTTGGCGTCGCCTTCTTCTTCACCAACTCGGCTCTCGGGCATGCCGTCGCCTTTTATCCCGGCCCGGCCGGGGCAACCGAATCCCAGCTGGAGCTGAACGTGTGGGACGCCATCGGCGGCGCCGACCCGCGGGTGGACCTGCTGGCCGACGACGTGGAGGCGTTGCTGGTCCGAGTACCAGACGACGAGTCAGCCCAGCCGCAAAGCTATCTGGTCCCGATCGACGCCTGCTACGAATTCGTCGGGCACCTCCGCATGCTGTGGCGCGGTTTCGACGGCGGCCAGGAGGCCCGGGCGTTCATCGACGATTTTTTTGCCCGAATCGCCGCCCGCGCAGTAAAGACGCCACGATGACCGCCCAGTTGAGGGACGTGAGCTTTACCGTTCTCGACGTCGCCCCCGAACCGTACACGGTGAGCCCGGTACTCACCGCCCGCGTATCCGTCGCCGCCACCGGAGACGATCCGGTGCACGCCATCGCGCTGCGCTGCCAGATCCGGATCGAGCCGCTGCGACGTTCTTACTCCGACGACGAAGCGGCCGGCCTGATCGACTTGTTCGGGCCTCGCGAACGCTGGGCGGCAACACAACGCACCTTCCTGTGGCAGCATTGCACCGCCATGGTGCCGGGATTCACCGACAGCACGACGGTGGCGCTTCCGCTCGAGTGCAGCTACGACTTCGAGGTCGCCGCCGCCAAATATTTGCATGCGCTGCGCGACGGTGCACTTCCGCTTCAATTCCTCTTCAGCGGAACCATTTTCGTCAAGTCGGACCGTGGCTTCTCGGTGCAGCAGGTGCCATGGGACTGCGAATACCGCTACGACATGCCGGTCGCGGTCTGGCGGGCGCTGATCGCGCAGCACTATCCGAACACGGGCTGGGTGCGGCTGAGTCACGACACCATCGCCGCGTTGGCCGGTTACAAGTCCGTACACGGACTACTCGATCTCGACCACGCGGTCACCTCGCTGCTGGATTCCGAGCGGGAGACGGCGCGGTGAATTCCTTCCAGACCCCGAGCTGGGATCGCGCCCGCGCCGTCGCCGACGCGGTGCTATACGAGGGTTACCTCCTCTACCCGTACCGGGGAACGTCGAGCAAGAATCAATCGCGCTGGCAGTTCGGTGTCATCGGCCCGCCCGGTGCCGCGCAGGCCGGGCTGGGCGAGGACGACACCCTCGCGGCGGAGTTTCTGGTCGACGGGGCACCGGCGATCACCCTGGTGGTGCGGTTCCTGCAGCTGCAGCACCGCCGGGCCGAGCGGGAAATCGAAGGCGCCGGCTTCGAGCCCGTGGACGAACTGACCACGCCGTCGGGGTCGTGGCTTTCCTGGGACGAGGCGGTCGAATGCGAAATCTCTTTCGGACCGCTGGTAGTCGACGATCAATCGTGGACGTTGCCGGTGACGGCGGACGCGGCCATCGACATCGAATCGCTGGACGGCGGACGTCTCGTCCGCGAACGGCAGGAGGTGCGCGGCATCCTGACCGTCGCCACCGAGCCGGACGGCGACCTGCACCGGGTCTCGACACGGGTCCGCAACATCGGTCCGGCCGCACGCGACAAGAACGACGCAATCGCACGGTCCATGATCGGCGCCCACATCATCGCCGAAGTGGTTGGCGGCAAGTTTGTTTCGCTGCTGGAACCACCGCCGGCCGCGGCCGATGCGGTGTCCCGGTGTCACCAGCACCGCTGCTTTCCAGTGCTGGCCGGCCCGCCCGGCGCCGACGACATCCTGCTGATCTCACCGATCATTCTCTATGACCACCCCGAGGTCGCCGAACAGAGCCACACCGCTCTGTATGACTGCACGGAGATCGACGAAATCCTCACCCTGCGGGTGATGACGATGACGGACGAGGAGAAGGCGCAGGCCCGGGCCACCGACCCGCGGGCCGCTGGGATCATCGACCAATGTGACGCCATGCCTCCCGAGGCGATGGCGCGCCTGCACGGCGTGCTGCGTGACCCGCACGGGCCGGGACTTTCCGCCGGCTTGGTCCCCGAGGTTCCCGAAGGTGTCGAATGGTGGGATCCGCTGGCCGACAACGCTGTTCGCCCCGAGATCGACGGGGTGCTGGTGAACGGTGTGCGCGTCGCGCGGGGCAGCCGGGTCCGGTTGCGGCCGAGGCGCAACGCCGACGCGCAAGACATCTTCGTCGCCGGTAGGACCGCCCGCGTCACGTCGGTGCACGAGGACGTGGAGGGCAACACGCACATCGCAGTCGTGGTCGACGACGATCCGGCCGCCGACCTGCACGACTGGTACGGCCGCTACCTCTACTTCTCTCCCGACGAAGTCGAGCCCCTGAAAGCCAGCCCAACAACCCCGTGAAAGGAGCCTGACATGGAAGTCCTAGGCTGGATTTTTATCGCCATCATCGCCGTAGTGGTCGCGGTCGCGCTGGTGCTGGGAGTGGCATCTCTGCCCGACGCCCGCCGCTACCTGAGACTGAGGCGGATGTAGTCAGACAGGGAGCCTATGACATCACGCATCCTGGTAGCCGGAATCGGCAACATCTTTCTGGGGGACGACGGATTCGGTTCCGAAGTGATCCGCAACGCCGTTTCGCCGCAGGATGATCCGAGCGTGTGCATCGTGGACTACGGTATCCGGGGCATGCACCTGGCCTACGACCTGCTCGAAAAATGGGATGCACTGGTGCTCGTCGACGCGGTCCCCAGCCGTGGCAACCCGGGTGCGCTGCACGTCTTCCAGGCAGACTACGAAGACCAGGTGGACGACCACGAACCGGCCTCCGGCGCAGGCGGTCTGGACGCTCACAGCATGGACCCGGCCGCGGTCTTCGCGAGCCTGCGGGCCTTGGGCGGCAACCCGCCCTACACGGTGGTCGTCGGGTGCGAGGCGGGAAGCGTCGAGGAGGGCATCGGCCTCACCGAACCCGTCGCCAACGCCGTCCCCCGAGCCGCGCGGGCGGTTGAGGAGATTGTTGCGGCGTTGCAGACCCCGGCGGCTTCCACCTCGATGCAACGGGAGTATTGAGCATGTGTCTGGGCATACCGGGCCAGGTGATCAGGATGCTGGAGGGCTACGAGGGACAGCTCGCACTGGTGGAGGTCGCCGGCGAACAGCGTAGGGTCAACGTCGGCATGTTGCCGGAGGAGACGTTCGCACCCGGTGACTGGATAATCATCCACATGGGCTTCGCCCTCGAGAAAACAGATCGGGCCGGGGCCGACCAAGCGATGGCCGGTCTCGAGCTGATGGGCCGGGGCCACACCGATTCGGCCGTCGATCCGGGGGGCGGGTGAGATGACCGGCCCCCCCTTGACGCTCGCCGTGGTTTCGGGGCGCGACGAAGTCCGTCAGCGCTTCACGGTGACCGGCGTTGTCCAGGGGGTCGGGTTTCGCCCGTTCGTCCACCGCATCGCCAGCGACCTGGGCCTGGCCGGGTTCGTCGGCAATGACTCGAGCGCCGTCTTCCTCGAAGTGCAGGGCGAACGCGCACGCGTAGCCGAGTTCGGCCGGCGGCTCCGCACAGAGGCCCCTCCCCTGGCAAGGATCAGTGCTGTCCGTGTTGCCGAGGTCGCGGCCGACACCACGTGCCGACGTGAGTTCCGGATCGTGATCAGCCAGACCGTCACCGGCGCGAAGACGCCGATTCCCGCCGACATCGCACTGTGCGAGGACTGTGTCGCCGAACTGTTCGATCCTCGCGACCGCCGTTACCGTCACCCGTTCGTGAGCTGTACCAACTGCGGGCCGCGGTTCACCATCATCCGTGAGTTGCCGTACGACCGCCCTGCCACCACCATGTCGGCATTCGCGATGTGCGAGCGCTGCGCCGGTGAATACCACGACCCGGCGGATCGCCGCTTCCACGCGCAACCCATCGCCTGCCCAGACTGTGGGCCGTCGCTGTGGTTCCGGTCCGCAGCCGGTCGGATAAGCGGCGCGGACGCGGCGCTGGCCGCCACCCAAGACGCACTGGCCGCGGGCGCGGTGGTCGCGATCAAGGGCATCGGTGGTTACCACCTGGCCTGCGCCATCGACAATGATACGGCGGTCGGCACGCTACGTGCACGAAAAGCACGGGGCGCCAAGCCCTTCGCCATGCTGGTCCGTGATCTGAGCGTCGCGCGGAGCATCACCCGCATCGACGACGCCGAGGCCGCGGTGCTGTCCAGTCCCGCCCGCCCGATCGTGTTACTGCGCCGGCGCTCAGGCGCGCCGGTCGCCGAGGCCGTCGCGCCCGGCAGCCCGCTGCTCGGGCTGATGCTGCCGTACTCCCCCATTCATCACCTGCTGCTGGCGCCAGTGCCCGGGATCGCCGCGCCGGCACCCGACGCGCTGGTGTTCACCAGTGCGAATCGTTCCGACGAGCCCATCTGCTTTACCGATGAGGATGCAGCGGAAAGGCTTCCGGCGCTGTGCGACGCGGTCCTCGACCACGACCGGCCGATCCACATACCCTGCGACGACTCGGTGGTTCGCGTCGTCAGAGACGACGAAGGGGCACGGGAGCTGCCGATCCGCCGGTCCCGCGGCTACGCGCCGCTGCCGGTCGATCTCGGACGGGATGGTCCGCCCGTACTCGCCGTGGGCGGGGAACTGAAGAACACCTTTTGTCTCACCGACGGCTCGCGCGCCTACATGTCCGGACACATCGGCGACATGACCACCTGGGAGACGCTGCGCGCGTTCGGGCGCGCGGTGGACCAGCTGACCGAAATGCGCGGAACACCAGTGCGATTGGCCGCCGACCTGCATCCCGGATATCACACCCGAAGCTGGGCGGAACGCCATGCCGATGACCGCCCGCTGGATCTGGTTCAGCACCACCACGCACACGTGGTGTCGCTGCTGGCCGAGCACGGACGACTCGGGGAGCCAATCGTCGGAGTCTCGTTCGACGGCACGGGTTATGGCTGCGATCAGACGATTTGGGGGGGCGAAATCCTCACGCTGGGAACCGACAGCCACCGTTTCATCCGGTCCGGCCACCTGTTGCCGGTACCGCTGCCCGGCGGTGACGCCGCGGTACGTAATCCATGGCGGATGGCACTGTCCCAGTTGTGGATGGCCGACATCGACTGGACCCCCGATCTGGCGCCGGTCGCGGCGGTAGCCCCGGACGAATTACGCCTGATCCGTTCGCAATTGGAGAGCGGAACGGGATGTGTACCGTGTTCGAGCATGGGCCGCCTGTTCGACGCGGTCGCCTCCCTGCTCGGGGTCCGGCACCGAATAGACTACGAAGGGCAGGCGGCCATCGAGCTTGAGGCGCTGGCCGAAACGGCGGGAGACACCGCCGGGCCGACGCTGCCGCTGGCCGTGCGTGCCGACGGGCTCATCGATCCCGCCCCCATGGTGCAGACGATGGTGGGAGCCCTCTACGCCGGCACCCGACCCGCGTTGCTGGCCGCGGCGTTCCACCGGGCGATCGCGGTTGCCGTTACCGAGGTGGTCGCCCAGGTGGCCGGTGCGGTGCGACTGGTGGGCCTCACCGGTGGAGTGTTCCAGAACGTGCTGTTGTTGCAAGCTTGCCGAACGCGATTGCAGCTGGCCGGGTTCGAGGTACTCACCCACCACACCGTTCCGCCCAACGACGGCGGACTGGCGCTGGGTCAGGCCGCGATCTCGCTGCTGATCGCACAGGAGGGGTCCGCCGTATGACTGTGTCTGATGACACCCTTCTCGATCGCGGGATCGGGGCCGAACTGGCCGACGACCTCGCCGCCACCGCATTCACACTGGCCAAGCGATTTTCCGCGGGTGCCACCATGTGGTCCATCGCGCCGTCGTGGGAACCGCATGCGCTGCATATCGCGGTCGAGTTCGTGCATCCGGTGATCATGGGAAAGCGGGCGTTGCCGGCGGTGGCGCTGACCGGACCCGACATAGTCGATCTGGTGCGGGTGTCGGTGCGGCCGGGCGACATCGTGGTCGCGGTCTCCGGAGCGGACAACGCGCAAGTGCGGTCGGTGATGCGCCGCAGCCCGGCATGGGGCGCAACCACGATCTGGATCGGCAGCGGCGAACGCCCCGGGGCCGGTGCGGCCGATCACGTGCTGTGGCTCGACGACCCGGATCCGCGAATACCCGCCACGGGCGGCTTCGTGCTGTTCTATCACCTGTTGTGGGAGCTCACCCATGTGTGTTTCGAGCACTCCGGGCTGCTCAGGCCGGATCCCGCAGGTGCTGAAGACGTTTGCGTCACCTGCAGCGACGAGGGCCGGCTGGGTGAGGTGGTGGTGGCCTCGGCCGAGGGGCAGGCCTCTGGAATGGCCACCGTGCGCACCGCGCGAGGCGTCGAGCAGGTGGCCACCACGCTCGTCGGCCCGGTCGCCCCCGGTGAGCTGGTGCTGGTGCACGCCGGCATGGCAATCAGCAAGCTGGAGGAGGACGAATGAGCCCAGACGAACCCACCAACTTCTTGTACCCGTTCATCGACGCCGAGGAAGCCGACGCCAAGTCGCTGATCGCCGACCTGGCTGCCTCGGCGCACGCAAAGGCACGTGAGAGCCTGGCGCTCCGGCGCTCCACGCTGGAGGCAAACGCCGACCTGCTGGAGCGGGCGGCCACCGAAATGGCGCACCGTTTCGCCGCGGGCGGCCGCATGTTCACTTTCGGAAACGGCGGCAGCTGTACCGATTCCACCACGTTGGCGCGGTTGTTCGCCCGGCCGCCGATCGGCAGGCCCTTGCCGGCCTGGTCGTTGACCGCCGATCAAGCGATCTTGACCGCACTGGGTAACGATGTGGGCTTTGAGTTGGTGTTCGCCCGACAGTTGATCGCCCGCGCGAAGGACGGCGACATCGCGATCGCCATGTCGACCAGCGGCAATTCGCCCAACCTGCTGGCAGCGCTGGCCGAGGCGCGACACCGCGGCCTGTATACCGTCGGTTTCGCCGGCTATGACGGCGGTGCCTTCGCGAACAACCCAAACGTGGATGTCTGCTTCGTCGTTCGCTCGCAAAGCGTGCACCGGATTCAGGAATCGCAGGCACTGCTGGGCTATCGGCTGTGGTTGGCCGTCCACGATCGTTGCCGTGACGAGCACGTGGGGGCCGCATGACCAGGTCAGCGGGCGACTACCTCTCGTCGGGGCCGCAGTTCGCCGAGGGCGAGGTGATCGAGCGGATCGAGTCGTTCCGCAGGCGTCGTCCCCGGTTACGCGATGACCATGTAACGCTGGCGCATGGGGCCGGCGGGAAGGCGTCGGCGGCGTTGGTGGACGCGGTGTTCGTGGAGGCCTTCCGCAACCCGCTGCTGGAGTCGCTGGGCGACGGTGCAGTGCTGGCGTTGCCCAGCGGGGAACGTCTGGCGATGTCCACCGATTCATTTGTGGTGCAGCCCAGGCGCTTTCCCGGTGGCTCCATCGGCGAACTCGCCGTCCACGGCACCTGCAACGATCTGGCGATGACCGGTGCGGTTCCGACGTGGATCTCGGCGGCGTTCGTGCTTGAAGAGGGTTTTCCGATCACCGAATTGAAAGACATCGTCGCTGACATGGCCGCAGCCGCCGCCGCCGCGGGCGTGCAGATCGTCACCGGCGACACCAAGGTGGTGCCCAGGGGCGCGGCCGACGGCCTGTTCATCACCACGACGGGAGCCGGTGTCATTCCCGCGGACCGCACCCTGTCGCCGGCATCGGTGCGCACCGGCGACAAGGTGCTGTTGTCGGGATCGATGGGTGACCACGGCATGGCGGTCATGCTGGCCCGGGGCGATCTGGCCATCGAGGCCGATATCGCCTCCGACACCGCATCACTGAGCCCCTTGGTGGAACTCCTGATGGCCGCTGCCCCGTCCACCCGGTGGCTGCGCGACGCGACGAGGGGCGGGGTGGGCACCGTATGCAATGAACTGGCGCAAGCCTGCGGCCTGGGGGTGCTGCTCGAAGAGGAACGACTTCCCGTGGCGCCCATGGTCAACGGCGCATGCGAGCTGCTCGGCATCGATCCGCTTTACGTCGCCAACGAGGGCAAGCTCGTCGCCGTCGTCGCACCGGAGGAGGCGCAGGCCGGCCTGACGGCACTGCGGTCGCATCCGCTGGGCGCCGACGCGGCCGAGGTCGGAGAAATTGTCACCGAGCCGGCCGAAACGGTGGTGCTGCGTACCGGGTTCGGCGGCACCCGGATCGTCGACATGCTGGTCGGGGACCCGCTACCACGGATCTGCTGAGAGGAGGAGGGCTGCAATGTGCCTTGGTATTCCGGGGCGAATCGTCGAGATCACCGATCCCGCCAATTATCTGGCGAAGGTCGACGTCAGCGGTGTGCAACGCACGATCAGCGTGCGGCTGCTGGAGGACGACATGCCCGCAAGCGACGACTGGGTGCTGGTCCACGTCGGGTTCGCGATGGCCAAGATCGACGAAGCCGAGGCGCTGCTCACCCTCGCCGCCATCCAGAAACTCGGCGATGCCTACAGCACCGAGATGGAAGCCTTCGACTCGTCGGCCATAATTTGAGGGGCTCACATGAAATTCGTTGACGAATTCCGCGATCCGGCAGCGGCTCGCAAATTGCTGACCGCCATCGAGCACCTCGCCGGTGTTAGCGACCAATTCAAGTTCATGGAGGTGTGCGGCGGGCACACCCACACGATCTATCGGCACGGCATCGAACACCTGCTGCCCGACAATGTCGAACTGGTGCACGGGCCGGGGTGTCCGGTGTGCGTGATCCCGATGGGTCGCATCGACGATGCGATGTGGCTGGCAGGTCAGCCCGATGTGATCTTCACCTGCTTCGGCGACATGATGCGGGTACCCGGGTCGGCCGGCAGCTTGCTGGACGCCAAAGCGCGCGGTGCCGACGTGCGCTTCGTCTATTCCCCGCTGGATGCGCTGAAGATCGCGATGGACAACCCCGACAAGCAGGTGGTGTTTTTCGCCATTGGTTTTGAGACCACGGCACCGTCGACGGCCGTGACGCTGGTGCGGGCCCGCGACCTCGATCTGCCCAATTTCAGTGTGTTCTGCAACCACGTCACGATCGTGCCGCCGATCAAGGCCATCCTCGAGTCGCCCGACCTGCGGCTGTCGGGTTTCATCGGCCCCGGGCACGTGTCGACCGTGGTGGGCAATCGGCCCTACCGGTTCGTGCCACAGGTGTATCGAAAGCCGCTGGTAGTCGCCGGATTCGAGCCGCTGGACATATTGGCTTCGGTCGCGATGCTGCTGCGTCAGCTCCGCGAAGGCCGTTGCGAGGTGGAGAACCAGTACAAGCGCGTGGTGCCCGAGCACGGCAACCCGGCCGCTTTGGCGCTGATGGGCAAGGTTTTTGCGCTACGCCCGCACTTCGAGTGGCGCGGATTGGGCTTCATCTCGCAAAGTGCGCTGCGGCTGCACGACGACTTCTCCGCGTTCGACGCCGAGCTGCGATTCGCGATGCCGGGGGTGCGGGTCGCCGACCCGAAGGCCTGCCAGTGCGGCGAAGTGCTCAAGGGGGTGCTCAAGCCTTGGGAATGCAAGGTTTTCGGCACCGCGTGCACCCCCGAGACCCCGATCGGCACATGCATGGTGTCCCCCGAGGGGGCGTGCGCGGCGTACTACAACTTCGGACGCATGCACCGAGACGCTGTCAAGCTCGCGGGACACAGCGGGCGGAGATAGACCTTGGCCGCCCCGGACAGCCGCGGCGCTGAAATGTTCGCCCGCTACGCCTACGCGCCGAATGCGCTGGGCTATTGCGGTCCCCCACTGGGAGCAACCTTGCGTGACGGTTCGGTCGACGAGGTACGCAGGGCGGCGACCGGGTTTTCGGGGGCCTGGCCGTATTTGCGCGTGCTTGCCGGGCTGACCGGGATCGCCGACCCGCTGGACTATCGTCTGGTCGAGTCGTATTGGCTCGGCGGCGGTGTCGGAGCCGACCTTGACCCGCAAGACTTCTTCGACGCGTTGCTGGCCATCATCGGCCCGCAGGCAGGTCGCTACTGGTCGCATCTGACCGCGGAGCTGGCATCCGAGGCGGCCGGGAATCACTGTTTTCACGTATTCGGCGTTTATCCGTGGACCCGGTTTCTGGGTCGCGGCATGGACGACCAGCCGCTGAGCGTGCTGGACAATTGCCGGATCACGCCGGCGACAGTGCTTTCGCGTGCCGGCGACCGGGTCGAGGTGCAGTGCCGGAAGCTGATCTGGGACGGTCGGGCGCTGGCGCTCTCGCAACCCGCCGCACGGATGCTCGAGGTCTGGGCCGACGGGTATAGCGCGGTGCCCGACGTGGCCGTCGGCGACGAGGTCGCGGTGCACTGGGGCCGGCTGTGCGGCCGACTGTCGCAGCGGCAGGCCCTCGCCCTCGCCGACAGCACGGACCGCCAGCTGCGGGTGACCAGTCACCGGCTGGCCCACGTCTAGTGGCGTGCCACACCGACCTGCGAGACTGACCTTCGTGCCCGGATCGATCTGCGACGTGCTGCCAGCCGCGGCCGCGCTGCTCGGGGTGGCGGGTGCCGTCGACAAGCTGGCGCTGACGGACTGGGTCGGTATGGATCAGGTCGATCGCGTGGCGGTTCTGCTGGTGGACGGGATGGGTTGGCACCTGCTCGGCGAGTTGGCCGACAGCGCACCGTTGCTGGCCTCCGTGCTGACCGGCCACACCGGGCGGCTAAGCCAACTCGTCTGCACCTTCCCGTCGACCACGCCCACCAGCCTGGTCTCCCTGGGGACCGGTGCGCAGCCCGGCGAGCACGGGATCCTGGGCTTCACCCTCAACGTCCCCGGTACCGATCGGGTGATCAATCATATCTTCTGGCGGGACGACCCACCGCACGCCACGTGGCAGCCGCTACCGACCTGGTTCGAGCGGCTGAGGGCGACCGGTGTCAGCGCACGCGCCGTGCTACCGGCGGCGTTCATGGGTAGCGGGCTGACCGACGCGGCGTATCGCGGCGCCGAGTTCCGTCCGGCGGAGATGTCCGACGGCTACGCCGGGCAGGTGACCGACGAACTGCGCGCTGCGCCGGGACTGGTCTACGGCTACACCGCCGAACTGGACACGGCGGCCCATGTTTTCGGCATCGGTTCGCCCGAGTGGCACGCGGCGGCCGCCCACGTCGACGCCCTGCTCAGTCGGCTGGTCGAATCGCTGTCTGCGGGCACGGTACTGCTGGTGACCGCCGACCACGGCGGGCTCAACGTCCCACCGGACGCTCGCGTCGACCTCGACACCGACCCGCGGCTGACGCGGGGGGTGCGGGTGGTCGCCGGCG
>Ga0307446_1000133_pt1 | contig 22481 bp, 22 predicted proteins | sample SalMarSW160320MG_FD_202141 | JGI IMG/M metagenome (GOLD analysis project Ga0307446, IMG submission 202141) | Salt marsh sediment microbial communities from the Plum Island Ecosystem LTER, Massachusetts, United States - SW1603-20 | ecosystem: Environmental > Aquatic > Marine > Intertidal zone >... | reverse complement strand
GGTTTGGGGCTGGTCTCCTGTCTTTAAGGATAGGGGGTCGGCCCCACACACCATATCATTGTTGCCTTTTGCGACCATTTTCCGTATGTTCTTCAGGGATCAGGTCGACTCTATTTCTGGAAAAGCCTCCCGCACTCCAGATCCATTTTCCTTTTTTGAGGAGCTCTATCCTATGCCCATTATTGTATACAGAATCGAGAATCGCGTTGCAGTCGTCACCCTCGATGATGGAGAGAATCGTTTCAACCCCCCGTTCCTGCAGGCCTTCCTCGATGTGCTTGATGAAATAGACCAAAAGACCGATGCCAACGCGCTCGTGGTCACATCGGCACATGAGAAAATTTTCAGCAACGGCATTGACCTGGACTGGTTGCTCCCCTTTATCCAGAAGGGTGACGTGGAAACCGCCAAGGCTTTTTTCTATCTCATGAACCGGCTTTTCAAGCGCATCCTCCTTTACCCTATGCCCACCATGGCCGCCATTTCAGGACACGCCTTTGCCGGCGGGGCGATCATGACCTGCGCCTTTGACTTCCGGTTCATGCGTTCTGATCGGGGATTCTTCTGTTTTCCCGAAGTGGACCTCGGCATCCCATTTCTTCCCGGCATGATCGCTCTCATTCAGAAGGCGATCCCCAGACAGACGTTCCAGGAACTCCAACTCACGGGAAAACGGGCCACGGCCGAGGAATGCGAAGCACACCACATCGTGCTGAAGGCATGCCACCGCGATGACCTGATGAAGGTGGTGTTGGACTTTGCAAAAAGCCTGAACAAGCGAAGGGAGATTGTTGCGGAAATGAAGCGTCGGATGCACGGAGAGATTGCCCGGATCATTGATGAGGAAGATCCGCCCGTCATCGAATCCGGCACCTTCTCCGTTTGAAAAACCAGCAGGAGCTTCATGAATCAGCCACTTTTCTTGTCTGCTTCACGGAGGCAGCCAGGCAAACGGCCGGTTCCCCTCGCAAAGAGTATGTTTCTTCTCCAGAAGAACTTCTTGGCGTCATGGGATGTTGATCTTGACAATCGCTCTATTGACCTTCGCAATTCCGCCGAATGCGGGACCCTCATTTCTTACCGGCCAGCTGCTTCTTCAAGATCATAAAGTCGGATCTAGCTTGACACACATGGCAAAATCTTTCTATACTCCCTCCCGAAAAAACGACTTCTTATCACTTCACTGATTCTGCGCAACGATTCGGTTCCGTCTGTTATAATGGGAGTCGGTTGCCCCGACCGCCCCAGTCGGCTTGTCACCCAGCGGATAGGAAAGAGAAACCTGATGGCCAGTACACAACTCGATGCGGTGAATGCGCATCTGCGGAACTTGGCAGACCGGGTCATGGCAACACTCGGCGATGTGGCGGAGATTCGGCGGTTGATTGATCAATACGCCCATGTGGACCCATGCACCAGGGAGGTGGAGGGGCACACCACACCGGTGCGGGTGCACGATGTTCCCTGTGAGTGGGTGATGGCCGACAACAGCGATCCCCGGAGTCGACTGCTGTATATCCACGGCGGTTCCTGGATGTCCGGTTCGATCGAGGGATACCGGGCACATGCCAGCCGCCTCGCCAGGGTCAGCGGGTGCACCGTGTTGACGGTCGAATACCGCTTGTGCCCGGAACATCCGTTCCCGAGCGGACTCGAGGATTGCGATACCGTGTTCGAGTGGCTCCTCAACCACGGACCGGGCGGGACATTGCCAGCAACGTCGAGTTTCATTGCCGGTGACTCGGCCGGTGGCAATCTGACTCTGGCGTTACTGCTCAAACGACGCGATGCCGGTCATGCGCTACCCCGGGCAGCCGTCGCCCTGTCGCCCGCCACCGACCTGACCTGGCAGAGCCGATCCATCACGGAACGTGCCGAGCGGGATCCGATCTTGCGTCCGGAACGTATTTCCCTGCTCGTGCAGGCTTATCTCCGAGGGAACGCGGAGGCGACCGATCCGTACGTGTCGCCCCTCTATGGCAGCTTTCACAGGATACCGCGGCTGCTGCTGCAGACGGGTGAGGCTGAGATTCTCTATGACGACTCCATGCGACTGGCCGAGAAGGCCAAACGAGATGGGGTGGACGTGACACTGAGTCTGTGGCCGGACATGCCGCATGTGTTTCAAATGTTTGCCCCGTTTCTGCCGGAAGCAACCCAGGCGCTGACGGTGATCGGCGACTTTGTCGCGGAAACCCGCAGTCGAGCGAGCGACTGAGAAGGTGACGGGTCGAGTACATACATGGTAGGAATGCCGGTCACCCGGCGATCGGAATACCCCGTTTGGCCGCCACTCTCTCCTTGAGTACCTGTCCCTTGCTCGGGGCGGCAACCCAGACCATGACAGCAGCCAGAGCCGCCGCCAGCACCGCCACTCCGAAGGCCCACAGGTAGGAGCCCGTCAGATCGAAGAGATAACCGCCGATCCACGACCCGAAGGCGGCGCCGATGCCCACGCTCCCTTCGACCAGGCCGTAGATAGCGCCGATGGCCGGACCGTGAAAGAGGTCCGCTGCGCTGGCCATGAAGATGGGCGCCGTCGCGCCCCAGCCCACGCCGACTAGGATGACAAACAGATAGACTAGCCACAGGCCGCCTCCAGCCTGAAACCGGACGAGGCAGTAGAAGCTGATGCAGAAGAAAAACATGCCCAGCGAGAAAGACCGCTCACGGCCGATACGGTCCGAAACCAAGCCCCAGACAATGCGGAAGATCGTAGAGATCAGGCCGATGAGGCCCAAAGCTGAAGCAGCCACCATCTTGTTGACTCCCTGGTCGACCAGGAATCCGACGAAATGAGTGAGCACCATGTATATGCCGATCATGATGAGTGTTGGGAAAATCAACAGGGCCCAGAAATTGATGGTGCGTACAGCCGCCTTGATACCCCACTGAAATTCTTCGCCCGACTGCCGGGCGGGACGGACCGTATGGTCGATTCTATCTTCATCCGGTTCCATGCGCCCGTCCGGGCCGCTATATCCCATGTCCGCGGGCTTGTGGCGCAACAGAACGCCGTTGAGAGGCAACAGTACGACAGCTGTCAAAATCCCCATGGCTAAAAAAGCTGTACGCCATCCCCAATCGGATATGATGACCTGGGTGATTGGGGGAAACAGCATGATGCCCAGGCCCATTCCCGACGCCGCGATCCCGCTGGCGGTTCCCCGACGCTTTTCAAACCAGTGGGGAATGATGGCGGTGTAAGCGGCTATAGAAATGAAGGCCACGCTGAACCCGCCTAACACGCCATAGAACAGGTAATACTGGAGCAGTCCGTGAATGGTGGAATTGAGAGCCAGCCCCGCCGCCAGCAGAACGATGCCTGGCAGGATGATTCGGCGCGGCCCGAAGCGGTCCACCAGGTCCCCGACCAGCGGCGCGGCGATGATGTAGCAAATCATGGCCACGGACTGGACGCCCGAGATTTCCGCCCGGCCCCAACCGAAATCGTCCGCCAGCGCCACAAGAAATACCGAAAACATGGACCGGAACCCCATCCAAAAGGCCATGGATATCAGCGCTACACCGACAACCACCCAGCCGTAATAAAGACGGCCTCTCGGCAGACGTTCGTCCTTCTGCTCCATGATCATGCCTGTCTCCCCTGATGGTGCGTTTTCCCTGCGCTCCGCCCATTTTTTTGAGTATTTCGGCAAAGGGGTTGAGTCAATGCCGTTTCAGATGGAAAACGTCATTGCCGTAAAACTCTTTTCCGAAGGTATCCGGTGTGCCCGGGACACGCTGAAAGTTTTTTTCGGATGGACTGTACAGCAATGTAGGCTGGCTGAAAAGGAAAAAAAGAGAAAAGGGTCTGGCAAGGTAGAGATTATGAGCCGGGGAGAGGTTGGGGACGCTCAATAAAAAATAAGCTCCTAGGATGGCTGGTCGGCGGTGATGGCAATGCGTCACGACTAGCCCAAGGCAGAAAGATTCCCTACCGGCCCTCTTCCTCTTGTCTTTCCAGGGTTTCCCGTATCATTTGCATCAGTGGGCCGTCTTCTTTCCAAAGCCTGCAACTGTTGATCAGGGTGGTTAGCCCTTGAAATTCATCCAGGGACCTAGGAATAGGGCGACGCTGCCGCGACTGCTGTGTCCAATATCCGTGTAAGGCCGCTGGGCCCATGGTCACAATGAGATGTGTCAGATGTGCACATCCCCGAACCCCGCCCAGGCGCCTGTGCACCTCCTCGCTGTAACCGGAAACAATGGCTAGCCCCACTATCCTCTTTACTGATTCCAGGGTGGTTGGACAGAGCTCATGTGGAATATCGGGCATTTCCGCCTCAGCCTCCAGGATGGTAACGGGCCACCCACCAACGAGCAGCCGGACGCACATCCAGTGTACCACCCCGGTTGGCCGGGGTTTACCATTCCAATGGTATCCTGGAACGAGTTGCTCATCTCTAAGCCAGCCTTCTACGATCAGGCGGTCGTTTTCTAAAGGATAAGTACGAAAGTCGAGACGCCGTTCATGCACCGGGGTATTACGAATAAGGTCTTTAAGTCGGGACATGGTATTGCTCCTTGCTTCGGCTAAAAAAAGAGAAGATTAGCTGATCACCAAGCTGCTTTTATTATTAACAATTCTGGTCGGGACGCAAGCTTGACGCCTTGATCTGTAATTCCTGCATTTGATAGTATGGTACTTTATCAGCTTGTCAAGAGATAAAATGATGTAATAATAAATATGTTGCCGTATTGTATTGAACAAGGCTATTTTAGCCTTAATATTAAGGCCGTTTAGTTTCCAATTTAGAAATGGCTTTTCCGCGTTGATTGATCTTTCCCGGGATTGCGGGACAGAAAGAATGTGCTTGACTTTCAGAGGCAACATCTTAACTTCTAGAAATTGTGAGCAAATTCTTGAGCAAATGTTCAATAACGACAGGTACGTAGAACCATGAAATGGCTGTTCACCCATATGGTCATTGTCGGTATCGCGGCCGTTGCCCTGGCCGGTTGTACCGTCCGGACCAATCTCCGTTCGCCGGAAATTGCCGCCCCCCGCTCATACACCACGGTGCCCCTGCCCTCGCATACCGTAAGTGCACCCACCGGTTGCGGTGAAGAACAGTGCTTCAGATTTGTGGAGACCCTACCCGGCCAGTGGTGGACCCTGTTCCGTTCGCCGGAACTCAACGAACTGATCAAGCAAGGACTCGCAGGCAACCCCTCCCTGTCCTCGGCCCAGGCGGCCCTTCGAGAAGCAGAAGAGAACCTGCGCGCTGCAAGTGGAGAATTGCTGTACCCGGGCGTCAACGGGAGCTTGCAGGCGTCGCGGCAGCGCAGCTCAGGTGCGGTATTCGGGGCATCGAACTTCACATTCAACCTGTATAACGCCTCGGTGAACGTATCTTACACCCTGGATCTTTTCGGGGCATCCCGAAGCCAGCTTGAAGCGCTGGCAGCGCTGGTCGATTATCAGCGTTACCAGGTGGAGGCAGCCTATCTCTCGCTCACTGCAAACATAGTGACCGCCTCAGTCACAGAAGCATCTCTGCGGGAACAGATTCGAGCGACCCAGGACATCCTTGCTGCGGAGCAGCAACAGCTCGATATGGTAAAGAGGCAGTTCGAGCTCGGGGCCGTCTCCAAGACATCTGTGTTGTCCCAGCAGACGGAACTTGCCAAAACAAGGGCGACTCTACCGCCGCTCCAGAAGCAGCTCGCGTACACGCGGCATGCTCTCGCAGTGCTTGTTGGGCGGCTGCCGAGTGAGGGAAAGCTACCGGAATTCCGCCTCACCTCGATGAGTTTGCCGGTCGTTCTGCCGGTCACCCTTCCTTCGACGCTCGCACGCCAGCGACCCGACATCCGTGCGTCGGAAGCCCTGTTCCATCAGGCGGCCGCTCAGGTCGGGGTTGCCACCGCGAACCTCTACCCCCACATCACCCTGAGCGGCGGCTACGGACTTGAGTCGACCAATACGGGGCATCTATTCAAGGGCAGCAGTGTGATCTGGAACATCGGGGCCGGCCTCCTGCAACCGATTTTCAATGCTGGTGAACTCAGCGCGAAACGCCGCGCCGCAATCGCCGCGTATGATCAGGCGGCAGCGCAGTACAGAGGGACCGTGCTCAATGCTTTTCAAAACGTTGCGGATGTCCTGAGGGCGCTCGAAACCGACGCCCGGTTGCTCCGGGCCCAGGCAGAAGCGGAGGCCGCAGCCAAGGCGACCCTCGACTTGACCCAGAAACAATTTGAGCTGGGCGCAGTGAATTACCTGTCGCTCCTGGTGGCTCAACGTGACTTTCAGGAGGCGCGGATCAGCCTGATCCAGGCGCAGGCTGAACGCTTCTCCGATACCGCCGCCCTCTTCCAGGCACTCGGAGGCGGCTGGTGGAATCGTACCTCCACGTCCGCCGGCGCCGCACCGGAACAAAAAACGGATTGAGCGGCTGGTCGAAGCTCCTTTCCTTTCAATGAAGAGGTTGAGAATGACCAAACGTATGGTGATCATGCTGATTCTCGTGGGTGTGTTGTTCGGCGGGATTTTCGGCTTCCAAGCGTTCAAGGCCCGTATGACAAAAAAGTTCCTGGCGGCACAGAAGATGTCGGCGGAAACCGTGTCGGCGATGAACGCGGGAGTACAGACCTGGCAGGCACAGCTCGAAGCGGTTGGCTCACTTCGGGCCTTCCGCGGAGCGGACATCGCTCCGGAAGTCACCGGCATCGTCTCACGCATCCACTTCAAGTCAGGACAAGACGTGAAGTCGGGGGCTCTCCTCGTGGAACTCAATGCCGACACCGATATTGCAAAACTGAAATCCTTCCAGGCTGTAGCGGAACTGGCCAGACAAACCTATGAGCGGGACAAGCAGCAGTTCAAGAATCAATCGATCAGCCAGGCGACACTCGATTCCGATACGGCGAACCTGAAGAGTGCGGAGGCACAGGTCGCAGAACAACAGGCGTTGACAGAGAAGAAGCTTATCCGCGCACCTTTCGCCGGGCGTCTTGGCATCCGGGCCATAGACCTTGGCGAGTATCTCAATGCCGGCACCAAGATTGTCACCCTGCAGGCCCTGAATCCCATCTATGATGATTTTTACCTGCCCCAGAAGTCGATCAGCCAGATCGCGATCGGTCAGAAAGTATCGGTCAAGGCCGATGCGTTTCCCGGCAGGACTTTCGAGGGGGAGGTAACCGCGATCAGTCCCAAGGTGGACCTCAATACACGAAACGTGGCGATTCGTGCAAGGATCTCCAACCCGGAATCTCTATTGCTGCCTGGTATGTTTGCCATAACGGATATCAAGGTGGGGGGGTCGAAACAGTATGTCACGCTTCCCCAGACGGCCATCACCTACAACCCTTACGGAAATACAGTCTTTCTGGTGGAGACCCACGGCACGGGCCCTGACGGCAAGCTTGTTCTGGTTGCCCAGGAAAAGTTCGTGAAAACCGGCGAGACGCGAGGCGATCAGGTGGCCATCCTCGACGGCGTGAAACCGGGAGATACGGTGGTGACCTCCGGCCAGATCAAGTTGCACAGCGGCACGCCCGTGGTCATCAACAATACAATCCAGCCGACCAATGAGGCTGCACCGAACGTCAAAGACGAGTGAGCGGGCAAAATCGATGAAATTTACCGATATCTTCATTCGCCGTCCAGTGCTGGCGACCGTCGTGAGCCTCTTTGTCCTCGTGCTGGGCCTCCGCTCGATAGGGCTGTTGCCCGTATTGCAGTTTCCGCGCACGGAAAATGCCGTGGTGACCGTGACCACGGCTTACACGGGCGCCGATGCCGACCTGGTGGCGGGTTTCATCACCACACCGTTGGAGAACTCCATCGCCCAGGCGAACGGCATCGACTACCTGACGTCCACGAGCACGGAGGGCCTCAGCTTCATCACCGCCAACCTGACGCTCAATTACGATTCCGACAAGGCTTTGACCGAGATCAACACCAAGGTCAACGCCGTACTCAACACACTGCCGCCCGACGCCCAGCAGCCGGTCCTGAACATCCAGATCGGTCAAACGACGGATGCCATGTACATCGGTTTCTCCAGTGACGAACTGACCTCGAACAAGATCACCGATTACCTCATACGGGTCGTGCAGCCGAGACTGCAGGTGGTCCCCGGCGTCCAGACGGCCGAAATCCTGGGTGAAAAGCTGTTTGCGCTGCGGGCGTGGCTCAATCCGAGGGAACTCGCCGCCTATGGACTTACTGCAGCGGATGTCTCGGCTGCCCTCGCCAGCAACGACTATCTCTCCGCCGTGGGCAGCACCAAGGGGCAGATGGTCCAGGTGGGCCTGACCGCATCCACCAGCATGCATTCGCTCGACGAATTTCGCAATCTCATTATCAAGCATCAAAACGGGGCTGTGGTTCGCCTCCAAGATGTGGCCAACGTGACACTGGGGTCGGAGGACTACGAATCCCAGGTGGCTTTCGATGGGGAGAAGGCAGTCTTTATCGGCATTCAGGTTGCGCCGACGGCCAATCTCCTCGACGTGGTCAAGGGCGTGCACAAGGTGTTTCCCCAGATCCAGAAGCAGCTTCCCCGAGGCGTCCGGGGGCGGATTGTCTATGACTCCACAGAATTCGTGCACAGTTCGATCGACGAGGTCGTGCGCACCCTGGTGGAGGCGATACTGATCGTCACTCTGGTGGTGTTTGTCTTTCTCGGATCATTGCGATCCGTATTGATTCCCACCATCGCGATTCCCTTGTCACTGATTGGTGCGTTTACCATCATGCTAGCGTTCGGCTTTTCCATCAACCTGTTGACCCTGCTCGCTCTCGTTCTCGCCATCGGGCTGGTGGTGGATGACGCCATCATCATCGTGGAGAATGTCAGTCGCCATCTCGAGGACGGCCTGAAACCGATGCAAGCGGCCGTGCTTGCTGCACGCGAGTTGGCCGGACCCATCGTGGTGATGACGGTGGTCCTGATTGCCGTCTACGTCCCGATCGGTTTCATGGGCGGGCTCACCGGGGCCTTGTTCACCGAGTTCGCTTTCACGCTGGTGGCTGCGGTAACGATCTCGGCGATCGTGGCGCTGACCCTGTCTCCCATGATGTGCTCGAAGCTGCTTCGATCCCATGACCCGTCCCAAAAGGGATGGCAGGCGGGATTCGCGCGGTTCCTGGACCGCCGATTCAATGCATTGCACCGGCGATACGAACGGCTCCTCCACGGAGCGCTCAACTATGTTCCGGTGACCATGGTATTCGCATTGATCATTCTCAGCAGCATCTACTTCCTGTATCTCGGTTCCAAGTCCGAACTCGCCCCCCAGGAGGATCAAGGCGTGATCATCACTTCGTCGACACCGGCGCCGGACGCAACCCTGCAACAGCGGGAACTCTATTCCCATGCGGTCTACGAGACCTTTAAGAAGCATCCTCAGACCGATCACGTGTTCCAGCTCGACATGCCCGGGACCTCCATCGCCGGCATGGTGCTGAAACCCTGGAACGAGCGGCAGAAAACCTCCAACGAGCTGCAGCCGATTGTCCAGAAGGAATTGAACCATATTGCGGGTATTCGAGTGGTGGCGTTCCAACCGCCCTCTCTCCCAGGCAGCAGAGGCCTGCCGGTTGCGGTTGTGATCCAGACGACGGACCCGTTCAGCCGTCTGTACGAGGTGGCCGGGAAATTTCTCCAGGCCGCCCAGAAGAGCGGGATGTTCATGTTCCTCGACAGCGATCTCAAGTATGACCTGCCGCAGTCCACCGTGGTCATAGACCGCCAGATGGCCGCTCAACTGGGTCTCTCCATGCGGGACGTGGGGAGCACGCTCTCCGCGATGCTGGGCGGCGGCTATGTCAACTATTTCAGCCTCTCAGGCCGGTCGTACAAAGTGATTCCTCAGGTGCAACAACGTTTTCGGCTCAACACCGACCAGTTGATGCATTATTATATCCGCACGGCCGCCGGGGCAATGGTCCCGCTGTCGACAATTGCGCACATCGAGACCAAGACCGTGCCGGAATCGCTGGATCACTTTCAGCAGCAGAACGCGGCCAGCATATCCGGCGTAGCCTCCCCCGGGGTGACGCAGGGTGAGGCACTATCCTATCTCAAAAGCCTGGCGGAACAGACTTTACCTCAGGGTTATTCGATCGACTACTCAGGTCAGTCGCGGCAGTTCGTCCAGGAATCGAGTGCGCTGATGGTCACGTTCTTCCTGGCGATGATCATCATCTTCCTGGCGCTGGCGGCCCAGTTCGAGAGCTTCCGGGATCCGGTGATCATCCTGGTTACCGTGCCCATGTCCATCTGCGGTGCGCTGATCTTCATCAGTCTGGGCGTCGGGGGCGCCAGTCTCAACATCTACACCGAGGTCGGCCTTGTGACGCTGATCGGGCTCATCAGTAAGCACGGCATCCTGATCGTCGAGTTCGCGAACAGCTTGCAGAAACAGGGACACAGCAAGCGGGAGGCGATCGAAATGGCGGCGGGTATCCGGCTGCGGCCGATCCTGATGACCACGGCAGCCATGGTGCTTGGAGTCGTCCCGCTGATCACGGCAAGCGGCGCAGGCGCGGTGAGTCGTTTCAACATGGGACTCGTGATTGCAACAGGCCTTTCCATTGGAACCCTCTTCACGCTTTTCGTGGTTCCGGCAATGTACATGGCCCTTGCGGCGGAACATAAGAAACAACCGCCCGAAGCCGACATGTGAGAGCGTCCCACTACCACACAGGTGAAAAATCAAGAGTGTTGCCCTAATGCTCAAGGCGATCCATGCCTCGGAGGACAAAAATGCGGCCCATCTTCCCGAGTAAACAACGGGTAGAATTCGCTTGTTGAACGCCCTTTGGGGCTAAACGAGATTCTGAGTAATCTTAAATGGGGAGAAAAGGCATGGCCAATTTAAATCACCCTCAGAATACAGATAACGAGGTTGTGAATAAACTGAGAAGCGTCATAATACACAGGGGTCTGTGGATGGGACTTATATTGAAAGAAGCGAAAGACAAAGGGTTAGACTGGGAATCAATAGGAAGGGATGCTGTATTCAATTGCGGGTGCATGCAAGGGGAAGATATAAAAAACAGGATGGATATTCCTGGTAGTTTAGTATCTTTTGGCAATAGTTTCTTCACTGAAGATATAAAGAAAATATTTGAAATTGATGTAAAAGAAATAAATGAAGACATGCTAAAATTGGAATATCACCATTGTCCTCTGCTGACAGCATGGCAATCATTGGGATTTGAGGGAGATTTCTTGGATAAGATATGCGATATCGCCATGTGTGGAGACAGAGGAATAAAAAGCAGATTTGATGAATTCGAATTTGAACTGGGAAAAACACTTGCTCAAGGACATGATGTATGTGAAGTGACTTTTTATAGGAAAAAGTGACTTTTTGAACAGAAGATCCCGGAACATATCCTGACCGCCGATCTCGGGTCGCAACAATGTGTCAATTATTCAGTCTCGAAACCGCGTATAAGGAACTGTTCATGCCCCTCCCGTTTTCGGCATCCCGTTTTGATCCGGGACTGAGAAAGGACGTCATTTCATTTTCGGGCATAGTTTGATGCCCGAACATGCTTCAGGACCGTCCGATGCCGCCGTCCGTTTTTGGAAACCCACGGATGATCCGCTGAATGATCTAATCTGTCGAGGTAACTGATATGTCCACACAAAGAAACTGGCTGGCGGTTCTCGGTCTGGGAGCAATGGCCGCCATCTGGGGATACAACTGGGTGATCATGAAGCTCGCGCTGCAATTTGCAGGGCCGTTTGCGTTTGCCTCGCTACGCGCCATTGCTGCGGGAGCACTTCTTTTTGGCGTGGTCCTGGTTCTGCGGCGACCGTTTTCACCCGGGTCTTTTCCCGGGGTTCTGCTGCTGGCATTGCTGCAGACCACCGGGTTTTTCGGTCTGGCCATCTGGGCACTGGTCAGCGGCGGCGCAGGAAAAACGGCCGTGCTGGTGTATACCATGCCGTTCTGGCTGATTGTCCTTGCCTGGCCGTTGCTCGGTGAGCGCCTGCATGCCTGGCAGTGGGTAGCCGTGGTCTTCGCCTTTGCCGGCCTGCTGGCACTGTTTCATCCCTGGCAATATCTCCCGCATCTGTTCAGCACCCTGCTGGCGAGTCTGGCAGGTTTGTCCTGGGCGCTTTCCGGAGTATTTAACAAATATCTACAGAAGCGGGTCAAAGTGGATCTTCTATCCCTCACCGCCTGGCAGTTGATCCTCGGGGGTATTCCGCTGCTGTTCATTAGTCTGGTTGTGGGGTCCAAACCCATTGTCTGGACACCCTATTTTATCGGCGCAGTCGCCTACAACGTGGTCCTGGGGACTGCAGTCGCCTGGACCCTCTGGTTCTTCGCCCTGCAGACGCTTCCGGCCGGAATTGCCGGAATGGGAACCCTGCTGACACCAGTTGTGGGCGTGCTGAGCGCCTGGATTCAACTGGGTGAAGTCCCGGGGCACTGGGAGATGATCGGGGTGATCCTCATCTTTTCCGGGCTGATGGTGCTGAGTTGGACCGAGTTCAGGTATTACAGGCGGTATGCGCCTGGAAAAGGACCGAAAATAGGCTCCGGACGCTGATCTTGCATTAGGCTGTGTCCTTAATGTTCCTCAGATCGGGAAATAACCAAATCGACAAAATCTGAATCGCATATAATTTCAATTAAATTGCTGAGGAGCGCCTTCACACGTTATCACGCTATGTTGCATGGAATGGCGCTTTGAGTCGGGAGCAATGAACACGTTTCCGCTCATTTTGATCCTTCAAGAAACGCGACATTGTCCGCGAAATTATTCGGCAACCCCAGTGAGTCCAACACCTGGGATACTTGTCCTCTGTGGTGGACCTGGTGAAGAAACAGATACTCAAATGCCTGTCCAGCAACCGCGCTTCGAAGGTTACCCAAAGAATCCGAATACTGAAAACTATCTCCGTACCGGTCTTCAGGGCACTCCTCAAACCATGAGATGATGCGGTCGTCCACAAACGGCCGTTCGTGCTGCAACCCTTCGAAGTCTTCGCAAAGATCGAGCTGCCAGGACAGTTTCGCGGGCGACAATCGTGGATCGTTCAACACGGCAGACTCAGGGAACACCGGCCTGAAACGATTGAGCCAGTACATATCAGCAATGATGATATGGTTCACGAGCCGGTGGATTGATCCAAACCACGATTTTGTGTCCCGTCTGCGAGCCTTGTCTGTGAGCTTCGCCAACACAGCAAGCATCTCCGCGTTCGCTCTTTTGTTATAGAGAGCCATGTGTGAATAGATATCTTTGCTGAGGTATTTCATGAGATCGCTCCCGGTAACCTGATATGAACACCAAACGGTGTCCTCATTCCCATATATTATGCGTGCCACTTTCCACTCTGCAACCTCATCTAATCGTAGACAACTACCGCACGCACAAGCATCCGCGCCTCCAGTCTTGGCTCCGCCGGCACCCGAGCTTCCATCTCCACTTCACTCCAACACCCAGTTCGCAGGATAACATGGTGGAACGGCGGTTTCATGAACTGAAAGACAAACAAATCCATCGAGGCAGCTTTCATACCATACTTGAACCCATTCATGCCATTTAGCAATACATCGAAACCCATAGTCAACTTTAAATTATTGATGTTATAGCATACTGCTATTGATAAAAAGGTGATGCGCAATCACAATATATTGCGGCCTCACGAGTAGACCCGATACCCCGTTTTTTTTAATCTCAGCCTTTCTTTTTTTCTAGGTAGTCAAGTATGAACTCAGCGGTCATTCGGGCGGTCTTGCCCACCACTTTTGGACATTCTATATATCCTCCGACTTTAATGAAGGCCTTATATTGTTCTGGATCTGCAAGGTTGTAGAATTTACCCAGTCTATTGGTTTGAATTTTAGTACAGCTTAACGTTCCGAATTCCTTTTCAAATTTTCTTGCGAATCTGAATCCTGTTGCCAATGAATTCGTAAAAGCATTGACATCTTCGAATTGTTCACTCGCAGTAACAATGCCAATTGCCATCAACCCTGCAACCAAAGCACCACACGTTTCTCCACGCATGGCGATTCCAGCAGCCAAGGGGGTTGATGCTTTGAAAGCAGGGAGATCTCCAAGATCTAAATACTCTTGGAGAGGCTTAAACACACACCTTGAACACCCATGGAACTCTTTTTCATAGTCGTGAGCTGTTTTTTCGATTTGATCCAATAAATCGTTTCTGGACTGTTTTCCTGACATACATTTCTCCTTCAAAGATGAAAACGAATTGCAATTCATTATCTTACAGATTTCTAATCAGCCTTTAGAGGGACCGGATTTTTGCCGAGACCTTCACACTGGTCTAGTTCTTTATTTATGCCTGCGAGATACCTCCCAATATTTTTCTTAGCTTGATAATCAGTGTGGAAGTTGGTGACGTTCCTCATCTTTCCCCGGCGCTTAGTCTCCCAAGCCAATGTGCTTGGGGCATAATATGAGAACTGCATAGGCTTCGAGGAGAGCTCTCGTCCTTGGCTCTTGTATGCATCCAGGACTTCAGTCACATTTCCCGACTCGTTTGCCCTCAATGACCGTTTTGACGGTCATGCCGCCGACTTCCGGTCCCACGCTCGTTTGAGTGGTGCCTGCGAAGGAGTCCCCATTTGCTTTCTTTGAGATAACAGCAAAAAAGCAGGTGTTTTCAGGCCCTCTATCGTGTTTTTTTACCTCAAAATGGGCCATAAAAAATGTCCCGCACCGTTAATTATATTGAATAACCCTTCTTTTACCACAAAAAAGAGCGATATAGGCCCAAATCAAGGAGGTATTTCAAGCGTATATTGCTTGATTTCAATCAGTTAGCTTGGCCCGACACCAATCGAACCAGGCTGTTGCCGCCACTTTCCCCTAAGAATTCCGACAAGGCCGCAAAATAAGGGAGGTTCTGAAAGTGCCGGTTAAAACCGGCATAGAGCAGGGGGTGAGTCTTAGGTCGATTGAAGTTGAAGATAAGTCCTGTACGGAGTAAGAAGTAGCGATCTGCCCCGGCCCCGAGCTATGCCTCGACGGCCAGTGATGGCGTGAGGAAGCTTTAGCAGGGTGTACATAGGGCACCGTATTTAACTCAAACACGGATTTCCGGACTGCCCTGTTGAGATAATGCTTTTTGATTTACGGTACCCGTGGTATGAGATAAAGATTGCCTTCAGCCCTGCGGCCGAGTCTTAGATATCAGGGGTCAGTGTTTTTCCACTTTCAAAGAGCCGGGGGATTGGGGTTTTGACAGGAGCGATTATGGAATACTCGGCGATCAATCTTAGAAAAAAGCTCGATAAATTCTCGGAGAACTGGGCGTCAGAATCATTGCACGGATGAACGATTACCATTTCAACTTTCTGAAATTCCAGGCTTATTTTGTCTGGCACAGGCACGATGATACGGATGAAACGTTCATTGTCATCAATGGAGAAATGCGCATCTATTTCCACGAGGGCACAGTCCATCTCTCCGCGGGGGAGATGTTCGTGGTGCCGAAAGGGGTGAAGCACAAGCCGTTCGCCGAAAAGGAATGCAAAGCCTTGCTCGTAGAGCCTGCGGGCACCGTAAACACCGGCAACGCGGGTGGTGAATTAACCGCGGAAGAGGGTGTTTGGATTTAGCGGAGGCGGATTTTTCCACGATGGAGGGCACCGTTGACGCCGGGGCTCTCGTCCTGCAGATCATAAACGGACTTCATGCAAAACGGAGGTTACCATGGGACAGAAATCAAGCAGCCGTTTCCCCTCCTGTGCCTCCTGTGAATTGGAAACACAGGAGCGCATCTGCTACACTGAAGAAGGGAGAAGCTCCAAGGGTTGCCCGACCCTCATTCGGGGAGAGGTGCTGGAGGAAGCGAACAAGGAATACGAGGCGCCCGGCATTTATGAGTTTGCGCGGCAGGCATCCCGGCAGGAGGCCGAATGCTATGCCAACCGCCACGAGCGGCCCTACGTGATGCAGCCCACCAAGACCCGGATCGTTGAAGTCTGTGAGTTTGCCGAGAAGATGGGGTTCAAGCGCCTGGGGCTCGCCTTCTGTATCGGGCTCAAACAAGAGGCGGGGTTTGTGGAGGAGATCCTCCGGAGTCACGGGTTTGAAGTGGTTTCAGTGGTCTGCAAGGCGGGGAGAACTTCCAAAGACAGGATCGGGATCACCAATGAGGAAAAGATCTACAGGGACACGGACGAGGCCATGTGCAACCCCATCTTCCAGGCCAAAGTCCTCAATCACGAAGAGACGGAGTTCAATATTCTGCTGGGTCTGTGCGTGGGACACGACTCCCTCTTTTTCAAGTACGCCGACGCCCCCACCACCGTCCTGGCGGTCAAGGACCGGGTCACCGGGCACAATCCCCTGGCAGCCGTCTACCTTTCCAATTCCTATTACAGGAAAATCAAAACTCCCGGGGGAAATGATTCACCGTAGAGTCATCAAGTGGAGGTGTTGAGAACCCTATGCATGTCGAGCCAGTTTCAAAATGTTCAATTTTATCCGAGGTCAACAAGGGCGAAAATTTTAACCACAGGAATATGCTGGATATTTTGAGGATTAGAATTCGCGACTGACGCAGAAATCGGGCAAAAGGGGGTGTTTTGAAATTGGCTCCGTCGTTCCCGTACATACAATTTGGAGGAAATTGATCGATGGAGAAAACCAAGATCGTCCAACCGGATGAGATCAAGTGGGAGCCCCACCCGCAGCTGGCGGACGCCCGAGTGGCCTACCTCCTTTCCAACAGGGATGAGAATGCAGGCCTCACGTGCCTCATGGTGCGCCTCCCCGTGGGAATCAAGGTGGAGAAGCACATCCATGAAAATTCCGACGATATCATCTATGTGCTGAAGGGGAAGGCAAAGATGTGGATTGACGGGATTGGGAATGTCCCCATGGTGGAGGGCGCTTTTATCAGGATTCCGAAAGGCGTTTCCCATCAACCCCGAGATATTGAGGAGGACATCCTGGTCTACGATATCTTCCATCCTTTTCTTGCCTGATATGACTCTTTCAACCGCAAGCCTGATGTGAGGCCTGAAAGTCGACGTTTTGGCCCACATGAAAGGATGTTCAAGCATGAGTGATCTCGAAAAGCTGGAAGCGCTGTTCCACAAGCACTCCTACACCGACTACAGATGGATTGATCCCCGGGATATCATCATCAGCCAATGGGTGCGGATGAAATGCATGTTCGGTTGTGGAGACTATGGCAAGGATGCCACTTGTCCGCCCAACGTTCCCTCGGTTTCCGACTGCAGGCGGTTCTTTGAAGAGTATACTTCCGCGGCGATATTCCATTTTGCCAAGGCCGTGAAAAAACCGGAAGACCGTTTCTCCTGGTCCCGGAAGATCAATGAAGGGCTCGTGGCCTTGGAAAGAGAAATCTTCCTGTCCGGTTATCGGAAGGCCTTCGTCCTGGTCATAGACAGCTGCACCATGTGCAAGGAATGCACGATGGTGCGGGAGGAGTGCAAAAATCCGCGAACGGCACGTCCCACGCCCGAAGCAATGGCCGTAGACGTTTACGCAACAGTCAGGAAACAGGGCTATCCGATTCAGGTGCTGACGGACTATTCGCAGACCATGAACCGCTACGGTTTTCTGCTCGTTGAATAGCTGCCGCATGCGCATGAAAGGGCAGTGAACCATAAGGTCTACTTGAAGGAGGGCGGGCAGGACAGGGAAAGCAAAACCCTTCACTTGGCTTCCGGATGTGGCCGCGGGTGGCCGGCTGGCCGGGGGTCGGGCCAAGTTATCTATTTGCTTTCTTTGAGATAACAGCAAAAAAGCAGGTGTTTTCAGGCCCTCTATCGTGTTTTTTTACCCCAAAATGGGCCATATAAAAAAATGTCCCGCACCGCTAATTATATTGAATAACCCTTCTTTTACCACAAAAAAGAGCGATATAGGCCCAAATCAAGAGGGTATTTCAAGCGTATATTACTTGATTTCAATCAGTTAGCTTGGCCCGACCCTCAGACCACTCAGGCCACCACCCTGTGGACTCGGGCGTGACCCATTGAACGAAACGGGCCACGGCCACGTCGCCCTGGAAATACGACAAATAGCTCGCCCCAAAGATAAGGAGGACTATGAATATCAATAGTGCGATCCATGCCTTTTCCTTCACAACCATGATTTTCCCCTACGACTGTGGAAGTTGGGAAAGTAGCTCAGTCTATAAGTTTTCATTTAATAGCTGCAATCTGATACGGTAACTTGCGTTACCTTTTCACCGAAAGTGGCATAGTTTCACAATATTAGAGAAGAATACAGCACAACTTATAATCTGAAGCACGTCCCACATCTTTCCCACTCATCTTTCCCAGGGGACTGACTTCTGAATTTCCAGCGTGGGAGCCGGTCCCCCCTCCTCCCTGCTGTCGCAGGTCGACAGCTTCTATTTCCTGTGTTTTTCCATAACATCCTTGGACCCTGAGGAGGGGATCGTCTCGTCCGTTAGGCGGGTTCGCCCATTTTTCTGGTGGAGACGGACGCCCATGCACTGTCCGTGAGGAGTTCGGCAATGTAAAAGATAATGATGGGAAAGATGGCCTTCGGATAGGTATGGGCAAAAGCCATAGACCAGATAGCCACCGACAAGGTGAGCGGTTTTTCCGAACAGATGATGGTGGTTGCCCGGTTGACCCGGTCGGAGATTTTCAGGATGTATTTTCCCCCGAAAAACGACAAGCCGAAGATGAAATAATGAGCACATAGGCATGGAATCAGGATGTAAAGAACTTCCGACAACTTGAGCTCGCGCATGAGTACCCACTCGGCGGAGCATGAGGCATACACGATAAGGGAGAGGCATACCACGGGCAAATAGCGGAAGAGAGTTTTGCCCTTTTTTATCAACTTCGGGCTGGAAACCCGGAGAACCTGGCCTATGATGATCGGGACGAACAGATAGGAGACAAGCTTCAGGATGAGGTCCACATCATCCACATGGGTGGTGGCGCCGAGCCAGAACTTGAGGTTCTCCGGAAAGGTGAACAGGCCGAGAAAATTCAGGAAAACGATCAGAATAACGGCGGTCAACTCATCCCCGTCGGCTCTGGCCGCCACGGTCGGTCCCGCCGCCAGGGTGCACGGTGCGGCGCATACCAAAATGAATCCCACCATTATCGCCTCGGGCATGGAGAAGACTTTCGCGGCGACCCAGGCCACGAAGGGAAACAAAATGAGGGAAAGAAAGACGGCCCAGAGGATCACCCGCAGGAATCCCATGGCATGGATGAGGTGCTTCAAATCCAGCTCCGTGCCCTGGCCGACAAAAATCAGCGCCACCAGAAGGCCAGTCAAATCTAGTTTATCGAGAGCTATTCCCGGTCCGGGAACGCGTGTGGATAGCATCAAGGCAAGGAAAATGCCCATGAGGAGCAAATTTTTCTGCACAAAATGTTCTATGTGGATTTCCAGGTGGTGGCGCAATGTTCAGTTCTCCGAAAGGTACTCTCTGCCTAAACCAGCGTCGGCTGTTTGTCAATAGGCTATGGAAGTAGGGGACAATCCTCAGTTTAAAAGTTTTCATTTAATAGCTGCGATCCGATAGGGCAACTTGCGTTACTTTGTTACCGAAAGTGGCACAGTTTCACAATATTAAAGAAGAATACAGCACAACTTATAATCTGAAGCACGTCCACTGATCTTCTCGCTGAACTATCCGCGGAATACGATCAGTGTGCGGTATTGCTCCAGGAGTTGACAATCCAGCGTCGGAAACCACTTCCGCAGGCGGGGAGGTAGGGCGCGTGTGTCTGGAATGACAAACGCCTTGGTTTGTGGTTCGATGCCCGCCTCGTCCAAGAAAAAGAGAAAAGCTTCCAGCGGCCCGTTCTGATGCTCCCCCAGCACCCACGTGTTCACCATCCGCTGTTTGAGCGGATCGGGCGCCTGTCCCCGGAGGCGTCCGAAAAGCCAATTGGGGTCGTTCGTACTATGCAGGCGGCCGACCAGAATGATGTGACGCATACCCGGCCGGTAATGGCTCCAGAAGTTGCGGGCCATGGACCGATCCCGCGATCTGACCAGGCTCCTGGCTTGCACCTGCTGTTGCTCGGTCTCTTCGATCCCGTGGATCATGACATCCGGGCTCCGGCCCCGTACGGACCGCATCACGTTCATGATATCAGCCCCCAGTAACGGATAATAGCGTCTGCCGGCTCTCATCTTCTTCATCAGCTGCGCCAACTCGTCCGGCGTAGCCTCCAGCAGCAAGAGATCGACCCGAAACTTGGCAAAAAAGGCTTCGGACAAAAACCGGCGAGTCGATTCCTCATGACACTCCCCCAGGCAGAGCACCTGGCATCCCGACCGGCCGAGGAAGGCCAGCCACTCTTCCATGGTCATCATTGCGGATTCCAGGTTTTTTACAACTGCACGGCGTTCAGGGCCTGGCAATTGTGAAAAGCGGCGCAGGCTCTCAACCGCCCTCCTATGATAAAAGGGATACTGGATCCGCGCCTGGCTCGGCAGTTCGTCCGGCGGGCGTGGATATTCCCTTTTGTACCAGTCATGGACGAACAGGCCCAGCAGGATCAACATGTATCCGCCCAAAGTGGCCAGGATCACTCGGACCAATGGAGAATTCATCACTTGTAATAGTACGCTCGTGCCTAAGATCTTCGCGCAACGCTGGCGATCACTGGTGTGGTCCCGCTATATCCGAGTGCAGCGCCTTGTCGAGCAAAGTCCACAGTCCTTAAATACCCCTCTTTCATGGCAAAAAGGGCACTCTAAGCCAAAAACCATAGCCATTTATGGTTATTATTCCAGTATTTCAAATAGTTGTCTTGATTCGACCGCGACCCCAGAAATTCTCAGAGTTAGAGTTTCACCGCCGCTTAAGGTTGAATCTGCACGTACCCCTCCTGCACGAGTTGGATCAATCGCCCCACAGCGCCGGTATTGACCTTCACACCAGGCAGCAAATCCTCATTCACCCAGTTATGACTTTTCATGGAGACAGCGCACTCCTCAACCTGTACGCCCTGTTTCAATAGTTCGGCAATGAGTCCTTTGTACGGGTTCCCGGTACTGATATGACGGTAAGCGTTATATGCCTTATCTTTCAGCGTCATATACGCCGCATCACCATGAAAGACACCTATGATGCGGCCTTTGGTGCCCAGTTCCTTAAAACGGTTAGCCAAGAGGTGCATATACTTGATGCCCACCGGCATGTCGCCGCTAAAAGCCAGGTGGTCCATATTAAAAACTACGTCCGCCTTTTCGAGTTTAACCGGAATGTCGATTTGGATTCCGCTTTCCGATTGTGCAGACTCCGCTAATGAAGTAGTTTGCCAATATGCACACACAAGCAGAAATGTAACTACCAAGACGCTCAAAAAATGCTTTCTTTTCATATTATTGCCTCCTTTGGTATATTATGTTTTCGTCTTTGGGGCGTCCATATAATCATAGGTGGAAGTTGGTAGAAGTTGGGGACGTTTCCTCAGTCTATAAATTTTCATTTAATAGCTGCTAACTGATACGGTAACTTGCACTACCTTGTTACCGAAAGTGGCATGGTTTCGCAATATTAAAGAAGAATACAGCTCAACTTATAATCTGAAGTAGGTCCGCTCATCCCCGCTTACCTCCGGGCTAAAACAAGTACCTCTGATGGCACCCCGAAAGGAGTCACCACATTTCGATATTCTGTCTGCCAGTTCTCCGAATCGACATACGGTTCAAGAGAAATCGGACGACAGCCGCCAACCAGAGAGGCACGTACCCGGAATATCGTCATCCAGAGGAATGACACCATCCGAGAGAAGCAGCTAACGCCTTTCGTGAGGCTTACCAGACAGAGCTTGCCTCCAGGAATCAGTACACGCTGCGCCTCAGTAAAAACAAGTCTTGTATCGTCTGCGGACAGGAGATCGAGAACATAGTTGGACACTACGTGATCGATTGAATTATCGGGAAGTGGAAAGTGTATGGTCCCATCAGACCTGACTATCGTTGCACGTTCTGCATAGTCCAAAAGGCGCTGTGTCGCAAGACCAACCATGATCGGGCTGACGTCGCAGCCGAGATAGGTCGCCGAGGAGGGCAGCTGTTCTGCCAGGAGACGACCGGCGAAGTTGCCGGTTCCACACCCGAACTCGAAAACCTTCCGGGCATCCTTAAAGCCGGCATGGGCGATCAAATCATCCAGCGCAGGATCTTCATAAAATCCCTGACTGTCCTGCTTCTTGCCGAACTTGTCATAGTACGCCTGAGCCTCGGATGGGGTTAGCACTGGAAATTTATTTTCTGTCAATTAAGCACCTCGTGCAACGCTCAGACGATTATCACCCCTTTGCCAAGAATCCTTCATGCAACATAACAATGCCTCGTGGAACCGTATTATTCCACTATCTTAAATAGTTGCTTTGGTCCGAGCCCACTCCCAAAAGGCAAAATAAACCATTATTCTTTGCATATCGGGCACTTCCCGTGGCCCGACCCCACGCGAACCATGCGAACCAACGCATGCCAACAGATAACGCTCATCCATCACAAAAGAAGAAAATCGGTCCTG
>Ga0307446_1000130_pt1 | contig 22659 bp, 19 predicted proteins | sample SalMarSW160320MG_FD_202141 | JGI IMG/M metagenome (GOLD analysis project Ga0307446, IMG submission 202141) | Salt marsh sediment microbial communities from the Plum Island Ecosystem LTER, Massachusetts, United States - SW1603-20 | ecosystem: Environmental > Aquatic > Marine > Intertidal zone >... | reverse complement strand
CGATCTGCGTATCGAGATCCATCATGTGGCCACCGGCAACGATCGCATCTCGTGCCAGGCTCCCTGCAGCACGGCGCTGACCAGGTCCCACTGGCGGCGATGATCTTCGAGTGCTCGCCGTCCCCTGGCGGTGAGGACGTAGTAGCGGCGTCGCCGACCCTCCGGCGATCGCCACATGGCCTTCACGAACCCGAGCCTGGCGAGGCGATGCAGGAGCGGGTACAGCATGCCGTCGGTCCACTCGAGCTCACCCGACGACAACTCATGGACGCGTTTGAGGATCGCGTAGCCGTAGCTCTCTCCATCGGACAGGATCGATAGCACAATCGGCGTCGACGAAGCCGCCACGAGGTCTTTCGCAATCCGCACACAGTCTCCTGGATACCTCATACCATTATACATAGTTGTGCTAGGTATAGCGACCGACTTCTCGGCTCGCATCGCGACGTACTCCGCTCGGCGACTCTGGACCGATCGGAATGGGACCGTGCCGGCCCAGCCGTCTCGGTCCAGCATGATCAAACGCGCGCTCCGGCTTCAGGTGAGGTGGGAACGGACCCACTCGATATGTACTCGTTTGAGGCCGATCCGGTTCCAGGTTTCTGCCCTCCGAGTCCAGCATCGGGGGTGGATCGAGGGGGTTCTCATCGTAGGTAGAATCCCTCGGCCCTCGTGAGGAGAGTTCTCTTGCAGCGTTGGATTGTTCGCGGCGTCATCGGTCTCGTGGCACTGCTTCTACTGGTTCAGCTCATTCCGTACGGGCACGATCACAGCAACCCTGCGGTCGTGGTCGAGCCGGCGTGGGATTCGCCCCAGACCCGCGAGCTGGCCGTCCGAGCCTGCTTCGACTGCCACAGCAACGAGACCAAGACGTACTGGTTTTCGGGCATTGCCCCGTTTTCGTGGTTGATTCAACACGACATCGACGAGGGCCGGCGACGTCTCAACTTCTCCAACTGGACCGGCAACAGCCGCGGTTCTCGCGAGGCGGCCGAGACCATCCAGCGTGGAGAGATGCCACCGATCCAGTACACACTCGTCCATCCTGAGGCACGGCTCAGCGACGCCGAGAAGACCGCACTCGAACAGGGTCTGCAGGCGACGCTCCAGGGTGGATGAGCGCCAACGGCGCAAGGTCCGATGGCGATTCTGGATAGGGTCTGGGCCCGTATAGCGTGGGGACGATCGCAAACGAGAGGATCGGCCATGGCACAAACCGTGCAGATCGAGGAGCCTCGCTTCTCTCGCTGGTTTTTCGGCTCGACCACCACCGCCTGGTTCTGGCTCGTAATGAGGGTATGGCTGGGGTGGGAGTGGTTTCAATCGGGATGGGGAAAGGTATTCGGCGGCAACATCGTTCCTGGCAAGGACTTCGCCTTGACCGGCAGCGCGAACATCGGATGGATTCGTGCGGGCACCGCTATGCAGGATGGCAAGGAAGTGGCCGTCTCCGTCGGTTCGAGGATCGCGGGATTCGCAGCCGGCGCGATTCAGGCATCGACCGGACCCCACCCGTCCGTCGCCTACGGCTGGTATGTCGACTTCCTGCACTGGGTTCAGACTTCGGGCCACACGTTGCTTGGCTACGTCGTCCCGCTGGGTGAGTTGCTGATCGGAGTCGCTCTGATCCTCGGAGCATTCACGGGGATCGCGGCGCTGTTCGGCGCGATGCTCAACTTCACATATGTGTTCGCTGGAAGCGCAGGGGTCAACCCGGCGATGATCCTCGTCTCCGGGCTGGTGTTCCTCGCGTGGCGGAATGCGGGTTGGTTGGGACTGGACCGGTTCCTGCTGCCCAGGCTCGGTGTTCCGTGGCAGCCGGCTTCGAGCGCGCCGGGGTCGGATAGCTAGCGACGGATCGGGATGCGGAACGCGATGGTGCCGCCCGGGCCGGGTTCGATCCAGGTGGCGCCTCCGTGCGCGTGCACGATGCCACGAGCGATCGCCAATCCCAGGCCGGCGCCTCCCGTGTCGCGGGCCCGCGCACTATCACCCCGGGTGAAGCTCTCGAAGACATCGATGTCAGGTGGGAATCCGGGGCCCTGATCCGTCACACGGACCGTGACGGCGGACTGGTCGCTGTTCACGCCCACGGTCACCTCCGAGGCGTCGGGGGCGTGTCGGATAGCGTTGTCGACGAGGTTGCGTAGGACTCGGGCCAGCTCCAGCTCTCCCGCGAGGACGCGGACGTGGGATGTGGCGTCCAGTCGTAGATTGATGCGTCTCTTCTGTGCGACCGGGGTCATCGCCTCCAGCGTCGTGTCTGCCAGATCGGTCAGGTCTACGGGCTCCATCTGCAGATCGAGCTGATCGGCCTCGATCTTCGAGAGAAGGAACAGATCCTCAACCAGTCCGCTGAGGATCGACAGATCGCGACTGATCGAACCCAGGAACCGCTCCGGATCGCGCGCAACACCATCCTGGAGAGCCTCCACCGCGGCTCGGGCCGATGTCAGAGGGGTTCGAAGATCGTGCCCTATTGCCGCGAGGAACGTTCGTCGGGAGGCCTCGATGCGCTGGCGTTCGTTGTCGGCCGCATCGAGACGCTCCACCATGGAGTCGATCGCCAACGAGAGCGCGCCCACCTCGTCGGGCCGGTTCAGTCCCGCCCGGGCGGTGAAGTCACCGGCAGCCACCTGCTCTGCAATGTCACGCAGACGGTGAAGGTCATGGCTGAGCCGCTCTGCTACGGCACCGGCGAGGAGAGCGCCGAGCACCACGCCGAAGCCGAGGACGATCAGCGTCAGGTGCAAGTCATGGCCGGACAGAAACATCAGGCGGCCGGCGGCGACTACTGCAAGCGCAACGATGAAGACGGCTCCTACCGAAACGACGAACATCGTTGCGGACAGTGACTTCGCCCGAACGGCAACAGAGCGCAGCACAATCCCCACGAGGGCAGTCACGAGGGCGATGCCCGCGAACATGAAGGCGAACGCCGCTCGATCCTGGCCCGATGGACGCATGAGGAGCTCGACGACCCCGTAGGCGACGATGACCGCTCCGATCAGCAACCCGGTGAATCTCATGGTTCGAACCGGTAGCCGACCCCCCACACCGTGGCGATCCAGCGGGGTCTGGCGGGGTTGGCTTCGAGCTTGGTCCTGAGGCGGCCGATGTGCACCGTGACGGTCGCCGGGTCCTGCCAATCGGAAGAGGACTCCCACACGTGTTGAAGGAGCTGGCCCCTCGAAAAGACCTGTCTCGGGTGTGAAGCGATGTAGACGAGGAGATCGAACTCCCTTGGCGTCAGCTCAACAAGCCGCCCATCCGCCCGCACCTCGCGAGAGCGGCGATCGATCTCGAGGCCTTCGAATGCCAGTGTCTCGTTGACCGGTTCGGGCCGGCTCCTTCTCAACACCGAACGCACTCGTGCGGCCAACTCCCGTGGAGAGAACGGTTTGACCACGTAGTCGTCGGCACCCAGCTCGAGACCCACCACTCGGTCGGGTTCCTCGCCGCGGGCGGTCAGGAGGATCACGGGGATCGTCGAGTCTTTCCTCACTTCATGGAGAACGGAGAAGCCGTCCCTCTCGGGAAGCATGACGTCGAGCACGAGCAGATCCGGGGGCCGGGCGCGGATGGCCTCGAGCGCGGCATCGCCATCCTGGACAGTTTCGACCACGAAGCCTTCACGTTCGAGGTACTCCGTGACGACCTCACGCACCATTGGTTCATCGTCGACGACGAGGACTCGATCCATGACCGCATCGTACGGGCAGGGACTCGAGATGAGAAGCGGAGCACCGCCCGTTTCGGAAATGTTCATCTCCACGTTGTCGCGACGAGAGATCCGCATGACATCGTCTGTCGCAGACCGGAGATCCCGGTGAAAGGAGATAACCATGCGTCGCATTGCCGTTGTGGGTCTTGTCATCGCGATGCTGTTCGCGATGGCCGCACCCGCATTTGCACTGCCGGGCAAGTTCAGCTTCGCGCCCGGCATCTACGCCGACGGAACCGCGTATAGCTCAAGAAAGGTTGCCGACATCCCGGCTCCCAACGCACACAACCTTCAGTCATTCGACATGCTGGTCGGTATCACCAACGGCGTCGAAGGTCAACTCGCCGTTGCCGAGGCCGGCCCAGGAAATCCTGCCTACAACGGCGGCCGGTGGTACGAGGTACCGGCGACATGGAGTGACGGTGCCACCCCCTTCCTGATCAAGTCCTTCGACGTGCTCATGGAGCAGGTGTCTCTAGGGAACCTGAGTATCGACGACAGCAATCCGCAGTTCCTCGAGTGTCCGCTGGTGCCGGTCAAGTAGATCGTCCCTCCTTCCCGGACGAGACGTAGGGACGCTCCCGAGGGAGCGTCCCTACTCAACGCTGTACGAGACCGAGCACGTTTCCGTCGAGGTCGTGGAGCGATGCGAGGACGTCTCCCATTGCCTTCAAAGTCGGTGGGTAGCGGACCGTTGCACCGGCCTCGACGAATCGATCGAATGCAGCGTCGAGATCCGGAACCGCGAACCACAGGGTGACGCCAACGCCGGCGGTGGCCTCACCGTCGACCTGGTCGAAACCGAAGTAGAGGTTGTCGAGACGAAACCCGAGGTGCAAAGGGCCGTGCGCCGTCGGTTCAGGGAGGTCGAGTCCGTTCCGGTAGAACTCCGCGAGCTCGGTCATCTTCGGCGTGAAGATGATGATCGTGTCACACGCAACCATGCCGTGCAGCGTACCGCGACGAGGTGCCGTCAGGCTCCAGTCTCCGGCAAGAAGACCGGTTGGACGGACCGCCTGCTTCTGCCATCCTCTGGCTGTGGGCTGTCAGCTGTGAGCGGTCCGCTGTTGGGTACCATCGAGCCCATGTATGAGGCATCACTCGCCGAAGGGTTCTTGTTCACCGACCTGTACCAGCTGACGATGGCCCAGGTGTACTACCGGCTCGGCGTCCACGAGCAGCCTGCGGAGTTCGACTACTACTTCCGTTCCTACCCGGACTACGGCAAACATCAGGCCGGCTACGCGGTCAACGCGGGCCTCGACTGGCTGCTCGACTGGATGGAATCCACTCGTGCAACCGATCAGGACATCGAACACCTTCAGACGCTCCGAAGCGCTTCGGGCGACCGGTTGTTCGCACCGGACTTCCTCGAGTGGTTGCGTCAGAATGGAGACTTCTCAGGGATCAGCATGACGGCTATCCCCGAGGGCCGCATCGTGCATCCCAACGTGCCGATTGTCGTGGTGGTCGGTCCGCTCGGGATCGCACAGATGCTGGAGACCTCGCTTCTGAACCATCTCAACTACCCGACGTTGATCGCCACGAAGGCATCGCGCGTCCATGAGGCCGGGTTCGGCCGGCCGGTGCTGGAGTTCGGTATGCGCAGAGGTCCCGAGCGTGGGAGCAACGCAGGAACCCGAGCGGCCCTCATAGGTGGCGCCGACTTCAGCTCCAACGTCGGCACGTCGTTCACCGTCGGTGTTCCCTCCAAGGGGACACATGCCCACTCTCTCATCCAACTCTTCCTCGCCAAGGGTCAGACCGAACTCGACGCGTTCCGGGCGTACGCGGACGTGTTCCCCGACGACTGTCTGCTGCTCGTCGACACGATCGACACGATCGAGAGTGGCATCCCGAATGCCATCACCGTCTTCGAAGAGCTCCGCCGCTCCGGCCACGAACCCGTCGGCATCAGACTCGATTCGGGCGACTTGGCCTATCTGGCGATTCAGGCTGCACGCATGCTCAATGACGCCGGGTTCGCAGAGACATCCATCGTCCTGTCATCCAACCTGGATGAGCTCGCGATCTGGCAGATCGTTTCGCAGATCAGAAACGAGGCACCGAACTACCGGGTCGATCCCGATCACTTGATCGGACGGCTGAGCTACGGGGTCGGGACGCGGCTGATCACCTCCCAAGGCGACGCGTCGCTGGATGGTGTCTACAAGCTGGTTGCCATCGAGGAACCGTCCGGCTGGCAACCGGCGATCAAGGTTTCGGAGTCGCAGGCGAAGATTCCCAACCCTGGTCGCAAGCAGGCGTGGCGCCTCTACGACGCGCGTGGAACGGCAACCGCCGACGTCCTCGGCACGGCAGACGAGACGATTCAAACGGGCATGCCCATCACCCTGCATCATCCTGTGATCCCGACGTCCATGAGAAGACTCCCGGAGGGGGCGGTCTCCGACGTTGAAACCCTTCCACTGCCGGTGCTCGCGAACGGCACGCGACTCCAAGAGTCGCCAACGATCGACGAGCTGAGGCAGCGTCGCATCGCCGACCTCGAGCGGCTCGATCCAGGTGTGCGCCGGCTCATCAACCCGCACGTCTACCACGTGTCGCTCACGGACAGTCTGTGGGACATGAAGGTCGGGATGGTGCGCAAGCTGATGGGGGAGTGACCGTCAGCCCTGCATCGCTCGCCAGATCTTCTCTGACGTGAACGGAGGATGCGTCAATCGGACACCGATAGCGTCGTAGATGGCGTTCGCCAGCGTCGGGATCGGGGCATTGATGCCGATCTCTGCGATCGACTTGGCACCCATCGGGCCTGTCTCCTCGTACGTATCCACGAGGATGACCTCCAACGGAGGCATGTCGGTGGCAGCGGGAATCTTGTACCGACCCAGGTCGGGGTTGCGCATCCGGCCGTACGTGTCGAACCGCATCTCCTCCATCAGGGCATAGCCGATCCCGTTCGCGAGTGCTCCCTCGGCCTGCCCTTCGGCGAGACGCGGGTTGATCGCTGTTCCGCAGTCCACGGCTGCGACGTAGTCGACGATCCTCAGTTCACCGGTCTCGGTGTCGATGGCGATCTCCGCGAACGACGCGAGGAATGGTGGGGGAGAGACATCACCGACGAACGATGCCGTGGCCCCGATCTGGAACTGATCCACCCCGTACAACGACCGCAGCGCGACGTCCGCCAACGTGACGCTTCGACCATCCTCGGCGATGACCCTTCCGTCACCGAGCTCGAGCTCATCGGCATCGACTCTGAGCATCGCTGCCGCGACCGCCGTGATCTGGCCCTTCACATCGGTCGCGGCTCGCACCACGGCAGACCCCGAGACGTAGGTGGTCGAGGACGCATACGCGCCGACATCGAACGGAGTCACGTCGGTGTCGGAGGAGAGCACGATGATGTCGTCGAGCGTGACGCCGAGAACCTCGGCGGCCATCTGCGCGAGGACGGTGTCCGAACCGGTGCCGAGGTCGGTGGCTCCGATCAGGAGGTTGAACGACCCGTCATCGTTCATCTTGATCGTGGCGGCAGCCATGTCGATCGCAGGGATTCCCGAGCCCTGCATGTGGATGGACATGCCGATGCCGTGCACCCAAGGACCCTCACGGAGGCGTGTGCCACGCTTGGCGGCCCAGCCGATCCGCTCGGCCCCGATGTCGATGCATCGTTCGAGGCCACAGCTTCCGATCGTTTGGGGCACACCCTTGCGACCTTCACCGAGTTCTTCGAAGATCGGGCTGGTCTCGCCGGATCGGATGTGATTGAGGCGTCGAAGCTCGAGTGGGTCCATCCCGAGTTTCTCGGCGAGCATGTCGATACCGACTTCGAGCGGGAAGATCCCCTGGGTTGCGCCGTATCCCCGGTAGGCGCCGCCGACAGGCAGATTCGTGTAGATGCCCTTTGCGGTGAACCTGACATTCGGCGCCTTGTTGTACATCGGGAGCGTCTTGGAGCCTGCGTTGGACACGACCGTCAGGTTGTGGGCTCCGTACGCGCCGGTGTTTTCGAGTGCGTTCATGTGCACTGCCGTCAAACGGCCGTCTTCGTCGGCACCCAGCCGGACGGTCACCCGCATCGGGTGCCGCGTGCGGGACGCATAGAACTCCTCGGCTCGCGTGTACTCGAGCTTGCACGGCCGCCCGGTCCGGTAGGTGACGAGTCCGACGAGGTCTTCGATGAGGATCTCCTGCTTGACGCCGAAGCCGCCGCCGATGCGAGGCTTGATGACCCTGATCTGCCCGGCCGGGATGTCGAGGACACGTGCGATGATCCGGCGCACGTGGAAGGGGACCTGCGTGCTCGTGTAGAGCACCAGCCGCCCGTTGTCATCGAGGTAGGCCACCGATACGTGTGGTTCGAGCGGGACATGCTGTGCGTACTGGGTTTCTCCCGTGAACTCGACGCTCGCGAACGCAGACTCGATCGCCGCGTCGACGTCGCCTACGTCGGCTTCGACCACTCCTGCGATGTTGTGTTCGGCATCCCATATCCCCGATGCGTCCGTCTCGTCGTGGATGACCGGGGCTCCCTCGGCGAGCGCGTCGTCGATCGACAGGACGGGCGTCAGCGGTTCGTACTCGACCTCGATCAGTTCGAGCGCGTGTTCTGCGATCTCCTTCGACGTGGCAGCGACGACGGCTACCCGATCCCCGACGAAGCGGACCTTCGGATCGAACATCCGCGAGTCGTACGGGGACGGCTCCGGGTGACCCTGTCCCGCGGTCGTGTAGCGGACCGTTGGTGTGTTCACGTGCGTCAGCACGAGCTCCACCCCTTCGAGCTCTTCTGCACGTTCCGTCGAGATGGATGTGATTCGTGCGTGTGCATGTGGCGAGCCGAGCATCGCGAGATGCAGCATGCCGGGGAGGTCGAGATCACCGGTGAACACGGGTTTCCCCGTTACCAGCGCTCGCCCATCCACACGACGTTCGCTTTGGCCGACGACGACGAACTGATCAGCCACCGGTCGCCTCCCGCATCCTCGCCGCGGCGATGCTGATGGCTTCCACCGGCTTCACATAGCCCGTACAGCGGCACAGATTCCCGCGCAACGCCTCGCGTATCTCGTCTTCGGAGGGCTCCGAGACGCGGTTCAGCAACTCGTAGGCGCTGATCAGCATCCCGGGGGTACAGAAGCCGCACTGGACCCCACCAGCGTCGAGGAACGCAGCTTGAATCGGGTGTAGCTCACCCTCGGTTCCGAGACCTTCCACGGTCAGGATGCTGGTGTCCGCCGCGGCCGGGGCCGGATAGTCACACGACGTGACAGCCCTCCCGTCGATCAGCACGGCGCATGCCCCGCAATCTCCGTTGTCGCAGCCGTTCTTCACACCCTTGAACCCGAGCCGCCGCAAAAGATCCAGCAGGCTCTCGGAAGCTTTGACCTCCACATCGAACGCGGCACCATTGACCGTGAGGTTCATGGTGTGACCTCCAAGAGACAACGACGAACGAGCACCTCGGTGAGGTGGCGGCGATACTCGGCGCTTCCCCGTGGATCGGAGCGAACGTCGACGGTGTCCCTCGCGACGCGGGCCGCCCGCACGATCGAGGCTTCGTCGAAGGGTTGACCGACCAGGACCTCCGACGCGTCCCCGAGTTCCACGGCGAGGCTAGGTCGCTCCCCGACGACGATCCTGGCAGACGAAACGACGGCATCTTCGAAGCGAACGCCGCATGCCACATTGAGGATCGCCAGGTCATACGTGGTGCGGGCGAACTTCCGGAACGCGGCCCTGCCTCCATCGACAGGGATCTCAACACCGGTCACCACCAGCGGCCGTCGGTTGCGTCTCGTCGCATAGAACTCGCCGAGTGGCATCTGTCTCGGTGCACCGTCATAGAACCGCACCGACGCGTCGATCGCGAGCATGACGGGGACCACGTCTGAGAGGCGTCCCCTCGCGAGATGGCCTCCGATCGAGGCAGCGTTCCGGTGGAGTGGAGATGCAACACGCCGGAGCATGGCGTGCACGACGCCCGACCACACACTGCCGAGCGGCTCATACTCGAGCATCTCCGTCAACGTCGCCGTAGCGCCGATCGTGATGGCCCCATCGTCGCGACTGATTCCGCCGAGTGACGCTCGTGAGAGGTCGATGAGCGTATCGACCTCCGTGGGAGGGTGGAGAGAGAGGTCGGTTCCACCACCCATGAGGCGTGCCCTGGACCCGAGTGACGTCAGGAGCCCGTAGGCTTCTTCGACGGAGTCGGAGTGCACGTACTCGGTGATCATCCGAGATCAGATGCTAGCGCCCCCGAGGTGTCGTCTCTTCGAGAGCCAGAGTACAGGGGCACAACCGCCACACGGCGCGTAAGGTGTGGCCGATGACTCGTTTCGACCTCAATGGCACGCCCGTCGAGGTACACGACCACCATCCCCATCTTCTGGCAGCACTCCGTGAAGAGCTCGGTGTCACTTCACCGAAGGATGGCTGCTCACCCTCTGGCCAGTGCGGTGCCTGCACGATCCTCGTCGACGGCAAGGCTCGCGTGTCGTGCCAGATGGACGTCGACAGAGCCGAAGGCACGACCATCACCACCCTGGAAGGACTGTCCGACGAGGAGCGCGATCGTTTCGCCGACGCGTTCGCTGCATACGGTGCCACCCAGTGCGGGTTCTGCACGCCGGGCATCATCATGCGATCGAAGGCTCTGATCGACAAGAAAGGTCGTGAGCTCACGCGCAACGATCTCCGGCGCCACCTCGGAGCGAACCTCTGCCGTTGCACCGGCTACCTCAAGGTCTTCGCCGCCATCGAGGCTGTCGCCCACGGCGATCGGATCGAAGTCGCGTCGCCTGGCGGCGTCGGTTCCACCGGCGTCAAGTACGAGGCGAGAGAGTTGGCTCTCGGCACTAGAGGGTACGTCGATGATCTGAAGGTCGATGGGATGCTTCACGCAGCACTGCGCCTCGCCGACCACGCTCGCGCAGATGTCCTTGGTATCGACACCAGCGCCGCGAAAGCGGTTGCCGGGGTCACTGCTGTGTTCACCGCCAAGGATGTGCCGGGAACGCTCCGCGTCGGGTTGATCGACAAGGACTGGCCCGTCTTCATCCCGGAAGGAGGGCGCACCTCCTATCTCGGCGATGTGCTCGCAATCGTCGTCGCCGAACGTCGGGAAACGGCCCTTCGGGCCGCCGAGCTGATAGCTGTCGACTATCGCCCACTTGCACCGTTCACGGACGCCGAGAAGGCTCTTGCATCGGACGAGGATGCCGTGTGGGGGCTCGATGGCAACATCTTGTCGCGCTCCACGTACCAGCGCGGTGACGTCGACTCCGCGCTCGCATCGAGCAGTCACACGATCAACGAGATCTTCACGACCCAACGGGTCGAGCACGCGTTCCTCGAACCGGAGTCGACCCTTGCCGTGCCCGCGCCGAGCGGCAGACTCCACGTCTACTCGGGCGGCCAAGGCGTATGGGATGACCGCGATCAGATCGCCGCGTTGCTCGCCGCACCGAACGACGCGGTCACGGTCGAGCTCGTTTCGAACGGGGGAGCGTTTGGAGGCAAAGAGGACATGTCCAACCAGGGCCAAACGGCACTGGCTGCGTGGCTGCTCCGCCGACCCGTCAAGTGCACGCTCACCAGGGAACAGTCGCTCTTGATGCACGCCAAACGCCATCCCATCCGTCTCGAGTACGCGGTGGGGTGCGACGAGGACGGCAGGCTGACTGCAGTGAGGGCGCGTCTCGTCGGTGACTCCGGTCCATACGCCTCCGTCGGCATGAAAGTGCTCGAACGTGCCGCGGGGCACGCGACTGGTCCGTACGTCGTTCCCAACGTCGACGTCGAGTCGATCGCGGTGCGAACCAACAACCCGGTGTGTGGCGCGTTCCGAGGGTTCGGCGCCAACCAGGCACAATTCGCGATGGAAGGGACCCTCGATCGGTTGGCGGAGCTCGTCGGCATCTCCGGCTGGGAGATCAGAGCACGCAACGTCATCACCCCCGGCGTCGAGTGGGGCCCTGGGCAGATCATGGACGACGGCTGCAGAGGAGCCTCGGAGTGCCTGGCCGCCGTCAAGAGCGTGTACGACGCCGCCCGATCGGAAGGCAAGGCGGTGGGACTCGGACTCGCGCTGAAGAACACCGGCCTCGGCAACGGGTACAAGGAGGAGTCGAGGGCGGTCGTTCGGTTCGAAGAGGACGGCACTGTCGAAGTCCGTCACTGCTGGACCGAGATGGGCCAAGGCGTCCACACTGTCGCGCAGCAGGTCGTCGCCGAGGAGCTCGGTGTCGACACGGCACGCGTCCGCGTGATCGTCGACACCACGAGGGAGCTGGGGGACGGACAGACGACCGGTTCCCGTGGGACGCTGCTCGGCGCGGGGGCAATCCAAGACGCCTGCCGGAACGCCATCGAGGCAGGCAGAACGGTGGGTGTGGATCACCTCGGCCAGTATGTCATCGACTGGACTGACTCGCTCGAGTCCGGTGTCGAGCATCCGACCATTCACTCCGCGTTCGGATATGCCGCGCAGGTGGTCATCATGGATCGCGAAACGGGCGAAATCGAGCGGGTCGTCGCGGCACACGACGTCGGTAAGGCGGTGAATCCGACGCTCGTTGAAGGTCAGATCGAAGGTGCCGTCCACATGGGGCTCGGGTACGCGCTTTCCGAGGACTTCCCTGTCGACGACTCAGGACGGCCCACCAACATGACGTTCCGCAGCTTCGGCATTCTGCGTGCCAAGGACATGCCCCCCGTTGACGTCATCATCATCGAGGTGCCTCAACCGAACGCCCCGTACGGCGTGAAGGGCGTCGGGGAGATCGGGCTGGTCCCGACCGCGCCGGCGGTCGCTGCAGCAATGCACGACAGAGACGGGTTCTGGAGGAAGACGCTTCCGCTGGCACCCAGCGGGTAGGTTTGCGGCAGGAGGTTCTATGGCATCGACGACCCCTGGCATGGTGTGCGCACATCACCACCTGTATTCGACACTCGCACGAGGCATGCCGGCGCCGCCGGCTACCCCGACCAACTTCCTCGAGATTCTCGAGCAGGTGTGGTGGAGGCTCGACACTGCTCTCGACCTCGAGATGCTCGAGTGGTCGGCCAAACTCGGCGCACTCGAGGCGCTCGAACAGGGAACCACCGTCATCATCGATCACAACGAGTCGCCGAACGCGATCGAAGGGAGCCTGTCGGTGATCGCAGATGCCTGTGCCGAGGTCGGCGTGCGAGTCGTCTGTGCCTACGGGATCACGGACCGGCACGGGCACGAAGGGGCCCTGAGGGGACTCGCGGAGAACGAACGGTTCATCAAAGCAGGTGGCAACGGGCTCGTTGGGATCCACGCAGCGTTCACCTGCACTGACGGGAGCCTGGAGGCCGCTGCCGGACTCGCCAACGATATGAGGGTCGGTGTCCACGTCCATGTCGCAGAAGGCGAAATCGACAGAGACGCCACATTCAAGCTCCAAGGGCTCACGACCGACGACTGGTTGCTGATCCACGCCGTGCATCTGCCGACCGACCACGAACTCCGTGGCACGGTCGTGCACAACCCTCGGTCCAACCTGAACAACGCCGTCGGGTACGCGAACCCGGTGCGATTCGACAACCCCGTGGCGCTCGGCACGGACGGGATAGGCGCCGCGATGGTCGAGTCGTTCCGTCTTGCCTACGTGATGCATCGGTCTGTCGACGTGACCGCATCGCCTGAGACAGCCTGGAGGTGGCTGGAGGAAGGATGGAACCTCGCGCCCGAGGCGCTCGAGGACGAGGTGACGTGGTCATACGAACCGATGGACCCTTGGCACCTGGCGTTCACCCCTGGTGTCCGGCCCCTGAAGGTCGAGATGGACGGCGAGGTCGTGTTCCAGAATGGCAGCCCGACGAAGGTCGACGCGCAGGAGATCCGGGCGAGAGCTCGAGAGCAAGCGAAGCGACTCCACGCCCGGCTGTGAGAGGAGTGTGAGCATGTCCGATCGATTCCACCCGATCAGCGCCCGCGCGCTCAGCAGATGGGTGTTCTCCGAACTCGAGGCCGAAGACACGATCTTCGGGTTCCCGCGTTCCGCGTTCTTCGTTCCCGACCCCACGGACCGCTACCGGACCAACGTGTACGGTCAGGCGCTGGACACGCCGTTCGGTGTCGCCGCGGGACCTCACACACAGATGGCCCAGAACATCGTCGTCGCGTGGCTCCACGGTGCACGGTTCATCGAGCTGAAGACAGTGCAGACGCTCGATGAACTCGACGTGCCCAAGCCGTGTATCGACTGCCAAGACGAGGGCTACAACGTCGAGTGGTCGCAGGAACTGAAGGTGCACGAGTCCTTCGAGGAGTACCTCCGGGCGTGGGTGCTCGTTCATGCCCTCCACCGGCGGCTCGGCTTCCCGGGCGACCATCCCGGCCTGATCTTCAACATGAGTGTCGGGTACGACTACGCAGGTATCCAGCAGCCGAACGTCCAGTGGTACTTCGAGCGGATGAACGACGCCTCCGAGGGGGTCGCCGAGATGGTCGACATCGTCGCAGCTGACTACCCGGAGGTTCGCACCATCGACATTCCGACACGGCTGTCGGACACGATCACCCTCTCCACGATGCACGGTTGCCCGCCGGACGAGATCGAGACGATCAGCCAGTACCTCATGAAGCAGCGACATCTACATACGAGCGTGAAGCTGAATCCAACGCTGTTGGGTCCGGACGGTGTTCGCTCCATCCTGTCAGGTCTCGGCTACCGGGACGTGCCTGTTCCCGACGCCGCCTTCGGACACGACCTTCAGTACTCAGACGCAGTTCCGATGCTGCGCAGACTCACAACCGTCGGAGCAGCCGAGGGCTTGACGTTTGGCGTCAAGCTCACGAACACCCTCGAGGTGGAGAACTTCCGCGATGTGTTCACCGACGAGACCATGTACATGTCCGGCAGGGCGCTGCACGCGATCACCACCAGTGTCGCCAACCGGCTCAACGAGGAGTTCGCAGGGGACTTGCTCATGTCGTTTGCGGGCGGAGCGGACGCCTTCAACGTCCCGTCACTCCTCGCCTCAGGAATGAGCACCGTCACCGTGTGCAGTGACTTGCTCAAGTCCGGTGGGTACATGCGGATGCTGCAGTACTTCGAAACCACCGACGCCGCGCTCGACGTTGCGGGAGCAGGGAACCTCGACGAGTTGATCGTGCGCACCGCCCTGGAACGCCCAGGCGAGCTCACAGGAGTGTTCGCAGAAACTCTCGGCGTGGAGCCGGCGGCCGAAGAGGTCGTACGTCTCAGTGAAGGCGGGATTCTGCCTCGAAACCCGGCGACTCGTCATGCCCTGGTCACGGCCGCCGCACGGGTCAACCTGCGCGCCTACTCGGCGGAGACGAGACACGCATGGGATCTCGAGAAGGGTTCGTTCTTCAGAAGCCGCTCCAAGACCGTGCGCCCCCTGGACCTATTCGACTGCATCGCAGCGCCATGCGAGGACGAGTGCCCGGTGAATCAGCGGGTCCCCGAGTACATGCGCGCCGTTCGAGACGGCGACTGGGAGATCGCCGTTGCGGTCACCCGTCAGGACAACCCGATCCCGACGATCCTTGGTCAGGTCTGCGACCACCTGTGCGAGCACACCTGTGTCAGGACCCACTACGACGAGCCGTTGGCTATCCGGGATATGAAACGATTCGTCATGACGCTCGAGACCGCACCCCCAGCGACGGTCCCGAAGCCGCCGACCGGCATCAAAGTGGCGATCATCGGAGCCGGCCCCGCGGGCATGTCCGCCGCTGAGCTCCTCGCCGGTGGGGGGTTCGAAGTCACGATGTTCGAACAGCACCCCTACCCGGGTGGCATGGTGTCCGGCGCGATTCCGGAGTATCGCCTTCCCCAGAGCGAGATCGACAAGGACATGGTCGTCGTCGATGACCTCGGCGTCGAAACCAGATATGGCCAGATTGCGGGACGAGACTTCACCGTCTCGGACCTACGGAAGCAGGGCTACCGCTATGTGCTGGTAGCCGCCGGTGCCCAAATCGGCAAGCGCCTCGGACTCGACGGTGAGGAAGCCGCCGGTGTCATGGATGCCCTTCACTTCCTCAGGGCGGCACGAGAGGGTCACCCGGTGCCGATCGGAGACAGGGTGGCGGTCATCGGGGCCGGCGACACCGCAATGGACTGCGCACGAACCTCATGGCGTCTCGGGACGGACAACGTGACCGTGGTCTACCGGCGTACGATCGATCAGATGCCTGCGGACAGGGAGGAGGTCCATCTGCTTCTCGAAGAGGGCATCCGTGTCGAGGAGCTGACCAGCCCGGTGTCTCTCCACATCGAAAACGGAGCCCTTGCCGGGTTGGTCTGCGTTCGCAACGAGTACCGGGGCGACAGGGACGCGTCGGGCCGCAAGGTGCCGCACACGATCGAAGGGTCGGAGTTCGAGCTTCCGTTCGACACGATGATCCTCGCGATCAGCCAGCATGCCCTGATCGACTTCTTCGACGAGGAGGCGCCCGCGTTGACCCGCGGCGGATACCTCGACGTCGATCCGGCCACCATGGAGACGTCCATCCCGGGCGTGTTCGCGGCAGGTGACGTCGCCGCTCCGGGACCGGCATCGATCGTGAAGGCGGCCGGTGACGCCAAGGTGGCTGCAGCGGCGATCATCGAGCGGGAGGGTGGCAGGGTCGTGCCGGCACCGAGAAACCAGCCGGTGTTCTCCGTGGCGGACATCCAGGTGCGCAAGGCGCACCGCGAGTACCGCGTGCCCATCACGCACGTTCCGGTCGGCGAACGCAAGAACTTCGAAATAGGGACGTTCCCCTACACGGTGGAGGAAGCCCAGAAGGAGGCATCGCGCTGCCTCGACTGCGACCTCTACTGCAGCATCTGTGTCGGCGTGTGCCCCAACATGGCGCTGATGACCTACGCGATGGAGCCTTTGTCGTTCGATCTGTCCGTTGTCACGATTGGAGATGGAGAGACGAGCGTTGCACCGGGTGAGTCGTTCTCGGTCGAACAGGGGTACCAGATAGCGGTGCTCACCGACTTCTGCAACGAGTGCGGGAACTGTGTGACGTTCTGCCCAACGGCAGGCGAGCCATATCGCGACAAGCCGCGGATCTACCTCAACAAGGATGATTTCCTCAGTGAAACGGACAACGCGTTCATGCTCTATGAGGATGCGATGGAGGGGCGGTTCGCTGGGGAGACACACCGCATAGAGCTGAACGGTTCGCTCACCTACGAAAGCCCCGAGGGAACCGTGCATATCGATGCCGACGAGTTCACGGTCCTCGACGCGTCAGGCGAGGAGGGAGCGGTCCTGCGGCTCGAGGCAGCCGCGACCATGTACGCCATCATGCAAGGCCTGCGAGGGTCGATGCCGCACCTGCCAACAGCGAACAGCGAACAGCGGACAGCGAACAGCTGAGCGCGAGGGGTCGGCGCTGTCGGCTGTCAGCTGTCTGCTTCCACGCCTGCCATCATCAGGCCGAGTTGTTCGATCGTGGCGTCGGCGTGGTTGACGATGCCCATGATCCGGCCCTCATAGATGACCGCGATTCGATCGGCAAGGATGAGGATCTCGTCGAGGTCTTCGGAGATCAGCAGCGTTGCGGTCCCGGCCTTGCGTTGATCGAGGAGCTTCTCGTGGATGAACCGTTGGTCGAGGAGTCGCCGATGGATGTACTCGGTGGCCCCGATGTCGACGCCACGTGTCGGCTGTGCTGCGATGAGTACTTTCGGGTTGCCTGACAACTCCCGGGCGAAAATTGCCTTCTGGATATTGCCGCCCGACATCGCGCTCAGCAGTGTCTTCTGCGACGGCGTCTTCACGTTGAAATCGGCGATGAGCTGGTCGCAGTGCTCCTCGATCGCCGCAAAATCGAGAAACCCGCGCTTCGCGAACGGAAGCCCTCGAGGGGATCTGCTCCCAGGATGAGCAGCATGATGGCGCCGACCAGAAGCGCGCCGAGGACCGCGATGACAGGGAAGAGGCCTCCGGCGAGCGACAGCAGCCTCAGGTTGGTCGGCTTCCTACCCTCCACGTTCGGGCAAGCATAGAGGGTTGAGGCCGGCCTCGGTGGTCGTCGTCCGAAACGGATGGGAGGGGTGCGGGAAGCGATAGGCTTGGACCATTCCTCGAAAGGAGAGTGTCAATGAGGAGCTTCGCCGGCCGGGACATCCTGTCGCTGAAGGGCTTCGAACGGGCAGAGTTCGAGCACGTGTTCGAGACCGCATCCGAGCTGGAACCGATCGCTCGTGAACGTCGCAACATCGATCTGCTGTCGGACAAGACTCTGCTGACCGCCTTCTACCAGCCGTCGACTCGAACACGCATGGCTCATGAGGCGGCGATGCATCGGCTCGGAGGCGCCGTGCTGGGGTTCTCGGATGCCAAGATGACGCGTGCCGGCGACTTCTACCAGGAGTCGATCAAGGACACCGTTCACATGCTGGAGTACTACGGCGACGCCATCGTCATGCGGCACTTCCAGCAGGGTGCTCCGCAGGAGGCCGCCAAGTGGGCGAGTGTGCCTGTCATCAATGCAGGCGACGGGTGGGGAGAACATCCGACACAGGTGCTGACCGATCTCTACACGGTGCTGGTCGAGAAGGGGACGATCGACGGCCTCACGTTCGTCGCGATCGGTGACATGCGGATGCGCACCATGCACTCGCTCGGATATGCGCTCACCCAGTTCGATGCGCAGATGATTTCGGTCTCGCCACCCGAGATGTCACTGACGGATGACTTCAAGGCCGAACTCGCCGAGCAGAACCTGTTCGTCCGTACGGCCGAGCATGTAGCGGACGTGATCGCAGAGGCGGACGTCATCTACATGGAGCCAGTCGTGCAGGCCGATTACACGAAAGGCCGCGACGAGCGCGGCGCCGAGATGGGTCTCACCCCGGACAACTACAAGGTGACCAGGGGTCTCCTCGCAGACAAGGCGAAGTCGGATGCGATCATCTTGCACTCGCTGCCGCGCATGGACGAGCTGCCACCCGATGTGGACGCCACGAAGTACGCCCGCTACTGGCAGGAGGCGTACAACGGCGTCGTGATGCGCATGGCCCTCCTCGCCCTCGTGCTGGGAGCGATGGAGTAGGACGGTTCTCAGTTCTCGGTTGTCGGTAGGAGTACCGATGGCCGTGCTTCCGTCGTTCTGAACTGATAACCGATGACTGAAGACCGCAAGGAGCAACAATGCAGACGGGATTGAGGGGTCGGGACATGATCACGACCCAGGAGTGGACCAAGGACGAGATCGACACGGTGCTGGATGTCGCGTTGGACTTGAAGCGCAAGCAGGCGCTCGGCGAGCCGCACGCATACCTGCGCGACAAGGTGCTCGCGATGCTGTTCTTCTTCTCGAGCACCAGGACGAGAGCGAGTTTCGAGGCCGGGATGGCGCAACTCGGCGGGCATGCCATGTTCATGGAGTCTCGTACGACGCAGATCAGCCACGGCGACACTGCCACGGAGATCGGCGAGATCCTCGGTCGTTACAGCGCAGGTATCGCGATTCGCCAGGTCGACTGGGGGGTTGGAAATGGGTACCAGCGTGCTGTTGCCGAGGCAAGCCGAGTGCCCGTACTCAACATGCAGTGCGAGATGTACCACCCGCACCAGATCCTCGCGGACCTGATGACGATCATCGAGAAGAAGGGTGATCCTCGCGGCAGGACGATCAACGTGAGCTACGCCTACGCGTCCAGCTACCAGAAGCCATTGAGCGTTCCACAGAGCCTGATCCTGCTGGCGACGAGGTTTGGGATGAACGTCAGACTGACCCGCCCACCGGAGTTCATGCTGATGCCCGAGATCGTGGCGCAGGCAGAGGAGAACGCCCGCAAGGCGCACGGATCGTTCGAGATCATCGAGGACTTCGATGAGGGGTTCCGTGGAGCCGACGTCGTGTACGCGAAGAGCTGGGGTGCAATGCTGACCACGACCGACGATGCAGAATCGAAGGCGATCGGCGACAAGTACACGGATTGGATCACCGACGAGCGCAGGATGGCCCTCGCCAACGAGGACGCGATCTATATGCACCCGCTGCCGGCGGACCGAAACATCGAGGTCACCGACGGGGTCATCGACGGTTCACATAGTGTCGTCTTCGATCAGGCAGAGAACAGGCTGCACGCGCAGAAGGCAGTGATGGCACTGACGATGTAGGGAGTGCCATCTTCCAGAAGGAGACGGTGTTGGGCAACACGAAACTGGCGGTGGTGGCGATCGGCGGCAACTCGTTGATCAAGGACAGTGCACATTCCACCGTCGAGGACCAGTACATAGCAGCAGGGGAAACCGACCACCACATCGCTGAACTGATCAGGGAAGGATGGGACGTCGCGATCACCCACGGGAACGGGCCGCAGGTCGGGTTCATCCTTCGGCGATCCGAGATTTCACGAGGTGAGCTCCACGAGGTCCCGCTCGACGTGTGTGGCGCCGACACCCAGGGCGCGATCGGGTATGCGCTCCAGCAGAACCTCTACAACGACTTCCTTGCCCTCGGGATCGACAAGACAGTCACGACGGTCGTCACCCAGGTCGAGGTCGATCCGGCCGACCCCGCATTCGAGCATCCGTCGAAACCGATCGGCTCGTTCATGGACGAGGGCACGGCGGAACAGCGGCGCCTGTCTGACGGATGGGAGGTCGTCGAGGATGCCGGCAGAGGCTGGCGGCGGGTCGTTGCATCTCCCCAACCGAAACGGATCGTCGAGATCGGCGCCATTCGTGACCTCCTCGGGAGTGGCATGGCCGTCATCTGTGTCGGTGGTGGTGGAATCCCGGTCGTCGCCGATCCAGGGGGATGGCTGAGAGGCGTTCCGGCGGTGATCGACAAGGACCGGGCCTCGGCGCTGCTCGCGAGTGAACTCGGCGCGGAACTCCTGCTGATCTCGACCTCCGTCGAGAAGGTCGCGCTCGGATGGGGCACATCGGACCAGCGATGGGTCGACTCCATGACGCTCGAGGAGGCGAAACAGCACCTCGGTGAGGGCGTCCACTTTGCAAAAGGCAGCATGGCGCCCAAGATCGAGGCGGCGATCATGTATCTCGAAGCTGGCGGCACCGAGGTCATCATCACGAACCCCGAGAACATCGAACGGGCCGTGCGAGGTGAGACCGGAACACGGATCACGAGATGATCATCGGACTTCGCTGTGTCATCTGCGGGACGGTGTATGGGCCGGACCAGGTCGAGTACGTCTGTCCCAAACACGGCAATGAGGGCATCCTCGACGTCATCTACGACTACGACTCCTTGCGCGAGACTATCGATCGAGACGAACTCGGCTCCGATTGGTCGATGTGGCGATACCGCCCGCTGCTGCCGATTCGACAGAACGCCGAGGTTCCACCACTCCGCATCGGCTGGACGCCCGTGTACCAGGTTGAGCGTGGCCTCTGGATCAAGGATGACGGACGGGAACCGACGGCGTCCTTCAAGGACCGCGCGAGCGCCATCGCGGTCGTGAAGGCGAGAGAGTGTGGTGCTGACGTTGTGACAACCGCATCGACAGGGAACGCTGCGGCAGCGCTCGCAGGGATTGCGGCGTCGGTCGGTCAACGGAACGTGATCTTCGTCCCGGCGTCCGCGCCGCGAGCGAAGATCGCGCAGCTCCTCGTGTTCGGTTCCACCGTGTTTACGGTCCAGGGCACCTACGACGACGCCTTCGAGCTGTGCCTGCAGGTCGCGGCGGAGTACGGCTGGTACAACCGCAACACCGCCTACAACCCGTATATGAGCGAAGGAAAGAAGACGGCCGCCTACGAGATCGCAGAGCAGCTCGGGTGGAACGTGCCCGACGCGGTCGTAGTGAGCGTCGGGGACGGATGTATCATTGGTGGCCTCCACAAGGGCTTCAAGGATCTTGTTGCCCTCGGATGGACCGATCGGATTCCGAGGCTGATCGGTGTCCAAGCAGCGGGGAGCAACTATCTCGCGCAAGCCTGGGCCAACGGCGAGGATGTGCTGACCAAACCACCGATCGATGCGACGACGGTTGCAGACTCGATCTCGGCCGGCCTTCCACGCGACCGGATCAAGGCAATGGCGGCGGTCATCGAAACAGAGGGTGCGTACGTGACCGTGGCAGACGACGAGATCCTGAACGCGATTCCCGCGATGGCTCGAGCGAGCGGCGTGTTCGGTGAACCTGCCGGCGCTGCAGCATACGCCGGATTCATTCGGGCACGCGAGCTCGGGATCCTGGGAGAGTCCGACCGTGTTGTCGTTCTCAACACCGGGAACGGTCTCAAGGATGTCGCGTCTGCGGTGCGCGCCGCCGGCATGGCGGGTGCCGAGCCGTACACGATCGAACCCACATTGGATGCCGTCAAGGCAGTTGTCGACAGACTGGAGATTCCGTGATCGACCTCACCATTCACGAAGGCCCGCTGGGGCGGGCGGTTCAGAGGGCCCGCGAGCGCAACATCATCATTCCGACATTCGCTCAGCAGCGCGACCCAAGGCTGGTGCCCGAGGCGATCAAGACGCGACTCGGTGACGTCGGCCTGTGGGACCTCGACCCGGTCAACCTGTTCAGGATCACGTGGAAGAACGAAGCCGTGCCGAGCGGGGGCGGGTTCGGTGGTGTGAACTTCCTCGAGTACCCGTCCGCACTCACCGGTGCCCCGGCCCGCATCGTCACACTGGTCGGCAAATGGTTCCCGACGGGATCCCACAAGGTCGGAGCTGCGTTCGGGTGCCTCGTTCCGAGACTGGTGACCGGCCAGTTCGATCCGACCACACAGAAGGCGGTGTGGCCGTCGACAGGCAACTACTGCCGGGGCGGGGCGTACGATTCGAATCTGCTCGCATGTGAATCCGTCGCGATCCTTCCCGAGGGAATGAGCAAAGAGCGGTTCGAGTGGCTCGCCAAGGTCGCCGGCGAAGTCATCGCCACTCCTGGCTCGGAGAGCAACGTGAAAGAGATCTTCGACAAGACGTGGGAGCTCAGGCGATCAGGCGAGGACGTCGTGATCTTCAACCAGTTCGA